>TARA_R110002110_G_scaffold414983_1_pt1 | contig 50703 bp, 47 predicted proteins | sample TARA_R110002110 | Tara Oceans TARA_R110002110 (sample SAMEA4397330) | marine metagenome | biome: Polar Biome; feature: [SRF] surface water layer (ENVO:00010504); material: water (ENVO:00002006), including particulate matter (ENVO:01000060) such as... | depth 5 m | reverse complement strand
CAAGGACTTTCATTGCTGATAGCCGCTGAATTTATGCAACTAACAGGACTATTCAACTACCGTGGCCGACTCTGTCCAATACTCGTAGTATATTAGTAGCCTGGTGAGACGTATGGAAGATTTTGAAATGGCTAGACTCAAAGAAAAACAAGAGGTATGAGTGAATGAAGGACTCGACAGGAGTGGTGAACTCGGTAACGGTAGTTTTTGCTACTTATAATGGTGAGAATACTCTGCCTACAATGTTGGAGAGTCTGTGCCGTATTAATCACCCTGGTTGTGCTTGGGATGTTATTGCTGTTGATAATGCGAGTACCGATAAGACACATGATATATTGATGTCATATGCGACCAAGTTGCCTCTCCGAGTCCTTGAGGAGTCTCGGCGCGGAAAAAACTTCGCTCTCAATTCTGCACTTGTTGAAGTCTCAAGCGATCTTGTGGTTTTCACAGACGATGATGTGGACGTCGATCCATCTTGGCTGGCTCAATTGGTGGCTGCAGCCAAGGCCAATCCAGGACATGATATTTTTGGAGGGCGAATATTACCAAAATGGCCAGAGCCGCCACCTGTATGGCTATTTGAGAGTGTTCCGGTTCGGATCGTTTACGCTATCACAGCAGAGGATCTGGAGGAAGGGCCTGTGCACCCCGGTCGTGTTTGGGGTCCCAATATGGCTATTCGGCGGAGGATCTTTGAGCGGGGGCATAAGTTCGATGAGTCCGTCGGCCCTTCTGCTGGAAACTATAGAATGGGTAGTGAAACAGAATTCACGGCAAGGCTTGCCAATATTGGTCATAAGGCTTGGCATGTCCGCAGTGCGATAGTTCAACATATTATACGAAAGAATCAGCTTTGTTCTCGTTGGATTGCAAAGAGAGGCTATCGGTTCGGTCGCGACATGTTCTGGAAAGAGAACAGTGTCAAGCTTAAAATTGAAAGCAATGGTCGTGACCATAGTACACCGAGAATTTTTGGATTGCCGCGATGGTATTACGGTAATTATGTTCGATATGCTCTAGCATCCATTTTGTTGAGATATTCCGGAAATCCATCAAAGAAGCTCAATGCGAATTGGAATTTTCAGTATTGGAGAGGATATTTTCGCGAAGCGTGGGCAACTGGATTTCTCTTTGCGTTCAGAGGTCGGGAGAGATTTGACCAATAACCAAGCACTTGAGATTCGTGGTATGCCCGGGCGCGAATTCGACTCGGAGTTCAGTGCCTGGATTTCGGCCAGGAGCGGAGGTGACTACATCATCCAAGGGACCAAGGTGGCGGGTGGGATACCTGCGCAATTAATGGAGTGACATCTTCATTGACAATCGCCGGGTAGCGTCTCAAGATTGCCTGGATTATCCGGCAACTGGGGCAGGTTTTATAGTGGTGGGCTGACGGAAAGGAGTGGTCGCCATGGGCAGGTTCCTTATAAGAGCGTAGCTTGGATTGCCACGTTTTGGCGCGCTTCAGTCCGAGGTCCACTTTCCGCGGTAATATATGGATTCGAAGCTCGAAAGTCCGGAGGTCCCGCAGTCCTTGAGCACAAGAAAGTCTCTCGCATGGTCGTTTAGCCAGGAGGCAGGGCAAAACATACTGCGGTTTATCGGCTCCATCGCTATCGCCCGGCTGCTTACGCCGGACGAGGTGGGCGTGTTCGCGCTCGCGATGGCGGCAAACTTTTTAATTTCCTCACTGCAAAGCTTCGGCATCGGCGCCTACCTGGTGCGCGCACGAGAACTGACGCACGACAGGATTCGCACGACCTTTGGCATGAGTCTCCTGGTCTCATGGAGTATCGCCGCATTGGTCCTGCTGGCGCGTCATCCCATCGCAGAGCTATATGACACGCCGGGTATCGCCGATGTTCTGCTGCTGGTTGCAGCGACCTTTTTCATAAATCCCTTTGGCCAGCCCGCGCAAGCGCTGCTGACGCGCGAACTGCGCTTTGATATTCTTCATCATATCGGCTTGGCGAGCGTTATAATCAGTATCGGAACAAGTGTTGGGCTCGCGTTTTTGGGCCTGAGCTACATGGCGCTAGCTTGGGGTATGGTCGCCGGCTCGGCGGTGCAGGCGGCGCTGCTGATCGCGGTTCGCCGCGACCATTTACGGCTACGCCCATCGTTGCGCCACTGGCGTGAAGTTGCCCAGTTTGGCGGTTGGCTGAGCGCGGGTTCGGTAGTCGATACATTTAACGTTGAAGGCAACAAGCTCTTCCTGGGTGGTTTGATCAATCCCAGTGCAGTCGCGCTCTTCGAGCGTGGGCAGCAAATCCCGCGAATTGCGAGAGAAACACTTTTCAGGCCATTGGGCCGCGTCATTTTTCCGACCTTCGCGAGAGATATTCGCGAAGGGAAGTCCATAGGACCGGCAGTTGAGATGCTCGTAGCCGCGCAAACAGCCATTATCTGGTCAGCTTTTTTAACAGTGGCAATCCTCGCGAAGCCGATTATCGTATTTCTGTTTGGCGAGAACTGGAGTGTCGCAGGGATGCTCCTCCCCTATCTCGCGGTTTCGATGGGAGTGCGCGCAGCGCTACCGCAGCCCAACCAGATTCTCACGCCCCACGGCAAGGTCCGGCGTTTGTTTGTTCTAACTACAATCGTATCTGTTAGTACGCTTGTGTTTGGCGTGTTGGGTGCACTACACAGCCTGGAGATGTTCGCTATACTGACGGTGCCAGCGTCAGTGGTGTCCCTTGTCATGTGTTATATTGCTCTGCGGCCGTTTCTGGGCACCGACCTAGCGGCTTTGGTTCCGCACTATCTGAAGTCGCTGGTAACCGCGCTTTTCTCATCAATACCGAGCGTTACCGTCTACCTCCTTTACGGAGCTGACGTTCCGGTTCACTCCCTGCTGTTCGCCTTGGCGGTAGCGCCGCTGTTCTGGTTGCTCGCCATTCACCTGACGGGGAGTGTGGTCGTCGCTGAGATAGATTTAATATTGCGTAAAGGTGTATCGCTACTTCGTCGAAGGCGTGGATATGGCCGGTAAGTGCTTGGTAGAGCAAGTTGTCGGGTCCTTCGCAACCGGCTGCATAGCGGTAGAGGCAGGTTATATTGCGATCTGCTGATTGAGAATCGGAACAGGGCTAATGTCATTCATCGGGTGTAACCCGGCAATCGAAACTGTAGTCGTAGACCATATTCTGCACTTCCGCAGTCATGGTGGAGTCAGCTTGAGCAACAAACTGCACAATCGCGGAATATTCTTTGCTCCGACAGGCCTTCACAGTACTGCTTGGGGCGTTAGCGATCCGATTCCGAGAGCCTGCCGGAAGTCCACAGCCGCTTTAGAACCGTCCATCGAAATGGAGTAGAATGCGGCAGTAGCTAGCTCTGAAGCCACCTGAACACTAAGATTGGGTAAGAGGAGCTCCGGATTTATTCGTTGTAGGCATCAAACAACAGGTCATGCCACCCAAATGACTTTTCCGATGTAACAATTATCACCATAACTTTATAGGACATTATCTGTGACAACGACGATTATTCTCCTGCAGATCATTGTTTTGGCTCTGACGAGCTCAACACTTGCTGTAGTCATTTGGGGGTTTTTCAAGATCCGCAAGATACATTTGGCCACTTTTCAACTGTCCAATGATACTCGGATCATACGTCGTGAAAGCACTGTGCTATTTGCCCAGTTGCAAGCCCTGAGATCTCTGGAGGATAAGCTCGCTTTGGAGCAAGCCTTACCGCCGGTGAGGGGTTGGGCTGGTTCACCAGATTTCTTGCTGACGCTGTTTGAGTCGATACTCGAAAAAGCTCCTTCAACGGTAGTGGAATGTAGCTCTGGAGTTTCAACACTTGTTATTGCACGGGGATTGCAACAGAACGAGAGAGGTCATGTTTATAGTCTTGAACACGATAGGAAATACGCAGAAAAGACCTCCGCAATGCTTAAAAAATATGGCCTTGAGCAATGGGCAACGATTATATATGCGCCATTAATCAGTAACGGGGAGGGAGTACCTTGGTATGATGATTCAAAGATACCAAGTGATATTGATCCGATTGATCTCCTGGTTGTAGACGGGCCACCAAATGATTTAGCGCCGCTCGCTCGCCTGCCTGCAGTACCCCGTCTCCTGCCGCGCATGGCCGATACATGTGTGATTATTCTCGATGATGCTGCACGCGACGCAGAGAGGACAACCGTAGAACACTGGCTGGAAATGATGCCTCAGTACTTTTCAACCTACCTCCATCACGAAAAAGGCTGCGTGATTCTTGAGCGATCTGGCTGAACGCTCGAGCCGTTAGTATTATTTGGGTGGAAGGCAAGTGATGAGGCGCTTAGTAGTTATTTTCAATTCTTATGGCGGCAGCCCGGGTCAGCTCATCCTCGTCCGCTCACTGTGCAGCCAGGTGGGCCTAGCTGTATTAGTCGTGTGCCACTTCATCGTTGTTTTCGCGTTGTCGTCGTTGCGTCGTGCAAGTTCAATAAAAACTGGAAAGTCCGCGGGCTCCACCATGTATTCAATGGTGCAGCCCGCCGTAATATCGCGCCAAAAGACATAATTGTCAGCCTTGTCTTGTTGAATCGAATAGCAGAATCCCCCCTCAGTTGCTTTGCTATTAGTCGCGAAAAGTAGCTGATAGACCCTATGATGCTAGAGTTTTTCTGGTGTTGTTTTGCAGCATAATCGACCTCGGAATGTTTGGGATAGGCCTTCCGTATTGTCAAGGAATGGAAGCGATGATCCGCCACCATATCGGCAGGTAGAGAATCTAGAAACCTAAATAATTCATAGTCCAAATAAGGAAAGTAAACGGCGCTTTCTGAAAGGATACCGAGAGAGAACATCGCCGGTCCATTTTTAGTTCTGTTAAAAAAATTGAATCGCTGCAAGGGGTTGTGTGCACATTTATGCCTTTCTATTTCCATTGATACTCTTTTGATAGCTTTATCCTTGGAAAACTTTCCAAAATCCGCCTTGCCTATAAGGGCCGCCAGTGCGGTTTCGGACAAGCCTCCTTTTCTTTGCCATCGGTCGATCGTATACTCGGCACAGGTGCTCTGGTTGCCCTTCATAAATAATGCTTGGCTTTCAAGGGTCTGATTTAGACCAGCAGAGAGCGTGTCGCCAGCCAAACCATCTAATACCGGTAGGCGCGTGGCCTTTAAAGCATCACCCAAGGCGAGTGACCAGACATGCTCGGCTGTCATGTATTGGGTTGCTCGATCATGGCGGCGGCCCGCTCTAAAAATATCTGTGTAGGGTTTCACGATCTCATGCTCGATGCCCGTATCCACAAGAAGGTTACTGGCTACTTCAGTATCATTTTCACTTCTTGGCGGTAGGAACTGCGCGGTCAGCGCCTTCTTGGGCGGACAGCCAAGATGTATGGATTCCAATAAGATATGCCTGGAGTCTCTACCGCCGCTTAAAGGCAATTGAAATTCCGGTGTCTGCTTTAAGATTCGCCGCATAGATTGGCTAAAGAGCGCAATGTAATCGTCTATTGCATTGTCCAGAGAACCAATATAAGGGGGCGATGATGATGGCTCCATTCCTGTTATCGTGAAGTCGCCGTCTTTCCACATCAATCGCGCACTTGGTGGGAGGCGCTTTATGAAACGATATGGAGTGTCGTAGCCGACATGAAATCCGAGACGCAGAAATGTGGCCAATGCGTCGTGATCTAACTCTGCAGGCACGCCTTTCCTAATAGCGGCTAAGATATCATTGGTTAATATTAAGGCTCCTTTCCATATTGCGTAAAAAATGGGATACATCCCATACTGATCATTGTCTAACCAGAATTCACCGTTTTCAAAGTTCCAGAAGCAATATACTCCGCTGACAACGGAATTATTTTCTGTAATCTTGTATCCAAGCTCAGCTGATTTATCTCCGCATGCGGCTAGACTGTCGCCAAGCGGCCTTAGACATATTGTTTTCGAGAAATTACCCACTCACTTTCACCTATTGGTGTCGATTCGAGCTATGTTTTGCCCATCCGGACCGCTGAATTCACATAATCATTGCAATGCCTGAATCTACAGAATCGAGTCACCTGTCGCCCAAGGCCTCTCTGTATCACGAGAACTAAATGGGACCCAGCAAATACAGATCTTTGGATTAGTTGCTGCAACAGGACATGGACCTCAACTGGCAAGATCGCACTTATTTCTGTACCCAGAAGTGAGGGGCTTTCTTGGTTTCTGTCCAGAACTGAGTTCGGAAAGATTCGCATCGATACTGAATTTCGCCGCCCAATTCAAGTACTCCATTTCGCCATAATCCCCGTTGATTGGATAGGAGCCCTGGACGCCGCCTCGAATCGAGTCCGGGGCGTCCATCCGCAAGGTTCTGCGAACCTTCGCGATCACAGTTCTTGCAGCCTTACCCAGCTCGGGCGTGTTCGCTACTTCTGCCAGGTAGAGCCAACTGTCAGCAATTTGCACATTGCCGGTCAGGCAGGTCCAGCTAGCTGCCGGTGTCCAGTCAGCGGCGAGCCTGCCGGGGAGGAAACCGTCGGGACGGAGTGTGCCCAGCAAGCCCTCAGCAGTACGAAGCGCTGCATTGAGAACAGCTTCGTCGTTGCTCCAGCGGTGCGCCTCCACGAGCCCCTTAAGATAGTAGCCCAAGGTATGAGTCAGGGGTGTGCGTGGCATGTTGAGGCAGCACTTGTCCACCCAGCCATTGGCCTGCTGCAATCCCATTGCCCAACGAACCTGCCGCATTCCTGCTTCTCCGTACCCCTCGTCGGGCGCAATGCGATCGGCCTCGAATAGGCCCCAGGCGACATGGGTCTCATAGGCTTTGTCGCCGGGTTGCGCGAAGGGGGTGGGGTGACGCCGCCAGGCACCATCTTCGTCTTGGGAATCTCTCAGGAAGCTCGCAGCCTTGTGCATTGTATCCCGGTAGTCGTCAAAGGCCGCCACACCGGCGGCAAGGCCCAGCAGAATCTGGCCAGTGTTGAATGTTACCGGGACGACCGGGCTCGCATCGATCTTGCCGCCCTGGAATCCACCGCAATCCAGCTGAATTTTTCTGCACCAGTCGAGCATGCGTCGGGCTCGGTCGCGCAGTTCTTCCCGTTGTCGCAACTCTGCGACGTTCAACATCGTCGGAATAATATAGCCGGTAGTCTCCGGATAGGAAGTCGCCCAGCCTTTGGTCAGGCTAAAGTCGCGTGCGACACCGCCGTCTGCTGAGGCGCTGTTATCCTGCGCCCTGCAGAGCCAGTCAACCATGAGGTCGATAGCGAAATCTGCTCCCGGATCGTTTCTCAGGACACCCCGGTAGTCCTCCTTGAGGATCTCCCTTGCGATCGGCGGAAGTCCGAAGTTTTTACGCCATCTACCCAGTATTGAAATCACTGCTAGCCCCTCTGTAGTCCCAATCTCTGGCGTAACCTTTTCAGGCGATGCCCCTGTCCCAGGCAATAGCCAAGCTCAAGGACCAGTGCGGTAATGGAGCGTGGTATTTTTTCGAATGTTTCATAGCCGAGCTCCCTCAAAAGATCGCCACCTAATTGTTCAAACAGTATGCGCTGATTCCGTGACATTTCTGCTCGCCAGCGTCCCGCCTTGCTGGTCACTGGTGGTTCGGCGAGTGCTGGCCAGAGAGTACGTTTCTCCTTTGGTACCTTGCGCTCGACGGACGCTGCATAGGACAGCATTGCAGGCGCAAATTCAACACCGATGAAGTGACAAAGCCTTGATAGGGTTTTCTCTGTATCCAGTATCAGGTCTTCATAGCGCAACACCAAATAGCGATCACTATCGATCATCGCGCCCATACGCAGGTTCAGTGTGACTTGATTGCTCCAGGCCCGGGCACACTCCACGATATTACCGAAGCCATAGGGATAGTTCTGGTGTGACAGGGCGACATCTCGCCCGTCTCTGACGAGGTGAATAAAACGCGCGGTCGGCAACCAGCGGTTTGCCAGATGCATGTTGTCAATTGATGCTATGTCCATGCTGGCCCAGTAAGGCTTGCTGCATTGATTGGCATATTCGGAGTGAAAAGCCGCAACAAGGGAGCCGAAGTCGCCGGGCTCTATCTTTTGCAGCAACGCTTCCTTGTCGAGCTGCTGGTCCCAAAGCTTGATCCGCTCATGCGCAAGCAGTTCGTTGACTACTCGCTCGGTACCTTCAGCTGTTGAAAAGCTCTCCGGGAGCGATTTGAACTGTCGATACCACAAGCCTGTAGGCGATAGTGGCACGGCTATCTCCGGATGAGCTCCCACCATCATGGAGAGCAGAGTCGTCCCACTGCGTTCCGCACCAAACATGAACACAGGGGCCACGTGGACACTCATACAAGTCTTCTCACCAGAAAGGCCCGTTGGACCGGGGTTCGTTCACCCAGGCACGATCAAGTACCCACTTTTTCGCCAGCACCACCATCACCATGATGTTGTACGGCAAGTCAAAGTAGGGCATGGAGAGGAACGCCCCACCGACGGCGAATCCTACCAGACTCACCTGGGCCATGGCACCGAGGTCCCGGGTCCATTTTGCCTCCGGTATATCAGCGCTGTGTTTTCGCAACCAACTTGCGGTGCGATAGGTACTGATCCCGATCATGAGGTATAGGAACAATCCTACAAACCCATGGTTGCCGAGAATCTGGAAGTAGATGCTATGGCCTGCCCGAGCAATGTTTTCCGTACGCCCGTAGAGATCGAAAAAGTACTGGAACTGATAGCTCATGCCACCACCGAAAAAATTGTTTTTGGCGACGTCCCACGCTACGTACCAGGCGTTGATTCGCCCCATTGCCGAGCCGTCCTGCTCGTACTGGGCAATGCTGGCCATCCGCTCCCACCAGTGCTCCGGCATGATTGGCAGTATTACAAGGACTACTACCAGCAGAAGCAGGCTGATAAGCCCCTTCTGAGAGCTGCGCCACCAGAAGACGGACCCCATTGCCACCAGGGCGAGAATTGCGCCCCGGGAATGGCTGCCCAGGGCCGCCGCGACGCTCAATAAGATGACTATCGATATCGAATGTCGCATCCACGGTTTCTGCAATTGCAGCTGCAGGAAGTGCAGCATCGGCATGGCCACGATCACAGCCAGGGCAAAGTGATTGTTGTCTGCAATAAAGCTCCCTGCCGGCCCCCATACACGGTAGTTCCCGCCGCTGAGTATGGTGAACAGCCCACCCTTGGCAGAGAGCAGGGCGAGTGATCCGATGGTGACCCAGGCGAAGGTCATGATGTGAAGTTTGCTGAACAGCAGCATCAACGCGACAAAAGTCATGAGATAGATCTTGATGGCCCGGTCCCAAAGGAAGTAGTCAGCTTCGGGGTTGTATCCCATCCTCCAGGACAGCGTCATCCAGATCGCAAAAACCAGCAGCCACCAGACCGCTGCTCCCTGGAATGGGGAGCGTCGCTCGCGAGTGAACAGCAAGCCGATCAAGGTGGTAACGCCTGCAATCATTGCCACCGGGGCAGAGTACGCGAATGCCCACGTGTACCGGTGTGGGTTCATGATCGAGATCCATGTCCAGTTCATGACGCCCACCCATGGACGCTTTAGAGCCATCAATCCGAATATGACTACCAAGCTTACTATTATGATGTCACGTAGTGGCATGGCTGGGTGCTGTCAACTATTGGCTTCTCAGGTTAGGATTCTAACGTGCAATTTCCGCTGGCATCATAGCTGAGTTGCAGAGTGATGTACTCGGTAACTGCCTGATTTGTGTGCCAGTTGGCACTTTCTCTCGGCTGCGCCTTGGAGGCGATCTGCCTGTGGCGGGCGGGATCATGGAGGTCCCGGGTCTTTGCCGAGCCATGCGCTCGCTGTAGCAACAAGCATCGCTAGTCGGTCTGGTTTACCCCAGTCGGTGCGAGGAGGCTGTTGAGCAGTCGATCAAGGCTGTCGCTGGTGCTGTCCCAGCTGAATTTTTCGGCATAGGCTCGTGTGGCACCCTGCGGGGGAGGCGAGGCATGGAGTGAGCGCACGGCCTCGGCAATGGCCGCCGCGGTGCGCGCTTCAATGAGCAGGCCCGCATCGGGGCTCTGCACCACTTCCGGGGTGCCCCATACCGCCGTTGCGATCACGGGTGTGCCGCAAGCCATTGATTCCAGCAGAACATTCGCCCAGCCCTCGCGGCTTGACGCCAGCACCAGAATGTCCGCACAGGCATAGATCTTTGCCAGTTCTTGCTGGCTCTGGTTACCCATGAACAGGACCCTGTCCTGAAGCCGTGCCTTCTGTACCTGGTTTCGCAGTGCCACTTCCGCCTCCCCCTCGCCGACCAGCAGTAGAGTCGCAGCGGGTAGCTGTTCCAGGGCCTCAATCACCAGGTGCTGGCCCTTGAGTTCAATCAGGTTGCCGACACACAGCAGCACAAGGCCGTCCGACAATCCCAGCTTCCGACGCTGTGCGCTCCGCTCGGTCTCGGGCAAGGGCGTAAACAGTTTCAGATCCACGCCATTGCGGAGTACGCGGAAGTTCGTTTGCCCTGGTGCCAGCCGACGCATTTCCTCGGTTAACGCCTGGCAGACCCCGATGCAGGCGTCCGCTGCTTCCAGAGCCCGACGGATCAGTCTGCGCGGCAGCCGGAAGCGGGGCAGCAGGGTGATGTCACTGCCCCTGGCCGTAATCGTTACTGGTACCTTGAGATCCCGGGCCAGCCTGGTGGCCGCCACACCATCGGGGTAAACATAATGCGCATCGATCAGATCAAACTGCTGGCCCTGCCGGGCGAGGTCTTTGCCCAGTTTTCTGATCGCCCGGTAGTACAGGTAGGGCTGGATATACATGCCAATTCCGGGAAGCATGAGGTACCTGGGGTGGAAGACGCTGATTCCAGCGCGCAGCTCCACGGGCTGAACCTCGGCGTGTTTGCGGTAACGGCTCGATAGATGGCCGGCCAGCGGGAAATAGGGAACAGGTGCCATTACGCTGATGTTGTGCTCGGGGTGGCGAGCCAGGAAATGTTTGAGGCGGCTTTCTATGAATATCCCGTGCCTTGGTTGCTGTGCGTTGGGGTACAGCGAGGTGATTGTCAGAATATTCATTCCAGCTCCGTTGCCTGAGGTCGGCCGCCAAATCCATTTGCGACGGGCGTCACAGATGGAACCCGGCAGAGGTGTACTGTACCTGCAATCGCGGCTACCATCACCATTTGCGAATCCACTCGGGAAGTCATGACCAAATCAATACTCTACGTCGCCTATCACTTTCCGCCAATCCAGGTGAGCAGTGGCGTCCACCGCACCGTGGCGTTTGCGCGCAGCCTTGTGGTGGCGGGGTGGGGAGTATCCGTGTTGACTGTCTGTGAGGCGGCGTACCCTCAGCGCAGCGAGAGTGGCAGGCGGCTGGTGCCGGAGGGTGTACGGGTGCTCCGGGCCTTCGCCCGGGAAACTACCCGCTATCTTTCCTTCCGCGGCAGGTACTTCGACTGGATGGCGGCGCCGGACAAATGGCACAGCTGGGTAATCAGCGGCCTGTGGGTAGGCTTGCGGGAGATTCGACGCAATCGCCCCGCGGTCATAGTGTCCACGTACCCCGTCGCCTCGGCCCATGTTATCGCTTACCTGCTGCACCGCGTTACCGGTATTCCCTGGGTGGCGGATTTCCGCGACCCCATGTTGCAGGACGACTATCCGCCCACCCGCGCCCAGCGCAAGGCATTTGCCTGGGTCGAGCGCAAGGCCGTTCGGCATGGCTGCCGGGTGTTGTTTACCAGCCCCGGTGCCCTGGCGCTGTATCGGGATCGCTACCCGGAGGTTCCCGCCGGGCGCTGGGTACTGGTGGCGAATGGCTTCGACGAGGCCCTGTTTGAGATGTCCGCGGTGGGCACAGGCGGCTCCCACGAGCAGGGCGGCCGCCGCACCCTCCTGCACAGTGGTACGGTCTATCCACAGGAACGGGATCCGCGAGCGCTGTTTCAGGCCCTGGCAGAGCTGCAGGCAGAGGACCCGGCGCTGGCATCGCGCTGGCGGGTACTGCTGCGGGCCACAGGGCACGACCATCTGCTTGCGCCGCTCCTGCAGAAATGGGGCATTCAGGATCTGGTCGAGCTGGCCCCGGGTATTGACTATGTTGCCGCGCTGGAGGAAATGCTGGGCGCGGATGCACTGTTGCTGCTGCAGGCCGCCAATTGCAATTTCCAGACCCCTGCCAAGGCCTATGAGTACATTCGGGCGCGGCGTCCTGTGCTGGCCCTGACGGATCCGGGCGGTGATACCGCGGCCCTGGTACTGCAGGCGGGGGTGGGTGAGGTGGCCGCCCTGGACGACCCGGCGACCATCAAGTCTGCCTTGCGCCGCTTTCTGTCCCGGGTGGAAGCACAGGATTTCGTGTTTGCGCCGGTTGAGGAGCTCATGTGCTGGTCGCGGCAGTATCAGGCCCGGGCTTTTGTGCAGATGCTGGACGATGTGGTTGCGGAGCGGGCTGCCTGATGACCACTGATTCTCCGGCATCCAACCCCCGCTGGTCCCTGCCCCCTGCCACTCCTGGTAACGATGGGGCCAGAACAGCACTGCTGGTGCTGGAAGCGAAATCAGTGGGGGCGCCGCGGCAACTGCATCTCTGTAGTGCCTCTCCGTGGCAGTGTGCACAGGGGGAGCGGTGGATTGTCTGTATGATTGGCCGCCCGCGCCCTCTGGGGCGGGACGCACCGGAGGCGGGCCCTGCACAATGGTTGCTGCACCAGGTCGAGCGCGATCCCGAGGGTTTCTATGCCGGCGTGGCGGGCTTTTTCGCCGCGGTGGTTCTGGACCGGCAATCGGGGGACTTCCGGCTGTACACGGACCATGTTGGCAGTGTGCCCCTGAACCTGTACTGCGGGGGCGATAGTTGGTGGGTGGCGGATTCTCTCCTGCAGTTGGAAGCGGCGCTGCCGCCTGAGGCGCTGCGGATCTCCCCCCAGGCGATCTATGACTACTGCTTTCACCACTGTATTCCGTCCCCCCGGACGATTTACGAGGGCGTGATGCGGCTGCCGCCGGGCAGCGAGTTGCGGCTGGCCCTCGACGGTGACATGCAGGCCCGCAACCTGTTCCGCCCGTCCTACCAGTACAGCAACGAAAGTGCCGAGGTGCTGTCGCAGCGCTGTCGCGAGGTGATTGCCGAGGCGGTGCGCCGCAATGCCGGGCCGGGTACGGGCGCGTTCCTCAGCGGTGGCCTGGACAGCTCCACGGTGGCGGGCCTGCTGGCGGGGGTACAGCCCGGGGCGCCGACCTTCTCCATCGGCTTCCAGGCCCAGGGTTACGATGAAACCGCCTATGCCCGCATTACCGCCGGGCATTTTGCCACTCGGCACCACGTGCACTACCTGCAGCCCGATGAGATTGTTGCTGAATTTGCGGAGGTCGCGGCCTGCTTCGACCAGCCCTTTGGCAACTCTTCGGCCCTGGCTGCCTATGTCTGCGCCAGCCAGGCCCGGCACCATGGTGTTGCCACGCTGCTGGCGGGCGATGGTGGGGACGAGATTTTTGCCGGCAACGAGCGCTACGCCAAGCAGAAGGTTTTCGAGCTGTGGGGCAAGGTGCCGGGTGGGATGCAGCAGGGCCTGTCGGCGATGCTGGCGGGTCCGCTGGGCGGCCTGCCGCTGCTGCGCAAGGGCCGGAGTTATGTCGAGCAGGCCGCTATTCCCCTGCCGGACCGGCTGGATACCTACAACTACCTTTTCCGCTTCCAGCCCGGGGAGATGTTCCTGCCCGGGTTTCTCGCCGGGGTGGATACCGGCGCTCCTCGCCAGGCCAAACGCGAGCGCTTCGCCGCCTGCCCCGCCGAGGACCCGGTGGAGCGCATGATGTACCTGGACTGGAAGTTCACTCTTGCGGACAACGATCTGGTAAAGGTCTCGAACATGTGCTCCAAGGCCGGTGTTGAGGTGCGCTACCCCCTGTTCGAAAAGGAGGTGGTGGAGTTCAGTTGCAGTGTGCCGGCGCGCCTCAAGCTGCCCCGGGGGCGCCTGAGGGAATTCTACAAAAGCAGTTTCAGGGGGTTCCTGCCCGAGCAGACCCTGCGCAAGTCCAAGCACGGCTTTGGCCTACCTTTCGGGGTATGGATGCGCGAGCACCCCGCTCTGCAGGAGATCACCGGCAGTGCCTTGGCGGGACTGAAGCAGCGGGAGATTTTCCGCCCGGACTTCGTCGATACCGCTCTGGAGCACCACCGAACCGGCCACGCCGGCTACTACGGCGAACTGATCTGGATCATGGTGGTGCTGGAGCTTTGGCTGCAGAGCAGGGGGCGTTGATGATGCTGGGCAATGGTATGTCTCTTGTCGGGCGCTGGGCTGGCAGGGGCAAGCTTTCCATCCTGATCTACCACCAGGTGCTGGCGGCATTCGACCCCCTCCGGCCCTCGGAGCCGGTGGCGGAGCAGTTCGACTGGCAGATGGCCCTGCTGGCCCGCCATTTCACGCCCCTGTCGCTCAGTGATGCGCTGGCGCAACTGCAGGCCGGGTGCCTGCCCGCCAACGCGGTCTGCGTGACCTTTGATGACGGCTACACCAACAACCTGACGGTGGCCCAGCCCATACTGGAACGGCACGGCATTCCGGCCACAGTCTATGTGGCGACCGCGTTCAGCGAAGGCGGCAACATGTGGAATGACCGGGTGTTGCACCTGTTCGCCGACAGCGAGCGCGGCCGTCTGAACCTGTGGCAGGAATCCATCGAGCTGGGGGACTGGGAGAGTCGCCGGCGGCTGGCCCAGCATTGCCTAGATGAATTGAAATACCTTCACTGGCAGGAGCGCACGGCGCGGGTAGATGCGCTCTATCAATTGAACGATATCGCCGAAGCGCCGCCCATGATGCTGACTCCTGAGCAAGTGCGAGCACTTGCCAACCTCGGCGTCGAGATCGGCGCCCACACTGTTCATCACCCCATCCTCAGGGAACTGGCAGTGGCTGCGCAGCGGGAGGAGATTGAACAGAGCAGGGCGCAACTGGAGGCCTGGACCGGTCGCCCCGTGCGCCACTTTGCCTACCCCAACGGGCGTCTGGGCCGGGATCTGGATCAACAGACCCAGAAGCAGGTGCGGGAAGCCGGCTTCCAGTCCGCGGTGATCACCAACTCCGGCGTTGCCGGAGCCGGCACCTCGCCCTGGTTGCTGCCCCGCTTCACGCCCTGGGACAGGGTGCCATGGCGATTCCAGGCCCGCCTGTTGCGCAACCAACTGGCTCCGGCGGCGTGATGCCTGCGTGGAGCACAAGGGTGCGAGTGTTGCTGCGTGAATACGGGCTGCGGGTTGCGCTGGGGCTGGTGGCGGATCGGCTGCTGCGCCGGCTCTCTGGCAACCGCTGCGGCCTGTATTGGTACCGGTTTTACCAGCAGGCCGTCAGCGACCAGCCCCTGGCCCGCGAGGATCCGAACCTGGTCTACCGCTGGCTGGCGCAGCACGACCCGGTCCTGGAGCAAATGCCACGTCCGGCGGCTAACCTGCGGGCGCGCTTCGAGCAGGATGTGAAGTGTCTTGTGGTAATGAAGCAGGAAGAGCTGATCGCCTGCGCCTGGTTTGGTTTTGGCCGTTTTCACGAGGATGAGGTCAACTGTATTTACCGCATGCCGGCGGATGCGGTGTGGGATTTCGACGTGTATGTCGTACCGCGCTACCGCCTGGGGCGCACTTTCGCCCGCACCTGGCAGGCGGCCAATGCACTGCTGGTCAAGGAAGGTGTTGCCCAGAGTTTCAGCCGCATTTCCGCCTACAACCCACACTCCATTCGCTCCCATCAGCGCTTGGGGGCGGTACAGGTAGGCTCTGCCCTGTTCCTTCGCCTGGGGGCGCTGCAGCTCATGTGCAGTAATCTTGGGCCCCGGGTATCCCTGACGCTCGGTTCCGCCCGTGCGCCGCAGCTCGATTTTGGTCGCTTCGTTTGCGCAGCCGTTTCCCGATGTTAAGATCAGCTATCCCTGTCGCCCCCTGCCGGCCCCCGGTGTCGGTTTTTTTACAAGGAAAATACCTGCCATGCTGTCCCTGGACGAACTGAAAACCATCATCGCCGACATCCTGCAGATCCCGGGTCGCCTGGATGGCCTTGGCCGTGACGACACCTTGCTGGGCGGCATCCCGGAATTCGATTCCATGGCGGTGGTCTCGGTGTTGACCACCGTTGAGGACAATTACGGCATTACCGTGGATGATGACGAAATCAGTGCGGAGGACTTCGAGACCTTTGGCGCCCTGCTGGACCTCCTTAACGCCAAGGCGGCCTGAACTCGAGCGGCCTCCAGCCCTGTTTTTCAGCGCATGAGCCTGCTGCGCACCGGCTATCTCGATAGCCCCGCTGGCGGGCTGCATCTCACGCTCCATCTCCCTGAAGGCCTTCACAGCACCGCCTGGATCCTGCATGTGCCCGCGTTTGGCGAGGAGATGAATAAATCCCGACATCTGGTGGCGTCACAGGGGCGCTGCCTGGCGCAAGCCGGCGCCGCGGTAATCATCCCGGACCTCACCGGCACCGGCGACAGTGCAGGTACACTGGACCAGGCGGATTGGACCGCCTGGCAGGATGACCTGGAGCGGGTGGCGGCCTGGGCCGCATCCCAGGGGGCCAAGACCCTGGTATTGTGGGGCTTGCGCCTGGGCTGCCTGCTGGCGGCGGATATTGTCGGCCGCTTGCCGCTGCCCGTGGCGGCGCTCTGGTGCTGGCAGCCGGTGCCTGCCGGCAAGCAGCATATCAAGCAGTTCCTGCGCCTTCGCGCCATGGCCGGGCTGACCGGGGGCAAGGGGGAGTCGGTGGTGCAACTGCGCTCTACGCTGGAGCAGGAAGGTTCGCTGGAAGTGGCGGGGTACCCCTTGGGGGAGCCGCTTGTCGCCTCAATCGAGGAGCGGGAACTGTCGTCCATGGCGCTGCCCGGCGGTCTGCCGGTTCGGCTGGTGGAGGTGGTCAGCGATGTCTCGCGGCCACTCAGCCCCTTGGCGAGCCGCCAGCTGGAGGCATGGAACGCTGCCGGTATTGCCGCGCTGGGGGCGGTTGTCCGGGGGGATCCCTTCTGGACCACCCAGGAGCTGGGTTTTGCGCCTGAGCTGTTGGAGCACACGCTCGGCTGGTGGCGGGAGCTACATCACCCTGTCGGGGAAGAGCCCAATGCGGGTGGCTCCCCTGAAACCGCGGCGGGGCTATCCGCGCAGGCAGCGATGGGGTGGCGTACCACGGTCTTCGACTGCGGCGAGTATCCTCTGGCGGGTATTGTTCACGGCGCTGATACTCCCTCGGATCTGGGTGTAGTGATTGTCGTGGGCGGCCCGCAGTATCGGGTGGGCAGCCATCGCCAGTTTGTTTCCCTTGCCGACGCCCTTGCCGGCGCGGGTTTCCCGACGCTGCGCTTCGACTACCGCGGCATGGGGGACAGCGCGGGCGAGTTGGCGGGTTTCACCGGCGTGGAAGAGGATATTCGCGCCGCCATTGATGCACTGCAGACCCGGTGCCCCGCTGTGGAACGGGTGCTGCTGGGGGGGCTGTGTGATGCTGCCACCGCGGCCGTGTTCTACGCTCATCGGGACCGGCGGGTGAAGGGCCTGATACTGGCCAATCCCTGGGTCTACAGCCCCCAGGGGCAGGCCAAAGCCTACCTGAGGCACTATTACCTCCAGCGCCTGCTCAGTCGCAACTTCTGGACCAAGGTCTTTTCCGGCAGCTTTTCGCCCCGAGCTTCACTGGAGTCCCTGCGTCGCCTGCTGCGCACGGCCCGAGGTGGGCAGGATCCAGGTGAGGAGCTGCCTGCATCACCAGCCCTGGACTCACCAGTGGCGCCAACCGTCGCCCCGGCGATGGACCTGGCGCAGCGCTTCGCGAGCGGACTGGCGCGGTTTAGTGGACGGCGCCTGCTCCTGATCAGCGGCAGGGATCTCACCGCTACCGAGTTCGTGGCGGCGAGCCAGACAAACAGGGCGCTGCGCAGGCAGCTGGCCGCAGCGGAAACTACCTTGATCAACTTGCCGGCGGCAGATCACACTTTCTCCACTTCCGCAGCAACCCGGGAGATGGAACAGGCCTGTGTGAAGTTTGCCAAGGCGGTGCTCTGAGCGATGTCGTCGTCTGCCATGCGCATCCGACTGGGCCAGTATCTGCAACGGCAGCCGAGCCTGGTCTGGCCCCTGTGCTACATGCTCGGCATTCTGGGTGTGTCGTCCATTCCTGGCGTGGCGCCCATTGACGCGCCGCACACCTACCAGCTGCTGGCTTGGGTGCCCCCGGCGATCCAGAATCTTCTGCACATCCCGGTTTACGCGGGGCTTGCTGTTCTCTGGTGCTGGTATCTTTCCAGTCGCGCCTCCGAACTTTGGGCCTGGGTGCTGTCCTTCGTTGTTACCGCGCTTTTTGGTGCCCTGGACGAGTACTATCAGTACCATATTCCGGGGAGGTATGCTTCCCTGACGGATGTGCTCTTTAATGTGCTCGGCGCGGGTTTGGGAGTGTGGTTTTTCTGGTGGCTTATAAGGCTTAGCAGGTAGGCGTGATGACGTCTCACTCGGGCGCGGCCAAATTCGAGCGTTGGCGGAAACAGGTAAAAAACGGTTGAATGAGAGTATATGGATCGGGTTCAGGTAAGGGCAGACTGATGCAACCGTTGCCGGTCGCTCTGACTCTTGACATTGAGTTTGACGTCAACCGGGCGTTCGAAACCCGTAATCCCGGTAGCCCCCGGGGGCGTGAGGCCATCCACTGTCTGTTCAATGGCCAGGATATCGGGCTGGGCGCCATTCTCGACATACTCGACGATTATGGAGTAAGGGCGACCTTTTTTGTCGAGACGCTGAATACCGCCTGGTTTGGTCCAGATGAGATGCGGGATATCGCGCAGGAGCTGCATGCGCGCGGCCACGAGGTCCAGCTGCATGTGCACCCCGTATGGCTGCACATGGACGAGGTGGCGCGAGTCGCCTCCGGGGAAATGCAGGCTCCGGAGACGTTCACTCACGATTCGCTGGCGAATCTCTCCGAGAACGCGGTTGTCGATCTGGTCAGGATTGGACAGTCGACATTTGCCGAGTGGGGCCTGCCGCCGGCTACAGCGATCCGGGCGGGCAACCTGATGATCGCGCGTCATGTCTATCGCGCTTTCGCGGCCTGTGGGCTGACCATTTCCTCGTCTGTGGGAATGGGCGTCTATCGACCACCCGAGTCCGAGTTGCATCGCCTTATCGGACCCATGGTCTGCGACGATGTGCTGGAGATGCCGGTCTCAAGTTACTACGGAGCTGATGTCTGGCTCCGCAGTCGAGTCCGCCTGGCCACGCTCATCGGTATGAGTATGGCCGAACAGAAGGGCCTGCTGAACGCGGCGCAAGACCTGCCTGCTCCGGGCTTGATCTTTCTATCTCACGTCAATGAAGTCTGTCACTCCCTCAAGGATGGGAGCGTTGTACCCAACCTGCTCACTGTCCGTAAACTGCGCCAGCTCTGTGAGTCGGTCAGTAGTTCCCCCATGCTCGACGCGGTCACGATAAGCGAATTGGCCAGCCGTTGGCGGGGCCGGATACCCGCAGAGGACTATAAGCTCGAGCTGCCGCGCGGGCTCGGCTTTACGCGTCTTTTAGAGCGGCTTGAGCGCTAGCGATTCTTGTGGAGACTCCGGCCTGCTCTCTCGATTTCACCATTGGCGGCAAGCGTATTTTCCGGTGGGTGTTGCGCTGCCCCCAGCGGAGCTGTTTCGCCGATCTGGCCCTGTCTGAAGTTGAGCGCCGGCTGGAGGGTGAATCGGATCAGACCCTCGAAGAAGGCCTGTTGCGTGCGGTAACGGTGGACAGGCAGTGGCCGTTATTGCAGTCCAGGAAGGGTTTCCTGCTGTATATAGTTAGTCGTTATCCGCGCTATTTGACCCGCTTTGAGGGCAGCTTCGAGGCATTCCTGGCTAGCCTGTCGGGTCGCACCCGAGGGACTCTGCGCCGTAAAGTGCGCCGTTTCGCCGCGGTGTCGCCTGGGGAACAAATCGATTGGCGCCGGTATGAGTCCGCCGATGAAATTACACATTTCATGCAGCTGGCGGTTCCCCTGGCCCGGGAAACCTACCAGGCAAGATTGTTTGATGGGGCTTTGCCCGACTCACGGAATTTCGAAGCCGAGGCCATGGCACTGGCAGCGGCTGGCAAGCTGCGTGCCTATCTGTTGTTCCTGGAGGGCAAGCCCGTGGCGTATCTGTATACGCCGAGGCATGGGAACGCCTGGCACTATGCCTTTCTTGGATATGATGAAGCGAGTGCGTCGTTATCGCCCGGAATCGTATTGCAATACCTGGTGCACGAATACCTGTTTGCGGAAGAGAAGGGCGGGCTGTTCGATTTCACGGAAGGAGAAGGAGGGCACAAGGCCCTGTTTGCGAACGAATGTGTGCCCTGCTGTGACCTGCTTGTGCTACGCGGTTCGCCATGCAAGCAACTGCTGATTAGGGCGCATCTATTCTGGAACAGAACTGTAGAGTACTTGCGATTCCTGGCCGAGCGCGCGGGTGTGAAGGCGAGATTGCGCCGCTGGTTGCGGCGCCAGCGGTGAAACCGGGTTGTCTCGGCGCCCTGTTTGCTTGACGGTGGGTTCTCAGCGGCACCAGGCGAGCGGACGAAAGCCTGGAGGATGTCGCCATCGGACCACCAGGAAACGGATTAGTATCAGCAAATCCATGCGACCAACCAGGTGCATGCCGGCCCTCGTCATGCCCCTTTGGGAGGCATGGTTGTCGGGGTGTGTTTCTGCATAGACTGCACTGAAACCTTCGGCTGCAGCCAGGGCCGCCCGGACAAGGATGGAACGCGCCTGGGCACCGCGACCGCGATAGTGCTTGACTGTAAACGCATTTCCGATCAACGCGGCAGACTGCGGCAGACCCAGCAGGCAGTGCGTTCGGTTCTGCAGATAGAGGAAACTGTAGTGCACAACTTCGGACTGGTGCAGCATGACTACGCCGAGCATGCGTCCTTTGGCGATGTCGTCCAGATATGCTTCAGTGTCCGGGTTCAGTGCCAGCAGAGCCTGGCGCAAGGTGGCATTCGCATCAACGGTGGAGCATGTCAGGGTCAGGATTTGCTCGTCGGGTCGCTCTGCCGCTGAGGGTCTTGCAGCATCGCAGGGAAGACAGTAGAGGAGATGGGATCTCGCCAGCAGAACCTGGCGCCCGAGCTGCTGTAGTCGTTGTGCCGAGCCAATTCTATTCATGATCCCTCGGGGCAATGTGATCCATGCAGCAGAAATCATGTCTGTGGGCTGATTTGTGGTTGCCCCGGATCGATTGCTCCTCTATCTTGCATCAGGGACGCCCTTGTCAGCGGATTCCGGGATTCGGCCAAGGGTTGATTGATTGGCACAGCGGAGGCGGGCGGTAATCAGGGTGAAACATCAATTATCCCCGTTGAGTCGGCTTTTTGGCAGTGCGACTGCCCGTTCGACACTCTTGTACCAGATCCTTCGTCGATTGACGATGTATCCTGCAGCTTGGGTCTATCGGAGAATCCACCCCAAGTGCAGCATTATCGGAATTACCGGCAGTGCTGGCAAGACCACCACCAAAGACCTGTGCCGGTCGATGCTGGCAAACTTTGCGCCTGCCACCGGAACATTCATGTCCGTCAACTACCGTTTTTCGGTCGCGGAAACCTTGCTCGGCATGAAATGGGGGGATCGCTATAACGTAATTGAATTCGGCGCACCCTCACCCGGTTCTCTGGATTTGCCGTTGTGGCTCGCCAGGCCTGATGTGGGCGTCCTGACTGTCATTGGACGCGAGCATTATAGCCAGTATGGTAGTCTTGAAGCTATCGCGCGAGAAAAGGGCAAGCTGGTCCTTCGCTTGCCTGCGGATGGCGTGGCGGTTCTCAACCGGGACGACCCCCTGGTCAGGGGTGTTGGCGAGCAATTCACGGGGCGCAAGATATGGATTGGTAGTGATGCTGGAGCCACGCTTCGATTGCTCAAAGTGCGGTCAGTCTGGCCCGAACCGCTGGTGCTCACGGTAGAACACAATGGTGTGTCTGCAGAGGTGGCAACCCGCCTGCACGGGGAGCACCTCGCCTTGCCAGTGCTTACAGCGCTTGGCGTGGCCCTGGCACTGGATGTGCCGTTGGAGCGTGCGATCGCCGCAATAAGTCATGCCGAGCCGACCGAGGGGCGGATGCAGGTGCTGGAGGAGCCCGATGGCGTGGTGTTTGTGCGGGACGACTGGAAAGCGCCCCACTGGTCTCTGGATGCCCCGTTCAAGTTCATGGCTGACGCCAAGGCAACTCGCAAAATCATTGTGTTGGGTACGATTTCGGACTCTCGACTCGGCCCCTCCCAGCGTTACCCCCGAGCGGCGCGCGCGGCGCGGGAAGTGGCGGACTTGGTCTTGTGCGTAGGCATGGATGCCTTTACGGTAAAGCGGTCGCGATTTGATTCGGACAGCGATGCTGTTCGGGTGTTTGCTGATCTGCAGCAGGCTTCCGTTTTCTTGAAGGAGTATTTGGTTCCCGGTGACCTGGTGCTGATCAAGGGCACCAATCTACAAGATCATCTGGTACGTCTGCTGTTGGATCGCAGGCGCTCTGTCACCTGTTGGCGCGTTGACTGTGGGCGCAACGACTTTTGTGATCACTGCGAAAAGGTGCGCGAGCAGGAATTTGACACGGCAGATTCATTGATATTCCGCAATGACGTCAGCAACTCAGGTGTTTGAGTTGTCACTGGCACAAGTGATGGCAGTACTTCTGCGTCCGAAAATGAGTAACCAGTCCTCGTCCGACAATACCTGCGGTGCATACAGGGGGGGGTCATACCAGGCGTTGCCTTCAATCAATACAGGCCCATTTGGGGTGATGCCAATATCCCAGCCGATGGTTGTCAAGTCGGGTATGGACGCATGGGTCATGCTGACAAGGTCACGGGCTTCATTCCAGAAGGGTATTTTGAATCCCGCAATGGTTGTCTTGGATTCTGGATGTTCCGACAACTCCGCAAGTCCCATGCCGCTTGGGTGGATACCGACAGCGCCTGTAAGGGTGCCTGTTTCCCTGTCGCCATAAGCAATCAGATTGCCGCTCAGGCCACCGTGGAAGTTGTCTGAAATGTTGTTGTTGCAGACAAGCTTGAGTATGAAAAAGGGGAAGCGGATCAAATCTCGCGCGTCTCGGTAGGAGACCAGACGAACGCATTGCAGCGTTTTCGAGCGGCTGAGTGCCGACAGGGCGTCGTGGTCAAAAATTCGCTTCTGCACGACCATGGGCCCTGTGTGCAGATCCGTTAACCATGACAACAGCTGCGTGGGTGTGTAAATGAGCCCGTTGCTTGTTGAAAAAATGCCGGCGTTGCTCGCAAATGCCACAAAACCCTCGCCATAGGCTCCATGCCGTGACTTTACGACGAAGTGCTCGGGGAATGCAGTGATCAGGTCGGTTTCCCGCATTTGCCTCAAGCGCTCAAAGCGAGGATCGTTGGATTGGGTCGAAAACCAGGGTTCGGGAATTGGCAGGCCAATCTGCTCGCAGTGAGTGTAGAACCTGTGTTTATCCTCCGTAAGCCGAGATGCGTCCACGCGGTTTAACCTGCGCAGCCTCTCCAGGCTTCGCTCCTTGCTTATCACAACCGGTAGTTTCCTCCGATAGGGGCGGAGATGGACGGCATAGGCTTTTATTTCGGCAGGAGAGAAGCGACCTACAGTGAGCAGGTATAGCATCCACGGAAACGCTCGTAGCCATGATTCGTCGCAATCGCGTAGCCTTGCTCCGGTGGTATGGGTCAATTCCGAAATAATCTGCAGCTTGTGTATCCAGTTCACCAGCTACTGCTCCCTGCCATATCCTGTCCATTCAACCGATGGCAGCAGAGTACCAGTGAAATGCCCGGAAAGGTTATTGGGGCTCCGCAAAAACTCGAATGTAGTGGACTCCTTCTCATGCACGAAAGTGGAACCATAAACGGCATGTTAAGGGGGACCCTTTCCGGCCGACCGCTGTTGCCACATCGTGCGTGAGCGGTATAAAAAAACGGCCTCGCTGGAGGCCGTTTTTTCTTTAGGGAAGAGCTATGACTCTCCCTGGCTGCTTGAGATCAGCTGTGCTTGCGACGGCGGGCAGCAAAACCCAGAGCCAGGATGCCAGCGCCGAACAGGCCCAGCACTGAAGGCTCCGGTACCGCTCTCGCGCTCCACGCGGCAGCTACGTAGAGCCTGCTGAAGCCGGGCGCGATTTCCGGCGTAAAGACATCGATAAACGACGCGGACGGCTGGACGATGGTATTGCCCAGCGAATCGCCATTCAGCGTGCTGCTGACGGGGCCCGGCAGAAGCGTAAAGCTGATGGTGTAAACAAAGCCGTCAAGCGGGTTACTTTGGATATTGGCAAACTCCCCCAAAGCGACCCGATACCGGTCTGCACAGGGACCAGCGCCCACCACCTCGGGGTCGAGGCCGTTGTAAGGGTCACTCGGATTGCAGTTGTCCCACCCACTGGTAACATTGACCGTTTCCCAGAACTCGATCCTGGTCGCGCTACCCGAATCGTCAATCAGGACATCGCCACCGACAGAGTTTGTGTAAATGAACAGGTCGGCAAGGGTATCCACAATCCAGAGCGGGTTGGGGAAGTCAGCAGAAGTCCCCGTCAGGACATTGTTTTCCTGAATCAGTTCGTCAATGACCCAGAACTCACCTTCGTTCCACTCGCCGGCGCCTGCCGCGTCATCGTTCAGGGTCGAGCCAAAATTGGCGGCGCTTTGAGTGCTGGTAAAGGAATTGATGCAGATGGAGCTGCCTTCGGTCGAGTTCGATCCGTTCCACGTCATCCCGGCGGAAGTGCCAGTCGGCCCAGCAAAGCCGGAACAATTAGTGTCTGCAGCGGCAAGCATGCTGAAGCTGGTATTGGTGGAACCGTTGAAGCTGGTTCCTGCGTCACTATCGCCAGCCGGGTCTACCCAGCCGGCCGATTGCGAGAAGTAAAGCTGGGTCAGGGGATCGGCATTCGCCGTGCCTGCGAAAGCAGCGATAGCCAGCGCAGTGGCCGCGACTGCAGGTTTCAGGATCTTCTTCATGTCAGTTCTCCAGTCAATTAAACAGTCATCTGTTTATCACGGCTTAGCGTTGTAAGTCGCTCTGTCAGTGTTACAGCAGAGAGTGTGCCACCTCATAAAAAAGCCAATAAAAACAATGCTATAAATTCTCATTTGGCGTTTTCCTGGCCGCCTGCGCGACCCAGAGTGTAAAAAATTTCGACAGCGGCTGGCGATGGCCTCGGGTATCCTTTAGTATCCCTCCTGACCAGTGCAGGGCGCTTTGGTCCCAAACCCTTCCGATTCAAGCATGTGGGGTCACTCCCGCAGGGGCAAGTTTGTTGTATGACCCATCCCGGCGCTTTCCGCCTTTCCAGCTGGTTCAACACCCAAGTCATCACCGATCCCCTGGATCTGCAGGCCATCTACCGCCTGCGCTACCGCGTATACTGCGAGGAGCGCGGCTTCTTCCGGCCCGGTGACTACCCGGATGGCGTCGAGTGCGATGCCTACGATGCCCACTCGGTGAATTTCGCCGCCTTCGATCGGGACGGCCAGGTCGCGGCAGCGGTGCGCCTGGTGTGCCCGGGGGAGGGGCGCGGCTTGCCCTACCAGCAGCATTGCCCGCTGTTCGACGATATTCTGTTGCCCGACCCGGCGCAGTCGGGGGAAGTCTCCCGCCTGGTGCTCAACAAGGGCTTTCGCACCCCGCCCGGGGGCGGCAGTACCGGCACGGTGGTGATGGAGGTCTATCGGGCGATGTATCAGTACAGCCGCGAACAGGGCATTCGCTACTGGTATGCCGCCATGGAGCGCCCCCTGGTGCGGATGCTGGCCCGGATCGGGGTGGTGTTCGAGCGCATCGGCCCCCCGGCCGACTACTGCGGCCCGGTCGCGCCCTATCTGCTGGACCTGGAGGAGCTCGACCGCCACCTGGCGTGGTGCAATCCCGATTTCCTGCAGTTCCTGTCCTCGACCCCGTAGTAGAGAGCAAATCTGCCCGATGACGCGTGTTTTCGTGGTTTTTTTTCGTGCTATGCTGCTGTAATAAGCAGAACACACGATGGGGATGACAATGGATTCCGACGCCGCAGCATCGCTGGGAGCCCTGGCCAAGTATTTTTCGCTGCACTCCTACGGGCAGGGCAGCGCTGGCACCGAGCTCAATGACCTGTACGCGCTGCGCTACCAGATCTACTGCCTGGAATGCCATTTCCTCAATGCCGCCCGCTACCCCGACGGGCTGGAAATCGACGACTATGACCAGCGCTCGGCGCATTTCTCCGCCACCAATGCGGAGGGCGTGGTAGCGGGTACCGCGAGGCTTGTCCTGCCGCTGGCGGACGATCCCTTTCCCTTCTTCGACCACTGCCCGCCGTTCCCCGATTTCGAGCCGCCAGCGGAGGCGGAATCCGGCGAGGTCTCGCGGCTGGCGGTAAAGCGCGAGTACCGGCGCCGGGCGGGGGATACCCTGTGGGGGATCAACCAGTCCCATCTCAAGGGGCCATCCGCGCAGGATGAATCCCCCCACGGCGAGAAGCGGGTCAACGCGCCGCTGCTGGTGCTGGGCCTGTACCGGCAGATCTACCGCTTCAGCTGCGAAAACGGCATTCGCTACTGGTATGCCGCGATGGAGAAGGGGCTGGCGCGGGTACTGCGGATCTACGGCTTCCACTTCACGCCCATTGGCCCGGAAAGCGACTACTACGGGCCCGTCACCCCCTATCTGGGGGACCTGCGCAAGCTGGAGCGGGAGCTGGAGGCGTCCAATCCGGCGCTGATGTGGTGGTTCCGCAGCGGGCCCTGAGCCCGCTGCCGGCAGCCTGCCCTGACCGATGCCTTCCCTGAGCCGACTCAAGCGCACCCTGCTGCTGGCCATGCTGGCACGGCAGACCCCTGACAAGCTGCTGGCGCTGGCCCGCAAGCGCCTGCCGCGGGTATTTGCCCGCGCGGCGCGGCAGTCCCCGGCCTATGCGGCGCTGCTGGCGGAGGCGGGGGTGGCGCCAGCGGCCTGTCGCAGCGGGGAGGAGGTGCTGGCGAGGGCCCCGGTGCTGACCAAGGCCGACCTGTTCGAACGCTTCCCGGTCAACGAGTTGCTGGTGCGCGAGGTGGACCCGGCCCGCCTCGGTGGCGTCCTCACCAGCTCCGGCCACGGTGGCAGCAACTTTGCCTTCGGTGTCAGTACCCGCAGCCAGCTGCAACTGACCCCGGAGGATATCGACCTGGGCCTGCAGCAGGCCTTCGGCATCGACCAGCGTTCCACCCTGCTGGTGAACTGCCTGCCGATGGGGGTGTTCTTCACCTCCAATACGGTCTGCGTGGCCAATGTCAGCGTGCGCGAGGACATGGCCTTCGCCATCCTCAACCAGGCCGGGCCCCTGTTCGAGCAGGCGATCCTCTGTACCGATCCCCTGTTCTGCAAGCGCCTGCTGGACTACGCGGCGCAGCAGGGCTTCGACTGGTCGCGCCTGCGCATGAATGTGGTGCTGGGGGAGGAGATGTTCTCCGAGGATTACCGCACTTACCTGGCGACGGCGCTGGGGGTGCCGCTGGACGCCCCGGGCGGCCGTCTGATCGCCAGCTCCATGGGCGTGGGGGAGCTGGGATTGAACCTGTTCTTCGAGACACCCGAGACCATTGCCCTGCGCCGCGCCTGGCACGCGCGGGATCCGGACCAGGTGTTGCCTTCATTCTTTTGTTTCAACCCCCTGCGCAGCTACGTGGAGGTGCTGGAGCCGGATGCGGACGGGGCCGGGGACCTGGTGATCACCATGCTCGATTCCCGGGCGCCAATTCCGATGATCCGCTACCGCACCGGCGACCGGGCCCGCTGGCTGACCGAGGCGGACTCTGCGCCACTGGATGCAGAAGGGCGTGCGGCGCTGGCGGCGCTGCCGTTTCCCCTGGTCGCGGTGCTGGGGCGGGACAAGGATCAGATCGATAGCCACTGGCACGTGGACCACTTCAAGGCCCTGCTGTACCGTCGCCCGGCGCTGGCAGACCAGCTGTCAGGTGCCTTCCGGGTGCTGCGCCACGGGGAGGGCCTGCGCCTGGACGTGCAGCTGGGCCTGGCAGCCACGCGCACGCCCGAGGCGGTGGCGGCAGAGCTGACGGCGCTGATCGCGGAGTCCGCGGCGCGGCGCGGGGCGTCGGTGCCGGAACTGTGCTGCTTTCCCTACCACGCGTTCCCCCACGGCATGGGCCTGGACTATGAGCGCAAGTTCCGCTACTTCCCGGGGCCTGGGTGAGCGTTTCCGCCCTGTTGATGCCCCTGCTGCTGGCCCTGCGCAATCTGCGCCGGCAGTTCCGCCGCAGCCTGACGGCGCTGCTGTCGATCGGTTTCGGGGTGGCGGCGCTGCTGGTGGCGCTGGGCTTCAACGAGGCCATGTTCGACGAGTTCCGCGAAGCCACCATCCGCTCCCAGTTCGGTCATCTGCAGGTGTCCCGCCCCGGCTTCCAGGACCGCGGTCGCAGCGATCCCTGGGCCTACCTGCTGCCGGCAGAGATCGCGGTGGACCAGGACCTGCTGCCAGAGGGCGCCACGGTGGCGCCGCGGCTGCTGCTGAATGGCCTGGTGAGTTTTGGCGAGGTAACCCTGCCGTTCATGAGCGAGGGGATCGACCCGGCCCGGGACATGCTCGATGACCGCTCACTGCGTATGGTCGAAGGCCGCCGGCTTGCAGCGGGCGACCACCGGCAGCTGGTGTTGGGGCAGGGCCTGGCATCCCAGCTGGAGGTGGCGGTGGGGCAGTCGGTGGTGCTGCTGGCCAATACCCCCGACGGCCACCTGGGCGCGGCGGAGGCGGAGGTGGTGGGCATCTTCAGCTCTTTCAGCCAGGAGTTCGACGACGCCGCGCTGCTGATGCCCATCGACCTCGCCCGCGGCCTGGCCCAGGTGGACGGCGCCCACGCCTGGCTGGTGTTCTTGGAGGATACCCGTGACACCGACGCCGCCCTCGCCCCGGTGCGGGCTTCCCTGCCCGGCGACGACTTCGATGTGCAGCCCTGGCACGCCCTGGCGGAGTTCTACGCCCGCGCCTCGGCCCTGTTCCAGCAGCAGCTGGACCTGGTCAAGGCGATCGTGGTGTTCATCATCCTGCTGGGTATCAGCAATACCATGATGATGAGCGTGCTGGAGCGCACCGGCGAGATCGGCACGGTGATGGCCCTGGGCAACAAGCGCGCCTCGGTGCTGCGCGGTTTCCTCATTGAGGGTGCCCTGCTGGGCCTGCTGGGGGCGGCGCTGGGGGTGCTGGTGGCCCTGGGCCTGGGCCAGCTGCTGGCGCTGGCCGAGATCGAGATGCCGCCCCCGCCCACCTTCGCCCGCAGCTACCACGCCGGCCTGCTGATTACCCCCGGCATGGTGCTGGAGACTGTGCTCATCGCCTGCGTCACCACCACCCTGGCTTCCCTCTACCCCGCCTGGCGCGCCTCGCGCATGGTTATCGTGGATGCGATCCGCCATGTTTGAGCTGCTGCGCCTGGCCGCCCGCAATATCCTGCGCCAGCGCGGCCGGTCCCTGATGACCCTGTTTGCCATCGCCTTCGGGGTGGTGGCGCTGATCCTGGCCGGCGGCTTCATCAAGGACACCGTCGACGAACTGGGCGAGTCCATGATCCACTCCCAGTCCGGCCACCTGCAGGTCAACCGCCAGGGCTACCGGGAGCAGGGCAGCCGCGACCCCGGGGCGTTCCTGATCCGTGAGCCCGAGACCCTGCGCGCCGAACTGGCGGCCCTGCCGGCGGTGGCGGAGGTAATGCTGCGCAGCGTTTTCTCGGGCCTGCTGAACAACGGTCGCACGGATTGGGCGATCATGGGGGAGGGGGTGGAACCCGCCGCCGAGGCCCGCCTGGGCACCTACATCAATATCTCCGAGGGCCGCCAGCTGGCGGAATCGGATCCCTTCGGCATGCTGCTGGGGGCGGGCGTGGCCCAGGCCCTCAGGCTGGCGCCAGGGGACTGGGTCAACCTGCTGGCCAACACCACCGATGGCGCGGTCAATGTGCTGGAATTCGAGGTGGTCGGCATCTTCCAGTCCTTCTCCAAGGACTACGACGCCCGCGCCGTGCGCATTCCGCTGCCTGCCGCCCAGGAGCTGCTGGGGGACGACGGCGTCCACCTGGCGGTGCTGCGGCTGGAGCGCACGGATGCTACCGCCGCGGTCAAGCGCGCCGCGGAAGCCGCCCTGGCGCCTGATGGCTTCGAGGTGCTCGACTGGCGGCGCCTGAATCCTTTCTACGAGCAGACGGTGGAGCTGTACCAGCAGCAGTTTGGCTTCCTGGTGCTGGTGATCCTGTTGATGGTGACGCTCAGCGTGGGCAATACCATCAACATGAATGTCCACGAGCGCGCGGCGGAGTTCGGCACCATGCAGGCTTGCGGCGCTCCGCAGCGGGAGATCTTCCGCCTTGTCATGCTGGAAAGCGCCCTGCTGGGGCTGGCGGGCGCCACGGTCGGTGTGGTCGCCGGCACTGGCCTGGCGCTGCTCATTTCCTGGATCGGCATCCCCATGCCGCCGCCGCCCAACTCCGATATTGCCTACATCGCCCTGATCCGCCTGGCCTGGTGGATTACCGGGGTGTCCTTCCTGATCGGCGTGCTGGCGCCCATCGTCGCCGCCCTGCGCCCCGCCCGGCGCGCGGCCCGGGCGGATATCGCGGAGTCATTGCGGCAGGCGGTGTAATGGGGGTTCTTGATTGCCTTGTGTATGAATTTTAAATAATATACACCAAAAAAGGTGGCGAATTCTGGAGGCAGCCAATCATGCGCACCAATATCGACATAGACGACAAATTAATGGCAGACGCCCTGAAGTTCACCGGCCTGAAAACGAAGAAGGATGCTGTAGATCTGGCGCTGAAGACCCTGGTCAGACTGCACAAGCAGGCTGAGATAAAAAAATTCAGGGGCAAGCTGAAATGGGAGGGTGACCTGGAAGCGATGAGAAGTGCATCGTGATATTGGTCGACTCCAGCGTCTGGATCGACTACTTCCTCGGCAATGACACTCCTCAGGTGGAGATTCTGGACAGAAGTCTTGGGGTAAGGGTCGTTGGCCTCGGAGATCTGGTGCTTACTGAAGTTCTGCAAGGCTTTCGCTCTGACAAGGACTACCGCATAGCCAGATCGATTATGGACGAACTCTCTTTGGTCGAGATGCTTGGCAAGGAATTGGCTATCAAGAGTGCCGAGAATTTTCGCAAGCTGCGAAAAATGGGTATCACCGTACGCAAGACGGCTGATGTCATCATTGCGACGTATTGCATTGAACGCAGTGTGCCTTTGCTTTTCTCCGACAAGGTCTTCACACCTTTTGTTCAGCATCTCCAACTTATCGAGGTGCGATGACGAAGTTGGGCGCGCCAGTATGCGTACTTATTGGTGCCCCCTACATTAGCTCATCACAACCGCCGCAAATACTGCTGGGTAAACATCCGCTCCGGCAGCTCTTTTACCTCCATCGTGGTGTATTCCAGCACCGAGTAGTCACCCTCCTTGAGCGCATCTTCGAGCACCAGCCGGGTGGGGCGCAGGCGGCCGGCGAGTTCCTGGAAGTTCTCGTAGCGGCTGGTCTTGAGCAGGCGCCCGGAGACGGCGTAGAACTCCGCCTTGAGTGGCCGGTCGTCTGCCACCGCCACCCAGTAGCGTACCTTGGCGTAGGTGACACCGCGGCCGGCGGCGGTCAGGTCCAGCACCCAGGCCTCCTCGCCATCCACCAGCTCGGTCCCCGCCAGTTCCGCATTGTAGTCGCCGGCAAAGTTGGCCCGCGCCAGGTCGCCGTTGGCCACCTGGCCGGTGAGGCGCTGGGACAGCGACAGCCGCACTGGCTGCGACACGGTGGGCATGAATATCCACAGGTCGCGGCCGCGCATCAGCAGGGCCTGGCCGCGCTCCGAAGCGGGGGATTCCGTGAGCACGATGGTGTTCTCGTTGCCCCGTGACATCACCTTGTATTCGCGCACATCGCCCGCGTCGCCGTCGCTGTAGTTGGTGACCGTGATAAAGGTCTCGAAGCTCTCCCGGGGAAAGCGAATGGCGTCGGCCCGCTGCACCAGCTCGGTGGCGTCCACCGTAGCCGGGTCGGGGGCGACGGTGTCTGTCGCCTGCGCGCTACCGGCGCCCAGCAGGGCCGCCAGCAGCACCCCCCCCAAAATGGTCAAAAAGTCAGGTTTCTCGGGAACTGGCTGAATCATGGGTGCTATCCTGTGGCGATATCCACAATCATTCTGGCGCTGTACGATGGCGATTGTAAAGGTAGAGCACGTCTGCAAGCGGTACCCGCTGGGCGAGCAGGTGGTCGAGGCCCTGCGCGATGTCTCGCTGGAGATCGAGCCGGGGTCCTTCCTGGCCATCGCCGGCCCCTCCGGCAGCGGCAAGTCGACCCTGCTCAATATCATCGGTTGCATCGACAATCCCAGCGAGGGCCGGGTATTCATCGACGGCCACGATGTCTCCGGCAAGACCCCGGACCAGCTCGCGGATGTGCGCGCCCGCACACTCGGTTTCATCTTTCAGAACTTCAACCTGCTGCCGGTGCTGTCCGCCCGGGAGAATGTCGACTACCCCCTGCTGCAGTTGCCGGAACTGACCCGGGCCGAGCGCCGGGAGCGGGTGGCTCACTACCTCGAGGTGGTGGGCCTGACCCGCTATGCCAGCCACCGTCCCAACCAGCTCTCTGGCGGTCAGCGCCAGCGGGTGGCGATTGCCCGCGCCCTGGCCACTCACTCCAGGGTGGTCCTGGCGGACGAGCCCACCGCCAACCTGGACCGGGAGACCGGCCGCAGCATTCTGGAGCTGATGCAGAACATCAACCGCAGCGCCGGCACCACCTTCATCTTTTCCACCCATGACCAGCACGTGATGACCATGGCCGATCGCCTGGTGCACATGGAAGATGGCCGCATCCGGGCCCTGGAAACCAATGCTGCCGAGCTGGCCGGAGCCGCGCAGTGAGCATCCCGCACACGCCGCCCCGGCGCGCGCTGCAGTCGCTGCTGCTGGCACTGCTGGCGGTGCCGCTGGCCGTGCCATCGGCGCTGGCGGCAATTGACGCCGAGCTGCGGGTGGGTCGGGAGCCGGACCGGACCCGGCTGGTGGTGGATCTCAGCGAGCCCGCCACCTACCACGTGTTCAGCCTCAGTGATCCCGCGCGCATCGTGATCGACCTCCGGGACACCCGGCTGGCGGGACCGGTACCGCCGGACCTGTTCGCGGCCACGCCGGTAGCGCGTCTGCGCACGGGCATGCATGCGGATACCGGTCTGCGCCTGGTCCTGGACCTTGCCCGGGAGGACGTGCAGCGGAAGACATTTGTGCTCGATCCCAGCGGTGATGCGGGCCACCGCCTGGTAGTGGACCTTTACCATGGCACTGCGGACACTGCTGCGGTAGATCCGCCGGTGGCCGTGGCGCCCGCTGGGGCGACAGAGTCTGCGACCACGACCACGACCACGACCACGACCCTGGTCGCCGCCAGGGAGCCTGCACGCCCGGTGTCGCGCCCGGCCAGGCCGGCACCCAGACCCGAGCCCGCTGCCGCCGCGGTACCGGCCGGTGAGCCGCAGCCCGCCGTCAGCGATCTGCATCTGGGGGGCTACGGTGAGCTGGCTGGAGCCTGGAATACTGCCGACCCCGAGCACTGGTCGAAGCAGCGGGCGCGGCTGGAGCTGGGACTGACCGGGCGTCTGGACTGGGGCGCGCGTTTCAAGTTGTCCGGGCGCATGGAGGGCGACGGCGCCTACAGCGTGGAGGATGACTTCTATCCGTCCGCCGTGCGCCGCGACCAGCGCAGCGACTTCAGTGTGCGCGAGGCCTACCTGGACTTCGGCGTCGGTGCCTGGGAGTTCCGTCTCGGCCGCCAGTATGTGGTGTGGGGGGAAATGGTGGGACTGTTTCTCGCGGATGTGGTCTCTGCCCGCGACACCCGCGAGTTCTTCCTGGAGGAATTCGAGACCATGCGCATTCCCCAGTGGGCCGTGCGGGCCGAGCGTTTCGCCGGCGACGCCCACCTGGAGCTGCTCTGGGTCCCGTACCCCAGCTACGACGAGATCGGCAAGCCCGGTGCCGACTTCTACCCCTTCCCGGTGCCCGCGGGCACCCCGGTGCGCGAAATCACGCCCAGTCGCAGCAAGCCCTCGAACCACGGCCTGGGTGGACGGTTCTCCTACCTCGTGGATGGCTGGGATCTGTCCGGTTTCTACTACCAGAGCACCGATGTGGCGCCGACCCTGTACCGCACCGACGCGGGCCTGGAGTTGCGCCACGAGCGTATCCGCCAGGTCGGTGCGACTTTCTCCAAGGGCTGGCGCGACTTCGTGCTGAAGGGGGAGGCGGTGTACACCAGCGGGCGCAGCTTCCTTTCACTGGACCCGGCAGCCCGCTTTGGCCTGCAGGAGAGCGACGCCGTGGACTATGTGCTGGGCGTCATGATCCCCCGCGGCGACTGGCGTTTCGACGCCCAGTTCTACGGCCGTCACGTCTTCGACCACGACCGCGCCATGGGCTTCGATGCCGACGAAACCGGCCTGACCCTGCTGCTGAACCGGCGCTTCGGCGACAGCGGTGAGGCGGAAGTGCTCTACCTGACCGGCCTCAACCGCAGCGACTGGTCACTGCAGCCCAGCGTCAGCTGGAATCTGACCCAGGCCTGGCGCCTGCGCTTCGGCGCCGACCTGTTCGGCGGCGACAGCATCGGCCTGTTCGGCCAGTACGACGACAGCGACCGCGTGTTTGTGGAGTTGCGCCGCTGGTTCTGACCCCCCACTCTTGAGCCCTGTCGCCTGCTCGATTTGTGACCCACGCACGCTTCAGAGCTTGGCCCCACCGCCAGTCTGGCCTACAGTGCTATATTGTTCTGTCCATACAAGAGGCCCACCATGCCAACGTTTCCCGGCCGCAAGCTCTGGCTACCTGTCGCGATCAGCCTGGCGCTGGCGGGCTGCTCCAAACCCCTGTCCCACGATGAGTTGTTGGCGCGCGCCACTGACGCCTTTGCCGAGGGCAAGCTGAATGCCGCGGAGATCGACGCCAAGACCGCACTACAGCAGGACACCCGCAGTGCCGAGGGGCGCCGGCTGCTCGGCCAGGTTTACCTGCGCCAGCGGGCGCTGGCAGAGGCCGCTGTGGAGTTCGAGAAGTCCCTGGAGTCTGCCCAGGACCCGGCGGTAGCAGTACTCTACGCGGAAGCCCTGCTGGGAGCCGGTGATGCCCAGAAGCTGGTCGATCTTCACGAAGACACGGGCTTTGCCTATATGGCCGACGATCCTGCCTGGCTGGCGCTGGTGGCGCGGGCCCAGGCCCAGTCTGGCGATACCTTTACTGCCGAGCATACGCTGTCTCAGGCCCTGGAGTTGGCACCGGAGCATCCCCAGGTGCGACTCGCCCAGGCCTTTGTGGCCGTCCGTCATGCCGGCGAAGTCGCGGACGCCGAAGCCATCCTCAAGGCGTTGACTGAAAGCCACCCTGAATTCGAGGACGCCTGGAGCCTTTACGGCAGCCTCAAGCAGGCCCGGGGCGATTTTGCCACTGCTGAGGAAGCTTTCGCGACGGCGAGCAAACTCAACCATTTTCGCCTCAATGACCGGCTAGGGCTGGTTGCCACCCTGGTCGAGCAGGGCAAGCATGACGAGGCCGGCAAGGAGCTGGAAAAGCTCGAGCAGATCATTCCAGATCACCCGGGTGTCAATTATGCCCAGGCGCGAATCATGCTGGAGGGTGGCAATGTCGAAGGTTCCCTGCAGGAGTTGGCCAAGGTGCTGAATGTAGCCCCGGATCACCTGCCCAGCATCTATCTGGCCGCCAACGCCAATTTCCGCGACGGCAATCTGGCCACGGCGGAGAGCCACCTGACGCGCTTCCTGGCCTCCCAGCCCCGCAACATCAATGCCCGCCAGATGCTGGCGGCGGTACACCTGCAAATGGGTGAACCGGAGCGCGCCGAAACCCTTGCCCGCCGCCTGTTGGAGGATTTGCCCATGAACGTGCCGACCATGAACCTTCTGGCGCTGGCCCTGACGGCCCAGGGCATGCACGCTGCCAGTGCCGAGGTGTACCAGGATCTGGCCGGCGTGACTCCGGATTCAGCCCCCGTGCACATGGAGCTGGGCACTGCCCTGGTGCGCGCGGGTGATACCGGTCCCGGGGTGGCGGCGCTGGAAACCGCGCGCGAGCTGGACCCGGAGAATACCGAGGTTCGCTACCGGCTGGTGCGCGCCCATGTCGCCGATGGCGACCGCGAGGCTGCACTGACCGAGCTGGGCGCATTCCGCGCCGCCGCGCCTGAGAGCCCGCTGCCCGGCCTGCTGGGCGCCCAGCTGGCTCTGGAGGAAGGTGACCGCGACAGTGCCGGGGAGCAGTTCCGGCAGGTACTGGCGCTGGACCCGGGCAACACCCAGGCCCGTCAGGGTCTGGCGGCTCTGGCGATGCAGAATGATGACTCGGAGGCAGCCCTGGATATCCTTAACGAGGGTCTGGCGGCACAACCGGATGACCTTCAGTCCATGTTGAACCTGGCGGCTGTCCACGAGAATCGTGGCGAAACCGCGGCCATGGTCCAGGTGCTGGAACGGGCGGTGGCTGCGCATCCAGATGCGTTGCAGCCGCGCCTGTTGCTGGCGCGTCACCAATTCCAGCAGCAGCGTCCCGGCGAGGCCGTGCGCCTGCTGACCGAAGTGCGGGAAGAGCACAACAGTGACCCGCGCCTGCACCAGCTGCTGGTCGGCGCCTTCTTGGCGGTGGATCAGCCCGGCGCCGCAGTCACCGCGGGTCGCCGCCTGGTAGAGTTGCTGCCCGACAATGCCCGGGCCCTGCGCCTCGCGGCCCAGGCTGAGCGTGCCAATGGCGACTTGCCGGCGGCCGAAAACAGGCTGCGCCAGGCGCTGGAGCTGCAGCCTTCCGATGTTGATACCCGCAAACTGCTGGTGGAGGTACTGTTGCAGCAGAACAAGCTGGCTGAAACCAGCGAGCAACTGGCCCTGTTGCCCGAGGGCGTGGTGGCGCCGGCCCAGCTCGACCTGGCGCGCGGTCGGTTGGCGCTGACCCAGGGCGACCTTGCCACAGCGGAAGAGCTCCTGCGCAAGGCCCACAGCGCCGAGCCTGGCAGCAACTCCCTGCTATTCCTCAGCACTGCCCTGTGGCAGCAAGGCAAGCAGGAGGAAACCTGGCGCCTGCTGGAGAGCTGGCTGCAGCACCATCCGGAAGACCAGCTGATACTCAACCAGTTGGGGCCCCTGTATCTGTCCCAGGGCCGGGACAGCGATGCGGTCGCGGTATTCGAGGCCCTGCATGTCATCGCACCGGACGACGTCGTGACCCTCAACAACCTGGCATGGTCCCTGCGCAGGTCAGATTCGCAGCGGGCGCTGGACCTTGTGCGTCAGGCACTCGCGGCAGCGCCGGATACGCCTGCAATCCAGGATACCCAGGCGATGATATTGCTTGAACTCGGCAACCACGATGACGCTTTGGGCGTGAACCAGCAAACGCTGGACGCCCAGCCACAGAGCCCACAGTACCGCTTTCACCGCGCCCTCATTCTGGCAGATGCCGGGGACGAGGCAGCGGCGACGACGATCCTGCGGGAGCTGGTAGCTGGCCCTCCATTCCCGGAACAGTCACAGGCTCGGGAGTTACTGGCAGAACTGGAGAACTGACGGCTGTTGCCGTCGTCAGTTTTTTTTACACCCACTGAATCTGGGCATCAGACCGGGTTGGATTTATCTATAAAAAACAAACAGATGCGGTTTCTGGCTCGTTACTTGCTTTGTGTTTGTCACAACGGTTTTTAACAGGGTTAACTTATGAAAATGGTCCTTGGCAAGTGGATGGTGGGGGTTGCCTTGTCGGCGTGTGCCAGTGTATCTCTGGCGGCTCCGATACTATGGTCAGACGCTATGAACACTCAGGGTCCTTCCGATGTAGTCACCTTCGGGACGCTGGTGGAGGCAGTGAATGCTACAGCGAGCGCCGGAACCACATCGGTAAACGGCGTCGGGTTTGCCAACGTGGCAGCACTCATCGGAGATGACTTCAGCGGAGCACTCGCGGGCGGTACTACCGGTGATACAGGTTACAATGCCCTGCTCAATACATTCAGTTATGGCGGTGGTAGTTCAACCTCGATTGAGTTGGCCAGCGGCCTGCTGGCAAGTGGTTCACAATATATTCTGCAGGTCTGGTATACGGATCTTCGGAGTTGCTGCTCCGGTCGCGTAATGACCCTGAGTGGGGATGGCGGTGCCACGGTCGATGTCAGTGCGTCCGGCACAGGCCAGGACGCAGGCCTGGGCCAGTTTGCCATTGGTCTCTTTACCGCGGACTCCAGCTCCCAGACCCTGAACCTGGCGACCAACGGTTTCGCGAATGCCCATGTCTCTGGCTATCAGGTCCGTGCAGTGCCCAGCGCACAGGTACCGGTCCCCGGCACCTTGCTTTTGTTCGGGCTTGGGTTGTTGGGCTTGGGTATGTTGGTTCGTAGGCGAGGCTGATTGATTACTGAGTATTAAAAGCGGCGGTGTCATAATCTTTTTCGTGGACCTGCAAGACCGCACCAGCATGGAACTACTTCAATGCCGTGTTCGCTGCTGCGCTGGTAGCGGGAGTGGTTCGCGATATGCTTGAATTGTAATAAGGGGCAGCTCAAGGGCGAGGTGCTGTTCGCCTGTTTTGGGTGCCGGTTATTTGTCTGGAAGACCCTGGCAAGCTATTCTGCTAAAGCGTGACCCTGGTCGCAATTCCAGAGTGGCGGGCTGGCCAGTCCCCGATTTTCCTGCAACACTATGCAACGTGTCGGCTATTTTTACACAGACATCGCAGGGACGCGGGTTTTACCTTGGTATGTTGGTAAAAAAATCATTTAAAACAATGGGTTGTGTGGTAGGGCACGGAAATTGCAAATAATGCGCTGAGGCGTTTGTTCGCCAAGGGCAAGAGAGTCATTCATGAAAAAGACGACCGACAAGCACACGCTGGAATCAGGGGGACAGGAGCCGGGCGCCAGCGGTTCCGACAGTCATTTTTCGCGCCGTCGTTTTACCGGCGCCGGCCTTGCCGCCCCGGTTATCCTGTCCCTGGCAAGCCGGCCTGCCTTCGGGGCCGTATGCTCGCCCTCCGGCTTTGTCTCCTACTCCCCCAACAATCCGTCCGGCGTCCGGCATGAAGTCAGTGGCTGCGGGGGTATCAGTCCGGGGGGCTGGATGCACCCTGATGTCGGTCAAGGCAATAGTGACGGCAATCGGAGCCAGTGGTACGCCGCGGGCTATGCACCGAACCCCCGAAATGGCAATGACCCGGATGCGACTTTGTTTGTAGACGTATTCGGGGTTGGTTCCGAGTGGGGTACCCTGCATGACGCGATGCTGGAGTACCGTGGTTCGCTGCAATTTCATGCTGTCGCCGCCTTGTTGAATGCGTCGCTGCCCATACCGGGCTACATGTCGCCGGTGGATGTCGTTGGTCTGTATGTCGCAGCCTATACCGGTGCGCCGACTTACGTGACCAGTGGTGGAGCCCTCATTCAGATGGCGGATTTCGACCTCAAGGCGTTCTTTGACCAGACTTACCACTAATCCAAAGCAATAGTGAAAAGTTCCAGCGCCGTTTGCATGTGAGTGTTTCTGCTTCGGTTTGGCAGCCGTGCGCCGCTGACGCGCTGGTGACGCACCGCTTTTCCGAGGGCGTTGCTCTGTTCAACGCCCGGGACAAATCGACCTCCTATCTTCCCGACCCGGCAGGCGCGGTATTTGCCATACTGCTCGGCGAGCCGCATGGGCTGGCTGGAACCGATATTTTGCAGCGCCTGACGACGACAGCGGGGCTCGACGGGGAGTGTGCTCTGGTCAGCCTGGAGGAACTGCACGCGGTGCTGGCGGCTCTTGAGCAGCAACTGCTGATCAGCGCCCGAGAATGAGGCTGGCGGAGTTACCGGCGCAGGAATTTGCCGCGCAGCTGGGTGAAGAGGGTGTGGTGCTTCGCGCCGGGCGCTTTTCGGTGCGGTTGTTGTCCCCTCTTGCCAGTGTCGCGGAAGGCGTCCACAGCCTGTATGCGGATAGCGAAAGACTGGACTCGACCTTTGCCGATTTCACCGTGCGCGTAGAGCCGGCTTCGGGGTTACGGCGCTGGTACCGGCCGCAGGCACTGTTCTCACTCAACGGGGCACTGCCTTTCGCACCATTACCGCTGGCACATGCCTACCCGCTGCTGGAATGGGGCCTGAACTGGTGCGTCAGCAACCATTGTCATCAGTACCTGATTGTTCATGCCGCGGTGGTGGAAAAGCACGGACAGGCGTTGATCCTGCCGGGGATACCCGGTGCCGGCAAGAGTACGCTGTGCGCACTACTCACGAGCCGCGGAGGCTGGCGCCTGCTCTCCGATGAACTGGCGCTGATTGACCTCGCCAGTGGCCTGCTGCATCCCAACCCGCGGCCCATCAGCCTCAAGAACGCCTCCATCGGGATCGTGCGGCGGTCGGTGGCAGAGGCGGTCTTGAGTCCCGCCGTGGCGGACACGCTCAAGGGTACCGTGGCGCACCTGCGGCCACCCCGGGACAGCATTGTCCGCGCGTTCGAGCCGGCCGCGCCGGCCCTGGTCGTGTTCCCCCGGTTTCTCGCGGGAGCGCAAGGCAGGCTTTCTCCCCTGCCCAGGGGGGAAGCGTTTATGCGCATGGCAGACAACGCCTTCAACTATTCCATCCTCGGCACCGACGCCTTCCGGGCGCTGGCGGCACTGGTGGATCAAAGCCGTTGTTACGAGTTCCCCAATGGTGGCGATGTTGCAGACGCGATCGCCACCATGGACGCCCTGGTGGAATCGTGAGTAGACTGAATGACCCGGTGGATTTCCCCCTGCGTTCGGTGTTGCTGCAGCCAGCCAGCGCAGCCGCGTTTGACCTCGGGCAATGGGACCTGCTCCTGCAGCAGGCGCGGGGCGCGGGCCTGCTGGCGCGGGTGGCCGCGCTGCTGCGCGAAGCTGACCTCGGTGAACGGATTCCCGCTGAGGTGCGCTGGCACCTCGACAGTGCCTTTACCGTCTATCGCGCGCACAGTGATGATGTCAGGCTGGAGGTGGAGCACATCGCGCGGGCGTTGAAACCTGCGGGCGTGCGCCCCGTCCTGCTCAAGGGGGCCGCCTACCTGGCCGCCGGTGATCGGGCGCGGCTTGGGCGCCTGTACAGCGATGTGGATATCTTTGTGCCCCGCGACTGTATCGCTACGGTGGAACAGTTGCTCCGCTGGCAGGGCTGGTCCGGGGAAGAGCTGAGCGAGTATGACCAAGCCTACTATCGTCGCTGGATGCATGAAATTCCGCCGCTGATCCACCGCTCTCGGGGTATTGCCCTGGATGTACATCACAATCTCTTGCCACTGACTTCCCGGGTGAAACTGGATGCCGAGGCATTGGCCGCGGGTGTTACCCCGTCCGAGTTCCCGGGAGTCGACGTGCTCGCCCCCACCGACAGGGTGTTGCACAGCGCCGCGCATCTGCTATTGGAAGGTGAGTTTGATAATGCCTTCCGCGATCTATCCGACCTGTACCTGTTGCTGACGGAAATGAGTGCCGCTGATCCTGGCTTCTGGGATGCGCTCTTGGCGCGGGCTGAGGAGCTGGGGCTGGGTCGTGTTCTCTATTATGCCTTGCGCTATCTTGCACAGTTGCTGAACCTGGCGGTTCCACCAGACATTGCCGCCAGGATGCAGTCCGAGGCGCCGGTGGCACCTGTGCGCTGGATGATGGATCGACTGTTTCCGAGTGCCTTGTTGCCGCTGTCGGTAGCCGGATCAGGAAGCTGGCCAGGGCTCGCCCGTTTTGCGCTATACCTGCGCTCACACTACCTGAAGATGCCCTTGCCGTTGCTCCTGCGACATCTGTTGCACAAGGCCGTGATCACGCCTTTTGAGTATCGCCAACCTGATCAGGCATAGCATCGGCCATTGGTCGGGCTCTCTTCCGGTGCTGCGGCGCAGGGAGTGGTTTCAGCCCCTGCGCTCTGCCAACAGGGCATGAATCTTTGCAAAACAGCCCGCCGCCAGCAGGGCAACACCGGCCAGCAACCACATGCGCAGTTCCGTGCCCAGCAGGTAGAACTTGCCTCCCAGGCGCAGGACCACCGCCAGGACGCAAATCAGGATACCGGCTGTACCGGTTACTGTTCCGATGTTGTTGATGAATTGATTCATTACAGGTACCACTCTCTGTTGTTATTCGTGAGTTTGTGCCCGGGCTATCCTTCGCCGTTGGTGTCGCCGCCTGTACGCTTATTGCAACCGCTCCACCTCGAACTGCCTCATCCCCGCAGTCATGGCAATCTGCTTCCGCAGCCGTACCCTGGACTGCTCTCCATTGCGCTCCAGCCCCAGCAGCTGGCCTTCCGTGAAGCCACTGCGCGGTGTTATCAGGGTGGCATGATGTTCCGTCAGGGGTGTGGCTGACAGCAGGAATACCCTGGAGGTTGTCGTCTTGTTGCTGCCTTCGCGCAGCAGCCGCGCCGCCCAGGGAGCGGGTTTGCCGCCCAGCAGTTCAACACCCGTGCGCACACTCTTGCCATGTTCCTGGTGTACCCAGCGTATGACGCCGAGTTGCCACGGTGCCTTCTCCGATCCTCGCAGGCACAGCAATTCGCCGCTCCTCAGCGAGCTCTTCAGGGCACAATCCCACTCCAGGCAATAACCGCCGGGACTGGCGTCCACTGCGACCGCGGGGCTGATGGAAAAGAGGCTGGCGGGGGGCGGCGGGGGCTCTGCAATCGTCTCGGGGGCGGCTTCCTCAACCCGCATCTCGATACTGCCATCAGCATTCATCGCTGCTGCCGAGCGCTGGAACGGGTCGCCACCCTCGGCGACCGACCAGGGATCAATGCTCCCGGTCTCGCGCAGGAAGGGGTTTTCGGCGGCGCCTGGCGATTTGGCCACGGGGGTCCCGGCAAAGCCCGTCAGTTGTTCCAGTGTTCGCTCTCCCGCCAGGTAGTAATGGCTGGCACTGAAGCCCGGCGCTGCATCGAGTGTTTGTCGTACGCTGACGCGCTGGGTCGAACGAATACGGTCACTGCCAAGACAGTTTATGACATGCTCGAGTATCGGCAGTTGCAGGCGCGTGCTGCCGAGCACGATGTCGTTGCGCTGTGCCTGGCGCGCGGCCTCGATGAGGCCTGCCACGTGAGTCACCAGTGGCCCGGTGTCCAGCAGTCGATGGCGCAGCGTGTCGAGCACCCGCAGGGTTGCGGTGTACGTCGGTGGGGCGGACGCACCGAGGTCCACGGCCAGCAGACCCTGGCCGGAGCGGGGCGTGTGCAGGCGACAGAGCCGCGCCCAGAAACCAAGGCCCTGATACACCTGGTTGACGTCTGCCTGCAGCAGTTGGCCCGGTTGGCAGCAGGCCAGCAGCAATGGCAGCAGGTAGGTCGCCTGGATGGTGGTGTCCCTGCCATCCGGGCCCGGGATGGCCATTGTAGCCAGCTGTTGCTGCTCGGCGAGCAGGTACAGCTGGTGCAGGGTATTCCACACGCGCGCTTCCAGTGGCAGGTGCAGCTGGTAGGCAAGCAGCACCTTGTGCGCAGCGAAGTGGATAGCCCGTTGCAGTGACTCACCTGTCATGCGTGCCGGATCCCGTTTGCCGACACTCGCAGGATCGTCCAGCGTGTGCACGGCGACGATGGCGTATGCGGTGCAGGTCAGTCCCGCCAGTTGGTCGGCGAGTTTCGCCAGCGCCTGCAATCCCTTGGGTAATTCCAGCGGCTGGTTGGCGAGCCTGTGACAGACCAGCGTCATGGCCTGTTGTATCGCTGGTTGCAAAGTCAGCAGCAGGTCGTGGCGAAGCGCGGCGGGGAGTGGCGTGCGGTTGAACTCGTCAAGGGCTTCGCAGAGCGTGCTGGCGAGCGCCTGCGGATTGCCCATCGGCAGCATCTCGCACCAGCCGGCGGCCCCCTTGGCAGTGGTGGCAAACCGCTCGAACCGCTGCCGGTCCTGTGGCGGAATACGTATGCTGACGGGCAAGTTGCTCATGAGGGCTGCGTTGTCGGTGCATTAGCGCTGAAGGTTACCGCAGTGGGTGGATATCCGCCAGCGCGGACCGCCAGACCTGGGGCCCTGGTTGCAGCTGCAAGCTATACTCTATGAACTGGGGTTGCAGGGGGTGGATCGTGATACCAACACAGGGCGACGATGAACCTCGCATCGTGCCGGTACTGGCCGGTGGCGGCGGCCGCTTCGCCGCGCATGTCGGTGCGCTGCAGGCGATAGAGGAGCTGGGTATCAGCTACGATACGCTGGTCGGGGTTTCCGGCGGCAGTATTGTCGGGGCACTGGCCGCGTTTGGCTGTTCGCTGGCGGAGATTCGCAGGCTGACCCTGGAGACGGACCTTTCCAGCTTTGCCGACCCGAGCATCTTGTCACTGCTGCGGACTGGCGGTCTGTCCAGCGGCAACACGTTCGAGGCCTGGGTCAATGACCTGCTGCAGGGCATGACCTTTGCCGAACTGGACTTCGATTACCACGTGGTGGCAACCGATGTGCGCTCGGGACGGCCGGTGGTCTTCAGTCGCCACACGCACCCGGACACGCCCGTTGCCCTGGCGGTGCGTTTTTCCATGTCGGTACCCATCCTGTTGAGTTTCAAGGAATACGGCGAGCACCTGATGGTCGATGGCAGCATTCTCTCCGAAGAGGCTCTGCAGCGCGATTGGGCGGGGGACGGCACTCCGGTGGCGGTGTTCAAGCTGCGCAGTAGCGCCGGCGGTCGCCGCAGGCCGAAGAAGGCGTCGATGCTGCCCCTGCGCGACTATCTCGAGCTGCTGGTGCAGACCTTCATGACCACGCTGTCACGCGAGTACATCAATGAGGCCTTCTGGCTGTCGACCATTGTTATTGAGACCGGCGATACCTCGCCCTTCGACCTGAAACTGGGTCTGGCGGAAAAAGAGCGGCTGTTCACGGTTGGCTATGACACAACCTGTGAGGTGCTGCCGGGCAAGCTGCAGCGGCGGGGGAGGGTGGGGTCAGGTCTCGTATCCTGACGCCGAAGTTCACTCCGCCGGCACAAGCGGCACCCTGCCAAACCAGGGCTGCGCCTGCTCCAGTTGCCCCGCCAGCTGGTACAGCAGCGCCTCTTCACCGTAGCGTCCGGCGAACATCACCCCCACCGGCAGGCCCTCGGCGGTCCAGTGCAGTGGCACGGACATGGCGGGCTGGCCGGTGGCGTTATACAAGCTGGTGAAGGCGGACACGCTGACCGCTTCCGCTTCGTAGGCCGCCTTGTCCTGGTCCAGGCTGAGTTTGCCCAGCGCTACTGGCGGTTTGGTCAGGGTGGGAGATAGCAGCACGTCGTAATTCTGCTGCAGCAGGGCCATCTGGCGAGTGATTTCTTCAATCGTCAGCATCGCGGCGTAAAGCTGTTCGGCGCTGTTGTCCTTGTCCGCCTGGTAGCGCTCCCAGATCAGGGGCTCGAGGTCATTCTCCGTTACCGCACGCCCCAGCTGCCGCTCGCGGCTGCGTACACGCGCCACGGTGTTGGCGGCCATGATCGGGCCGAAAGCACCGAAAAACGTGCGCGCATCCACCGGCAGTTGTACTTCTTCAACGTGGTGACCGAGACTTGCGCAGAGCGCCGCAGCATCGCGGCTGGCGCGCAGGCATTCGGCAGCCACCGGGGTGTGTGTAATGGGTGTGGTGACCAGGCCGATACGCAGGGCGCCGGGCGCCCGCCGACTGGCTTGCAGGAAGCTTCCCGCTGGCGCCGGGGCGATCACGGTCTGACCCGGCTCCGGGCCGCTGGTAGCGTCCAGCAGTGCCGCGCTGTCGCGCACGCTGCGGCTGATGGCATGGGTTGCCGACATGATCGACGACAGCGTCCTGGGGCCGTGGGGCGTGCGGCCACGGCTGGGCTTCATGCCGAACAGGCCACAGGCCGAGGCGGGGATGCGGATGGAGCCGCCGCCGTCGGTGGCGTTGGCGATGGGCAGGATGCCCGCGGCCACCGCTGCTGCGGAGCCACCGGAGGAACCGCCGGCGGAGTGCTCCAGGTTCCAGGGATTGCGGGTGTCGCCGAACAGGGTTGACTCGGTGGTGCCGGTGCCGCCGAATTCCGGGCTGGCGCTCTTGCCCATGATCACCAGGCCCGCCGCCTGATAGCGCTTGACCACGGTGCTGGTGTGGTCGGCCACGGCTCCGCGGTAGAAACGCGAGCCGTTCGTTGTCACGGTGCCTTCCAGCATCATGCCCAGATCCTTGAGCAGGAAGGGCACGCCGTGGAAGGGGCCCTCGGACAGTCCCTGCTTCACGGCGTCGCGGGCGCGGTCATACAGTTTTTCCACGATGCAGTTGAGCGTCGGGTTCACTGCTTCGGCGCGAGCAATGGCGGCCTCCAGGATCTCAAGCGCGGATACCTCCCCGGTGCGCACCTGCTCCGCAATCCTGAGGCCATCCCACTGCCGGTAATCGTCAAATGCGAGCGTCTTGCCGGCCTGGTTGAGCTGGGCGCGCAGGGCGGGAGCTGCGGCAGCCGCAGTGGCTGCGACCAGGCTGTGCTTGATCAGGGTGCGGCGGGACATGGGTTGCATTTTTCTAGATCCAGGAGGGGTGGGGTCAGGTCCCGCATGTTAGCATTTACGAAACGCCAAAACCGAGACCAGCCTTCACCTGTGCCGCTACCTGGCCTACTGCACCAGCGCCCCCACCCGGTACTCCTCCATCATCGCCCAGGCGGCGGGTGAGTGGTCGCGGCCATAGCCCTTGGTGCGCATGCCTTCGGTCGCTTCCTTGCCGCACCACTGCTCCAGGACGAAGGCCGGGGTGGGGTGGTTGGGTACATAGCCGGTGAAATCGTAGACGGCGCCGTCGATGGCCATCCAGCAGTCGTCCAGCGTCGCGTGCTCCGCAACTTGCTGCAGAGTGTAACCTGACGCTTCGGTTGCGTTTGCCTTGTCCTGCCCGGCAGCAGCGGGTGTCTCGGCCGGCCCCATGGCATTGAGGGTGGCAATGGTGGCAATGCTGGACCAGAACGCCACGAAGGTGGCAAACACGACTTTTTTCATAACAGCTCAAACTCCTCGGAATGAATGCGCTCGCTGCTGACGCCAGCCTTGTAGACATGGTCTCGTATCAGTTCGTTCAGTGCCAGCGGGCCGCAGATGTAGACGTCGCGGCGGGCGAGATCGGGGCAGGCCGTGCCCAGGAAGCTTGCCGTCACCGGCCCTTCCTGGAAGAAGTAGTGGAAGGTCAGGGCAAAGCCCGGAATTGCCGCCGCCAGCTGCCGCAGCTCATCGGCATAGACCGCGCGACCTTCATCCTGTACCGCGTAGACCAAATGGATGTCGCCACGCTCGCCCAGCGCCTGCAGATGGCGCATGCGGGCCAGGAAGGGGGTGATGCCGACGCCGCCGGCGACCCACAGCTCCGGTGTGCTCACCCGGGCGTCGGGCGGGAAGAAGCGGCCGTAGGGCCCTTCCACGGTGACCGGGGTACCGACGGGAATGGTCTGGATGGCGCGGCTGGCGTCTCCCAGCGCCTTGATCGCGATGCGCAGTTCCGGCTCCAGCGGCGAGGAGGACAGGGTGTAGGGGTGCTCCTCGCGGTGGCCCGCTGCGAGGCCGGGGTCCAGGGGCGTCAGGTAGACGAAATTGCCGGCAGAGTAGCTCAGGTGATTCTGGTCGGGCCGCAGGCTCAGCTCGGCGACCCCGTTGGCCACCGTGTCCACCCGGGTGACCGTATAGGGCAGGCGGCCGATACGGCGCGAGAACACCAGGCGCCAGCCCACGGCACCGACGCCGAGCAGGGCAAACAGGGACCAGATGATGGTATCCGTCGGCCCCGGCATGGTGCGGCTGAACAGGAAAGTATGAATCAGCGCCAGGATGACCGCGGGTCCGGCCAGTGCATGCACCCGTTTCCAGCGCTCGTAGTTGGGCGCGCCGAAGAAGGCAAAGCTGGGTGCGAGGAACACCATCATCAGCAACAATGCCAGCCAGCCTGCCCAGGTGGCCCGGTCCGCCAGCGGCGGGAACAGGGTACTGAAGGCCAGCCCCTGGCCCCAGGCCGAGGCGGCGAAGGCCAGCAGCAGAGGGTGTGCCAGCAGCAGCAGCAAAGACCCCGCGCCCAGCAGGTGATGGGTGCGCCAGAGCTTGGTGAGGCCGCCAAAGGGGAGGTCGACTCCCGGAACCCTCGCGCTCAGGGCCGCCGCCAGCAGCAGCAGCGCCAGGCCGGCGACCCCGGCCAGCCGGCCCAGCAGATTGAGAATGGCGCTCGCCGAGGCGAAGTCCGCTGCCCCCAGGCCGGCCGCAAAGAAGCCTGCCGGCACCAGGGCCAGGGACCAGATCAGGGCGTGTGCAGTGCGCGGCTTGATGGCGATGGTGTACTCCTTGTGCGTTTCCGTTTGCCTGGATTGTTATGTGCGAACCAGCTCCTGCCATTTTTCTGGTGCTTGCCTCGGGTGGAATACTGCAAGAACAAGTACAAATTCATCCTGTTCTCGGTACAGTACGCCATGTGGAAATGTTTCGAGAGGCCATCGCCGCACTTCATGCTCAAGAATTTGCATTGCCAGCGGTTGACTCGCGGCAGCTTTCACAGCGGCCTCTAATGCAATTTGAAAGTTACGAGCTAATTCAGGGTTAATCTTGCGGTAGTAACTTTTTTCCCGCCGAACATCCTCACGGGCAGATTGCAGAAAACGAACCGGTTTCAACGATCATCTGCTCCTAGATCCGCAAATACATCATCGGCGGGGATCGCTTGCTCTTCGCCACGAAGGAAGGCTTGGTATCTTCGATTGGCCTCAGCCAACCAGGCTTGTTCTACCTGCCGCGGATCCAAGCCAGGCCTATCCTCAATGCTTTCTAACAGATGTATTACCAATCGAGCCTTATCCTCTCTAGGGAGAGAAAGAGCTTCTGTTTCAATAACATCGGCGGAAATGGCCATGGTGTTCTCCCAAAAAAAGAAACTCTCAACTTACTGTACTACTGCAAGTCGAAGAAATGAAGCCGTTCGGGTGTGCCTGGCACATGCCTCACTAGAGGCCTTACCATTCAAGATTGTAACTGACTCCCTCCCCTCAGGAGCGACGGAAATATTGCAGCACACGCAGCCAGAGTGAGGGTGCCGCTGGCTCGGGCTTGCGAGAGCGACGATGGGATTCGGGCACACCGTGTTCCGCGTACCACTGTTCCCATTCGTGGGGCGTCAGGGTTTTCGGTATGTAGTCGGGGTCGGTGTGTTCGAGGGCATGTGCCTGGAGCGAAGTGTTGCCCTCCGGTTTGCCGTCCGCAGCCCCGCCTTTGTCGTCGGGTGAGGGCCGGTTCAGGGCTTCGCGAATCTTGCGTTGCTGGGGCGTTTCCATGGGGTAATCGCATTGCCTGGGTCAAGAGACCTGTGACTGCATTGTAGCAACTCCCGCCATCGCCAGCAGCGCAGGCCCAGGGCTAGTTCCGCCCGGAGTTGCTGCCACTGTGCCTGCTGGCGCCAGTTGAACGGGTGCAGGTACCCATTGCGCTTGCCGTCTATCGGGCACGCGCCTACCATTCCGGCCATGCAATCCGGGACCCCGCCAGCGCGCCGCAAGATCATCCACATCGATATGGATGCGTTCTTTGCCAGCGTTGAGCAGCGCGATAATCCCGCGTTGCGCGGCAAGCCGGTCGCGGTGGGTGGCTCCGCGCTGCGCGGGGTGGTGGCCGCGGCCAGCTACGAAGCGCGGGTGTTCGGGGTGCGGTCGGCGATGCCCTCGGTCACCGCGAAACGGCGCTGCCCGCAGCTGGTGTTCGTGCCTCCGCGCTTTGAGGTGTATAAGTCGGTGTCGCAGCAGATCCGGCAGATATTTGCCCGCTACACGGACCTGATTGAGCCACTGTCGCTGGACGAAGCCTACCTCGATGTTACCCGCGACAAGCAGGGGGTTGGCAGTGCGATCCGGGTGGCGCAACGCATACGCGGAGAGATCTCCGCGGAAACCGGTCTCACCGCCAGCGCCGGCATCAGTTACAACAAGTTTCTCGCCAAGATCGCCTCCGACCAGAACAAGCCCAACGGCCAGTTCGTGGTGCTGCCACAGGATGCCCTGGCTTTTGTCGCGACGCTGCCGGCCCGACGCTTCTACGGTGTCGGGCCGCGCACGGCGGAACGCATGGCGCGGCTGGGTATCCACACCGGCGCCGACCTGCGGGCACAGAGCCTGGGCTTCCTGCAGCAGCATTTCGGCAAGGCCGCGGAGTACCTCTACCGCGCCAGCCGCGGCGAGGACGAGCGCCCGGTGCGTGCGGACCGGCAGCGCAAGTCCATCGGCGGCGAGCGTACCTGGGCCCAGGATCTGCAACAGGATGCGGAACTGGTGGCGGCCCTGGATGCGATCATCGACATCGTCTGGGAGCGCATTGCCCGGCAGTCAGCCTCGGGGCGCACGCTGACCCTGAAAATGAAGTTCGCGGATTTCCAGCAGATTACCCGGGCGCGCTCGCTGGATGCGCCCATTCCGGACCGCGCAAGCTTCGCGGCTGTTGCCCACGGCATTCTCGCTGGTCTGTTGCCGGTACCGCGCGGCGTGCGCCTGCTGGGGTTGTCACTGTCGGGACTGGAGACGCCGGTGGCTGACGCCGCAGCGGCACACGCTGTGGCCGAGCCGGTGCCGGCGCAGTATCGCCTGGAGTTCTGATTGCTGCGTTCCTTCGCGCACGCTGGAGTGTCCGCAGGTATGGCGCCCATGCGCGAGAAATCCGCAGCTTGCGTAGCCAGATTGAGTGCGGAGATGACTTGGCGAAGCTGTGAGGCGCATTGTGCGGGCATGAGTGAGGGGGCAAGTCCATCACCGCGCAGGGTGGCCGCATTTGATGAAA
>TARA_R110002110_G_scaffold245617_5_pt1 | contig 50742 bp, 42 predicted proteins | sample TARA_R110002110 | Tara Oceans TARA_R110002110 (sample SAMEA4397330) | marine metagenome | biome: Polar Biome; feature: [SRF] surface water layer (ENVO:00010504); material: water (ENVO:00002006), including particulate matter (ENVO:01000060) such as... | depth 5 m | reverse complement strand
GCAGGCTTCGTCTGGAATCAGTGGCAGGCTTGGTCTGGAATACGCAGGAATGGACGCTCCCTTGTATGAATCCGGTGAGGAGCTGGACTGGTGACATGGAAGTTGGTCTACACCGAGCAAGCCGCGTCACACGACGACGCATCGCGAATTACACATCCTGCGTTCCGGCGGGCTGCTGATTGACGTTCCGGGTATGCCGGAGCTGAGGGTGGCTGAGCTGGATCAGTCAATTGGAGCTGTTTTTGAGGACATTCAACTACGGGCAACGCAGTGCCGGTTTGCTGACTGCAGGCAGGAGCCTGAACCCGGATGCGCGGTGCTTCGAGCATACAGGAAAATGGGATTGATACTCGTAGATTGGAAAATTATAGAAAGCTGATGCGCGAGAATGCGCTGGCTACAGCGACGACCTTGTTTGGCGCGGCTTCGCGTTCTCTACAATGTCACGCGTGTTGGCAGCGTTATGAAATAATAAGCCCCCTGTGAGAGCGCGCCATACTGAACAAAAAAACGTATAGTCAGAGTGAGGCTGGTGGCAGATAAAGGAAATCCTGTGCAGATTGACTTAAAAAACAAGCGTGTACTGGTCACGGGAGGAACACGAGGCATTGGCCGGGGTGCAGTCAAGGCCTTTCTTGATGCCGGCGCGCGTGTCGCCATAAACGGGAGGACGAGCGGATCAACGGCTTCCGCAATTGCAGAGCTGGACGCAGGAAGACGGCTTGTAGCTGCTCCGGGTGATGTGGGCACCGCGTCAGGTTGTGAGGCTGTGGTCAACGCGGCTATAAAAGAACTGGGAGGTCTGGATATACTGGTCAATAGCGCTGGAGTAGCCAGGTCGGGACCGATCGAGGAGTTCGATGAAGCAGCCTGGGATCAAACGCTGAATATTAATCTGAAAGGTACATTTTTCTGCATTCGCTCGGCGATATCCGCTCTTCGCGAAAGTAGAGGCAACATCATTAATCTGGCATCTGACGCCGGCCTGATTGGGGCTCGGGATCTCATCGTCTATTGCGCCTCGAAGGGCGGGGTCGTCAACATGACTCGGGCCATGGCTCTCGAGTTCGCACCCGACGTCAGGGTAAATTGCATTTGTCCCGGCTATGTTGATACCGATATGGTGCGACGGGACGGTATAGAGCGAGCTGGCAACCCTGCTGACATGGAGCAATCGCTTATTGATCTGGCGCCGCTGAAGCGCCTGGCTTCACCTGAAGAGATCGCTTCTGCGATAATTTACCTTGCTTGCGATGATGCTCGCTTTGTCACCGGGGCAGCGTTTCAAATCGATGGTGGCACTACAGCGGGATGATAGAGAAACATCATGCCACCGGCATGGAGCTTCCCGGGTTTTGCTACCATTACCATGGACGGCGCTGGTGCGCATTCGAGGAGCAGGCTGGATGATGAGAAATGTCGTAACGCTGGCGTTGCTGGCCTTCGGCGAAGCCAGGTGTAAATCGTAATGAGGAAGACCGACAAGAAAACGGACAAGATGCTCAGAGAGGCGCTCACAGAGGTCTGTAACGCGGCGCAGGCAGGGTTTGACGGATTTGAATGGCTAACTCACTTTGCAGACTACAATCGTTTTCCGGGCTCACTTGCAGTGGTTTGCGTATATGCGACAAACGCACAACTGGCTGGAACGGACAAAGCCGGTGTATGTTTGCTGATAAAGGAAGGGCTGGAGTCTATTGGCATAAATATCAAGGATATTCACAGGCACGTTGTTTTTGACACGGAAGAAAACTGTAGCAATGAGAATGACGGCAAGTGGCGGCAGCGCTTGCGGTGACCGACGCGCTGATTATTGAGCACGGTCGTTCTACTTGGCCGTAGTCACACCTTTTTCCTGCAATCTTGAATCCGGCGGTTTGAATTCGCTCAATAGACCGGGGTTGTCATCAGTGAGGCCAGTACTCACGAGTGAACGGAAATTTGTATCAGGAGGACAACATAGACCATGGAACCATTGGCGGAGCAGATTGTATGGTGCCCTTACTGCGGCGAAGCGATTGAGGTGCTCATAGATCACCAGGAAGCCGGAGACCAGTACATTGAGGATTGTCAGGTATGCTGCAGGCCGATCATATTTGATGTGGCGGTGGATGCGGCAGGGTTGTTGTCGGTAACGGTGCGTGATGAGAATGAAGCCTGTTAGGCAGCGCTTTATCGATAGCGCGGGGCATAGAGTGAGACAAACGTATGATGTACTACATCGTGAAGGTCGCGGTTACCGCCTGTCTGGTTGTTCTGATCTCGGAAATATCCAAGCGCAGTTCCTTTTTCGGCGCCGTTCTGGCGTCAGTTCCTCTTACCTCCGTATTGGCAATGTTGTGGCTCTACATTGATACGGGAGACGCTAGTAAAATTGGCGATCTCGCCGGCAGTATTTTTTGGCTGGTGCTTCCGTCGCTGGCTTTGTTTGTTTCCTTACCCGTGTTTCTGGCGCAAGGGATCAATTTTTATCTTGGCCTGGGACTGTCGATTGGTATCACAGCACTGTGTTACTGGTTGATGTTGCTGGCTTTGGGCCATTATGGGGTAGAGCTTTGACGGCGAACGACCGCCATTTTTCTACTGGAAGGCAGCCTGTGTCCGTTAGTGCACCGACTGCTGCCGACTTGGCGGTGAGCATTCTCATTGGCCTTGGGGAGCACGGGCTTAAAGGTATGGCTTCGCGACTCCCCTCCTCTCGTGCCTGGCGAGCGCTGCTCTCGCGCATCGGCCCGATCTTCGTTTGCTGAGTGCGACAGACGGCAGTCGGGTTGTCGAAATTGCGCGCGCTTCTCTACTGGACATGATCTTGATGGATATCAATTTGCCCGGCATCAGTGGTATCCAGGCGCTAAAAATCCTGCGCGAAGATGCTGCAACGGCGCACATTCCAGTGGTTGCACGCAGCGGCAATGCGATGCCTAGCGATATCAGGCAATGCCTCGAGTCCGGCTCCTTTCGTTACCTCACCAAGCCGATTAACGTCAATGAATTCATGAGTACGTTGGATGCAACGCTTATATTCGCGGCAGTGGAATCGGTCCGCGCAGATGCTCGCGTATCCCGGAGCGAACCAGTATGACCATTGGTGGCGCATATCCTGATTGTTGACGATCAGGAAGCCAATGTGCAATTGATCGAGCAATTCCTGGGGAGGCCGTTTACACTCACGTGGATTCAACGATGCGTTCTCAGGATGCCTGCGATCTACATCGCAAAAATCACTATGATCTGATTCTGCTCGATCTGCAGATGCCCGACGGAAGAAGAAAAACCTGCGGATGTGGCGACGTGTGATGATAAAGAGCGGGAACAATCGCGTGCAATTGTCTCCACACATCAGTCCTTTCTGGATTACCCTTTCAGCCGTGTTGATGCCGAGGGCTCGCAGCGGGAATACAGAGTGAGTGGAGAGCCCGTGTTCAATCAGTCCTGCCGCTTCATCGTCGATGCATCCATGCCACTGAACTTCGAACACCACTGATAGATCAGAGCCGTACTGACGTTGTGTTCCCGGGATAGATCGGCGACCGGAACTCCAGCTTCGTGCCACTTCAACATTGCGAGTATCTGGCCTTCGGTGAATCGAGACTTCTTCATCTAACGCTCCGTCTGCCCTTGTTGAAATGTCTCTAACCAATAGTTCGATTACTTTCTGGGGGAATTGCAAGTCCAGGGCTAACAGTAGGCGTCGACTGACTGAATCCCGGTGCCAAAGTCTGGGGATGAAAAGCTTACCCCTCTCCGGGAACTGCTCCACGGTTTTCATGTAAACCTTCACCAAAATGTCACAGTAACAGCACGGAAACGTAATGCCTCCAGCATAGAGTGTACGTGCTGGCGGGATTCGCATCCTCCCGTCGTCGACCCAAACGTAATCTGTCGTTCTATCCTTCGGACCGGCAGTGTCGCGGCATACAATTGACAAGGAGGAAGTATCGTGTTCTGCAAAAAACATTCTCGCTCGTACAAACTACTTGATCGGACGCCTCTGTTTCTCGGCATCGCCTGCGCCTGCGCATCAATGACGTCGCTGGGGCAGCCTGAAGACGAGTCAGCCAATGGCAATGGCAATGGCATTGAAGAAGTCATCGTTGAGGGCCGCCGTGTCACCGAACAGCTGTCTCAGACGGCGATTGACTTCACTCGCTTCGGCACACAAGTGCAGCTGATCGATGCCGAGAAAATCGCTACCGGCGGCTTCACAAACTTTGGCGAACTGGCGGCCGGCTTGATCCGCGGTGCCAACATCGGCTATTCACCAGACGAAGGCGAGTTCACGATCCGCATCGACGGCGGTACCGACCGCGATACCCTACTGCTGGTCGACGGCATGCCCACCTTTGACCGCGGCACACCGCTTGAAAGTATCTGGCCCGCTACATCGATTGATCCACGCATGATAGAAAGTGTCGAAGTCTACCGCGGCGGCCAGAGCCTGTATTACGGGGGCAACGGTGGCCTGGGCGTTGTCCGGGTCAACTACAAGCAGCCCTATGCCGGCGAGCCCCTGAAGGGAGAGTTCGGCGTCTATGGCGGCTCCTTCGATACCCGGGAAATGTATGGCAACGTCTCGATGCCCCTCTTTGGTACCGACGACCACTCCATTATGTTTTTCGGTCGTTCCTATGAAACGTCTGCGCATGAACTCTTTGATCGCGAGGCGCACGTCGACAACGTTATCGCCCTGGGCGGGTACCACGAGTTTCCCTATGCCTACAACCTGCTTGGCGCCAAATACCACTGGCAGATTGGACCCGAGACGGAACTGCGGCTGGGAGCGCAATACGCCACCGTGGACTTTCGCGACTCGTTTCCAAACATCACGGTTTACCAGCCAAACTACACCGAATTCCCAATGTACAACATGTCGTTCAAGACGCGCTTCCGCGAGAACACCACGATAGATGTTGAAGGCTATTATGTTGCACCTAAAATCTATAATACCGAGCTGGACGCGCGCGTCTGTAACATTCCACGGCTGCAGGACTTGAGCCCGGATATCCAGGCTATCGCGACAGAGCAGGGCATTACCGACTTCACTACGGCAGCGGCGTTCGAGAGCTTCGCCAGTGGCATTGATGCATTGCCGGCGGGTTGTGTCACCAACCCATTCGGCAATCGTGGCCTTGCTGCCGTGTCTGCCCAGGAAGGCTTCTACGTCGATGACGACGGCAATCCCTATGGTACCTTTGACAATCCCTTTCCCATCGGCAGCCCCATTGGCACGGTGATCCAGAGCACTGCCAGCTTTGGCAGCGGTGTGCCCACCAAGGGCTTTGGCGATGTCGACCAGTTCCGCGCCGGCTATATCGATCTTGGGATCAATGCCCGCGCGCGCACAGAATGGAACGATACATTCACCACGGTTTTTGGCGTGCAGAACATCACCTACTTTGACGACTCAGCAGACGAGTATGGGATGACCGACGACAAAGTCACCAGCACAGGGGTGTACGGTGATCTCCAGGTGAACCTGGATTTCCTCAACGGGACTAACTTTTCTGTCGCCGCGCGGCAGGACTTCAACGACCCCTACGACGATGAAGTGATCTGGAAGTACGGCATCCGCCAGGAACTGCCCGGCGGCTTTTACCTGCGCTCCAATGGCGGTACCTCGTACAGCAATCCGACGCTCACGGAAATCGGTGCGAGGCAGGGCCGCGTCATCAATTCCGACCTGCAAACGCAGTCGGTTGAGACCTATAGTCTGGGTTTCGGCATCAATGGCGAGGCCATGGGTGGCACCTACAACATCGAACTCGGCTATTTCGATACCGAAATCGATAATCTGTTCGGTGCCAGCTCGGTTGAGCGCGTCTGCCCGGAAGTTGGTGCACTGACCGGTGAGACCAATACCGTGGAGAATATCAGGCGACCCGAGGGTTTCTGCCAGTTTGCGGTGCAACAGTTTAACGCAGGCGTTCTGAATGGCAACGAGGTGGTCAGCTACAACCGTGCCGAGGTGCAGGAAATTCAGGGTATAACCCTGGACGCCTCGTTCAACACTGCCAAGTGGGACTTCGACCTTACCTTTACCGACATGGAGTCGCTTGAGTCGAACCCGAGATTCGGCCTCAATGCTCTGGCCGCCGGTAGCGGCGCAACGCAGGATTTCGTGGTGCCAGGCGCTGCTGGCAGCGACCGCGAACGACAGTCCTCGGAGCGTCCGGAATGGTCGGCCGCAACCCAGATCAGTTACCGGCCGAGCGATCGCTGGGTACTGGCTCTGAACACGCGGTTCCAGGGCCCCGAGTGGGCCTACGCCGGCGGCACGAATAGCCGGCTGGTCGACGAGAATGGCGAACGCACGAACCCGGACCTCAACTTCGGTGATTACATTGTCTTCAACGGCTCGATACAGTACTTCATGGGCGATTCACGGCAGCATCGCTTCCTGCTGCGCGCGGTGAATATCTTTGACGAGGACTACTTCGAGCGCGCCAGCGCCAGCGCCGACAAGCGGGTTTCCGTCGCCGGCGTACGCGGCGAGCTCGGACGCTTTGATCCTGACTACTACTACCAGTATGGGTGGAATGGCAAGCCACGCTCGTTCTGGCTGCAGTACGAATACAGCTTCTAGGCAACCATCCGTCAGGCATGTCGATCTCCAGGCGTGCCTGACGTCTTCGTTATTGCCAGAATTCCTTCAAGGAGCTACCCCATGTTTACACACAGATCAGCATCATTGCGTTTATTGGCCCTCTCATCTCTGTCAATCCTCGCTCTCGGCGCAGCACATGCCGACGAGGCCCGCTGGTGGCGGGGGAATACACACACACACAGTTGGTGGAGCGATGGCGATGCGCCGCCAGAAACCATTGCGGATTGGTACAAGTCACAGGGCTATCAGTTCCTCGTGATTAGCGATCACAACACCATGCAGCGAGGTGAAAAATGGTACCCTGTGGATGAGCCGCCGCGACGACCCGATGCGGTGCGCGCGGCATTTGACCGCTATACAGACCAGTTTGGCGAGGATTGGGTCGAGGTGCGCGGCAAGCCCGGCGAGCGCGAAGTGCGCCTGAAAACGCTGAACGAGTTCAGGCCGCTTTTTGAGGAGGCGGGGCGTTTCCTGTTTATTAACGGCGAGGAAATCACGGATCGCCACGAGCACCACCCGGTACACCTTAATGGCATCAACCTGATCGATCTTGTCGAGCCCCAGGGGGGCGACAGTGTGGCCGATACCATCCAGAACAACATGGATGCGGTGATTGAGCAATCCAACCGCCACGCACAACCCATGGTCGTTCACCTCAACCATCCCAACTTCCACTTCGCGGTGACGGCGGAGGATTTCTTTCAGCTGGAGCACGAGGCCGGCGACGGCTTTTTCGAGATGTATAACGGCCACTCGGGCGTGCACAACAACGGTGACGAGGAACGCGTCAGTGCCGAGCGCCTGTGGGACATCGTTCTGGCCAACCGGCTCGGCACCTATGATCGCAGCGTGATTTACGGCGTGGCCACGGATGATGCCCACGAGTTCAGTAACTGGGGACCCGGATTCACCAATCCAGGTCGCGGCTGGATCATGGTGCGTTCGACCCACCTGACGCCCAACAAGATTACGGCGGCCGTGCGTCGCGGCGACTTCTACAACAGTACCGGCGTCGAGCTGGACGCGCTGCACATCGATGAAAGCGGCATTCAACTATCAGTCGACGAGAAACCCGGTGTTGAATACACCGTCGAGTTTGTCGGTACCCGTAAGAGTACCGACCTGGTTCCCATTGCCGGGCCCAGGGCTCCTGACGGCGATGCCGGGAAACCGCCGCGCACGGTGTACCGCTACAGCGAGTCAATTGGCGAAGTGCTGGCCCGCGTGGATGGGCCGGATGCCCAATATCGCGTCCGTGGCGACGAGCTCTATGTGCGCGCGCGCGTCACCTCAAGCCGCCAGCACGGCAACCCGTTTGCTGAAGGCGATGTTGAAATGGCGTGGACCCAGCCCATGGTGGTCAACACGGGATCCACGGGAACAAAGCCATGAACATCTCACGTAGACGTTTTATAGTGACCAGCGGCTCGCTGGTCCTTGCGACCCCAGCCCTCTCAGGACTGGTGGGCGCTGCCCGGGATTATCCGTTCACTCTCGGTGTTGCCTCGGGCAGCCCGTCGCCCGACGGCTGTGTGCTGTGGACGCGCCTGGCGCCGGACCCGCTCAATGGCGGGGGCATGCCGCAGGGGTCGGTAGAGGTTCGCTATCGGGTCTGTAGCGACGAATCGATGCGCCGTGCCTTGCGCGACGGTCGCTTCACGACCGATGACAGCGTCGGCCATAGTGTGCATGTCATTCTCGAGGGCCTCGAGCCCGGTCGCGAGTACTGGTACCAGTTCTATCTCGGCGACGACGAAAGTCCGATTGGTCGCACCCGTACCAGCGACCCGCGCGCGCGCGAGGTCAAGCTCGCCGTCGCCACCTGCCAGTCCTATGAAAGCGGTTTTTACGCCGCCTACGCGGACATTGCCGCCTGGGCTCCCGACTGTGTGATCCACGTCGGCGACTACATTTACGAGGGCGGTATCAGTCCCCTCGGCGAGCACTCGCGTGAAATCAATGGCAAGACATTCACCTATCGTACCGTGCGTCAGAACAACAGCGCCGAAATCGTCACGCTGTGGGATTATCGCAACCGCTATGCACTCTATCGTATGGATACCAACCTGCAGGCGGCGCACGCAGCGAGCCCGTGGATCGTCGCCATGGACGACCACGAAGTGGACAACAATTGGGCCGGCTTTACTCCGCAGGACCCCTGGGCGCAGACGGATACCGAGTTTCGCGTGCGACGTCAGGCCGCGTTCCGCGCCTATTACGAACACATGCCCCTGCGCGAGCCACCGCAAATCCGCGGCCTGGATTCCGCGCTGTCACTCTACGGCGCCTGGCGCTTCGGCCCGGCGCTGGTGCATCTGCTCGATACCCGGCAGTATCGGTCCGACCAGATCCCCGTCGACCGCATCTCTCCCGCTGCGGTAGCAGCGATGCTGGAGGATCGCAATCGTGGCATGCTGGGCCAGGCGCAGGAGCGCTGGCTGCTGGATTCGTTGCAGCGTAGCGATGCTCCGTTCAATGTGCTGGCCCAGCAGACCTGGTTTGCACCGTTCAACTACAGTGACGATCCCGCACGCCCGGACTTCAATATGGATCAATGGGACGGCTATCCACGGCAGCGACAGAGGCTTGTCGACGCCATGAGCGGAGTAGGCAACACGGTGGTACTGAGCGGCGACTGGCACTGCGCCAACGCCTCGACCATCCATCGTGACCCCACGGACGCCAGTTCGCCGCAGGTGGGCTGGGAGTTTGCCTCGACCTCGATCGCCTCGCACTGCCCCTGGGCAGAGCGGGTACATAATGCGCAGGCCTACAACCCACACGTGCGCTATACCAACGGCGATCAACGGGGCTATCTTCGCTGTAGTGTCACGCAGGACGAATGGCGCACGGACTACCGGGTGGTCGAGGATGCCTACAGGGCTGACTCCGCCGTGCGTACGGATCACACAGTCAGCACGCGCGACAGCTGATGGTGGTCGACGCGCGAAGCCGGCTGCGGGCCCGTGTGCAGGCAGCATTGCTATCATTGCTGCTCGGCGCCGCAACCCTTGCACAGGCTCAGGTCCACCCGCGAGATGCGCCCGTGGATCTTGTCCTGCAGATCACGGTGGACATGCTCAAGGGCGAAATGCCCTTCCGGCAGTACCCTCACCTGGACGGCGGCATCCGTTATCTGCTGGACAACGGCGTGGCCTACCGGAACGCCCACTTCCAGCACTCCACAACCTTCACCGCGGTCGGCCACGCGGTGATTGCCACTGGTGCTGCCGCTGCACAACATGGCCTTGCCGGCAACGATTGGGCTGATCGCCGCAGCGGCGAGCGTATCTATTGCGTCGCCGACCCGGGTGCCCGACCGCTGATCGATGTAGACAGCCGGGGCACCTCACCACGCAACCTTACCGCATCCACCTTTGGCGACGAAATCGTGCTGTCTTCCGGCGAGAAGTCGCGGGTGTTCAGCGTCAGTGTCAAGGATCGCGGCGCCATTATTCCCGGCGGACGTTTGGGCAAGGCGTTCTGGTATGACAGCAGTTCCGGCCGGTTCTTCAGCAGCGACTGGTATTACGACGCAATGCCCGAATGGGTCACCCGGTTCAACGACTCGGCGGACAGGGAGCGCTATCGCGGCAAGGCATGGACACTGCAGGATTCGCCCGAAACCTATATCTTCGCGTACCAGGACGCACGGGAGGCGGAGCGCGGCTACGCAGATCTCGGCACCCGCTTCCCGCATTCCTACGATAACCCTCGCGACACCCGATACTACGGCGGCCTGCGCTTTTCGCCTGCCGGCGATGAACTGACCCTGGATTTCGTCCGGGCGCTGATTGACAGCCAGGCCGTGGGACAACGCGGGCAAACCGATGTCCTCGCGGTGAGCTTTTCCGCGCTCGACTACGTCGGCCACGCGTTTGGCACCTTCAGTCTTGAGTACGAGGACCAGGTCCGGCAGGTAGACCGCATCATCGGGGAACTGCTGGACCTCATTGACGAGCGTATCGGCCTGAACCGAACGCTGGTGGTGCTGACCGGCGATCACGGCGCAGACGATATCCCCGAGTACCAATCACGCCGGGGCCTCGACGCGGGTCGTCACTATCCGGCGGAGTTCACACGCAGGGCCAATGTTGCACTGAAGACCCACTTTGACATCGACGATGATCTGATCATGGCGTTCTGGAATCCGAGCCTCTACCTGAATCCCGACGCGATGGAAAAACATGGTCTGGACTACCCAGAGGTCGAGCGCGCGCTGGCGGCCATTCTTCGTGAGGAGAATGGCTTCGCCTATGCCGTAACCCGTACGGATCTGGAATCTGGCAATCTCCCCGACACGCCGTTGATGCAAAAGCTGCAGCGGGCGTTTCATCCGCAGCGCTCGGGCAACGTGCTCGTCATTCAGAATCCGTTCTGGTACCTCTACCCGGACGCCGAAGAGTTCGCGGCCATGCACGGCTCACCTTACGCCTACGATACCCACGTGCCGATTATCGCGGCGGGACCCGGCATCCCGCGCGGGGTCATCGTAGACCGGCCAGTCGCGATCAGCAGCATTGCACCGACCCTGACTACCTACGTGGGTGCACGCTTGCCTTCGGGGTCGGATCATCCTCCGCTGATTGAGCTGTTGTCCGGGCAACGGTAAGGCTTGGATTTACCCAGGTTCATGGGTAGAGCCAAAACAAAAAGGCCACCCTTTGCGGGGTGGCCTTTCCGATGTGTTTGGTGGAGGCGGCGGGAGTTGAACCCGCGTCCGCCAGTACTCTGCCTTCGGCTCTACATGCTTAGTTTCCGTTAATTAATTTAGCCTCATACAGCCCAACGGGCAGGACGTAATTGGCGAGCCTGAATAAGTTTTAGCAGTTCCACCTCAGGCGGGCTTCACAGCGATCCAGTTCTATATGACAGTCAGTAGCGCGGTACTGGCACCTTGCTAAAGACCGCTAGGGCCGAAGCCACTAGTTGGTGCTTCACGGGCTGCTTACGCAGCCAGTTGGGCACCGTAGTTGTCGTCGTTGGCAACTAATAGTTTGCAGCTTTGGATTAACGTGATTGGCTACCATCACGGCATGCACCTCAGGGTTCGCTACCGGCGTCGAATCCGTATCGCCCCCAGTGTGACTTCGCAATTGTACATCAATTGCACAATGTTAGACTGTGTTTTTTGCAGAAGTTCAATCCTGCAGCTCTCGTCTTCCGTTCGCAAGGAGCATCCATGTCTGTTCGCTATGACCACAATGACCTGCAGCAGTTCTCGGCGCAGTTGTTCATGGCCGCGGGGCTGGCCGAGGACCGGGCCCGGGTCATGGCGGGGGTATTTCTGGAGGCAGACCTGCTGGGGTTCACGACGCACGGCATGAATCGGGTCGCCCACAATGTGCGCTGGTTGCTGAGCGGCGAGAGCCGCAGCGCCGGGGAGCCGGAGGTGCTGGTGGATCGCGGCGCCCTGTTCAACTGGGATGCGGGATTTCTGCCCGGCCCCTGGGTGGTTAGCCAGGCGGTGGAGACCGCGCTGGCCCGTCTGCCCGAGTACGGGATAGTCACCGCCACCCTGCGCCGCAGCCAACACATTGCCTGTCTCGCAGCCTACCTGCCAAAGGTGGTGGAAGCGGGCTACATGGCGGTCATGACCTGCTCGACACCGGCGGAGCATACGGTAAGCGCCCATGGCGGCATTGATCCGGTATTTTCCGCCAATCCCATCGCCATGGCGGCGCCGGGCAACGAGTACCCGCTGCTGTTCGACATCAGCATGTCCATCACCGCGGGCGGTTATGTTGCGCGTGCGCTGCGGGAGGGCAGCCGCATGCCGGAACCCTGCCTGAAGGACGGCCACGGCCAGGTGACGGACGATCCCCGTGCACTGGAGGGGCCACCGCCGGGCAGCATCATGCCCATCGGTGGCGCGGGGCACGGCTACAAGGGTGCGGCGCTGTCGGCGGCGACTGAAGTATTGAGCATGGCCCTGGGAGGCTACGGGCGCGCGGACCCGGACGCTGCCGGTGACGGCGAGGCCAATTCGGTGTTCCTGCAGCTCATCGACCCGGCCGCCTTCGGTTCCCTGGCGGCGTTCAGGCAGCAAATACACGCCTTGCAAAACCTGGTAGAGACCAGTGCAGTGGCCGAGGGGGCGCCGCCGGCGCGTCTGCCGGGCCAGCGCGCCTGGGAGCAGCGCCGGGACCAGCGGGCTGCCGGCGTGGCCCTGTATCCTACCATCATGGAGGATCTGGCGCCGCTGGCGGCGCAACTCGGAGTGACGCCGCCGCAGCCCCTGCCACGAGGCCCCGGCGGAGCTACTGCTTGACGTTGTCGCGGATAATCCGCTGCTTCTGCCGGTTCCAGTCCCGCTCTTTCTCGGTATCGCGCTTGTCGTGGCTCTTTTTGCCCTCGGCCAACGCGATACGGGCCTTGACCAGGTGGCCCTTCCAGTACAGCTGGGTACAGACACAGGTCTGCCCCTTCTGTGAAACCGCTGCCTGGATCTTCGCCAGCTCCTTGCGGTGCAGCAGCAGGCGGCGGGTGCGGGTGGGGTCGCTGATGAAGTGGGTGGAGACGGTGTCCAGGGGCGTGATCTGGGAGCCAAGCAGCCAGGCTTCGCCATCCTTCATCAGTACGTAGGAGTCCGTGAGCTGCGCCTTGCCCATGCGCAGGCTTTTCACTTCCCAGCCTTCCAGGACGACGCCCGCCTCGAAGCTTTCCAGCAACTGGAAGTCAAAAGTCGCGCGCTTGTTGCGCGCGATCACGTTATCGTTCTTACCGGGCTTCTTTTTGCTCATGGCGCGCATTATACGGACAAGCCCGCGCCCTGAAACGTGAATTTGGCTCTTTTCATCTGCGGGGGCGTGGGGCACTCTAACTACATGATAAAAGGTCAGTTTTGGCAATGACGGGGGTAACCCTGAATCCACTGGGGGAGTGGCGGTCACGCATGACCTTCGTGCTGTCCCTGGCGGCCGCCGCGGTGGGCATGGGCAGTATCTGGCGCTTTTCCTATCTCAGTGGCGAGTATGGCGGGGCACCTTTTGTCCTCGCCTACGTCGTCTTCCTGCTGCTGTTGGCGGTACCGATACTGATTGCCGAACTGGTGCTGGGCAGCCAGGGTCGGGGCAGTGTGGTGGAGTCGGTAGCCCACGCGGCGGAGCGCTCCCACTGTTCCTCCGCCTGGCGCCTGTTGTCCTGGTTGGCCTGCCTGGCCGGGGTCATGCTGCTGGCCCTCTACGTGGTCGTTGCCGGGTGGTCCCTGGTGTACGCCGGCGCCATGTACAGCGGCAGCTTCAGCGCAGCCAGTGTCCTCAACGCCGGCCAGTACTTTGCCGAATTGGTCGCGGACAGTGGCCGCATGCTGCTGTGGCAGTCCCTGTTCTTGATGCTGGTATTGGCGGTGGTCGCGGTCGGTGTCCGCCGGGGCATCGGCTTGCTGGCCTGGCTGCTGGTGCCTACCCTGCTGGCGAGCCTGATCCTGCTGGTTCAGTACAGTACCACTCACGGCGACCTCGCTGCAGCCGGCAAGTTTCTTTTCTCCGTGCAGTGGCTGGACTTCAAGCGCGAGGCTTTGTTGATGGCCCTTGGGCAGGCCTTCTTTACCCTGGGTGTTGGGGTTGGTACGGGAATAAGCTATGGCAGCTATGCGCCGGTCAGGGTACCGATCGGGCGCTCGGTCATCGCCGTGGCAGTTTTCGACACCCTGGTAGCACTGGCCATGGGGCTGGCCATTTTCCCGCTGGTATTCGCCTACAACCTGGTGCCTGCGATGGGTCCGGGCCTGATGTTCATCAGCATGCCTCACGCCTTTGGCAATATCTTGCAAGGCGAGCTTTTCGGCGCCCTGTTCTTTCTGTTGATGGCCCTGGTGGCGCTGGGCTCCTGCGTCGCGATCCTGGAGCCGGTGGTCGGGGCGGTCAAGCAACGGTTTGGCCTGCGCCGGGTGACCGCAGTGGCCATCGTTGGCGCCCTGGCCTGGCTGCTGGCCTACGCTGCCGCATTCACCCTGGACAACAGCAGCGGTGACGGCGGTCCCGACCTGTTCCGGCTGCTGGATCGCCTGGTCGGTGGCCTGCTGCTGCCCCTGGTGGCGCTGGGGACGGTGATCCTGGTTGGCTGGCGGCTGCGGCGGCCGCTGCTGCGGGCGCATCTGTACCGGGAGACCAATCTGTTTTTTTCGCTTTGGTACTTCCTGATAAGGTATATTGCCCCGCCGGTGATTCTGCTGGTGATGCTTGGGGCGCTACTCACTTACTGAGCCCCGGCGTCGCGCCGCGTTGATAGAGAGTACGATGACGATAATCCACCGCCATGCCCTGCTGCCTTACCGGGACCGGCTGCTGTTTGACCTGGTCAACGATATCGAGGCCTACCCCCAGTATATGGAGGGTTGCACCGGTGCCACGGTACTGCGTCGGCAGGAGGATGTGGTGGAAGCGCGGCTGCAGCTGTCCCGGGGTGGCATCAGCCAGAGCTTCAGCACCCGCAACCGGCTGCAGGCTCCGGAGTTCATTACTCTGGAACTGCTGGACGGTCCCTTTGACTTTTTCCAGGGGCGCTGGGAGTTCCGCGGGCTGGCCGAGAATGCCTGCAAGGTCACCCTGCACCTGGAGTTCACCACCAGCAGCCTGTTGATGGGTGCGGCGGCGGGGCGGTTGTTTGACCGCGTGACCAACAATCTGGTGGACGCCCTGGGTCGTCGCGCCAGGCAGCTTTACGGGTAGGAAGATGACAGACGAACAGACCATCCATGTCGAAGTGGCCTACGCCCTGCCGGAGCGGCAGGCGATTGTGCCCCTGCAGGTACTCCCGGGCACTACCGTGCTGCAGGCGGCACAGCGGTCGGGTATCGATGAGCGTTTTGAGGGTCTGGACCTGGAGAATGCCCGCCTGGGAATTTTCGGCAAGCTTGTCGCCGGGGATCAGGTGCTGCAGGAGGGAGACCGGGTGGAGATCTACCGGCCGCTGAAGGCGGACCCCAAGGAAGTGCGCAAGGCGCGGGCGGCGCGAGTCAAGGAGCGCCGCCAGGAGGAAGCGGGGGATTAGTCTGTTGCCGCCCAGGCCGGCAGATAATCGCCGCTGACATTCACCAGGCTGTCGCCGTCAAAATGCACGGTGACGGTAGCTTCGCGGAGAACCTCGGTGCCATTGCGGATGACGTAGGGGTAGTCCCAGCGCGCGCGGTTGAAGGAATCTTCCAGCAGGGGGGTGCCCATGATGAAGCGCACCTGGCGCTGGTTCATGCCCGGCTTTAGCTGGTCCACCATGTCTTGGGTGACGATATTGCCCTGCTCGACGTCAATGCGGTAGACCCCGGGAAACCCGAAGTTGCCACAGGCGGTGAGCATGGCCAGTGCCGCTGCCAGGAAAATGCTGCGCATGGGCTTGAACTTCCACTTGAGAGGATGGAGTGGCATGATACCCGTACTGATCAGCACAGAGAACCCCTCCCATCATGCCAGTCGATAACCAGGAGTTGCGCAACGCCGGCCTCAAGGTCACTCTGCCCAGGGTCAAGATTCTGCAGATTCTGGAAGCCACCGGTGAGACCACTCAGCACCTGAGCGCTGAGGATGTCTACCAGAAGCTGCGCGATGCCGGAGAGGACGTGGGTTTGGCCACCGTCTACCGGGTATTGACCCAGTTCGAGAGCGCGGGTCTGGTAAACCGCCACAATTTCGAGACCGGTCACTCGGTGTTCGAGCTCGAAACCGGCGACCATCACGATCATATGGTCTGCGTATCCAGCGGCGCGGTGATCGAGTTCCATGACCCCGTTATCGAGCGTCGGCAACAGGAAATTGCCCACGACCACGGCTACGAGATCGTCGACCACTCGCTGGTGCTGTACGTGCGCAAGCGCAGCGACGAGGACTGATCCAGCAGAAATACACTTGTGTGTAAATTTGCGCAAGTGTATATTTTATCCTCCGCCGCAGGCAGAGGAGCAGGATCATGCAGGCCGCCACCGCAGCACAGCAACCCATAGAGGCGTTGTTCAACCCCGCATCTCCCGAGTACCTCGTGGATCCGGTCCCCCAGTTTCTCGCCCTGGCCCGACGCGGGCGCCTGGTCTGGTACGAGCCCTGGCAGGCGTGGATCATGACCCGCATGCCGGACATCATGGAGTGCTGGCGCACCGAGTACCTGTCCTCCGATTTCTACGATTGGGAGTTCGCGCCGCCGCGGCCGCCGGAAGACAAGTGGAGCAATTTCGAGCGGGCGATGATCGGTCACAGCCTGCTGGCGGACCACGACCATCACCGGCTGGTGCGACGCGTAGTGTCGCCCGCTTTCTCCCGCAATGTGGTGGATGAGATCCAGCGCCGCATCAAGCCCGATGTGGTCAAGCTGATTGACGCGCTGGGAGACCTGGAGAGTTTCGACTATATCGAGCGGGTGGCCAACCACATCCCGTTCATCTCCATCAGTCGCATGGTTGGCTTGCCGGAAAAATACTGGCCCGAGATCAAGCAGGTGGTGCTCACCTTTACCGAGGCCTGGAACCCGACCATCAGCGACGAGCGCCGCGAAGCCGCGCGCCAGGACAGCAACCGCGCCATTGAGATCCTGCAGCGGGTGATCGCCGAGCGCCGAGCCAATCCGGGAGAGGACGATTTTCTCAGCGTCTTGTTGAAGATCGAGGCAGAAAACCCCAACTTCGGCGAATGGGACATCATTACCCTCGTGCTGGCGCTGATTGGCGCGGGCGCGGATACCACCCTCGTCGCCCAGCAGTGGACGCTCTACTCCCTGCTCAAGCATCCGGACCAGATTCCCGCGGCGCTGGAGTCACCGGACGCCTTCTCCAATGCCTTCAGCGAAATCATGCGCTGGTCGCTGTCCTCGAAGATGGGTTTTGCGCGCTACGCACCCGAGGACATGGAGGTGCTGGGGCAGCCGGTGCGCAAGGGCCAGATGGTGCTGATGATGCCGCACCTGAAGGACCACGACCCGGACTACTACGACAATCCGGAAGGTTTCGACGTCAGGCGCAAGTTCGATCCTGATGTCCTGTTCGGCTACGGCCCGCGCTACTGTATTGGTGCCGCCATGGCCAAGCGCCAGCTCTACCTCACCATGGTCGAGCTGTTCCGGCGTTTTCCCAACCTGGAACTGGACGGCGAACCGGAAAAGGACAATTCAGATCACAATGCCGTGGTATTCCGTGAGCTGCGCGTGCGCACGAATATCGGCAAGTCATGAGGCAGCAGCCATGAACAAACGCTACGAAAAACCCATCCCCTACGGCTGGTATGCGATTGACTACAGTGACAGTCTGGCGCCGGGTGATGTCCGGCCGGTCAATTATTTTGGCCGCGAGCTGGTGCTGTTCCGCACCGAGTCCGGGACTGCGTCCCTGCTCAACGCCCACTGCCCCCACCTCGGTGCCCACCTGGGCTATGGCGGTATCGTCAAGGGCGAGGCCATCAGTTGCCCGTTTCACGCCTGGGAGTTCAATGGCGAGGGCTACTGTACCTCGGTGCCCTATGCCAACCGCATACCGCCCAAGGTTGCGGACAAGCAGTGTGTGGTCAGCTACCCGGTCATTGAACGCAACCAGATGATCTGGGCCTGGTACCACCCGCAGGGGGCAGCTCCCCTGTTCGAGATCGATGATGTGCCCGAGTTGCAGTCCCCGGAGTGGACGCCGCTGGATACCTACGAATGGAAAATCAACACCATCATCCAGGAAACGGGTGAAAACGCGGCCGACATGGCGCACTTCATCACCGTGCACGGCAATCCGGCGATGCCCCAGGGCGGCGTTGACCTGGACGGCCCGCGCCGGATTACCGAGTTCGACTCCCGGGCCCACAGTATTGACGCCCAGGGCAAGGTCGACCTCAGCGGCGAGAGCCACGATGCTGTCCACCTGCGTTCCGAAAGTGTTGGCCCCGGCTTCACCTTCCAGCGCTTCTCACGCATGTTCGACGTGCTGATGATGGGGACCGTGACGCCGATTGACGACCAGAATGTGCATCTGCGCTTCAATTTCTCGGTACCGCGACAACAGTCGGAGAACAACGGCATGCTCGCATCCGGTACCGTGCAGGAGATCGTGCGCCAGGTGGAGCAGGACATTCCGATCTGGGAACACAAGGTGTACCTGGAGGATCCCGCCCTGTGTGACGGCGACGGCCCCATAGCCAAGTACCGCAAGTGGTTCCAGCAATTCTACGCCTGAACAGCCCATAACAGAGGATAACAAGCATGAACGAAAAACTCGCAACGACTCCCGGCGACCACTACAACTGGCCGATGCTGAAAATTCGCTACCTGACGGATCCGGCGAAGCTGGCGGCCGTGTTGCCGCCCGGTTTCGAGCCCGGCAGCCGCCCCGAAGTCACCCTCACGGTCTACAACGTGCCGGTCAACGGTGAACCCGAGCAGGGCCTGCTGACCACAGTGCTGTGCAACTACAAGGGCCAGGAAGGCCAGTTCGCGCTGGGCTACGCCATCGACAAGGAAGCGGAGATCTTCATCAGCCAGGAAAAATTCGGCCAGCCCAAGTATCCGGCGGAAATCAAGTACTACCGGCTGGGTGAAGAGATTGGCGCGCGCGTGACGCACCAGAATTACACTTTCCTCGAGTTTTATGGCCGTGTGACCGACACCATGGACAACGGCCCCAGGTTTGATGAGCACGAGTTCTGGGTCAAGTATTCGCGCGCGGCTTCCTATGTGAAGACCGGTTTTGACTTTCCGCCCCATGTGGTCAATGTGGTGAGCAACTACGGCACCGCGCAGAAGCTGAAAGTGGAGGGCGAGCTGATCCTGCGCGACAGCCCCTGGGATCCACTCATCGAGCGCCTGCCGCTGGCCTCGAAGCCCGATACCTGGCTGTGGACACCCGAGTTCCTGGGGCGCAGTGTCGATCTGGGCGACCCGCTGGATGCCGACGCGTTTGAGCCCTGGGCCAGCACCATCGGCAATTCCCGCTGGCGCGGCAGCCACGGTGGCCCGCTCAGGGACTGACCCTACGTACGCTGGCGCGCTCCCGCTCCGGCGGGGGCTCAGCGCAGTGCCATGGTTTCCGCGTCAGCGGCAGCCGGTTCCCGGACCAGGCTGGCGCAAAGAAAGCCCAGCAGCTCATCGTAGCGCCGGGCCGCGTCGTAGTCGGGGTTGTGCAGTGCGTTGAGAATCACGGTATCGATCATGCCGACGGTCATCTCGGCGCAAAACCCGGGTGAGAGGCCGGGTTTCAGCTCGCTGACACTGGCCTCGTACAGGCGCAGAAAGTTTTCATTCATGACCGACAGCAGCGTGGCGCCGCTGGCCAGGCTGTTGCCGATGCTGGCAATCGAATAGCGCGCGATTTCATGCTCCAGCCCGCTGCCGCCGCAGAGGTGCTGCTTCTGCAGGGCGATGACATGGGTCAGCCGATCCGGCAGCGCCTGGTAGCCGGCGATGGCCTCGTCGATAGAACCCTCCACCAGCTCCAGGAGCCTGCTGACGCAGATGTCGAACAGCAATTCGTGCCTGGTGGCGTAGTAGTTGTAGAAGGTCTTGCGGGAGATGCCCGCGCCCTCACAGATGGCGTCGATGGTCATCTCTTCAATGCCGTGGCGTGCAATCAGCGCCAGCGCTTCTGCGATGATCCCGTTGCGCAGGGCCTGCTTCTTGCGTTCCCGGAGTGTGGTGCGGGTCGTGGTCACGGTCTGGTTCACTGATGGCCGGCAGGGTTCTGACTGACACAACCTTACACCAGCAACGGCTGGAAGCGCCAATCTCAGGCCTGTGCGGCGTCCGCCAGCATTTCCCGGGCGTGGGCCAGGGACTGCTCGGTAATCCTGACTCCACCCAGCATGCGCGCAATCTCGCGGGTGCGTTCGTCCCCTGCCAGGGGCACCATGCGGGCCCAGGCCGCGGTCTTGTCCGATGTTTTGCTCACCTGCAGGTGTTGATGCCCCTGGGACGCGACCTGGGGCAGGTGGGTTACACACAGGACCTGGGTGTCCTGCGCCAGGGAGCGCAGCAGGCGCCCGACCACCTCGGCCACTGCTCCGCCTATGCCCACGTCCACCTCGTCGAACACCATGCTGGGCAGGGTGCCGCTGCTCGCGGTGACCACCTGGATGGCCAGGCTGATCCGTGACAGTTCGCCGCCAGAGGCAATTTTCCCCAGCGGCTGTGGCGCCGCCCCGGGATTGGTGCTGATCATGAATTCGACATCCTCGGCGCCCTGGGGGTGAGGGTCGCTACTGTCCCGCTTCGACAGCGCAATCTCGAACCGGCAGTCACCCATCGCCAGGGTCTTGAGCACGGCGGTAGCCTTGCTTACCAGCGATTTGGCGGCCTTGGCCCGTTGCTTGCCCAGGGTGGCGGCGTCTGCGCGATAGCGTTGCTCCAGCCCGGCCAGCTCGGCCTGCAGTTCCTCGATTCGCTGGCCGCCGTGGGTCAGCCCCGCCAGCTCCTCCTGCAGGTCGGTCTGGAACCCGGGCAGCTGCGGTGGCTTGATGCGGTGCTTGCGGGCGATGTCGTGGATCTGCTCCAGGCGTTTCTCCACTTCCGCCAGGCGCTCCGGATCAATTTCGACGGAGTCGATATAGCGCTGGATTTCGCTGCGGGCCTCCTCGAGCTGGATCGTTGCCGACTCCAGCAGGTCGCGCGCATTGTCGGCCGCTTTGCTGGCCCCGTTGGTGCCGCGGATCAATTGCAGGGCGTGGCGGGTGCCGCCGGCCTGCTCCTCGCACAGCTCCAGCGCCTGGTGTGCGCCCTGCAGGATCTCCTCGGCGTTGGCCAGCAGGGTCTGGTCCCGTTCCAGCGCCTCCAGCTCGCCTTCCTGCAGATCCAGTGTCTCCAGTTCTTCCACCTGGTAGGCCAGCAGCTGAGCACGGGCACTCTGCTCGTCCCGGCTGCTGCTGAGCAGGGCGAGTTCGCGCTTGCCCCGCAGCCACTCCGAGGCAGTCTGTTCGACGCTGCGGGCCAGCACGGTGTGTCCGGCGAAGTTGTCCAGCATGTCCCGCTGTACCGGCTTGCGCAGCAGGGACTGGTGGGCGTGCTGGCTGTGGATGTCGATCAGCAGCTCACCCAGTTCCGCACAATCCTGCACCGTCGATGCGCTGCCATTGATGTAGGCGCGGGAGCGGCCCTCGCTGGTGACCACCCGCCGCAACAGGCACTCATCGCCGCGGTGGAGGTCGCGGGCGCGCAGCCAGGCCGTGGCCTGCGGGTTGCGGCTGATGTCAAATCCGGCGGTAACCTCGGCCCGCTCGCTGCCACTGCGCACTGCCTTGGGGTCCGCCCGGTCCCCAAGGCAGAGTCCCAGGGCGTCGAGCATGATGGATTTGCCGGCGCCGGTTTCCCCGGTGATGACCGTCATCCCGCCCCGGAAGTCCATGTCCAGGGTGTCGACGATGGTGTACTGGCTGATACTGATGTGGGTAAGCATGATTGGCCGCTGCAGAATTTGTCCTGTTATACCGCAGAACCAGTACTGCATAAACATCCATTGCGGCCACGGCTTTGTATTGGCGCTCCCCTGTGATACAACCGAGTCACGCAACAGTATTGGGGATGGTATGAGCTCGGCGGACCTGTCAGAACGCGCGCGGATAATCCTCAAGGCCCTGGTGGAGCGCCATATCCGCGATGGCCAGCCGGTGGGGTCGCGCACCCTGCTGGAAGAGGCCGGTTTGCCGGTCAGCGCCGCCACCATCCGCAATGTGATGTCGGACCTGGAGGAGCGCGGCTTGTTGCACTCGCCCCACACGTCCGCCGGCCGGGTGCCGACCGCCCAGGGTTACCGCCTGTTCGTCGACCGCCTGTTGCAGGTGCAGCCCATTGATGAGCGCGCCGTGATCGCCCTGCGGGAGCAGCTCAACCCCGACAAATCCGCGACCGAGCTGGTGCAGACGGCGTCTTCACTGCTGTCGGCGATTACCGCCCAGGCCGGGCTGGTGACCGTGCCGCGGCCGGATACACACCAGCTGCGCCAGGTGGAGTTTTTGCCGCTGTCAGGGGACCGGGTGCTGGTCATCCTGGTGGTGAACGAACGCGAGGTGCAGAACCGCATCATCCACACCCAGCGGCCCTTCACCGAGGCCGAACTGCGGGAGGCCGCGGCCCTGGTCAACCAGCGCTTCGCCGGCCAGCCGCTGAGCCAGGTACAGGACCAGATCCTGCGGGAAATGCAGGATGCGCGCAGCCGTATTGACAGCTACCTGCAGGCGGCCCTGGATCTCGCCAGCAAGGCGCTGGACCAGGAAGACCCCGAGGACGAATACCTGGTGGCCGGGGAGTCGCGGCTGCTGGGCAATGTCAGCCCGGAGGATCTCGGCCGCCTGCGGGAGCTGTTTGACGCCTTCGAGCGGAAGAAGGATCTGCTGCACCTGCTGGAGCGCTGCTCCAAGGCCAACGGGGTGCAGATTTTCATTGGCGAGGAGGCAGGTTTTGAGGTCTTTGGTGACTACAGCGTCATTACCGCTCCCTACACCGCCGGCGCCCGGACCCTGGGCGTGCTCGGCGTGATCGGCCCCACCCGCATGGCCTATGAGCGGGTCATCCCGGTGGTGGACATCACCGCCAGAATGCTCAGTCAAGCTCTTTCCCACTGAGCGCACCCGCTGTGGGCACGCTCTGGGTGTGGGAGCCCGCTCTGGGTGTGGGAGCCCGCTCTGGGTGTGGGAGCCCGCTCTGCGGGCGATCGCTCTGGGTGTGGGAGCCCGCTGGCCCAGGCCACCCTCTCTGGCCGCTATGCGGCCATTCACCTTGCGGCCCAGGCCACCCTCTCTGGCCGCTATGCGGCCATTCACCTTGTCTGCGGGCGATCGCGCGGGGACCGCGCTCCCACCGTTTCCTGGCCGGCCTTGAAAAGCCAGCCTGAGTCCCAATATCTGCGATAGGCAGCTGGCGGGCGGCCCCGTGGGCCTGTCCGTCACTCAATCCGTAACCGCCATTGATGGAGCAACGACGTGGCTGAGAGCGAGCAAAACAAGCCCGAAACCGAACAGAACCCGACGCCTGAACAGGCTGTCGCGGGCACCGAGCCCGAGACTGCCGGCAGCGTTCAGGGTGACAATGAACTCACCCCAGAGGAGCTGATGGCGAAGCTGGAAGACGACCTCAACGCCGCCCGGGATGCCGCCCTGCGGGCCCAGGCCGATGCCCAGAATATCAAGCGCCGCGCCGAGCAGGATGTGGAAAAGTCGCGGAAGTTCGCGCTGGAGTCCTTCTGCAAGGAACTGCTGCCGGTGGTCGACAACCTGGAGCGAACGCTGGCTGTCACTGCGGGCCACGACGAAACGGTAAAGCCGATCATCGAAGGCGTGGAGCTGACCCTGAAGAGCTTTACCGATGCCCTGCGCAAATTCAACATCGAGTCAGTCGATCCCGAGGGCGAGCCCTTTGATCCCCAGCTGCACCAGGCCATGAGCCTGGTGGAAAACGCCGATGTTGAGCCCAATACCGTGATCGCGGTGATGCAGAAGGGCTACACCCTGAACTCCCGGCTGGTGCGCCCGGCCATGGTCATGGTCAGCAAGGCGCCGGCGGCGCCGTAACAAGCGCGGGGTGGCCCTTGAATTTTTACGCTCAGGGCCAATATAGAGAATAACCGAGACAAGGTGGCCGGCACTGCCGGCCCAAATGAGGAGACGAACACATGGGCAAGATAATCGGTATCGACCTGGGTACCACCAACTCCTGCGTCGCCGTGCTGGAAGGCGGCAAGGCGCGGGTGATCGAAAACTCCGAGGGTGACCGCACTACGCCCTCCATCGTCGCCTACACGGAAGACGGCGAGATCCTGGTGGGCCAGAGCGCCAAGCGCCAGTCGGTCACCAACCCCAACAATACCCTGTACGCCGTCAAGCGCCTGATCGGGCGCAAGTTCAAGGACGACGTGGTGCAGAAAGACATCAAGATGGTCCCCTACAAGATCATCGAGGCCGACAACGGCGATGCCTGGGTGCAGGCCAAGACCGAGAAAATGGCGCCGCCGCAGGTGTCTGCTGAAGTGTTGCGCAAGATGAAGCGCACCGCCGAGGAATATCTGGGCGAGACCGTGACCGAGGCGGTGATCACCGTGCCGGCGTACTTCAACGACTCCCAGCGCCAGGCCACCAAGGACGCCGGCCGCATCGCCGGGCTGGATGTCAAGCGCATCATCAACGAGCCGACTGCGGCCGCGCTGGCCTATGGTATGGACAAGGCCAAGGGTGACCGCACCATCGCCGTGTACGACCTCGGCGGCGGCACCTTCGATATTTCCATCATCGAGATCGCCGAAGTGGACGGCGAGCACCAGTTCGAAGTGCTGGCCACCAACGGTGACACCTTCCTCGGTGGTGAGGATTTCGACATGCGCCTGATCGAGTATCTGGCGGCGGAATTCAAGAAGGAAAGCGGTATCGACCTGCACAGCGACCCGCTGGCACTGCAGCGCCTGAAGGAAGCGGCCGAAAAGGCCAAGATCGAGCTGTCCTCCAGCCAGCAGACCGAGGTCAATCTGCCGTACATCACTGCCGACGCCACCGGACCCAAGCACCTGGTGGTCAAGCTGTCCCGCTCCAAGCTGGAGTCGCTGGTCGAGGAGCTGGTCAAGCGTTCCATGGAGCCGGTAAAAGTGGCCCTGCAGGACGCGGGCTTGAGCCCCAGCGAGATCAACGACGTGATCCTGGTGGGCGGCCAGACCCGCATGCCCATGGTGCAGAAGGCGGTGGCGGACTTCTTCGGCAAGGATCCGCGCAAGGACGTGAACCCGGACGAGGCTGTCGCCATGGGCGCGGCTATCCAGGGTGCGGTACTGTCCGGTGACGTCAAGGACGTGCTGCTGCTGGACGTGACGCCACTGACCCTGGGTATCGAGACCATGGGTGGTGTTGCCACGCCGCTGATCGAGAAGAACACCACCATCCCGACCAAGAAGTCGCAGGTGTTCTCGACCGCTGACGACAACCAGACCGCGGTCACCATCCACGTGGTACAGGGCGAGCGCAAGCAGGCGGCACAGAACAAGTCCCTGGGCCGCTTCGACCTGGCGGACATACCGCCGGCACCGCGTGGCATGCCGCAGATCGAGGTGACCTTCGACCTGGACGCCAACGGTATTCTCAATGTCTCGGCGAAGGACAAGGCGACCGGCAAGGAGCAGTCCATCCGCATCACCGCATCCGGCGGCCTGAGCGAGGAGGAAATCCAGAAAATGGTCTCCGATGCCGAGCTCAACGCCGACGCAGACGCGAAGTTCGAGGAACTGGTCAGCGCCCGCAACACCTGTGACGGCCTGGTGCACGCGGCCCGCAAGACCCTGGAAGAGGCTGGCGACAACGCCACCGCCGACGAGAAGGCAGCCATTGAGGCGGCCATTACCCAGGCGGAGGAGGCGCTGAAGGCCAACGACAAGGATGCCATCGACGCCGCAGCCACCAAGCTGACTGAAGCCACCGGTCCGGTTGCACAGAAAATGTACCAGGCCCAGGCCGGTGCGGCCCAGGACGCCGCCGGTGACAGCGGTGAACAGGCCCAGGGTGGCGGCGACGACGCAGTCGATGCCGAGTTCGAGGAAGTGAACGACGACAAGAAGTAAGCAACAACGCTTCTGTCACACGGGGCGGACAGCCGCCCCGGATGCCAATATCGACCACGCGGGACTCAAGAGCCCGCGTCGTCATTTGCGAGGGTGCGGTTTAACGCCAGGCTGTCTATGTCAAAACGCGATTACTACGAAGTGCTCGGGGTCGAGAAAGCGGCCGATGAGAAGGAAATCAAGAAGGCTTATCGCCGGGTGGCGATGAAGTACCACCCGGACCGCAATCCGGACGACCCGGACGCGGACGAGAAATTCAAGGAAGCCACCGAAGCCTACGACGTGCTGATGAACAGCGAGAAGCGTGCGGCCTACGATCGCTTCGGCCACGCCGGGGTCGATCCCAACATGGGCGGTGGCGGCTTCGGCGGCGGCAGCTTCAGCGATATTTTCGGGGACGTGTTTGGCGACATTTTCGGCGGCGGTGGTCGCGGACGCGGTGGCCCCCAGCGCGGTTCCGACCTGCGCTACACCCTGGACATCTCGCTTGAGGACGCGGTCCGCGGTACCACCGTCGAGATCAAGGTGCCGACCCTGTCCAGCTGCGATGAATGCGACGGCTCCGGTGCGCGCAAGGGCAGTGCACCGGTCAACTGCTCCACCTGCGGTGGTATCGGTCAGGTGCGGATGCAGCAGGGGTTCTTTCAGGTTCAGCAGACCTGTCCCACCTGTCGCGGCCGCGGCAAGATGATCTCCGATCCCTGCCCCAAATGCCGGGGCCAGGGCCGGGTGGAAAAGAGCAAGACCCTGTCGGTCAAGGTGCCGCCGGGTGTGGACACCGGCGACCGGATTCGCCTGTCCGGTGAAGGCGAGGCGGGGCCCGACGGCGGGCCGCCCGGGGACCTGTTCGTGCAGATGTCCGTGCGCCAGCACCCCATCTTCGAGCGCGACGGCAAGAACCTGTACTGCGAGGTTCCCATCACCTTTGTCGCCGCAGCGCTGGGGGGGGAGCTGGAAGTGCCGACCCTGGACGGTCGGGTCAAGCTCAAGATCCCGGCGGAAACCCAGACCGGCAAGCTGTTCCGCCTGCGTGGCAAGGGCGTGAAGCCTGTGCGCGGTGGTGCCGTGGGTGACCTGCTGTGCAGGGCAGTGGTGGAAACGCCGGTCAACCTCAACAAGAAGCAGAAGGAACTCCTGAAGGAGTTCCAGGAAAGCCTCGGCCAGGGCGGGGACGCACAGTCGCCGCGCCAGACCAGCTGGTTCGAGGGTGTGAAGACATTCTTTGACGACATGAAGCCATGACTGTACGGGTGGGAATTACCGGCGCCGCCGGCCGCATGGGGCGCACACTGGTCGAGGCCATCGGCCAGACTCCGGGTCTGGAGCTGGCCGCGGCCCTGGAGCAGCCCGACAGCAGCCTGCTCGGCGCCGATGCCGGCGAGCTGGCGGGCCTGGGCAAGATCGGGGTGGCCGTGACCAGCGACCTCGCAGCCGTGATTGACGGCATTGATGTGCTGATCGACTTCACTGTGCCGGCGGCGACCCTGTCCAACCTGGCGCTTTGCGCCTCCGCGGGCAAGGCAGTGGTAATCGGCACCACCGGTTTCAACGCCACGCAGGACGAAGAGATCAAGCGCGCCGCCGGCAAGATCGCGGTGTGCAAGGCCTCCAATTTCAGTACCGGCGTCAACCTCTGCTTCAAGCTGCTCGACATGGCGGCGCGGGTGCTGGGTGACGACGTGGATATCGAGATCGTCGAGGCCCACCATCGGCACAAGATCGATGCGCCCTCCGGTACGGCGCTGTCCATGGGCGGTGTGGTCGCCAATGCCCTGGGTCGCGACCTGGCAGAGGTAGCTGTTTATGGCCGCGAGGGCCAGACCGGTGCCCGGGAGCGGGAGACCATCGGTTTTGCCACGGTGCGCGCCGGCGATATTGTCGGCGACCACACGGTGATCTTTGCCGCCGATGGCGAGCGGGTGGAGATCACCCACAAGGCGTCCAGCCGCATGTCCTTCGCCCGCGGCGCGGTGCGAGCTGCCGGCTGGCTTTGCGGGCGCAAACCGGCGCTCTACGATATGCAGGATGTGCTGGGCATCTAACACCCGGCTCTTGTGTAATGTAGGAGCCCGCTCCGCGGGCGATGGGGTAATCGCCCACAGAGTGGGCTCCCACAACAGCGTGGGCTCCCGCAACAGAGAGGGCTCCCACATAACAGTGGGCTCCCACAGAAGAGGAAAATCTGGCGTGACGGAATACATTGTCAACATCGATGAGAGCAACGCTGCGGCGCTGTTGATCGAGGAGTCGCACAAGCGTCCGGTGGTGGTGGATTTCTGGGCCGAGTGGTGCGGTCCCTGCAAGACCCTGATGCCGCTGCTGGAAAAGCTGGCCAACGAACACGCCGGCGCTTTTCTGCTGGCCAAGGTCAATGCCGATGAGCAGCCCATGATCACCCAGCAGTTCGGGGTGCGGAGCCTGCCCACGGTGATGATCATGCAGGGCGGGCAGCCGGTAGACGGCTTTGTCGGCGCCCAGTCCGAGCAGCAGGTGCGAGAGTTGCTGGAAAAGTACCTGCCCAAGCCCTGGGATGCGCTGTTGCAGCAGGGGCAGGCGTTCATGGCCGAGGGTGATTTCAGCTCCGCCCTGTCGCCCCTGCGGCAGGCGTTCGAGGAATCGCGCCAGCGTCACGACATCACCCTGGCTTATGCCCATGCCCTGATTGAATGCAACCGCCTGGACGACGCCGACGCTGTCCTGGCGACGGTAAAGATGGTGAACCAGGATCCGGACTGGGAGCAGCTGGTCGCTCAGGTCAAGCTGAAGCGCGAGGCCGCCCGCTCGCCGGAGATGGAGGCACTGGAACAGCGCCTGCAGGCGGAGCCCGACAATCACGATGTGCGCCACCAGCTGGCGGTGCAGTACACCAATGCCGGCTACTATCGGGAGGCCCTGGAGCACCTGATTACCATTCTGCGACAGGATCTGAACCACGACGAGGGTGCCAGCAAGAAGACCCTGCTCGACACCATCGCCAGTCTCGGCAAGGGCGACCCCCTCGCGGTGGAGTACCAGCGCAAGCTCTACAGCCTCCTCTATTGACCGCTGGAGTTCTTGTTTTGCGCTGCCGGAATCGTTAAGGTACATGCCCCGGCGATGAAAAACATACCCGAAGGTCAAAACCGGCATGGCGAAGGCACTTGTTACAGGCACCAGGCGGTCTGCCGCGCGCATGCTGGCGCTGCTGTGCGGCGTGGTTCTGTCCGCCTGCGGGGGTGACCAGTCGCTGCCCGCGCCGCCCCCGGTTGCAGCCAGCGAGGCACTGGCGGCACATTCCGCCGAGTTCAGCAGGGATATTGTCGAGGTAGTGCCGGGAATCCACGTGGCGATCGGCTACGCCCTCGCCAATGTCATCCTGATCGAGGGTGATGACGGCGTCATCATCGTGGATACCACGGAATCCCTGGCCGCAGCGCGGGCGATCAAGGCGGAGTTTGACCGCATAACCGACAAGCCTGTCGCCGCCATCATCTATACCCACAACCACACAGACCACATTTTTGGTGCCACCGCGTTTGCCCAGGGGCGGGATATTCCGGTCTACGCCCACGCGACCACCTGGTCCCACATCGAGCGGATCATGAATGTACTGCGGCCAGTCATCGAGACCCGCTCTTTCCGCATGTTCGGCAATTACCTGGCCGCCGGCGGAGAAACCGTCGTCAACGACGGCATCGGCCCGGCGCTGGCCCATACGCCGGGGGTGGACAAGGATCTGTTCGGCCTGCTGCAGCCCACCCATACCTTTCAGGACCGGCTCGAAGTGACCATCGCCGGCCGCAAGCTGGTGCTGCTGCATGCGCCGGGGGAGACCGATGACCAGATCCTGGTGTGGCTGCCGGAGGAGAAGGTCCTGCTACCGGGCGACAACGTCTACAAGGCCTTCCCCAACCTCTATACCATCCGCGGCACCCGCTATCGCGACGTCATGCAATGGGCCCGGAGCGTGCGCAGCATGCGTGACCTGGGCGCCGAGTATCTGGTACCCAGCCACACCCGCCCGGTAGCGGGTGCCACGGAGATTGACGAGATCCTGCGGGTGTACAGCGACGCCATCCAGTATGTGCACGACCAGACCGTGCGTGGTATCAACCAGGGCCTGGATGCGCTGACCCTGGCGGCCAGGATTGAACTGCCGTCCGAACTGGCCGCTCACCCCTGGCTGCAGCCCTTCTATGGCACTGTGCCCTGGTCGGTGCGGGCGATCTATTCGGGCTACCTGGGCTGGTACGACGGCAACAGCAGCAATCTGTTCCCGACGCCGGCCGCGACCCGCGCCAGCAGGATGCTGGAGCTGGCGGGCGGCGAGGCGGCGGTGCTGGCGGAGGCCGAGGCCCGGTTGCCGCAGGATCCCCAGTGGGCGGCGGAGCTGGCGGACCTGGTGCTGACGGCGAACCCCGATTCTGTCGCGGTTGCCGCTGACCTGAAAGCGCAGGCGCTGCGTATCCTTGCCAGTGGCACGCCAAACCCGAATGCCCGCAACTGGTACCTGACCGAGGCGCTGGAGCTGGAGGGCAGGGTGACGGTGGCACCCTCGCCGCTCACTGCGGAGCGGGTGGAATTTGCCCGCGGCTTTCCCATTGCGGGGGTGCTGCGAACCATGGCGGTGAGCCTGGACCCGGCTCGCAGTGCCGGTATCGACCAGCGGGTGGTGTTTGTCTTCCCCGACCAGGGAGCACAGTATGCCATTCATGTGCGCAACCAGGTCGCCGCCATCGAGGCGCTGCCTGCGGTGCCCGGCGACGACAGCCTGGTAGTGACAGTGACGGCCAGTGACTGGCTGGACCTGGTCAGCGGCCAGCGCGGGTTTCCCCTGGCGCTGGCGGACGGCACGCTCCAGGTATCCGGCGGTCTGGCGGACAAGGGTACGTTACTGCGATTCCTGGCGCTGTTCCGGCAGCAGTAGTTACCGGCGGCCCCGGCCGCTTTTCGACAACAGAAGAGGTGTTGACGTGGATACAAGTTTTGCTCCTGAAGATCTCGCGTTTCGCGATGAAGTGCGGGCGTTTTTTGCCGAGGCCTACGATGCAGAGCTGCAGGCGCGCCTGAACAACCTTGATACTTTCAAGGATGCCGTCATCGATTGGCAGAAGCGGCTCTACAAGCAGGGCTGGATCGCTCCGGGCTGGCCGAAGGAATACGGTGGCACCGGCTGGAATGCCACCCAGAAGTTCATCTACGAGACGGAGCGCAGTGCCGCGGGCATCCGCGATGTCATCCCTTTCGGCCTCAACATGGTCGGTCCGGTCATCTACGCCTTTGGCAATGAGGAGCAGAAGCAGCGCTTTCTGCCCCGGATCCTGCAGAGCGATGACTGGTGGTGCCAGGGCTATTCCGAGCCGGGTGCCGGTTCCGACCTGGCGGCACTGAAGACCAGGGCGGTGCGCGAAGGCGACGAGTACGTGGTGACCGGCGCCAAGATCTGGACCAGCTACGCCCAGTATGCGGACTGGATCTTCTGTCTGGTGCGCACCAACAGCGAGGGCAAGAAGCAGGAAGGCATCAGTTTCCTGCTGATCGACATGAAATCGCCCGGCATCAAGGTCAACCCCATTGTCTCCATCGACAACCACCACAGCCTCAACGAGGTGGAATTCAACGAGGTGCGGGTGCCCGTGGCCAACCTGATCGGCGAACAGGACAAGGGCTGGACCTACGCCAAGGCCCTGCTGGCCCACGAACGCACGGCCATTGCCGGTGTTGCCGACAGCAAGCGCAACCTGGCCCAGACCAGGGAGTTTGCCGCCCGCGAAGTCAACGGTGGCAAGTCGCTACTGAGTGATCCGCTGTTCCAGAAGCGCCTGTCGGATATCGAAATCGAGCTGATGGCGCTGGAATTCACCGAGTTGCGGGTGCTGGCCACCGTTGCCTCGGGCGGTGCCCCGGGCGCGGAATCCTCGCTGCTCAAGATCAAGGGTACCGAGATGCAGCAGGCGGTGCAGGAGTTGCGCATGGACGTGGCGGCCTACTACCAGGGCGTGCTGCCCAACGACCTCACTGCTGAACAGCTGGGCCACGATTTTGGTTCCCAGGCTCGGCAGAGCTACATGTACGGCCGCGCTGCCACCATTTATGGTGGCTCCAACGAGGTCCAGAAAAACATTATCGCCAAGGCAGTACTCGGCCTGTAATCCCGCATTCGAGAGGTAATAGAAATGAATTTTGAGTTTACCGAAGAACAGGGCATGCTGCGGGACAGCGTCGCGCGCTTTGTCCAGGACAGCTACGATTTCGATACCCGCTGCAAGATCGCGGCCTCCGATGAGGCCATGAGTCGCGCCAACTGGCAGACCTTCGCCGAACTGGGCTGGCTGTCGGTACCTTTTGCCGAAGAGCACGGCGGCTTCGGCGGCAACCCGGTCGATACCATGGTAATGATGGAGGAGTTCGGCAAGGGCCTGGTGCTGGAGCCCTACCTGGCCACGGTACTCCTGTTTGGCGGCCTGCTGCAGCGAGGCGGAACGGTGGAACAGCAAGCCGAGTTGATCCCCCGCATTATTGAGGGCGGTTGCCTCGGTGCCTTTGCCTACCTGGAGCGCCAGAGCCGCTATGAGCTGGCGGATATCAAGACCACGGCCAGCGCTGAGGGCGACACCCTGGTCCTCAATGGCGAGAAGGTCGTGGTGTTCAACGGCGCCAGCGCCGACCAACTGATTGTCTCGGCCCGCACCCGCGGCGAACAGAGTGACAGCGATGGCATTACCCTGCTGCTTGTCCCGGCCGACGCCGCCGGCATCGAGCGCAACAGCTACCGGCTGATGGACGGGCAGCTGGTCGCCAATATCGTGTTCAAGGATGTGCAGGTGCCCGCCGCCGATGTGGTCGGGGAGCAGCACGAAGGTTATGGCCTGATGAACGAGGTGGTGACCGCCGCCACTATTGGCCTGGCCGCGGAGGCGCTCGGGATCATGGGGCAGCTCAACGCCAAGACCCTCGAGTACACCAAGACCCGCAAGCAGTTCGGGGTAGCCATCGGCAGCTTCCAGGCCCTGCAGCACCGGATGGTGGATACCTTCATGGCCTACGAACAGACCAAGTCCATGCTCTATCGCGCCGTGTGTGAACTGGACGGTGGCGGTGATGACGTCGCTGCCTGTGTGCATGCGCTGCAGGTGATGGTCGACCGCAATGCCAGGAAGATCTTTGGCGAGGCGATCCAGCTGCACGGCGGCATGGGCCTCACCGATGAGCTGGATATCGGTCACTACGCCAAGCGCTTGATGATGATCAACGCCACTTTTGGCAACGGCGATTATCATCAGGCACAATTCAACCAGCTGCGCTACAGTGCATGATCAATAAACGGGAGCCAACGCTATGAAACTGGGCATTCTGCTGGGCTACTCCGGCAAGCAAATCGACATTCCCATCGACCTTATCCGCCAGGCGGAATCGATGGGCTATGACTCGGTGTGGACGGCCGAGGCCTACGGCAACGACGCCGTGACCGCAGCTGCCTGGGTACTCGCCCAGACCGAAAAGATCCGCGTCGGCACCGCCATCATGCAGATGCCCGCGCGCTCACCGGCCATGTGTGCGATGACTGCGATGTCCCTGGATCAGTTGTCCGGCGGCCGTTTCATCGTCGGCCTGGGTGCGTCCGGCCCGCAGGTGGTGGAGGGGTGGCACGGTGTGCCCTATGGCAAGCCGGTCACCCGCACCCGCGAGTACATCCAGATCATGCGCAAGATCATGGCGCGTGAGGGCCCGGTGGAATTCCAGGGTGAAATGTACCAGCTGCCCAATACCGGCGCCGGCACCACCGGCCTCGGCAAGCCGCTGAAATCGATCCTCGCGGGCAACCCCGACATACCCATCTATACTGCGTCCATCACCCCGGCGGGTCTGCGTTGTGCCGGGGAAGTGGCGGACGGCGTGTTCCCGGTATGGATGGATCCCAACAAGTTCAGCATCCTCGGCGAGCATATCCAGAAGGGCCTGGACATCGCTGGCAACGGCAAGAGCCTGGCCGACTTCGATATCGCACCGTTTGTCTCGGTGGCAGTCAATGACGACCTGGACGCGGCCTACGATTCCCTGCGGCCCTGGCTGGCCCTGTACATCGGCGGCATGGGCGCCAAGAACAAGAACTTCTACAACGACTACGCCACTCGCGCTGGCTACGGCGACGTCGCCGAGCGCATCCAGGACCTCTACCTGTCGGGCAAGAAGGCCGAGGCAGAAGCGCTGGTACCGAATCAACTGCTTGACGAGGTGGCGCTGGTCGGTCCCCGTGAGCGGGTCATTGAGCGCCTCGCCGACTGGAAGGCCGCCGGCAAGCGAGGCGAGGTGGGCACCATGTTGCTGGGAGTGCACGATCCCGCTGTACTGGAGCTGTTCGCCAGGGAAATGCTCTGATGCAGGTACAAAGACGGGTTGTGGTCGTCACCGGTGGCGGCAACGGCATCGGCAAGGCCCTGTGTGAACGCTTCCACCGTGAGGGCGCGGAAAAAGTTGTCGTCGCCGATCTCGATCGCGCTGGTGCGGAGGCAGTGGCAGCAGCGGTTGCCGGCGACGCCTTCGAGGTCAATGTCCGCGATGAAGAGGCCATCAAGGCCATGGTCGATGAGGTGCTTGGCCGTTATGGCCGCATCGACCTGTTTTGCAGCAATGCCGGCATTATCGCCGGCGACGGCGAGCCCTGGTGGGCGACCTCCGCCCCCAACAGCACCTGGCAGGCCATGTGGGAAATTCACGTGATGGCGCATGTCTACGCTGCCCGCGCCTGCCTGCCCGGCATGCTTGAGCGTGGCGAGGGCTTTTTCCTCAACACGGTCTCGGCCGCGGGCCTGCTGAATCAGGTCGGAGACGCCGCCTACTCGACCACCAAACATGCGGCGATTGGCTTTGCCGAGGCGCTGGCCATTACCCATGGGGATGACGGGATAAAGGTCGCAGCCCTGTGCCCGCAAGCGGTAGCGACACAGATGATTGGCAGCGTGGAGGAGGGCGGCACCGCCGGTGTCGATGGCATCCTGACGCCGGAGCAGGTGGCGGATGCCGTCATTGAGGGCCTGGCTGCAGAACGGTTCCTGATCCTGCCACACGCGCAGGTGGCGGACTATCGGGCGCACAAGGCGGCGGACTACGATCGTTGGCTGGGCGGCATGCGCAAACTGCGGCGCCGTTTCGGCAATCCCAACCTTTGATACGGCACGGACCCGTCGCATGACCTACAGTCGCGGTCAGGAGGAGCGTTTCGCGCGCACCATCCTCAACGGTTTCGAGGCCTACTTTGCCGAGTTCCAGAACATCACCCTGGCGGCGCGTGCGCGGTTCGAGGCACAAGACTGGCAGGGCATGCATGCGGCGTCCATCCAGCGGATCGACCTCTACAAGGAATCCACGACCCGGGTCCTGCAGTACGTGGAGCTGATCGCCGGTGAACAATTGCACAACCTGCAGTTCTGGCGGCAGGCACGTGCAAGCTACGCGGCGTTGATCCGCGGCCACAACAACTTCGAGATCGCCGAGACCTTCTTCAACTCCGTGTACTGCGGCGTATTCAAGCACCTCAAGATCCGCGACGAATACGCCTTCGTGTTTTCACCCCAGGGCGACATGCCGGCTCCGGATGTGAGCAAGGTCTATCGTTCCTATGCCTGTGCGGACGGCTTCGATACACCCCTGCGGGAGTTGCTGCAGGACTACGGGTTTTCCCTGCCCTGGGAAGACCTGGAACGCGATATCGACAGTATTGTCGACGCCATCAACCACTATCTGGCACCCCGTATCGACCTGACCCGGCCCGGGGTGGAGATCCAGACCCTGGAGCCACACTTTTTCCGCAACAAGGGCGCCTACATTGTCGGCCGCATTGTTTCCGGCCCGGATTCCATGCCGATCGTGATTCCTGTCCTGCACAGTGGCAACGGCGAAGTGTACGTCGACACCATTCTGTTCGGCGCCGACAAGATGAGCGTAATCTTCAGCTTTACCCGCGCCTATTTCATGGTGGACGCCACCGTTCCATCCCAGTACGTATTGTTCCTGCAGCAGCTCATGCCCGCCAAGCCGATTTCCGAACTCTACAGTTCCATGGGCTACAACAAGCACGGCAAGACCTACTACTACCGCTGCGCCTTCCGGCACATGAAGAGTACCAGTGACAAGTTCATCATTGCCCCGGGAATCAAGGGCATGGTCATGAGCGTGTTCACGCTGCCGTCCTATGATTTCGTGTTCAAGATCATCAAGGACCGGTTCACGCCGCCGAAGGAAATGACCCGGGAGCAGGTGAAGGAAAAGTACCGGCTGGTGAAGCGCTGGGATCGCGCCGGACGGATGGCCGACACCCAGGAATTTACCAATCTGGCCTTTGCCCGCGAACGCTTTTCGGACGAGTTGATGGAGGAGCTGCACAAGGTCGCGCCATCGCTGATCGAGGAGCATGGCAAGGCGCTGGTGATCAAGCACGTGTATGTCGAGCGCCGGATGACGCCGCTGAACCTGTACCTGCAGGATGCCACCGAAGAGCAGGTGGCAGCGGTCATGGACGAGTATGGCAACGCCATCAAGCAGTTGGCGGCCGCCAATATTTTCCCGGGCGACATGTTGCTGAAGAACTTCGGGGTTACCCGTCACGGTCGCGTCGTGTTCTACGACTATGACGAGATCGTGCCGTTGGTGGACTGCAACTTCCGCGAGATACCCGCGCCCCGGACCGAGGCGGAAGAGTTGGCCAGCCAGCCCTGGTACAACGTGGGTCCCAATGACATCTTTCCCGAGGAGTTCCGGCTCTTCTTCTCCGGCAACCAGCGCGCGCGCAAGGTGTTCGACGCCATGCACAGCGACATCTACGAGGTGTCGTTCTGGCAGGGCCTGCAGGAACGGATACGCCAGGGCTACATCGAAGATTTCTTTCCCTACCGGCGCAAGTTCCGGTTCAACCGCACTCCCAGGCAACAGGCAGCAGCAGTTTAATGGCAACACTGTATCTTTTCCGGCACGGCCAGGCGTCCTTTGGGGCCGACGATTACGACAAGCTATCGGAGCTCGGCTGTCGCCAGGCAGAAGTGCTCGGCCATTACCTGCGCGATCAGGGTATCCAGCTTGATGCAGCCTATAGCGGCGGCCTGCTGCGGCAGCGGGAGACTGCTGCACTGGCGCTGGCCAGCCAGCCGCAGGAAGTGCCGCATCATATTGACCAGCGTTTTGACGAAGTGCGCAATGATGAGCAGATCAAACACCTGGTGCCGGTGGTGGCCACGAAAAATCCGCACATCAAGGCACTGGTGGACAAGGGCCTGAGTTCAAGCAAGGACTACCAGAAGGTGATCGAAGCGGTGTTCACCCACTGGGTGTCACCGGCCTGTGACGAGCCGCGCATCCAGAGCTGGGCCGAGTACTCGGGGGCGGTGCATGCAGCGCTGCGCGATGTCATGGCGGCACAGGGTTCCGGCAAGACGGTCGGTGTCTTCACCTCCGGGGGAACCATCGCCACCATCGTCAGCCAGGTGCTGGGCCTGAGCGGTGAGCATGCCTACAAGTTCTACGAGCCGATCTTCAACTGCTCGGTGACCCAGCTTTTCTACAGCGGGAACAAGGTGTCCCTGTCCTACTTCAACGACCGCTCCTTCCTGCAGGTGCTGGGCGGCCAGGCGGGCGAGCAACTCATCAGCTATCGCTGACAGGCTTCTTCTTGCGCAACAGGGACTCCTGGGCCACTGAGGCCACCAGCTCGCCGCTGCGGCTGTAGAAGCTGCCCCGGCTCAGACCACGGCTGCCGTGGGCGCTGGGGCTGTCCATTGCATACAGCAGGTACTCATCCACCCGCAGGGGCCGGTGTAGCCACAGCGCGTGGTCCAGGCTCGCTGCCTGTATTTCAGGGCTCATGCCGGTATAGGGGTGGGGCAGCAGGGCCGCTCCGAGCAGGGCAAAGTCGGAGATGAAGGCGAGAAGCGTCTGGTGGCGGACCGGGTCCTCGCCGATTTCGCCTGCCGGGTCCAGCACCCGGAACCACATGAACTGTTCTGGTTCCTGGGGCTGTGGGTTCAGGTAGTCCCGACGCCTGACCGGGCGCCGCTCCAGGGCCTGCATCAGGGGCGGTGTAAACCGGTCGGGGTATTTCTCGGCCATCATCCCCCAGTACTCGAAGTCGGTTTCCAGCTCTTCCGGTGGCGTAACCACAGGCATGTCGAACTGGTGGCTCAGCCCGTCCTCGAAACGCTGGAAAGATACCGAGGTGCTGAATATCGGCACACCGTCCTGTTTGGCAATCACCCTCCGGGTGGTAAAACTGCCGCCGTCCCGAATCGGGTCGACCTCGTACACTATCTGCTTCTTCGGGTTGCCCGGGCGCAGGAAGTAGGCGTGCATTGAGTGAGCGTTGCGGGAGGCGTCCACGGTCTTACTGGCGGCATACAGGGATTGCGCCAGTACCTGGCCGCCGAACACCCGGGGCGGGTAGCTCGGGCTGTTGCCGATGAACAGGTATTTGTCGATACGCTCCACTTCCAGCAGTGTCAGCAGTTTTTGCAATTTGTCAGCCATGCTAGTGTTTCCTTCAGGTCCGGCCGCAGAGGCTGTTAGCGAGGCTGCAGGCCGTTGAAAAAGATGTCGAAGTAATCGACCGCGACGGCGTCGAGGTCATCCACCCGGCGCCAAAGCTTGATATCCATTGCGGCGTTAATGGCACCGGCAATGAGTTGCTGGGCTATAAAGGGCTCGATGTTGCGCACACTGCCATCGGCGATCCCCTCGCGAATGAATTCACCAAAGTGCTGGTTGGAGGAGTCCGTACGCTTGAGGATCTGCTTGCGCCTCGCCATCGGCAACGCGGTGATGGTGCTGTAGCGTATCAGTGGCCCCCGATCGGAATTTTGGGCATGAAAGATCCGCCGGCAAACCTGGTCGATCTTGTGCAAGCCGCTGCCATCCAGTCGCTGGGCCTGGCGATAGATCTCCTCGGTCACGTCCAGTGAATAGGTATAGCAGTTGAACAACAGGTCTTCCTTGTTGCGGATATGGTAGTAGAACGCGCCCTTGGATACGTTCAGGTGCTCTGCTATTTCGTCCAGCGAGGTACCGTTAAAGCCCTTCTTGTTGAAAAACCAGGATCCCGTCTTGTAGAACGCCTGCTGCTTGAGCCGGTTTTGCTCGTCGCGGTCGAAACCGTGGACATAGTTTTCCGCTGCGGAGTCAAGACGCACTGTCGCTGGCTGGTACTCGCCAGCGCCGGAATACAGCCCCCTTGCCAGCAGGTCCCAGGCCTGTTGGGCGGTATCGGTGACCTGTTCCCGCGGTTGGCTGTGCAGCCAGGAAAAAATCCAGTCCAGGGAGCCGAGCATGGCCCGGGTGGCGGCAATCGTCTCGCAGGGCCGGATCTCTCCGGTTTCGATCCCCGCTCGCAGGTAGCCGCGCAGGCGCTTGAACATGGCAATGTACTGCGCTTCCACCTCACGGCGGCGAGTGCCCTGCAGCGAGGCAATCTCCAGCAGGGCTGCCAAATGCGGGCCGCGGTTTTCCTGCGCAGCCAGCCAGTTCTCGAACTGCAGCAGGAAGAACTGCCGTGCACGCTCCAGAGGGCTGCTATAGTGTTGCTCGATCTCGTCCATTGAGCGCAAATGGTGGCTCAGGGCGGCAAGGTAGCACTGGTAGATCAGCTCTTCCTTGGTTCTTACATAGTAGTAAAGGCTGGTCTTGGTCAGGCCCAGGGTTTCGGCGATATCGCGCAGGGTGGTGGCGCGTGACCCCTTGGAGTTGAACAGGCGCGCAGCCTGCGAGAGTATTGCCGTGCGTTTGGCATCATGCTGGGCAGAGCGGTTGAAGGGAGAGCTCTGCCCCGCCGTTTCTGTATCCCTGCGCTTGCCCATGTAACGCCTCTGCCGGACCCGATTGCCAGCTGCCCGTACTCGATAGTCGATAATTCCAACTTTAAGTATTTTTTTTGTCGCTGTCTACAGCGCCGGTTCGGGATGACGCTCGACACGCAGATCCAGCCACTTGCGAGAGCGGTAGCGATACACCAGCAGCACTGCTTTCAGGCTGTAGTCCAGGACCATCACGCCGAAGATCCAATACACCGAAAGCCCCAGGCGGGTGCACAGCCAGGCCGGAACAAGTCGCCCCAGAATGATGCCGACGAATGTCGCCATCAGGGGAAAGCGGGTATCGCCAGCGCCGCGCAGGGCACCGGCGAGGGCAAAGTCACAGGCCATCATGGGCATGGCCAGGCAGATCACGTAAATGAATACCACCGTCAGGGAAATAACCTCGGGGTCGCTGATCATGAAAGTAGCCAGCTCTTTCGCAAACCAGGCCATGATAATCGACAGCCCTATCATGGCGACCAGCGCCATTCGCAGAGACCTCCAGCCGGTAGCCATGGCGCGGTCGGGGCGACCGGCACCGAGTTGCTGCCCTACCAGCGTGGCAGTGGCCACTCCGAAACCAAAGCCGATGACAATGGGAAACGCCACCAGGCTGATACCGATACCGTAGGCCGCGTAAGCGGTGGTGCCGTAGTTGGCAATAATCGCAAAAAACGCCAGAAACGCCAGCTGGACCACCGCCTGCTCGGTGACGGCGGGCGTGGCAATCCGTACCAGCTGGCGGGCGCCGATCCAGTCGATATTCAAACGCCTGATCGGCTTCAGCCCAAAGTTGCCGCGCCACCAGAACGCCAGGAAGCCGCAGGTCACCACCGCTCCCGCAGCCCCTCCGCCCAGGGCAACGCCGGTAACCCCCATTTCCGGCAGCGGCCCGAGGCCGAAGGCCAGTGCAAAACCAAAGCCGACATTGAGTGTCGAGCTGACCAGCAGGAAGTAGAGTGGCGTAATAACGTCCCCGGTTGCGCGCAGGGACGTCGCCAGCATCATGTTGGCTGCCGAGAACAGGTTGAAAACGCCCAGCCAGAAGATAAACCGGGCTGCCAATGTGGTTGTTCGCGGATCCAGCCCAAACAGGCCGGCGATACTGTCGGGAACCAGCAACACGGGAACGCTGAGCAGCGCGGCAATCAAGAGAGCCAGCAGCAGTGCGGTCCAGCTGGCCATCTCCGCGCGCGCAATCTCTCCCGCCCCCCAGTACCTGGCGACCATCGCCGTGGCGGCGACGGAGAGCCCCATCAGGATAGCCTGCACCAGGAAGAATACCCGGTGGCCGGTGGTAACGGCTGCTACCGCGGACGTTCCCAGCCCAGCTGCGATCTTGATGTGCATGAACCCGACGACCGTAAACAGCAGGTTGGAAATGATCGTGGGCCAGGCAAGTTGCCATACCCTGCCACTGGCCGATTCGCGCTTCCTGACCGCGGGCGTCGTCTCACCTTCCATTGGGTTCCCTAGATTCCTGTGTGCAAGCCTGCGAGCTCATTGCATTCGCCATGCCGGAAACACGAGATTATATGGTCGTTGACCATGCCGGTCGCCTGCATGTGGGCATAGACAATGGTCGTGCCTACAAAGGTGAACCCCCGCTGCTTCATATCCTTGCTAATGGTGGTCGACAGCGGTGTGCTGGCAGGTACCTCGCTCATGCTCGACCAGGTGTTGCGTATCGGCCGGCCGTCAACGAAACGCCAGAGATAGTTGGCAAACGAGCCAAATTCTTCCTGTGTGTCGAGGAAGGCCCTGGCATTTTGCCGTGCACCATAGACCTTCAGTCGGTTCCTGATGATCCGGGGATCGGCCAGAATACGGTCCAGTTTGAGGTCGCTGTAGCGGGCAATCCTCTGGGCATCAAAGCCATTGAAAACTTTTCGATAGCCCTCCCGCTTGCGTAGTACCGTTATCCAGGCAAGCCCCGCCTGGGCTCCCTCCAGAAGCAGGAACTCGAACAGGGTCTTGTCATCATGTACCGGTACGCCCCATTCGGAGTCATGGTACTCAACATAGAGGGGGTCTGACCCACACCAGCCACAACGTTCCGGCATTGCTGTCTCGTCCTTTACCGTTCGCAGCGTAAAACCCAGTATCAGCCCCGGGCCCAAGCTTGTCCACCGGCGAAACCCGGCCTTGCTTTGGCTGTGGCGCAAACCGGCAGCCTGTGCCAAAATCCGGCGGATGAAAGACACCATACTCTATGAACGTACCGGGCATATCGGTCGCCTGGTTCTGAATAATCCGAGCCAGCACAACGCGCTGGGCCAGGAGCAGTTGGCGGCCATTCAGAACCACCTGGCGACAGTGCAATCTGACGACCAGGTGCGTGTTCTGATCATTACCGGCTGGGGCGAGAAGACCTTCTGCGCCGGAGCGTCACTCCAGCAGCTCGGTAGCGGTAATCTATCCGGCGATACTTTTCAGGAAACCACAGACATGGTGGCCCATCTGGCCATACCCACGATCTGTGCAATCAATGGCAACGTCTACGGCGGAGGCGTCGAACTGGCACTCAGCTGCGACTTCAGGATAGGCATTGCCGGGAGCAAACTACGTGTTCCCGCCGCTGCCATCGGTCTGTGCTACCCAATCAGCGGCATAAACCGTTTCGTGGAACGCCTTGGCGTCAGCGCCGCGAAGCGCATGCTGCTGGCCGCCGAGGAAATGGAAGCTGAAACCCTGTTGGAGCTGGGTTTTCTCGATCACCTTGTGCAACCCGCGGCGCTGGACAAGGCCGCAGAGACCCTCGCGCTGCAGATATCCAGCCTGGCTCCCCTGGCGGTTCGCGCCATGAAACAGATTATCCAGCAGGCAGCCTCCGGGGACATTGAGCGCGATCAGGCTCAGGCCCTGTCGCAGCTGTGCCTGGAGTCGGCGGACCTGCAGGAGGGTTTTGCGGCCAAGCGGGAAAAGCGGGCACCCCGGTTTCAGGGGAAGTAAGCCGCCTCGCTCAAGACCAGGGTAGGAGGAAGCTGGCGGTAACCATGCTGCGATCCTCCCTCCCAATGGCGAGTTCACAACCCAGCACCTCGCCTGCACGCTTGATTATGGCGAACCCGGCTGCCTCAGGTGACTCGAATGCCAACCCGGGTGGTATCCCAATGCCATTATCCTGGTAGATGAACCTTGCCGTATCACTATTCGCGCCAGGGCTGGGGGTATAGGTCACCGAAAAACGTACAAAACAGCTGCTACGCTCTGCGTCGAATCCATGGGTCAACGAATTGTCAAACAGCTCCGCAAGAATGATAGCGATAGGTATCGCCTGCGCTGCCGGAACAAGTTCCTGCTGGATATCATTGACGACGGTAAGCCGGTTGCATAGATGAGGATGACGTGAGCAAAGTGCATTTGCCAATCTGTCCGCGCAATCGTGCAGGTTGGCATATAGTCTCTCGCCCTGGTAGTAGAGAGAGTCCTGCACAACATCGAGCACCTCCAACCGAAACCGAACCCTTTTGTGAGCGAGCTCTGTTGCCCCAGGTTCGTACTCAAGCGTTGTATCCGTGCAGAACCCGGCCCAGTACAGCAATTGCTTGTTGTAGGAATGAATTGAGTCGGTGAGCTTGCTCTGAAAATCGATCTGGTCCTGCAGCTCATCCGCAAATCGGTCGGCCACTCGCTGCATCTCATTTGCTTGCTGCAACTGCTGCTCCTTGAGCATGTAGTTTCGATAAAACTTGAGAAACAGCGAAGCAGCGCCAAGGAACAAGATAAAATAAGCCGAGAAAGCCCACCCGGTAAGCCATGGGGCGGGGGCCACCCTGAGGTCGATGGTCAGGCCGTCATAATTCCAAATCCCGGCGGAATTGACTGCCTGTACCCGAAAAATATAGTCTCCCGCCGGGAGATTGGTGTAAGTCGCCGAACCTCGATTGCCTACGTCAACCCAGTCCTTGTCGAATCCCACGAGTTTGTGTCGATACCGGGTACTCTCCGGGTCGGTGAAGTCCAGGGCGCTAAATTCAAAAGTGATGAAGCGGTCTGTGTGGTTTAGTACGATTGAATCGAAGGCTGACGTGGGTGGGAGGGGAATAACATCTTCGCCATCCAAAATTATACTGTTAAGAGCGATTCCAGATGGCTTTCCTGCGGCTATAACATCGCTGGGATCGAATCGATTATATCCGTGGTTTCCACCGAAGTAGATAAAACCACTCGTATCCTTATATGAGCTTCCCAACTCAAATTCAGTCTCCTGTAAACCATGAGTATGGCCAAAGTTCAAAAGACTTCCATCCTTTGCTAGTCGAGATATACCCCTATTTGTTGAGAACCATATTTCACCTTGGCTGCCGGCTTCGATTGCATAAACTGTCTTGCCGGAGAATGGAGAAGTAATCTCCACATGCTCCAGAACCACAGTAGAAAGCTCGCGTATACGGACATTTTTATCTAACTTGAATAAGCCATGATGCAGTGACCCAAACCAGATATAATCTTGGGTCTCAGCCATACTCCAGATTATTGGTTGATTCGGCGTCTCCAAGCCGGTTGATTCGAAAGTAATATCCTGAAATTGATGAAGTTCCAAGTTAAATATCTGAAGGCCTGATTCGGTGCCAACCCAAACGGTATTGTCCGAGGATCTAAACAGCATGAGAACTCGATCATCACGAAGATCTCGGTGCGTATCGCCAGATGTAATACTTTCTGAAAAATTCGGTTTTTTAAAAATGGTTAGACCCCCGCCATAGGTCCCGATCAACATCCTTTCGGAGTCTAACTTGAGAAACGCACTTATAGAGTTGGAGGCCAGGCCATCCAAAATATCAGTGTTCAGTCGTGAAGAACTGGGCTCACTTAAATTAAGTATTTCAAATCCTGAATTTCTATAGCCGAGATAAATCTCATACTCGTCAGCGAAAACCGACATTATTCTTTCGCCGTAGATCGAAATGTCTGGAAAATGGTGCTTGAAAGCGGAGAAAGTGCCGGATTCGACATCGGTTACCATGAGACCGCTATAAGACGCGACAAGTATCTGGCTGTCACTGATAGATTCGAACGCAATGACAGAATGTAGTCCGTCGTGGGTTTGCCTATCGAAAAGTTCGAATGGTGAAAAGACCAATCTGTTGATGCCGTTGTAGGTGCCAACCCAATAGCCACCTGAGTAGTCGGGGGCGAGGGAGATTACCTCGTTGTTCGATAACTTTGAGTTGGAGGTAGTGAAGTTCTGTACGACTAGATCATCCTTGAAAATAAATATTCCTTGATCACTTGAAACAATAGAGTGCCCTGTGTCTTTATCAAATGTAATGTCGTGGATGGTAGACCTGTGAAAGTCTTTCTGGGTATCTATTCCAGAATCCACTTGGCGACATTGGTTGGTTTCTTCGTCAATGGACAGGAGTCCCCCACCGATAGTGCCAATCCAAATGCCACCTGTAGGAATTTGAGCAACCTCCTGTGCCGGTGCGGTCTTTCCACATAGAACCTCGATATCATATATTTGAATATGATCCGATCCAAAGTCGCCCTTGAATATCCTGCCAGTACTTGCAGCCAAGAAGATTCCGTTGTTACTATCTTCGTGAAAATCGGTCACAGGTTTATCGAAATCTATACTATCGGCGCGTTCGACTCGCCCATCTTCATGGATTTGTATTACTTCACCACTCATAAGGCCGATAAGTAATAGTGCTTCGCTAGAAAAGTACACATCTGATATCTTAGGATTGACTGCGCCTAGCGAATTTATCCAGGCGGGGGCGGTAAATACTCCCAGCTTCTCGTCATAGACGAGCGGTTCGTTTGAGTCAGTGACCGCAAGTACTTTGTTATTCCAAACTTCAACAAGTTTTCTAATTCGAGGTTTATAAAATCCAGATGTCGACGCAAAGAGCTCATTCTGATATTGAATGCTCTTCCCTTTTGCCTGAAGTACGCCATCATAGTTTGATATCCACAATCTTTGATTGCTCGTATGCAGGATCGATAATGTGGTTCCTTGATGAAGAAAGCGGCTAAAGTAGGTGTTTACAACGGAAAAATAATTACTCCCGATAGTTGAGGGGCTGGTGGGTGCTAAGCCAGGGGGTGTTTCCTCTGGCCGAGAGGCTGAAGCTATCGAGATAGTAAGGAGGGGAAGCACCAATAAGAAAAAAAGGTTTCCTTTTCTGAGCATGTTGCTTACTAGCCGATTTTAGCTTTTAGCTAGTTTCACTGCTACTACGTGTTTCATATACATTAGAAAACTCCTTTTTGTATTTATTGAATGCGCCTTCCAATTCAATGCATCTTGCTTCTAGGTCAATTTTGTTTTTATTCTTCAATTCGAATTCAATATTATCGGCAATAGCCTTGACTTGCTTGGCGCCTAAATTAGCGCTCATTGATTTTATTGCATGTGCAATGCTTTGGGCTTCTTTGTCGTTTCCGCAGATAGATGCATTCTCTAGCTCTCTGATCTTTACAGACATTTGGCTCACGAAACCAGCGTAGACTTCCGAAAGTATGGATTTTCCTGTCTGCCTTTCAATTTGAGTGATGTTGTTTATAGCCGAAAAGTCAATGAGATCTTCGCTACTATCACGTGTTTGGTCGCTCTGATGGTTTTTTCTGTCACTATTCAGTGGCTGTAAACTTGTAACACTGTTCGTGATTCCGAAATATTCCTCAATTATGTCCTTGATTTCAGACATTCGGAATGGTTTGCCGAGATATCCGTCCATTCCGGCATCCAGAAAATATCGCTTATCGTCTGCTGTGATCCCTGCCGTTAGCGCAATAATTATTACCGGCTTAAGCTCTCTATCGTGTTCGTCTTCTCTGATATGCCGAGTCGCTTGATATCCGTCCATTATCGGCATTTGGCAATCCATGAATATGATGTCATAACGGTTCCGTTTTTGGAGTTCGACGGCTTCTTTGCCATTTTCCGCAATGTCAACTTTGTGTCCGATCATCTCTAAGACTTCTTGAGCAATTCTCTGATTTGTCGGAATATCTTCCGCGACCAGTACTCTGAGGCTGTGTATATTGTCCGAGGTTGCCGAAATTCTTGAGCTCTCATCATCAATATTTTCGAATTTTGTGATTTCATCAAGCGCAAGCCTCAATGCTTCTGAAGTACAAGGCTTTGTTATAGTGGGCCCCCGCGATAGATGTGAAGTCAGTTTGGCCTCATGAATCGGCATTAACAGTATGCTCGGTGATTTAATTAATCCTTCATCCACATGCTCAGCGCTCAGGGATGTGTTTTCAATGTCGATAATCAGGATGTCGTTCTGATCTGTTTCGCCTAGTATCGCAACATCTTCATATTCGAGGGGATTGAGATACCCCATCCGCTCGAGCTGAGACCGTACCATCATTCGAGTAGACTTCCTTGAGGATATGATGGAAACGTTATATCCATCTAGACGAAGTGGATTCGAAGGCTCATCGCTATCCATCGCCTCCGAGACAGGAATGGAAATTCTAATCTCAGTTCCGTGTCCGGGTTGAGATGAAACATCTATGTCGCCACCCATCAATTCAATATAGTTCCGAGTGATCGACAACCCAAGTCCTGTTCCGCCATATTGCCTCGTGGTGCTTGCGTCTGCTTGGGTGAAGGGTTCGAACACTCGGTTAGCTGTGGCCTCGTCCATACCGATACCACTATCAATTATATTTATTTTGGCTTTGCCTTCTTTGGTAATTTCGTCGTATTGATAATCTACTAAAACATTGATTTCACCTTCATGAGTAAATTTTATTGCGTTGTTGAGTAGGTTCATCAAAATCTGTCGTATCTTGCCTGGGTCTCCTAGCAACTTGGCAGGAACTGAGCGAAAAACAGTATGGTTCAACTCCAGGCCCTTTCTTGCAGCTGGCTCGCCTTGTAGATAACAGGCATCCTCAATTAGAGCTGCCAAGTCGAATGGCGTGGTTTCCAATTCCACTCTTGATGCTTCTATCTTGGAGAAATCAAGTATGTCATTGATTAGAGCTAGTAGTGCTGTGCCACTTTTGTGAGCAGCGGCCGCAAACTTTCGTTGTTGGGTAGTTAGGTCCGTATGGAGGAGAAGCTCGGTCATACCAATCATGCCATGCATTGGAGTTCGTATTTCGTGGCTCATGGTGGCGAGGAAATCTGATTTGGCTTTGCTTGCTTGTACTGCAGCTCTCCTTGCATCCTCTAGATCGATTGTCCTTTCCTGGACCTTCAATTCCAGGTCTCGCTGTCTTGCTAGACCGGCCCGTGTTCTGGCTTGTTGCTGGTAGATGTAGGTTGCTATGACTGCGACTATAAGTAAGGAGTAAACGAAATAAGCTGGCATGCTTCGCCAAGGGGGGGGGAGGACTGTTATTTCAAGCGACTTACTGTCCCAGTTCCATGCCCCACCAGGGCTAGCTGCTGCTAATTTGAGGTTGTATTTTCCCGGTGGTAGCGTAGTAAAAGATGCTTGTCGGGCATCTTCTGATATTACCCACTTGTCATTTATCCCTTCCATCTTGTATGCATACTGAACAAGCGGAGGATTGGAGTAATCAGCTGCAAAAAATTCAACTGAAAACATACTATCACGGTGCGTCAGAGTTATATCTGATAATTCATTATATGCTTTTTCAAACTCTTGCCTTTCATTCATTATTTTGATTTCAGAGATACTGATGCCGGGAGGCTCTTCCTTGTCGACGAAACCATTCGGGTCAACGATATTGAAGCCAAGGTTCCCTCCAAAATATATTAGGCCATCGCTATCCTTGAACGAAGCCCCCATATTGAACTCCGTATCCTGAAGTCCTTCTTTAACGCCGTACTGTCGCGACTCCCCAGTTTTTGGGTTCAATTTCGTTACTCCCCTGTTGTGCGAGAGCCAAATGTTACCGTCTGGGTCACTATGTATTCCGTAAATGTTGGAGCTTGGTAGCGCTATATCCTCTGAATAGTGTATGAACTTCTCGAAACCATTTTTCCGATCATTTTTCCCCCATCGATTTAAACCGCCACCTTTGGTTCCTAGCCACAGATCTTGATTATTATCTTCGTAGAAGGACCACACCATGTCACTCGATACGCTGTCTGTGTTTCCCCTTTCGGTATATATTCTTTTGAATTCCGATTTCTTTGCATCAAAGCGGTTTAGGCCATTTTCGGTGCCGACCCAGATAAAACCGAATGAATCCTCGAAAAGCGCAATTACGTTATTGTTGCTGAGGCTCTTCGAATTTGTGGGATCATGAGAGTAGTTATTGAACTTTCCGGTAGCTTCGTCAAGCGAGCTGAGGCCGCCGCCGTATGTTCCAATCAGGAGTAACCCCGAAGAGGCCCGCATAATAGAGGTAACACCATTAGCGGCAAGACTGTTTTTGTCAAGCCGTGAACTCTTGAAAACTTTAACTTCGTTCTTGGTTATATCTAACCTATTGAGTCCGCCGGAGAAAGTGCCTATCCACAATACGTTTTTTTCTCCGAGGAGGCTCATTACGACACTGTTCGAAATAGCTGGGTCGGAATATTCGTTGATCCAAGTAAAGCTTCTGTCACCTCTTTTTAAGCGGTTGAGGCCATTATCTGTACCAACCCAGATGCTCCCATCCTCAGTTTCGCCAAACGCGTTAACCGAGTCATTTGATAGTTGGCCGATGCTCGAGTTATATTTTGGGAAGAGATTTCTAGAACCAGTTGCCAATCCAACAACAGTACCTACCCAGTAGACACCCTCTTTGGATTGGTAGATGCTGTAGATTCTACTTGAGGGTAAGTTGGTATTCTGACTGTTGAACCGTTCGAACGAATTAGACTCAGGGGTATATAAATTAAGTCCATCAAGAGTGCATATCCATAAACGGCCATCTTTGTCCTCAAAGATATCTAGTGCATTGTTCGACGACAGCGACCCAAGGTCATCTTCCGTGTGTAGGTAGCGCTTCGATGTATTTGTCTTTGGATTGTACTTGGTCACTCCCGAGTTAAGAGAGAGAGACCATATTTGACCATTTGAATCTGAGTATACTTGGAATATGGGTTCTGAAGGAGCACTTAAGATGTCGTTATCGGATGTAGCTGACACCGACATTGCCATGGTGGCCTTGTCAATTTTTAGCAATCCACCAGCAAGTGTTGCTCCCCAAATGGTCCCGTCTTTGCTCTGGGTAAAGCTGTTGATTTCTCCGAGGTAGGGTAGCCCCTCTTGCTGCGGGAAAAAGTGAACAAAATAACCTGTGTTTGGATCGAATTTACTGAAGGCATTATCGTATCCAAGCCAAAGGTCTCCGTCCCTGTCGGCGAATATGGTAAGAATATCGTTTGAGAGTGGTGAGGTTTTGTCGTTTTCAGAAGCGAGGAGGGACGAGAAGCCATTTTTTATTCGGCTATACCTATTTAGTCCGCCTCCTCTTGTGGATATCCAGATTGTGCCAGAGCCGTCCTCGGCTATGCTCGTCGCGGCATCGTGAGATAGTGAATGAGGGTTTGTGAGTGAATATCGATAGTTTTCGAGTTCATGGCCGTTATAGCGATTTAGCCCTTCTTGGGTTACAAACCATAAGTTGCCAACTGAGTCTTGAAAAGTTTGAGTGACGATCTGCTGTGTTAGATTCTGAGTAACAGCAGATGGCTGAAAATCGATACTGGTTTCCGAGCCAAAATAGTTTGCGGTTTTTATTGCTGGGCTGAATGCAATAAGGAGTATTGCTATTACATGCCGTGCTCTACAGATCATCTTGGGGTTTTCACGTGGCCAAGGGTGAGGTCTGCAGTGTAATCAAAAACCTGAGTGTTGTCTTTTAGCCCTGCTATATGCTTGTTTTTGATGTGAAGTCAGCTGTGCTGAGGACAAAAAAAGGGGGAGACTCAACCCTCCCCTCACACTAGCATTTCTGAGGAGTCCCCTCCCTAT
>TARA_R110002110_G_scaffold201232_2_pt1 | contig 50800 bp, 54 predicted proteins | sample TARA_R110002110 | Tara Oceans TARA_R110002110 (sample SAMEA4397330) | marine metagenome | biome: Polar Biome; feature: [SRF] surface water layer (ENVO:00010504); material: water (ENVO:00002006), including particulate matter (ENVO:01000060) such as... | depth 5 m | reverse complement strand
CCAGAAGCGATCGCCTGACCGACTCGGCGGCAAGCCTACCCGCTGCGGGCGGCCCGGGCAACACAAACTTCCGGGCCGGCACCCGCGTCGGGCGACCTTCCCCCCCAAGACACGCAACAGCCGCCCAACCGGATTGATGTCAGCCCTTCTGCTCCAGGAGAAAGTCATACAGCACCTTCTTGCGCAGCCCGGTGAGGTCAGCGACCACGGCGGAGGCACGCTTGGCGGGTAGCTCGGCGGCGAGGCGCAGCAGCAGGCGGGTGGTATCGGGAGTGAGCTCCTGATCGCGCCCGCGCTGACCGCTGACCGCGAGCACGATCTCGCCGCGCTGCTGATTGCTGTCGGCGGCCACGAAGGTCGCGAGCTCCGCCAGCGGCGCACGCCTGAGGGTCTCGAAGGTCTTGGTCAGCTCGCGGGCCAGCAGGGCCTCGCGCTCCCCGCCAAAGGCCGCGACCATGGCCTCGAGGGTCTCGACGACCCGGTGTGGCGCCTCGTAGAAGACCAGGGTGGCGGTCTCGGCCGCCAGGGCCTGCAGGCGGGCGCCCCGGGCACCGGCCTTTGCGGGCAGGAATCCCTCGAACAGGAAGCGGTCAGTGGGCAGGCCGGAAGCGCTGAGGGCGGCGATAGCGGCGCAGGCGCCGGGCACCGGAATGACCCGGTAACCGAGTTCCTGGGCCTCGCGCACCAGGCGGTAGCCGGGATCGGAGATCAGCGGGGTGCCTGCATCGGAGACCAGCACCACGACACCGTCGGCGGCGAGGCAGGCCATTATCCGGGAATGGGCGCGAGCATCACTGTGATCGTGGTAGGCTTGCAGTGTCACGTCGATACTGAAGTGCTGCAGCAGGCGAGCGCTGTGGCGGGTATCCTCTGCGGCCACCAGGTCGGCGGCTGCCAGCACCGCCAGGGCGCGCTGCGAGATATCGCCCAGGTTGCCGATCGGCGTGGCAACAACATATAGTCCCGATTCCACTGCTCGCCCCTGGCCTTATAATGACTGCCTGTGAATTTCCCGGTGCAGCTGGCAGTCGCCGCCGCATCCGGTCCGGAAGGATACCATGACCACGTTGATCACCAGCAAATACACGACGGCACGGCTCTGGCCGGCCCTGGCCCTGGTACTGCTGGCAGGCTGTGCCGCCACGCCGTCGCCACCGGCGCCGGAACCGGAACCCGCCGCGGAGCCCGCGGTCGAGGTCGACGCCGGGTCGGCACAGGTTGCGCCGCCGCTCATGCCCGACAGCCGCTGGGATGCGGCTTTCAGCGCGGCGGAGGCTGCTCTCGCGGGCTTCGACTGGATGCAGGCAGAGCAGGCCCTGGCCGCACTGGAGCCGCCGCTGACCGTGGACGAGCGTGCGCGCAGGGACTATCTGCTGGCCCGGGCCGCTTTCCTGCGCGGCGACGACGGCCGGGTTGAAGAGCTGTTGCAGGGCATTCCCGCTGCGGGAGTGGCGAGGGCGCTGTTGTTGCAGCGGGACGACTTTGCCCGCCAGGTCGCGACGCTGGCCGGGCGCTGGCTGGAGAGTGCACGTATCGGGACTCGGCAGTTGGGCCAGGGACTGAACGACACTTTGCTGCAGCGCGAGATCTGGCAGGACCTGAACCGGCTGCGGGAGACTGAGCTGGCCGCGGCCCTGGACCAGGCCGACGCCCCGGATTGGCGGGCATGGCTGCAACTGGCCCTGCTGAACGCGACCGCGGGCAGCGTGGAAGAGCTGCAGGCGGGCCTGCGGCAATGGCGCGGAGAGCACCCGGGACACCCGGCGGCAGCCACCCTGCCCGGCGGCCTGGAGTTCCTCTACGAGACCCTGCAGCCGCTGCAGAAAGTGGCACTGCTGCTGCCGCTGAGCGGCCCTCTGGAACCCGCGGCCAGGGCCGTACGTGACGGCTATCTGGCGCGTTATTACCTGGCCCGGGCCCGAGGTGATGCCAGCCACGACGTGGCGATTGTCGACACCGACGAGTTCCCCTCCGCCGTCGCCGCCTATCAGCACGCTGTTGCCACCGGCGCCGATCTGGTGATCGGCCCACTGAGCAAGGACAGGCTTGCCGAGCTGGGCCAGTACAGTCCGCGGCCGGTGCCGGTGCTGGCCCTGAACCGCATTGACGAAGCGATCAAGCAGGATATCAGCGCACTGGTGCAGCTCTCCCTGGCGCCGGAAGATGATACTGCGCGGATTGCCGAACTGGCCTTTGGCCAGGGCGCCCGACGGGCACTGGTGTTGCGCCCCGCAGGCGCCCGCGGCGCCCGCCTGGAAGAGGTACTGCGGCAGCGCTGGCAGGCGCTGGGGGGCAGCATCGCCACGACCGCGAGCTACAGCTCCCCGGAAGCCTATTCCGACCAGATCAAGAATGCACTCAACCTGGGAGCCAGCGAGCAGCGGGCGCGGGATATGCGCAGCATGCTGGCGACCAATATCGAATTTACCGCGCGCCGTCGACAGGATATCGACGTGGTATTCCTGCTCGCCGGCACGCCGGCGGAGGCGCGCTCGCTGAAGCCCCTGCTGCCGTTCCACTACGCCGGCACCCTGCCTGTCTATGCCACCTCGAGCATCTACGGCGGCCTCCCGGACCCGCGCGACCGCGATCTCAGCGGCGCCCGCCTGGTGGAGCTGCCCTGGCTCCTGGGAAGCAACCCGTCGCTGCGGGTGGCTATCGCCGCGGGTGGCACCGGCACTGACGACTTTGCCCGGCTCAATGCCCTTGGTGCCGATGCCTGGCTGCTGCAGGCGCGCTTTGCGCAACTGCAGGGCGGCGCGGATACCTTGATCCGCGGCAGTACCGGCCTGCTGCGGCTGGATCCGGGACTGCGTATCCTGCGCGAGCCGGAACTGGCCACATTTGATGGCAGCGAACTGACCCGCCCCTGACATAGACTGCAGCTTTGCAGGGAGGGGAATCATGCTGGCACTGGGCCACAGTTTCGAGGAGCGGGCGGCGCAGTGGGTGCAGGCCCAGGGCTGGCAGATCCTGCAGCGCAATTATCGCTGCAAACTGGGAGAGATCGACATCATCGCCGAAGACAACCAGCAGCTGGTCTTTATCGAGGTGCGGGCGCGCAGCAATCGCCGCTTCGCCTCCGCTGCGGGTTCCGTGGACCGGCGCAAGCAGCAGAAACTTGTGCGCGCGGCTGCCCTGTACCTGCGCAACGCCGGCAGCCGGCAAAATTTCCCCTGCCGATTTGACGTCATCGCCTTTGACCCGCGACAATCCGGGCAGGATGCGGAGCTACGGTGGATTCGCAGTGCCTTCACCGCCTGACACGCACACCCCGGACCCGGCCCATGGATGACGACTACCAGCTCATTGCCGCCAATTTCCAGCAGGTCATCAGCACTGTGGCGATGGCCGTGGATGATCTCGCCGCCCCGATACAGCAGGCGGCAGGGCTGATGACGGCGACCCTCCTGGCCGAGGGCAAGATCATGGCCTGCGGCAACGGCGCCGACGCCAGCCTCAGCCAGCTGCTGACCGCCACCTTGCTGGGCTGCTTTGAACAGGACCGCCCGGCGCTGCCGGCGCTGGCACTCGCCGGCGACAGCAGCGGCATTACCGGCATCGCCAGCCAGCAGGGCTTCAACGACATCTATGCCCGCCAGATACGGGCGCTGGGCCAGCCCGGGGACACCCTGGTCTGCATCAGCAGCGGCACCGTTCCCGGCAGCGTACTGCGTGCCGCCCAGGCGGCCCACGACCGGAACATGGTGGTGGTGGCACTGTCCAACAGCGCGGACTTCGCCCTGGCGGAGGTCCTGCAGGGTGATGACGTCGCCATCAATTGCAGCGCAGAGCGGCGCCCCAGAGTTACGGAACTACATACCATGGTCATTCACCTGCTTTGCGAATTGATTGACCGCAGCCTGTTTGGAAACCACAACGGAAGCTCACCATGAAACTGATCGCGCCCTTTATCATCCTTCTCGGCAGTGTCTTTGCCAGCGGCTGTGGCAGCATGCTTGCCTCGGTCGAGGCCAATCCCATTGAAGACGACCCCAGCCGGCGCACCATGGCCCAGCGGCTGGAGGATGAAAGCATCGAAATCAAGTCCGTCGTCAACATCCACGCCGCGGACACGGGCTACGATGAAGCCCACCTAATCGCGGTGAGCTATAACGGCTTCGTCCTGCTGGCGGGACAGGTGGATAGCGAGCACCTCAAGACCCTGGCAGCGGAGGAGGTGCGCAAGATTCATGGCGTGCGCCGAATCTACAACGAGCTGGAAGTGAGCCCGGCCACAGGTGCCATGACACGTACCCGCGACGCCTGGATTACGACCAAGATCAAGTCCTGGCTGCTCGCCAATGTCGACACCCCCGGAGTGCGCACCAAGGTTATCACCGAAAACGGGGTAGTGTATCTGATGGGCCTGGTGTCCCAGGCAGAAGCCCGGCGCATCGCCGATGTCGCGGCTTCGGTTACGGGCGTGCGTCGCGTGGTGCAGCTGTTTGAGATCCTGCCCTGACCGGGGGCAGGCCTGCTGCACAGCGTTACTTGACGATCTTCAGGGCCGGCCTGGCCTCGGGCTTGCCCGCCGTCGGCCCGCTGTCACCCCCGGGTGGATCATCAGGACTCTCCGGCGGTTCCTCGGGCTCGAACACCATACCCTGTCCGTTCTCGCGGGCATAGATTCCCACGATCGCTGCGACCGGGACCAGAATGTCTGTTGGCGTACCGCCGAAGCGGCCATTGAAGCTCACCCACTCGTTGCCAATCAGCAGGTCGATCACCGCACTGGGGCTGACATTGAGCACGATCTGGCCGTCCTTGACGTACTGGCTGGGCACCTCGACACCTGGCCGGGTGGCGTCCACCAGCAGGTAGGGCGTGCAGTCATTGTCGACGATCCACTCGTACAGCGCCCGCATGATATAGGGGCGACTGGCGGACATGCTGGGGGGGGTAGTCACAGGCCGGCAGCGCGCTACAAGCGCATCTCGCGTTCTTGCTCGGACAGGCTCTCCTGGAAGGATTCCCGATTGAACAGGGCATCCATGTAGGCCAGCAGAGGCTTGGACTGCTTGCCCGGGCGGATATCGATGCCCAGGGAAGGCAGGCGCCAGAGAATGGGAGCGAGGCAACAGTCCACCAGAGTGAACTCCTCGTTCATGAAGAACGGCTTCTCGGCGAAAATCGGCGCTATACCCAGAATGCCTTCGCGCAGTTCCTTGGTCGCCTTGCTGACCACGTTCTCGCTGCGGGAATGCAGGATGGAGTCCACCAGCGAACACCAGTCCTTCTCGATCCGGTAAATATACAGGCGGCTCTCGGCACGGGCTACCGGGTATACCGGCAGCAGGGGCGGATGCGGAAAGCGCTCGTCCAGATACTCCATCATCACCTTGGATTCATAGAGCACCAGGTCCCGGTCCACCAGGGTGGGCAGGGAATTGTAGGGATTGAGGTCAGCCAGTTCCGCCGGTGGGTGCGCACTGTCGGATTCGATCATGTCCACCGTCACCCCCTTTTCCGCAAGTACGATGCGAACCCGGTGACTGTACTGGCTGGTGCTGTCGGAAAAGAAAGTCATGGAGGACCGCTTGGCGACGGCACCCATTGCGTTTTCATCAACTCGTTTCATAGTGCAGTCCAGAACAGTGAGGGGCCATGACCGCTAGGCCACAGCCCGGGGGAGAAATCAGTGGATATCTTTCCAGTACTCGCGATTCAGCAGCCAGGCAAAGATGAAGAACAGGGCGATAAACAGCAGCACGTAAATGCCGATGCGCTTGCGCTCGGCCGCTATCGGCTCCGCAGTATAGGCGAGAAAGTTGACCAGATCGTACATCGCGTCATCGAACTCTTCCGGCGCCATCGTACCTTCGCTGGCAAGGGTGAACTGGCCACAGGGCTTTTCCAGCAGGGCCTCACCCGTCAACGGGTCGCGCTTCACCCCGCCATTGTCCGCCTTGACCGGGCCCATGGCACACTCCTGCAGGCCCTGCAGTTCGAGCAGGACATGAGGCATGCCCACATCCTTGAAGACCTTGTTGTTGACCCCGTACGGTCGGCTGTCATCCTTGTAAAAGGTCCGCAGGTACGTGTACAGCCAGTCGGGTTTGCGCGCCCTGGCCACCAGGGTGAGATCCGGCGGGGTGACGCCGAACCAGACCTTGGCCAGCGCGTCGTCCATGGCATTGTCCATCAACGAACCAATACGCACCTCCGGATCGAAGATCAGGTTTTCCATGAACAGGTCTTCCGGAATACCGAGATCCGCTGCGACACGATTGTAGCGGGAGAACTTCATCGAGTGGCAGGCCATGCAGTAGTTCATGTACAGCCTGGCGCCGTTCTGCAGCGAGGGCTTGTCCGACGGGTCGACGCTGATCTCGTCACAGGGAATGGAGCCGCAATTGTATTCACCGGCCGCGCCTACCGCTTTCAGCGGCAGAATGGTCAGGGCCAGGATCAGCGCCAGGCCGGCGATGCTGCCCCAGATACCGATGCCACCGTCCATGGTCACACGCTCGGGCACCGGCTTGGTCCTGTCCAGCGTCGACCAGATCGGCATCAGCAGGAAGAAGGCGAAGTAGAACACCGAGCAGACCTGCGCGAGGAAGGTACGCTCAGGCGTCGGTGCCTTCACGCCCAGCACGCCGAGTATCAGGAAGGACGCGACGAACAGCACCAGCATGACCTTGTTCAGGTTGCCGCGATAGCGCCAGGACTTGACCGGGTTGCGGTCCAGCCATGGCAGCAGGAACGGGATCGCTACCGAGGCGGCAAAAGCCACGAAGCCCCAGAACTTGTCCGGTACTGCGCGCAAGACGGAGTAAAAAGGCGTGAAGTACCAGACCGGCGCGATATGGTCCGGGGTTTTCAGCGGGTTTGCCTCTTCGAAATTGGCATATTCGAGGAAGAATCCGCCCATTTCCGGCATGAAGAACATGACGGCGCAGAAGATGAACAGGAACACGCCTATCGCCTGCAGGTCGTGCACCGTGTAGTACGGGTGGAAAGCCACACCATCCAGCGGGATGCCGTCCGGGCCCTTCTTCTTCTTGATTTCAACGCCGTCGGGGTTGTTGGAGCCCACTTCGTGCAGGGCCAGCAGGTGCAATACCACCAGCGCCAGCAGCACGATGGGCAGGGCCACGACATGCAATGCGAAGAAGCGATTCAGGGTCACCCCGGAAATCAGGTAATCACCGCGGATCCAGGTCACCAGATCCTCGCCCACCACCGGAATGGCACCGAACAGGGAGATGATCACCTGCGCCCCCCAGTAGGACATCTGGCCCCAGGGCAGCACATAGCCGACGAAGGCTTCCGCCATCAGCACCACGAAAATGAGCATGCCGAAGATCCAGATCAGCTCGCGCGGCTTCTTGTAGGAACCGTAGATCAGGGCGCGGAACATGTGCAGATACACGACCACAAAGAACGCCGAGGCGCCAGTGGAGTGCATGTAGCGCAGCATCCAGCCGTAATCGACATCGCGCATGATGTACTCGACCGAGGCAAAGGCCTCCTCCGCGCTGGGGGTGTAGTTCATGGTCAGCCAGATGCCGGTCAGCAGCTGATTGACCAGCACCAGCAGGGACAGCACACCGAAGTAATACCAGAGGTTGAAGTTCTTGGGCGCGTAGTACTGGCCCATGTGGGTATTCCAGGCGCGCACGATTGGCAGCCGCTCGTCCACCCAGTCCCGCAATCCAACAAGCATATTGATCATCAGGCTGCCTCCGCGTCCATGCCGATTACCATGACATTCTCGCTCTCGTAAAAGTAGGGCGGAATCACCAGATTGGTTGATGCCGGGGCACCGTTGTAGACACGCCCGGAGAGATCGAACTTGGAGCCGTGACAGGGACAGAAAAATCCGCCCAGCCAGTCGTCGCCACCGAGATCCGCGGCACCGACCTCGGGCCGGAACTTGGGAGCACAGCCCAGGTGTGTGCACAGGCCTTCAGCGACAAAGATTTCAGGCCGTATGGCCCGGGCGGCGCCCTCGATATATTCGGGCTGGATGGAAATGGCCGAATCCGGATCCTTCAGCTCCGGAGTCAGCTTGTCCAGATCGGCGAGCTGGGCCTCGGTCCGGTAGACGACATAGACCGGCTTGCCGCGCCACTCGACCACCACCATCTGGCCGGGCTCCAGTTTGCTGATGTCCGCCTTCACCGGTGCCCCGGCAGCCTTGGCCTTGGCCGAGGGGTTCCAGGAACCGACAAAGGGTACCGCAATACCCACAGCGCCAGCGACGCCAACTACGCTCGTCGCGGCCGTCAGGAAGCGTCTCCTGCCGGTATTCACGCCATCGCTACTCATGCTTTTTCTCCTGATTACCGGCCGGTCGCACAGGGCTCACAGACCGTAGGGACCACTTCGCAAAAAATGCTGCAAATAGTAATGACTTTGCCCGTTCATGACAAGGTAAAGCCCCTCCGACAAATCAGACGGGGCACGCAAGCGCCTGTTTCTCAAAACAAAAAAACGCCCGGCCTGTAATCCAAACCGGACGTTCTCGAGACGCGGCAACCGGCGGCCCCGGGGGCCAACCAGACAATCAGCGCTTGGAGTACTGGGGACGCTTGCGCGCCTTGCGCAGACCCACTTTCTTCCGCTCGACTTCCCGGGCATCACGCGTCACATAGCCCGCGCGGCGCAGGGTGCCGCGAAGCGACTCGTCGTAATCCATCAGGGCACGGGTAATGCCGTGACGGATGGCGCCGGCCTGGCCGAAGCTGCCGCCGCCTTCCACCGTGACATTGACGTCGAACTTGTCGACCAGCTCCACCAGCTCCAGGGGCTGACGCACGATCATGCGCGCGACCTCACGACCGAAATACTGGTCGAGGGGACGCTTGTTGACGGTGATGCTGCCACCACCGTTCTTGATGAACACGCGCGCCGTTGAGGTCTTGCGACGGCCGGTACCGTAATATTGGGTTGCTGACATAGAAAGTTTCCGTTAGATGTTCAATGCTTGCGGCTGTTGCGCAGTATGCGGATGCTCGGCGCCCGCATACACCTTCAACTTCTTGAACATGGCACGACCCAGCGGATTGCGGGGCAGCATGCCCTTGACCGCGGTCTGGAGCACCCGCTCCGGCGCCTTGTCGATCAACTTCTCGAAGGAAATTGACTTGATGCCACCGATGAAGCCGGTGTGGTGGTAGTACATCTTGTCTGTGGCCTTGGCGCCGGTAACCCGCACCTTCTCGGCATTGATGACCACAATGTAGTCGCCGGTGTCGACGTGGGGAGTATATTCCGCCTTGTGCTTGCCGCGCAGGCGGTGAGCAATTTCGCTGGCCAGGCGCCCCAGGGTCTTGTCGGAAGCGTCCACCACGAACCAGTCGTGGGTCACATCTTCGGCTTTGGCACTAAAAGTTTTCATTAATAAACGCCTCTTGGAGGGCTCCAATTTCGAGAGCGCGAATACTACTGCTTCGCACCCGGCTTTTCAAGCTCAAAAATAACCATCTCTGCCAGCCCCGTTGCCGGGACTGTCAAGGCGTTGTACCACTGGATCACACCGCGTCAGGGGCGGTGCTCCCTGGCCAGGTATTCGTGGGACTGCATCTCCTGCAAGCGGGACACAGTACGCTGGAATTCGAACTGCAGACGGTGGCCATCATACAGGCCGGACAGGGGCCTGTCAGCAGCCATGACCAGTTTTACATTGCGATCGTAGAACTCATCCACCAGGTTGATGAAGCGGCGGGCGGCATCGTCGTTGCCGGCTCCCAGGGCCGGAACCCCCGACAGCACGACCGCGTGGAAGATCCTGGACAGTTCAATATAGTCATTCTGGGACCGCGGGCCACCACAGAGCTCGTCGAAATCGAACCACACCACGTCGTCCGCCAGGCTGCGGCAGCGGATCTGGCGACCGTTGATCAGCAGGTCCTCATCGGGCTGGCCCGGGTGGGGTGCCAGGCGCTCGAAGCTCTGCCGCAGGCTGCGGTCCGCGTCTGCGTCGAGGGGGTAGTGGTAGAGCTCGGCCTGTTCCAGGGTGCGCAGCCGGTAGTCGATACCGGCATCCACGTTCACCACCCGGGTGTGGCGCTCCAGCAACGCGATGGCGGGCAGGAAACGCTGACGCTGGAGACCGTTTTCGTACAGGTGGGCAGGCTCGATATTGGAGGTCGCCACCAGGGTCACCCCGCGGGCAAACAAGGCCTCCATAAGACCGCCGAGAATCATCGCATCGGCGATGTCGGTGACGAAGAACTCGTCGAAGCAGATTACCCGGGCTTCGGCGGCGAGTCGGTCCGCGATCAGCGGCAGCGGGTTCTTCTCTCCCGCCAACGCCTTGAGCTCGGCGTGCACCCGCTGCATGAAGCGATGGAAATGCACCCGCAGCTTGGCCTCCATGGGCAGGCACTCGTAAAACGTGTCCACCAGGTAGGTCTTGCCGCGACCGACACCGCCCCACAAGTAGAGCCCCTGCTCCGGTTCCGGCGGCTGCCGCCGCCAGCGCCGCCACCAGGACTGACGCTGCGACTCCCGCGCCAGCAGGCGCTCGTACAGGTCCTGCAGCAGGCGCACCGCCGCCTCTTGGGCAGGGTCGTGGGAGAAACCCTCCCGCTGCAGGTCGGCCTGGTAGCGCTGCCAGGGGCTGACTGATGACTGGCTCAAGCGAACGTCCGGTAAAAGTTGGGTGATTGCGTCGGCGGCACACTCTAACGGCGCCCCGCGGCCTTGGCAACACGGGTGCGGAGCTGGGGTTTTACGCTGCCTGTAACAAAGCGAGACCTGACCCCCCTCGTCTCGGTATACTTGCCAGGTCCGAACTGCTGGCAAAGAGGGATTCCCGTGTATAGTCTGACAATTCTGATCGCCACCGGCGCCATCTCACTCCTGGTCGGCCTCGGCGCCGGCCTGCTCCTGGGCCGGAGGACATCTGCCGATGGACAGCGGCTGCGCGATACGGAGCGCAAGCTGGACCAGCTGACCCAGGACAAGCGGGCCTATGAAGAGGAGGTGGTAGAACACTTCACCCAGACCGCAGCGCTGCTCAACACGCTGACCGACAGCTACCGCAACGTGCACAATCACCTTGCCAGCGGCGCCGAGACCCTGTGTCATGAGAACGGGCCGGTATCCCTGGGGCGCCTGCAGGGCCGCGCCGACGACGCCGAGATTCCCGCCCATCTGGCACGCATCCAGCCGCCTCTGGATTACGCTCCCAAGTCATCGCCGGAAGAAACGGGCATGCTCAATGAGGAATTCGGGATTGAGCGCAGCCGCAAGCGGGAGAACAAAGAATCCGAAGATTGAGACGCGGCATTCAGACCGGGTTGTCGATATCCACAAACCGGTGTTCCAGCCCAAAGCGCGCCGCCAAATGCTCACCGAGTGCCTGTACGCCGTAGCGCTCGGTGGCATGGTGCCCCGCGGCAATGAACTGTATGCCTTCTTCCCTGGCTATATGCACGGTCTGCTCCGAAGCCTCGCCAGTGAGAAACAGGTCTGCCCCCGCAGCAACGGCCGCGCCGATCCAGGACTGGGCGGCGCCGGTACACCAGGCGATACGCTGCACCGACAGGGCGGGATCGCCAATGTGCAGCGCTGTGCGTCCGGTCAGGGCCTCCAGCTGCGCTACCAGGGCAGCTGCTTCCAGCGGCGCCGGCAAGCTACCGATATTACCCACCGCGTCCCGGCTGTCCGGATCGAGAAGCTGCTGGTCCCGAATCCCCAGCAGGGCCCCCAGCCGCGCGTTGTTGCCCAGCTCCGGGTGTGCGTCCAGCGGCAGGTGGTAGGCCAACAGGCTCATGTCGTGCTGCAACAGCGCGCCCAACCGGCGTCGCTTCATACCCACCACCGGCTGGGCCTCGCCGCGCCAGAAAAAACCGTGGTGCACCAGCACCAGATCCGCGCCGAGCTCCGCGGCGGCATCCAGCAGGGGCTGGCAGGCCGTCACCCCGCTGACCACGCGCGCGACCTGCGGGCGACCCTGCACCTGCAAGCCGTTGGGGCAGTAGTCGGCGAAGCGCCCCGCTTGCAGCAGGTTGTCGGTGTAGGTAACCAATTGCTGGAGATCGACAGGCATAAAGACATTCCGGGACAGATGATGACGGGTTCACGGCTGCTGTAATGCTCGCCATCATATACAATGCAGGCGCGAACCGACACACGGCCTCTGCCCTATGACCAACAGCCTCCGTTTCATGATCTGGCCAGCCATTGCCGGCCTGCTGGCAGCGCTGCTGATCCTGGACCGCTGGGTGCTGCCGCGGCCCGTGGCGGTCAGCGATGACGGCGCCATGGAGAGCTACGCCGCCGCCGTGGGCAGCGCCGCGCCGGCAGTCGTGAACATCTATACCGCGAAACTGGTCCCGCGTCGCAGCAACCCGCTGCGGGACGAAATGCTCAATCGCCACTTCGACCCCTCCCCCGGTCAGCGGCAAAGGATCGAGCGGTCGCTGGGGTCCGGTGTCATCATGACCGCCGAGGGCCACATTCTCACCAACAACCACGTTATCCACGAGGCCGAACTGATCCAGGTCCTGCTGCACGATGGCCGCTCGGCCAATGCCGTGGTCATTGGCACCGACCCGGCCACTGACCTCGCGGTACTGCGCGTTGAACTGCCCGACCTGCAGCCCATCGCCATCGCCGATTCCGACAGCGCCCGGGCCGGTGATGTGGTGCTGGCCATCGGCAACCCGCTGGGTTTTGGCCACTCGGTAACCCAGGGCATTGTCTCCGCCCTGGGCCGCTATGGCCTGCAACTGTCAGTGTACGAGGATTACATCCAGACTGACGCCATCATTCACCTGGGCAACTCCGGCGGCGCGCTGATCAATGCCAGGGGTGAACTGCTGGGCATCAACACGCTGATCTACACCGGCGCGGACCAGTCCCGGGGGGCCTCAACCGGCATTGGCATCAGCCTGGCGATCCCGTCCAATCTGGCACTTTTCGTGATGACGGACCTGATCCGCTACGGCGAGGTCATTCGCGGCTGGCTCGGCGTGAGCGTGGCGCCGGTGCGGGGCCTGAACGAGCAGCGGCCGGGGCTGCAGCTACTGGAGGTAACCGCGGTCGCCGCTGACAGCCCCGCCCAGCGAGCGGGCATCCAGGTCAGGGATATCATCACGCATATCGACGGCGAGCCGGTACAGGACGGTCGCCTGACCATGCACCGCATTGCCCAGTTGCGCCCCGGCGACAAGATTGACATCACGGTCGTGCGCAACAACCAGTCACTGGACCTGCAGGCCATCGTCGGCACCCTGCGGCAATCGCCGATGCTGTAAGCGGAACAGGCGGGGGGACTACTTCAATCGGTACTCGGCGCTGCGGGCATGCGCGGTAAGCTGCTCGCCCCGGGCCAGCACGGAGGCGATCCGGCCGAGTGCCTGCACCCCCTGCTCGCTGCACATGATCAGGGAACTGCGCTTCTGGAAGTCATAGACCCCCAGCGGCGAGAAGAAGCGCGCGGTACGGGAGGTCGGCAGCACGTGGTTGGGGCCGGCACAGTAATCGCCCAGACTTTCAGACGTATAGCGACCCATGAAAATTGCACCGGCGTGGCGCACGGCGGGCAGCAGCGACTCCGGATCCGCCACCGACAGCTCCAGATGTTCCGGCGCCAGCTGGTTGCTGACCGCCACCGCCTCCTCGAGGTCGCGGGTCAGCACCATGGCACCGCGGCCAGCCAGGGAGGCGCGAATGATGTCGGCGCGCTCCATGGTGGGCAGCAGGCGCTGGATACTCGCCTCCACCTGTGCGAGATAGTCGGCATCGGGACACAGCAGGATGGCCTGGGCATTCTCGTCATGCTCGGCCTGGGAAAACAGGTCCATCGCCACCCAGTCGGGATCGGTGGAACCGTCGCAGATCACCAGAATCTCCGACGGCCCCGCCACCATGTCGATGCCGACCCGGCCGAACACCTGGCGCTTGGCGGTAGCGACAAAGATGTTGCCGGGACCCACGATCTTGTCCACCGCGGGCACCGTGGCAGTACCGTAGGTCAGCGCCGCCACCGCCTGGGCGCCGCCCAGGGTAAAGACACGGTCGACGCCGGCGATCGCGGCTGCCGCCAGCACCAGGTCGTTGAGTTCGCCGCCGGGAGCCGGCACCACCATGATGATTTCCCCGACACCGGCCACATGGGCCGGCAGCGCGTTCATCAGTACCGATGACGGGTAACTGGCCTTGCCTCCCGGCACGTAGATCCCGACCCGGTCCAGCGCGGTAATCTGCTGGCCCAGCAGGTTGCCCTCGGCGTCCCGGTACTGCCAGCTGTCCTGGCGCTGGTGTTCGTGGTAGCTGCGCACCCGGGCAGCGGCCTGCTCGAGCGCCTCCCGCTGCGCGGCGGGAATCGCCGCCAGCGCCGCGTCGATCCGCTCGCGGGAAATTTCCAGCTCGGGGGCAGTCGCCACCTGCAAGCGATCAAACCGGGCCGTGTACTCGAGCAGGGCGGCATCGCCGCGGGCGCGGACATCCGCGAGGATGCCGGCGACGGTCTGCTCTACCGCCGCATCCAGCCCCGCCTCCCACTCGGTCAGCGCCCGCAGGCGTGCCGCGAAATCCGCATCGGTGGTCGCCAGGCGCTGCATCAGCACTCTCCCGCGGCAGCCGCCAGCTGGTCCACCAGTCCCTGGATAGCGCGATAGTGGGAGCGCATGGCTGCCTTGTTGACGATCAGGCGGGAGCTGATGTGGGCGATTTCCTCCAGCGGCTCCATACCATTGGCGCGCAAGGTGTTGCCGGTATCAACGATATCCACGATCAAGTCAGCCAGGTCCATCATCGGCGCCAGTTCCATGGCGCCGTAGAGCTTGATGACATCGGCGTGAACGCCCTGGGCGGCAAAATAACGCCGGGCGATATTGGCGAACTTGGTGGCAACCCGCACCCGGGCACCGCCACCCTGCCAACCCACTGGCCCCGCGGTCATCAGGCGGCAGCGGGCGATGCCCAGGTCCAGGGGCTCGTAGAGGCCCTCGGCACCGTGCTCGAGCAGGATATCCTTGCCGACCACGCCCAGGTCCGCAGCACCGTGACGTACATAGGTGGGGACATCGGTGCCGCGGATTACCACCAGCTGGAGGTCGGCTCGGGTAGTGGCAAAAATCAGTTTGCGGCTGCTGTGGATGTCTTCCAGCGGCTCAATGCCCGCCCGCGCCAGCAGCGGCAGGGTCTCCTTGAGGATGCGGCCCTTGGTCAGGGCCATGGTCAGCGGCTTGGTCATGGCAGTCTCAGCTCGACAGGCGGCGGATATCCGCCCCCAAGGTCTGCAGCTTCTCCTCTATGCGCTCGTAGCCGCGATCGATGTGGTAGATGCGGTCGATGACGGTTTCGCCCTGGGCCACCAGGCCGGCGATCACCAGGCTGGCGGATGCGCGCAGGTCACTGGCCATGACCGGAGCGCCCTGCAGACCCGGTTGCCCGGTAATGATCGCGGTGTGGCCCTCGATCACGATGTGCGCACCCATGCGGTTCATCTCGTGAGTCTGGATCAGGCGGTTCTCGAACACGGTTTCAGTGACCGTCGCCGTGCCCTCGGCAATGGCATTCATGGCGGTGAACTGGGCCTGCATGTCGGTCGGAAATCCGGGATAGGGCGCGGTCTTGATGCTCACGGCCCTGGGTCGCTTCCCCGCCATGTCCAGGGAAACCCAGTCTTCACCCTGCTCTATCCGGGCGCCCGCTTCCTCCAGCTTGGCCAGCACCACTTCCAGGGTGTGCGGACAGGTTCCCTTCAACAGCACCCGACCACCCGTCGCCGCCGCAGCGACGAGGAAGGTGCCGGTTTCGATGCGATCCGGCATTACCGTGTAATCACAGCCGTGCAGGCGCTCGACGCCATCGATGACAATGGTGTCAGTGCCGTGGCCGCTGATCCGGGCCCCCATCGCAATCAGGCACTCGGCCAGGTCCACCACCTCGGGCTCCCGGGCCGCATTCTCCAGGACCGTGCGACCATTGGCGAGGGTGGCCGCCATCATGAGGTTTTCGGTGCCGCCAACAGTGACCGTCTCCATCACGATACGGGCACCCTGCAGGCGCCCCTCGACCTCGGCGTTGATATAGCCGTTGGCCACGGCAATGGTCGCACCCATGGCCTCCAGGCCCTTGAGATGAAGATCGACGGGGCGACTGCCGATCGCACAGCCACCGGGAAAGGAGACATGGGCCCTGCCAAAACGCGCCACCATGGGCCCGAGGACCAGGATCGAGGCGCGCATGGTCTTGACCAGCTCGTAGGGCGCCGAAAACCCCGTCAAGCGGCTGGCGTTGACCGCGATGCTGAGGTTTTCGTCCAGGGTCAGGTCGACTCCCAGACAACCCAGCAGCTCGATCATGGTGGTAATGTCGTTCAGGTGCGGCAGATTGCGAATGGTGACCAGCTCCTCTGTCAGCAGAGTTGCCGCGAGAATGGGCAGCGCCGCATTCTTGGCGCCGGAAATTCGCAATTCCCCATCCAGGCGACGCCCGCCGCGAATAGCCAGTTTGTCCACTTGCTGCTCCTGCTGGGGCCGCGCGTCAGGCGCCGGCCTGCCACTGCGCGGGGGTGAAGGTGCGGATATTCACCGCGTGGATACTGCCGTTGGCTATCTGTTCGTTGAGCGCGGCGTACACCAGTTGCTGCCGCTGCACCGGGCGCTTGCCCTCGAAGAGGTCGCCGATCACCGTGATATCGTAGCGGTTGCCCGCACCCTCGACCTGAATCTGACAGCCCTCGAGGTGAGCTTCCAGCAGTGCCGTCACCGTTGCCGCATCCATCATGTCTGTCCCTCTACCAACTGGCCCATCGGGGGCAAAAGACGCGCATTCTAGGAGAATTCGTCCGCCATGGCGAGTCCGGTCGGGTCGGGTCGGGCCGCGCGGGTCGGGTCGGGCCGCGCAGGCCACGCCACTCGGCCCGGAGCGTGGACTCAGGTCTCGGTTTCGGTTTCGGTTTCGGTCTCGATCTCGACTGCGGTCCAGCCCGCGATCACCTGGTCCAGGTCGCCGTCATGCTTGCGAGCGGCGGATTCGAACTGGCTGCGGTAGATTTCACCGAGATTCACATTCTCGATAACCATGTTGCGTAGCTTCCAGGCGCCGTCCTTGTCGCGCCCCATGTGGTAGACCAGCACATAGGGCTCACTGCCGTCGCTGAATATCAGCTGCCGCACCGCCGCGCGGGAACCGGCGGCCTCCTCCTCGCTGAGCTCGGGCACCTCAATGCGGGAACCGCCAAAGGCCAGCAGCCCCTTGCCATAGGTGCGCACCAGGCCCACACGCATCACCTCGGTAAACCGCTCCAGTTGCCCGCGCAGCTGCTCGCGGCCCTCCGCATCCAGGGAGCGGTAGCGCTCGCTGCTGGCGTAGGGCCCCATGACGCCGCGAGCAAAGCCGCGGAAGTCGACTACCGGGTCGAGAATGTCCTGCAGCTGATCGTAGAACCGGTCGGGCTCGGCATCGATATAAGCCTGCGCTTCGTCCACCGTCGACATGACGGCTTGCGTCGCCTGGCGCACGACTTCGTGAGCACCCTCGGGTGGATTGGTGTCCACTGCGCCGGCCATGGCTGTCGTTCCAGCCAGCACCACCGTCGCGGCAAAATGCAGCAATCGCTTCATAACATGATCCTTGAATTGAATTACAAGTTTGCTGACGCTCTGTATACTACTGGCGCTACGCTAGCACCCGGCGACTCCACCCGGCGCGGATTTTGACAACCCCACAGGGGTACAGTTCAATCACCCGGCAGCCCCCTACTTTAACAGGATTTCCAGACTTATGCTGTTAGCCACAGCCGCCATCCTTGTCGGATTCGTCGTCCTGATCAAGAGCGCCGACCTGTTTGTCACCGGCGCAGCAGCGATTGCCTCCAACATGGGGCTCTCACCCATCATCATCGGTCTCACCATCGTCTCTGTCGGCACCTCCGCACCCGAGATTCTGGTCTCGATTACCGCGGCCCTGTCGGACGCCGGCGAACTCGCCATCGGCAATGCCATCGGCTCCAACATTGCCAATATTGGCCTGGTCCTGGGAGCGACCCTGATACTTGCCCCGATGACGGTGCAGCCGGGCTGCATGCGGCGCGAACTGCCGGCACTGCTCATGGTGACCCTGGGCACTGCCCTGTTGATCCTGGACGGTGTGCTGTCGCGCGTGGACGGCCTGATCATGCTGGCCACCCTCACCATCATCATGATCCAGATCGTGCGCAGCGAGGAGGCCGACCCCGAACTGCTGCAGGAGGTATCCAGCATCACGGCGGCTCCGCTCGGCCTGGGCAAGGCCTGGTTCACCTTCTTTCTCGGCTTGCTGCTGCTGGTAGCCAGTTCCCGGCTGCTGGTATGGGGGGCCACTCATGTGGCGGAATACCTCGGCGTGTCGCAACTGGTGATTGGCCTGACCGTGGTCGCCATCGGCACCAGCCTGCCCGAGCTGGCGGCAACCCTCGCTGGCGCCCTGCGCGGTCACACCGATATCGCCGTTGGCAATATCATTGGCTCCAATCTGTTCAACCTGCTGGCGGTAATGGCAATACCAGGCCTGGTCACGCCGGAGGTGCTCGAACCCATGGTCCTGTACCGGGACTACCTGACCATGACCGCCATGACGGTGCTGCTCGCCGCGGCAATCTTTCTCAGCCGCGGCCGGCGCAAGTCGGGCAACGGCGGGCAAGCCTATCTGGGCCGCTCGGTGGGCGTACTGTTACTCTCGCTGTACGCCCTGTACTATTACTGGCTGTACCGGACCCGCTGAGCCACCTCGCCACCATGCACGCACATGATCACGACAGCTACGTTGCTTCCGCGCGGCGCACCATCCGCATGGAGTGCGATGCGGTGGCCGCACTCGAGCAACGGATCGACGGCAGCTTCGGTACAGCCTGCGAGTTGCTGCTGGAGATACGCGGCCGGGTGATCGTTACCGGGATGGGCAAATCCGGCCACATCGCCAACAAGATCGCAGCCACGCTGGCCAGCACCGGCACACCCGCGTTCTACGTGCATCCGGCAGAGGCCAGTCACGGTGATATCGGCATGATTACCGCCGATGATGCCGTCATCGCCCTGTCCAACAGCGGTCGCTCCCCGGAGGTCGTCACCCTGCTGCCACTGCTGAAGCGCCTGGGCATTCCCCTGGTCAGCATGACCGGGGACTCGCGCTCCCCGCTGGCCGAGGCGGCCGATGCGCACCTGAATACCGGCGTGGCGACCGAGGCCTGCCCGCTGAACCTGGCGCCCACCTCCAGCACCACTACCGCGCTGGTCATGGGCGATGCGCTGGCCATTGCCCTGCTGGAAGCGCGCGGTTTCACGGCGGAAGACTTTGCTTTCTCCCATCCCGGCGGCACCCTCGGCAAGAAACTCCTGCTCAAGGTCGAGGATGTCATGCACACCGGCGCCGCCATCCCCCGGGTGCAGGCCGACACCGTGCTGGCAGAGGCCCTGCTGGAAATCAGCCGCAAGGGCCTGGGCATGACTACGGTCACCGGCACCGACGGCCAGCTGCTCGGCATCTTCACCGACGGTGACCTGCGCCGGGCACTGGATGAAAACGTCGACGTCCGCAGCACCCTGATCAGCGCCCTGATGACCCACAACGCCAAGACCATTGCCCCCAATATGCTGGCGGCGGAAGCCCTGCGGATCATGGAGGAGAACAAGATCAGCTCCCTCGTGGTCAAGGACAACAACGGGATGGTCGGGGTACTGCACCTGATGAGTCTGCTGCAGGCGGGTATTGCCTGAGATGACCGCCACCGCGAACACCACCACCGAAGCAATGGCTCAGGGCATCAGGTTGCTGGCCCTGGATGTGGACGGGGTGCTGAGCGATGGCCGCGTGATCTACGCCAGTGACGGCAGTGAACTCAAGGCCTTCAATATCAAGGACGGACTCGGCATCAAGTTGCTGCAACGCGCCGGGATCACGATAGCCATCATTACCGGCCGCAAATCCGGGGTGGTCGGACGCCGCGCCGCAGAACTGGGGATAACGCACCTCGTTGAGGGCCGGGAGGACAAGCTGACCGCCCTGAACGAATTGTGTGCAAGCCTGGACCTGGACCTGGCACAGTGTGCCTACATGGGCGACGACCTGCCCGATCTCGGCGCCATCAGGGCCGCCGGACTGGGGCTGACGGTAGCCGATGCGGTGGCCGAGGTACGGGCGGCAGCCGATTGGTGCAGTGCCGCCAACGGCGGTGCCGGGGCGGTACGGGAGGCCTGCGAGTGGCTGCTGCAGCTGCGGGGCGAGTGGTTGGCCACCGTCGCGGAGTTCAACTGATGGGCGCCAGCAAGAGAGCCTGGTTGCTGACTGCGGTGCTGGCCTCGCTCGCCCTGTGGTACTGGTCGCTGGTCGGTGACGGCGGCATCGACCGACCCCTGTTGCAGGGGGATGCGGAGCTGGTGCAGACCTACTTGCTCGATACCCGCAGTATGTCCTTTGCCGAAGACGGTGCACTGGCCGAGGTTATGGAGGCCGAGCGAATTGAACACTTTACGCGGGAGAATGTCTCAGAACTGCAGCAGCCACGCTTCTACTCGCACGACGGCAACAACCGTACCTGGTCTGCGAGGTCAGAGCTGGGCAGGCTCGAACACCCCGGCGGCTTGCTGATCCTGCGCCGGGATGTGGTGCTCAGCAACGACCAGTCAGGGGGCACCCTGCAAGCGGAGGCCATGACCCTGAATCTCAGGCTGCGTACCGCCAGGTCGCAAGTCGCGGTGACCGCGCAACTGGACGGCAATATCCTGCGAGCCGACGGCATGTTCACCGACCTCGCCAACGAAACCATTCTGCTGCAGCCCAATGTGGAGGGCATATATGTTCCGACAGGCTCCTGATCCGGGACACGCTCTCTGCCGGTCGCTGCGCGTGGCACTCGCCGCCGCGGCCTGGCTGCTGCTGGCGCCGGGCGCCATCGCCCTGCCCGAGGACCGGCAACAGCCCATCCGCATCAGCGCCGATCAGGCCCTGCGGGACGAGCGCCAGGGCTTCACCGAATATACCGGCAATGTGCGCCTGCAGCAGGGCAGCCTGCAAATAGAGGCAGAGAAGATCACCGTTTTCCACCAGCAGATGGCCGCGGACCGTATCCTCGCCGAAGGCAGACCCGCGCGCCTGCAGCAACAGCCCGAGGCCGACAAGGGCATCGTCCACGCCGCCGCCCAGCGCATCGAGTATTTCCAGGCGGAAGAACGGGTAAACCTGACGCGACAGGCCCGTATCGAACAGGAGGGGTCGATCGTCACCGGTGACAGCATCGACTACTACATGGCAGAGCAACGGGTGCGCGCCGATTCCGGCCGCCGCGAAGACGGCGGCAGGGTCGAGGTAGTGATTCCCGCGCAGGCCCTCGAGGGCGACGAGGCAAACGGAGCAGCCAGTGGCGCGACTGAAAGCGAGTAATCTGGCCAAGGCCTACCGCGGGCGCAAGGTCGTGGTGGACGTTTCCGTGGAACTGGGCAGCGGCGAAGTCGTGGGCCTGCTGGGTCCCAACGGCGCCGGCAAGACCACCTGTTTTTACATGATTGTCGGCATTATCGCCGCCGATGCCGGCAGGATCGAGCTCAACGGCGAGGACATCACTGCCCTGTCCATGCATGAGCGCGCACGCCGGGGGCTGGGCTACCTGCCCCAGGAAGCGTCGATCTTTCGCAAGCTGTCGGTACAGGACAACCTGCTGGCAATACTGGAAACACGTCCTGACCTGAACAGGCAGGAGCGCCACAGCCACTGCGACCGCCTGCTGGAGGAATTCCACCTCACCCACCTGCGCAACAATCTCGGACAGTCCCTGTCTGGCGGCGAGCGCCGCCGGGTGGAGATCGCCAGGGCACTGGCCACCGAGCCGGACTTCATCCTGCTGGATGAACCCTTCGCCGGCGTTGACCCGATCTCGGTCAGTGACATCAAGGACATCATTACCCATCTGCGCAAGCGCGGCATCGGGGTTTTGATCACCGATCACAACGTGCGCGACACCCTGGATATCTGCGAGCGCGCCTTCATCGTTGGTGAGGGCCACATCATCGCCGAGGGTACCGCCCAGGAGGTGCTGGACAGCCCGCGCGTGCGCAAGGTGTATCTCGGCGAACACTTCCGGCTGTGATCCCGGCCCCTGGCCAGCGACGCTCTAGCAAAATTCGCGCCACCCTGTTGCGCGGCCACGTCGGCCGGCGCTACACTCACCCGACAACCCCATCCAAGATGGTACCCGGGATGACGCCAGCACACCGATGAAACAGTCGCTTCAGCTCAAGCTTGGCCAACAGCTGACCATGACACCCCAGCTCCAGCAGGCTATCCGGCTGCTGCAGCTGAGCACTCTGGACCTGCAGCAGGAAATCCAGCAAGCCCTGGACAGCAACCCGCTACTGGAGCTGGCGGAAGACGATTTTGACGGCGAAGTGGAGGTGGACAATACCACGCGCCTCGAGCGCAGCAGCGACCAGAGCGGCGACAGCCTGCTGGACAGCCTGGAGAGCGACTCTGCCGGCAGCCAGAACCTGGCTGAGGACTGGCAGCCGGGCAGCCTGCCCGAGGAGCTGCCGGTGGACACCCAGTGGGAGGACCTGATGCCCTCCTCCTCCGCGGCTCCCGGCGGCGGCGGCGGTGAAGACAGCTTCGACGGTGACTATGACAGCCGCAACAATGCCAGCGAAAGCCTGCAGGATCTGCTGCGCTGGCAGCTCAACCTGACCCGCCTGTCGGACACCGACAGGGTGATCGCACTGGCCCTGATCGACGCCACGGACAGCAACGGCAGGCTGCAGACCAGCGTCGAGGACATCCATCAAGCGCTGACGCCGGAGCTGGATATCGACGTCGACGAGGTCATTGCCGTATTGCACTGCCTGCAACAGTTCGAACCCGCGGGCGTCTGCACCCGCGACCTGCAGGAGTGCCTGCTGGTACAACTGCAGCAGAAGCCCGCCGACACGCCCTGGCTGGAACAAGCCAGGCTGATGGTCAGCCGGCACATGGCGCAGCTGGGCAGCGGCGACTACAGGCAGATCATGCGGCGCATGCGCCTGGACGAGGACCAGCTCAAGGCGGCGCTGGACCTGATCCGCTCACTGGATCCCAATCCGGGTGAAAACCTTGGCGATGACACCACCGAATATGTGGTCCCGGACGTGTTTGTCAGCAAGCGCAACGGCCGCTGGGTAGTGGAGCTCAACCCTGACATCGCCCCGCGCTTGCGCATCAACGACAGCTATGCCAGCCTCATCAAGCGAGCCGACAGCAGCGCCGACAACACCTTTCTCAAGGACAACCTGCAGGAGGCGCGCTGGTTTCTGAAAAGTCTGTACAGCCGCAACGAGACCCTGATGAAGGTGGCCAGCAAGATTGTCGAACACCAGCGCAACTTTCTGGAACACGGCGAGGAGGCGATGAAGCCTCTGGTGCTGCACGACATTGCCGATGCCGTCGAGATGCATGAATCCACCATTTCGCGGGTGACCACCCGCAAGTACATGCACACACCGCGCGGCATTTTTGAGCTCAAGTATTTCTTTTCCAGCCATGTCGGCACCACCGCTGGCGGCGAAGCGTCCTCCACCGCGATCAAGGCGCTGATTCGCAAGCTGGTAGCGGCGGAAAATCCGCGCAAACCCCTCAGCGACAACAAGATCGCCAACCTGCTGGAAGAACAGGGCATGCAGGTGGCGCGAAGAACAGTGGCCAAATATCGGGAGATGCTGTTGATCCCCCCCTCCAACGAGCGCAAGAGATTGGTCTAGAATGCCAGAGTACTGCCCTGCAGTACGTTAGCAGGCGGCCGTTGACATGTCGGCTCGCCAGTTCCGGGCACAACTGCCCGGGTTATCGATGAAGAAGGAGTCAGGTATGCAATTGAATGTCAGTGGTCACCATGTAGACGTCACCGATCCGCTGCGCGAATACGTGGCCAGCAAGTTCGAACGGCTGCAGCGACACTTCGACCAGATCACCAATACCGACGTGACCCTGATCGTGGAAAAGATGGTACAGAAGGCCGAGGCCACCATTCACATCTCCGGCGCGGATATTTTCGCCGCTGCCGAATCAGAGGACATGTATGCCGCCATTGACGCCCTCGCCGACAAGCTGGACCGCCAGCTTATCAAGCACAAGGAAAAGGCCCGAGGTCACTAGGATCCCATCATGCAAGTTCTCTCGGAACTACTCTCTCCCGGACGTACGGTCTGCCGTGCGCCGGGTAGCAGCAAGAAAAGACTGTTCGAGACCCTGGCCCAGGTCATCAGCGAGAACAACCCCGATCTCGCTGACACCGACATATTTGCCCAGCTGATTGCGCGCGAGCGCCTGGGCAGTACGGGTCTCGGCGCCGGCATTGCCATACCCCACTGTCGCATCGCCAACTGCAGCGAGCCGGTCGGCTGCCTGGTCACCCTGGAAGAAGCCATCGACTTCGATGCCCCGGACGATATCCCGGTGGACATACTGTTCGTCCTGCTGGTCCCGGAGCAGGCGCACCAGGAGCACCTGGATATCCTCGCGCGCATCGCCCGCCTGTTCAGCCAGTCCGACTTTTGCGCACAGCTACGCAGCGCCGCCGATGCCGAGACCCTGTACCGCCGGGCCACCGAGTGGAGCGACTGATTTGCCTGGCATGCAGCTGGTCATCATTTCAGGTCGCTCCGGCTCAGGCAAGAGTACCGCCCTGCACCAGCTCGAGGACGAGGGCTACTATTGTATCGACAACCTGCCCGTGGCGCTGCTGCCGGCCCTGGTCGAGGAGGCCAGCCGGCCCGAATTCGAACACTTCCGCGGCGCGGCAGTCTGCATTGACGCCCGCAATGCCTGGCGCAACCTGGAGAACTTCAGCGCCATTGTCGAGTCGCTGCCGGACACGGTCAGGAGCGAAATCCTGTTTCTGGACGCCCAGGACAGCGTCCTCATCAAGCGCTTCAGTGAAACCCGGCGCAAGCACCCGCTGAGCGATGAGCGCATGCCGCTGGCCGAGGCGATTGAGCGCGAGCGGCAGTTGCTGGAACCCATCGCCAGTGCCGCAGCCCTGGTGCTGGATACCAGCCAGATGACCATTTATGAGCTGCGGGACGCCGTGCGCCAGCGCCTGGTAGGGGACATGTCCGGCAGCATGTCGATCCTGATACAGTCCTTTGGCTTCAAGCGCGGGGTCCCCACTGACGCCGATCTTGTCTTTGACGTGCGCATGCTGCCCAACCCGCACTGGGTCAAGGAGCTGCGCCTGCAGAACGGCCTGGATGAGGATGTCAGTGCGTTTCTCGAAGCACAGCCGATGACCGGCGACCTGTTTGCCAGTATCTGCCAGTACCTCGACCGCTGGCTGCCACACTACCGGGACAGCAACCGCAGCTACATGACCGTGGCGATCGGTTGTACCGGTGGCCAACATCGGTCAGTATATCTCGCGGCCAGGCTGTTCCGGCACTATCAACAGGAGTTTCCGCAAGTACACGTTCGACACAGGGAGCTGCAGTAGCAGCGGGAACAGTGATCCAGACACAAGTCACAATCATCAACAAGCTGGGCCTGCATGCCCGCGCCGCCGCCAAGTTTGTCGGTTGCACCACGACCTATGCCAGCGCTGTCAGGGCCGGCCGCGATGGCCAGATGGTCGATGGCAAAAGCATCATGGCCGTCATGATGCTGGCCGCTGGCCAGGGTACGGTACTCGATCTCGAAATCGATGGCGAAGATGAAGACGCCGTCCTTGCGGCGCTGCAAACGCTCATCGACAACCGCTTCGACGAAGGCGAGTAGCCTCCATGGCCCAACGCTCCACGACATCCCAGGCGCGCCTCGAGCGCCTGTCCGAAGCTCTCGGTAGCGGGACGTTTGCCGACGTCAAGCGGATGCTCAATGGCCTGCCCGCTGCCGACGTTGCCCACCTGCTGGAGTCCTCTCCGCCCAAATTCCGCCACATTCTCTGGCAGATGGTGGAGCTGGAAAACGAAGGCGACGTCATCAACGAGCTGGGAGAGGAGTTGCGGGGCCACTTCCTCAGCGACATGGATGCCGCCGAGGTCGCACAGATCACCGAACACCTGCAGGATGATGACCTCGCCGACATCCTGCAGCAGCTGCCGGACCGGATAACCCGGGAAGTCCTCGATTCCATGGACTACCGCGACCGGGCACGCCTGGAACAGGTGATGACCTACCCGGACGATACCGCCGGCGGCCTGATGAGCACGGATACCATCACCATCCGCCCGCCGCTGACCCTGGATGTGGTGCTGCGTTACCTGCGCCGGCACGACAAAATACCGGCGATGACCGACAACCTGTTTGTGGTCAATCGCAATGACCAGTTCATCGGCCTGCTGCCGCTGAACACGCTGCTGGTATCGGACCCCAACTCGACCGTGCGCGAGATGATGATCACCGACATCGCCCCGATACCGGCCTGGATGGCGGACGACGAGGTAGCGCGCCTGTTCGAGCGCAATGACTGGGTATCGGCGCCGGTGGTGGATGACGACGGCCGGCTTGTGGGTCGAATCACCATTGACGACGTGGTAGACGTGATCCGCGAGGACGCCGACCACTCGCTGACCTCCATGGCAGGCCTCTCGGACGACACCGATACTTTCGCGCCGGTGATGCATACTGCCAGCCGCCGGGCCATCTGGCTGGGCGCCAACCTCGCGACCGCCTTCCTCGCCTCGTCGGTAATCAACCTGTTCCAGGACACCATCGAAAAAGTGGTAGCGCTGGCGGTGCTGATGCCTATTGTCGCTTCCATGGGCGGTATTGCCGGCACCCAGACCCTGACCGTGATGGTTCGCGGTATCGCGCTCGGTCAGGTCAGCAAGAACAACGAGTCGTGGCTGATCAACCGCGAGGTTGCGGTCGGTGTGCTGAACGGCATGCTGTGGGCCTCGGTCGTGGCCGTCGCCGCGTCACTCTGGTTCAGCGACTGGAGCCTGGGCCTGATCATTGCGCTGGCAATGGTCATCAACCTGGTGACCGCGGCCTTCACCGGCGCCGCCCTGCCACTACTGCTCAAGCGCATGAAAATCGACCCGGCACTGGCCGGCGGTGTGGTCCTGACCACAGTGACGGATGTGGTCGGGTTTTTCTCTTTCCTCGGCCTGGCGACCTGGTTCTATGCCTGATCACGATTCCACTGACGACGACGGGGACCTGTACGAAGGGCCCAGCAAGAGCGAGCTCAAGCGGCGCATGACTGCCCTGCAGGCGCTCGGCGAGACCCTGACCGGACTCAGTGACAAGCAGCTGCGCAGGATTCCGATTGACGACCAGCGGCTCGCCGACGCCATCCAGGAAACTCGCCGCATCACTTCCAACAGCGCCCGGCGGCGCCATCTGCAATTCATCGGCAAGTTGATGCGCGACATTGACGCCGAGCCCATTGCCGAGGCCCTGGCCGCCCTGGACCGGGAGCGCAACCAGGCCGCCGAGCAGTTCCAGGGGCTCGAGCAAGTGCGCGATCAGCTGCTGGCAGCGGGGCTGCCCGGCATAGAAGACATCGTCAGGCGCTGGCCGGATGCCGACCGCCAGCACTTGCGCCAGCTGCTGTTGCAGGACCAGCGCGAGCAGCAGCGCAAGCAGGCACCGGGCGCAAGGCGCAAGCTGTTCCGTTACCTGCGGGAGCTGGACGAATCAGCAGCCGGGCCGGACGCGGATTCGCCCCCGGCAGACTGAGTCGCGGCCTCTGCGCCCGCGCCTGCGCCTGCGCCTGCGCCTGCAGCAGGGTCACCGCTGGCCTCATCACTGCGTCCATCCCGTCCATTGCCGGTATCGAAAATGCGGTCGAGGCGGATCTGCGGATCATCCCAGCTGCCGCCGATACTGTAGACCGCGCTGGCTAGTTGCGACACCTGCTTTTCAAAGAGCTTGCTGACGACAAAGACACCCGCCGCAATCGGCAGGCCCGCCGTCAGCGCCGCTACCCATGGCAGGTTGTTGACCACCGGCAGTGTGGCCACCAGCTCGCCATCGAGACTGCGGGACGCAATATCCGAACTGCCGCTGAAGCGGAAGCCGGTGGCGGCGCTGGCAACGTCCAGTCGCGGCACCTCAATCTTGCCGTTGGCGAAATTCACCTCCCCTTGCATGCTGTCAAACGGGATTCCGGATTCGAACAGCTGGGTCAGACTCAGGCGCTGGATGATGTCGGCGAGATTGAGAATGCTGACCACCCGCAGGGTGCCCGAAGCACCCGCGGACGCGGTCAGGAAACGCCCCTCCTCCACCGCCACCGACAGCGCACCGGTACTGGCCGCAAGGGCAAACGCCTGCGGCGCTCCCGGCCAGCGGAGATCCAGCCCGAAACGCCCGCTGCTGGTCTCGAGGATGCGCTCATAGTCCAGCATTGCGAGGGTATCGCCGAGATCGGCAGCCTGCAGTTGTGCCTGCAGGCGGGTACCCTCCGTGGTCCACACCAGCGCTCCCGGGTTCTCCGCGGGCAGCGTGAAGCCGAGCAGTTCACCGCGGATGCGCTGCGCCTCAAGGCGGCCCTCACCCGGTTGCAGGGCAAAGGCCAGCTGCCCGAGCGGTCGCGAACCGCGCTGCAGGTCGGCAATGTCCACTTCCAGCGCAGGCCAGTCGCGGAATTGTGCGGGATCGGCTTCAGTGTCGCCGCCGGTTCGCCAGCCGGACAGGTCGAGGTAGGCCAGGTCGACGGCGGCGCTGGTACGATCAGCAGCTACCGTGACGGCACCCTGGACCCAGTCCGTCTCCAGGCCGATGCGCCAATACTCCGGCTCCTGCTCCAGATCCACGATTACATTGTGCCAGTCTTGCCCACGGAACTGGAGACTGTCGATCAGCAGCTGCTCCACCGTCAAACGCAGCCCCGCCGGTACCCGCCCGTCGCGAGCCTGCCCGGGCAGGTCCGCAAACAATGCCTGCCAGGCGGCGACATCAATCAGCGCGGCGTGGCCGGAAACCCGCAGCCGGCCGGGCAGCAGTGGCAGCGAGCGATCCTGCAGTCCAAGCGCAGCGCCCTCAAGTCCCTGCTCGCCGATACCCAGCCGGGCATGCCAGCGGCGCCCGCCACTCACCTCCAGCTGCAGCGGCCTGGCTCCGAGTTCGGCCCGCAACTCAAACGGCAGTCTTGAGCCTGCGGGCTTGGCCCAGGTGGCCGGCAGGTCCAGCGCCAGGCCCTGCAGGTCAGACTCAAGTTGCAGCCGCGGCAACCGCCCCGGAGCAAAGTCCAGGGTGCCGGCGACCGACGCCGCACCGCTGACCAGAGGCGGCAGCCCCGGCCCCAGCCACTCCCGCAGGGCATCCACCTGAACTTCGGTGGCAAAAGCCAGCTGCACCGGCGCCATGCCCCCCGCACGGCCACCATCCGGTCCCGGCAGGGCCGGGAGCTGCCTAAGCCCGAGCGACAGAGGCTGCTGCCAGAGGCTGGCCGTCAGCTGCTCGGCGCTGAAGCCGACCGCCGAATTGTAGAACAGCGTGCCGCTGATATCCTTGAGCTGCAGGTTGCCCGGGCGAATATCCAGCTCGGCATCGCTCACCGCCACGGTCAGCTCCACCGCCGGCGGTGGTGGCGCTGCTGCCAACAACAACTGCAGGCGAATCTCTGCCGCCATGCTCCCCTGCGCCTGCCAGTCGGCCAGGGCGCCCCGCAGGCCGGTGCCGGCAGGCGATTGGTTCAGTACCTGCAAGCCATCGCTGGCGCTGCCCGCAAGACTGGCGGCGATGGCCAGACGCATGTCGCCCCCGCTATCCCGCCAGGCCTCCGCAGACAGCGTCTCGATCTCGGTATCGTACAGGCGCGCGCGATCGGCCCAGACGCTGACATTGGTGTCATCAATCAGCACAGTGCCCTGGACATCCGCCAGCGCGGGCCAGTCCGGATGATATTCCAGTTGTGCGTCACGCACGTCGAAGAACAGCTGCACCGTACGCAATGCACCCGCACCGGGGCGCAGGCTGCCGCGCCACAGAAATGCGCCGGCATCCACCACGCCGTGTTCCAGGCTGGTCTGCAGCCAGGCAAGGAGGTTTTCGTTCAGGATGTACGGCAGGTAGCGAGCGCGGTAGCCGGCATCCGCGTCGCGCAATCCCACCAGCAGGTCCATTTCGATACCCGCAGGGCTGGGGGCGAACGGTATCGACAGGCCCAGCAGTGCCCGCGCCGTACCCTCCTCGCCGACCGCGGTCAGCAATCCGCTCTGCAAGCGCAGGCCGTCGCCGTCCCAGGCCATGTCCAGACTGCCGAACAGTTCCCGGTAGGCCAGGGGTTCCCGGTACACCGAAGGGAAATCCAGTACCACCGTATCGCTGTCGAGAATCAGCTCGCCGCGACCGGGTGCCAGGTGCAGAAACCCGCTGGCTCCGCTGACACCCGGCGCGCCGCGCCAGGAGTTCAGGGCCAGGTCGTCAAAGCCCAGATCCAGTGTCCACGCCCTGCTGCCGCTGGTCACATCCTCCAGATACAGCTGCAGGGCACCCACCTTGCCGGCCGGCGTCAGCTCCGTCATTGCCGCTGCCAGGGCCGGGGGCAGCAGCCGCGCCTCGCTCAGCAACTCACTGCTGTCTGCCAGGGGCAGTCCGCTGCCACGCACGCGCAGCGAATCTCCCCAGAGATCCACTTGCAGGCGCGGCAGGGTGATTACGGCACCACCGTGACCAATCTCCAGGTCCGAGGTAAACAGGGTCAGGCGCTGGCCGCGCTGCAGCAGGCTGGACTCCAGCCGCAGCGACGCCAGTGGCAACGACCAGCTCTCGTTGTTGCCTTGCAGCAACAGGTCCTCGCCGATCAGGCGCAGCTGCAACCCGGATATGCCGCCAGACCAGGCCAGCCAACCCTCGACAACTGCCTCGCCCGTTGCCTTGAGCGGCAGCGTTTCTGCCAGCAGCGGCCGCCAGCGCGCCAGCTGCGCCAGATCGGCAAGCTCGGCGCGAACATAGACATCGCCGCTGTAATTTTCCGGCACCAGCGGGTTGCCCAGTCCATCAGCCAGAATCAGCACCTGGGACCCATCCACCGAGGTCAGCTGTCCCCGGAGCTGGCGCCGGGCGCCATCCCGCGACAGCGTCAGGTCCAGGGCCAGCTGTTCCTCCTCCCCCGCCGGGCCTGTCAGCTGCAGGGTGTTGGCCACCAGTGTTACCCGCTCGATGTCCAGCAGCACGGCCTGCAACCAGGCAGCGGCAGCGCCACCGCCGCCACCCAGGCCCTGCAGCCGGAAACTGCCATCCGCGCCCAGTTCCCCCGTCAGCAGCAGGTCCTGCAGGCGCAGGCGACTGAACCGCAGTGAGCGGCTGACCAGGCTGTGCCAGATATCCAGCGTCACCCGGCCGCCACCCAGCAGCAGCGGCTCACCATCGGGAAACCCGAGGCGCAGGTCCGCGAATACCAGCACCGGGCTGAATCCCTGCCACTCGGCCGACAATTGCCCCTCCTCGATGACAAAGGGAGCACGGGAATTCACCTGCTCCACCACCCAGGCCTGGTTGTCCGCCACCATGGAGACCAGCAGGCGCCCACTACTGACGTAAACCGCCAGCAGCACCACGAAGCCGACAATGCCCACCCAGAGCACACTGCTCAAGCGGTGATAGATTGATGCCTGCACAGAACCTGGCGCCACTTCAGAGTCCCCCCGCGGCGGGCCGGGCGACGCGGCCGCTGCCAGCGCACTCGGGGCAGGGCACCAGCAGCACCTCTGCCAGGGGTGGCCGGGTCTGCCTGCGGGTGAGGATTGCCAGCCCCAGCTTGCCGACGTCGGTAACCGGGCCCGCATCAGGATCGCTGGCCAGCGCCTGCTTCAGTGCCAGCAGCACCGAGCGCCAGTGGCCGCTCTCGCGCAGATCGATAAAGTCCACGACAACAATGCCCCCGAGCGCGCGCAGGCGCAGCTGCCTGGGCAACGCCGCCGCCGCTTCCAGGTTGGTCTGCAGCAGCGTTTGCTCAAGGTCGCTGTGACCGATGGAGCTACCGGTATTGACATCGACGGTGGTCATGGCTTGCGTGCGTTCGATCACCATATTGCCGCCCGAAGGCAGGGGCACCACCGCAGCCAGCGCGGCGCTGATCTCCGCTTCCACGCCGCGGCGCCGGAACAGGGACCCGGGTTCAGCGCATTCCTCCTCCACCGGCGCTGCCAGGGCCAGGTCCTCCGCACACCAGGCCCTGATCTCGGCGGCACAGCTGGCAGCATCCACCACAATGCGCGGCACTCCCGCACCGGCACTGTCGCGCAGCACGCGCAGCGGCAGCGGTGGCTCGGCCAATACCAGGTGTGGAGCGGCAGCCTGCGCGGCGCCGGTTCGAAGCTGTCGCCAACGGGCAGCGAGTCTGGAGGCATCGGCGCGCAGCACCTCGGCGCTCACGTTCGCCGCGGCGGTGCGCGCAATGAGACCGGCGCGGCCCAGTTCCAGCTCGGCCACCAGGCCCGGCAGGAGTTGCCGCAATCGCTGCCGCTCCGTGTCCGGGCCAATGCGGCGGGAGACAGTGCCGCGGGCGCCCGCAGTAGCGAGCACCAGATAGCGCGAGGCCAGAGTGATGGCGCAGGTCAGCCTGGGCCCCTTGTCACCCAGGGCATCGCGGGTGACCTGGACCAGCAGACTCTGCCCCGCGCACAGCTGGTCCCCGATCGCTCCCGGGGCCGGCAGGTCAGCGGCTGCCAGGAAGCCATTGACGCCAATGCCGATGTCGATGAATGCGCCGTCCATGCCAGGCACGATCCGCTGCACCCTGCCGCTGTAAAGGTTACCCACCAGGCTGCGGCGATCCGCGCGTTCAACGTGCAACTCCTGGATCACCCCCCCGGCAAGCAGCGCCACCCGGGTCGCACCGGCGCTGACACTCACCAGGATCTCTTCATCCATCCGTGGGCCCCAGGGCAGTTGCAATGCCATGCGCGGCGAGCAGCTGCCAGGTCTCTGCCAGCGGCAGCCCGACCACATTGCTGTAGCTGCCCTCGATAGCGCTGACCAGAGCGCCACCCAGTCCCTGGATGGCGTAGCCGCCCGCCTTGTCCCAGGGCTCTGGCGTCGCCAGATACCGCTCACAGACCTCGCGAGTCAGGGTCAGGAACGTGACCCGGGTTTCTACCTCCAGCGCGGCCACCCCATCGCCTGACTGCAGGCAGACCGCAGTGATGACCGAGTGCGTGCGACCGCTGAGGCGCGCCAGCATGGCAAGGCCGGCAAAATGCCCGGCGGGCTTGCCGAGAATATCATCGTCTATCACCACCGTGGTATCCGCTGCCAGCACCGGGGCGCCGTCGCCGCGCCGGGCACGGACGGTCCCGGCCTTCTCCCGGGCCATGCGAGCAACATAATCCCGGGGCGTCTCACCCGGGCGTACGCTTTCATCAATGTCTGCCGCATCCACGACAAAGTGGACACCGAGTCGAGTCAGCAGTTCATGTCGACGCGGAGAGGCAGAGGCAAGGACAAGTGTTGGCATGTCAGCTGATTCGGTAATGGCGGCGGATGCCGCGCAGCAGATGGAGGACCACTGGCCACAGCAGGGCGCTGGACACCGCGGGCAGCAGGAACAGGAGACTGCGGGCGCCGGCACCCTCCAGGTTCTGCACCCACTGGCCGATCAGCTGATGCAGGCCTATGAGAAGGAACACCACCCCACACTGCTGCCACAGACTGAACACTCGCAGACGCTGGTACACAAGCAGCGAGCACAGGGCCAGCACTGACAGGGAGAACGCGTTCTGTCCCAGAACCGCACCTTCCAGGACATCCACCAACACGCCCAGCAACAGCGCAGTGAAGATGCCGATCCGGTGTGGCAGTGCGATACACCAGTAAACGAGCACCAGTGCAACCCATTCGGGACGGGCCCACAACAGCCAATGCGGCAATGGCAGCACCGCGAGCACCGCCGCCAGCAGGAAACTGACCGCCACCACGGCGAACACCAGCGCGTTGCCGGCCGCCACCATTCAGGACTCCCCGGCCGCGGGTACCGGATCCTCCGGCGCTCCGACAAACACCAGCAAGACATGGCGGCTGCGGTTCAGCGCCGCACTGGGCCGGGCAATAACCCGGGCAAAGGGTTGGCCGGGGTCACGCTGTACCAGCACCACCTCACCCACGGGGTAACCCACGGGAAACCGTCCCCCCAGACCCGAACTCACCAGCAGATCGCCTTCCTGGATATCGGTTGTTGCAGAAATATGCTGGACCTCGAGCGCATCCAGGGAACCGGTACCCTCGGCAATGGCGCGGACGCCGTTGCGGTTGACCTGGACCGGGATGGAGTGGGTCAGATCGGTCAACAGCAACACCCGCGAGGTGAACTCACCCACCTCGATCACCTGCCCCATGAGCCCGTCTGCATCAATCAGCGGCTGGCCGCCGTAGACACCGTCGCGGACACCCTTGTTGAGGATCAGTTGATGCCTGACCGGATCGGGGGACACCCCGATGAGCTCGGCGACCAGCACGTCGTTGCGCAACATGGCGGTGGAATTGAGCAGCCCCCGCAGCCGCGTATTCTCGGCCTGCACGGACGCCATCTGCAACGAGCGCCCCTGCAACAGCAGGTTCTCACGCTGCAGGCGTTCATTGTCCTCCAGCAGCTGGCGCCGGGCGCGAATGTGCTTGTCCTGCCAGGCGCCGACACTGGCGGGAATGTCGGCCACCCAGATCACGGGGGTGGTCAGGGTATCCAGAAGGGCCCGGGTCTGGCCCAGGCTGTTGAAGCGCAGGTCGGCGGTGATCAGGCACACCACCACCAGGGTAGCCAGCAGGATGCGCAGACCGAGGTGGGATTCCTTGAGAAATAGCGGCTTGATGGCAGCGCCCGCGAACAGGGTTACTCAGTCGAGAGCAGATCGATGGTATGGCGGTCCATCTGTTCCATCGCCCGGCCGCCACCCCGCGCCACACAGGTCAGGGGATCGTCGGCCACAATCACCGGCAAACCGGTCTCCTCGGAAATGAGCCGGTCGAGGTCGCGCAGCAGGGCGCCACCCCCGGTCAGGACAATGCCGCTCTCGGCAATGTCGGCCGCCAGCTCCGGAGGCGACTGTTCCAGCGCGGACTTGACCGCCTGCACAATGGAAGACAGCGGGTCCTGCAGCGCTTCCAGGATTTCATCGCTGTTGAGGGTAAAGCTGCGCGGCACCCCTTCGGCCAGGTTGCGCCCGCGCACATCGATCTCCCGCAATTCGCTGCCGGCAAAGGCACAGCCGATTTCGGTTTTGATCCGCTCCGCCGTGGCATCGCCGATCAGGCTGCCGTAGCGCCGGCGCACATGCGACACGATGGCCTCGTCAAAACGGTCGCCGCCGACGCGCAGGGAGTCGCGGTAGACCACACCGTTGAGGGAGATGATTGCGATTTCAGTGGTACCACCACCGACATCAACCACCATGCAGCCGCTGGCTTCCTCGACATCCAGGCCGGCACCGATCGCCGCCGCCATCGGTTCCTCGATCAGGCGCACTTCCCGGGCCCCGGCGCTGAGCGCGGACTCGCGGATGGCGCGGCGCTCTACCTGGGTGGACATGCAGGGAACGCAGACCAGAACTCTCGGACTGGGGCGGATAAAACGGCTCTCGTGTACCCGGGCAATGAAATGCTGGAGCATCTTCTCGGTGACCTGGAAGTCGGCGATAACGCCGTCCTTCAGGGGGCGGATAGCGGTGATGTTGCCGGGGGTGCGGCCGAGCATGCGCTTGGCCTCGGTACCTACCGCTTCGATAGTCTTGACGCCATTGTGGAAACGGATCGCCACCACCGAGGGCTCATTCAGTACAATTCCCTTGTCGCGCACGTAGATAAGAGTGTTCGCTGTGCCCAAATCGATGGAGAGATCGTTTGAGAACACTCCGCGCAGCTTCTTCAACATGAATTTTTACTACCTTGTGAATAGGTCGGGGAACTCCGGACGCGGAGCTCTGCAAGCACCCCTTGCTGCCGCCCTCTAGTTAAAGACGGCAATATCTTTATTCTACGGTGTGTGACTTGGCTCGCAACTGTATCAATCGCGGGGATTTTGGGCAAGGCGCAAATGTGATAAGTTTACGCCCCCGCCGAGCAGGCGGCAGCACAGCAACGGTAGCGGAGTCGATGACAATACAGCAGGACGAGATAGAGAAAATCGCGGAACTGGCACGCATCCGCATCGCTCCGGATGAGGTGGCAGAGGTGACCTCCCGCATCGCCAATATCCTGACGCTCGTGGACCAGCTGCAGGCCATCGACACTGCCGGCATAGAGCCCATGGCCAACCCCCTGGATGCCGTCCAGCGCCTGCGCGTGGACGCCGTCACCGAGGCCAACCAGCGCGATGCCTTCCAGGCAATCGCCCCGGCGGTGGAAAGCGGCCTGTACCTGGTCCCCAAAGTCATCGAATAGCGGTTCGACCGCTCCCAGGACGTCACATGCATGAACTTTCAGTCGCCCAGCTGAGCCTCGGGCTGCGCGAGAAACAGTTTTCCAGCGTCGAACTTGCGCGCACCTACCTCGACCGCATTCGCTCACTGGACGGGCGCTACAACAGCTTCGTCACGGTTGACGAGGAAGGCGCCCTGGCGGCGGCGGCGGCGGCGGATACGCGCCTGGCCGCCGGGGAAACCGGCCCCCTGCTGGGCATCCCGCTGGCGCACAAGGACATTTTCTGCACCCGTGGAGTCCGCACCAGCTGTGGCTCGAGGATGCTGGACAATTTCATACCGCCCTATGACGCCACGGTAGCCACCCGCCTGCGGGACGCCGGTACCGTCATGCTGGGCAAGACCAACATGGACGAGTTCGCCATGGGCTCCTCCAACGAATCCAGTTTCTATGGCCCGGTGCGCAACCCCTGGGACCCCGGCCGCGTGCCCGGCGGCTCCTCCGGCGGCTCCGCCGCGGCCATCGCGGCGCGCCTGGCGCCCCTGGCAACAGGTACCGATACCGGCGGTTCCATCCGCCAGCCGGCGGCCTTCTGCGGCATCACCGGCCTCAAGCCCACCTACGGGCGGGTGTCCCGGCTGGGCATGGTGGCTTTCGCTTCCAGTCTCGACCAGGCCGGCCCCATGGCCCGCAGCGCCGAGGATTGCGCCCTGCTGCTGAACGCCATGGCCGGCTTTGATCCCCAGGACTCGACCTCCTCGGAGCTGCCGGCGGAGGACTACAGTGCCGCCCTGCAGCAGCCGCTGACGGGCCTGCGCATCGGCCTGCCGCGGGAATATTTCGGCGCCGGCCTGGACGCGGCCACCGGTGAGCGCATCCACGTCGCCCTGGCGCTGCTGGAGCAGCAGGGCGCCACGCTAGTCGACATTTCCCTGCCCCACACCGGGCTCAGTATCCCCACCTACTACATCGTCGCCCCGGCGGAGGCGTCCACCAACCTGTCGCGCTTTGACGGCGTCCGCTACGGCTACCGCTGCCAGCAGCCGCGGGACCTGCACGACCTGTATACCCGCAGCCGCGAGGAGGGCTTCGGCGACGAGGTCAAGCGACGCATCCTGGTGGGGACCTACGCTCTCTCCGCCGGCTACTACGACGCCTACTACAAGAAAGCGCAGCAGGTCCGGCGCCTGATCCGGCAGGATTTCCTCGATGCCTTCGGGCAGGTGGACGTGATTGCCGGCCCGACCACACCGGGCCCCGCCTTTGGCCTCGGCGCCAAGGGCAGTGACCCGCTGGCCATGTACCTGGAGGATGTCTACACCCTGGCGGTCAATCTCGCCGGCCTGCCCGGCATGTCAGTACCCGCCGGCCAGGTCGACGGCATGCCCGTGGGCCTGCAATTGATCGGCCAGCACTTTCGGGAAGCGCGCCTGCTCAACGTTGGCCACCAGCTGCAACAGGCCTCGGACTGGCATCTGCAGGTGCCCCCGGTGGGAGCCCGCTCCGCGGGCGATGGCCCCGGCGAACAGCCACACTCGCCCGCGGAGCGAGCTCCCACAGAGCGGGCACCATCGCCCGCGGAGCGGGCTCCTACAGGAGACGCGCCATGAGCTGGGAAGTGGTGATCGGGCTGGAAGTGCACCTGCAGCTGGCCACGCGCTCGAAGATATTTTCCGGCGCCGCCACCACGTTCGGTGCGGAGCCCAATACCCAGGCCTGCGCGGTGGATCTCGCCATGCCGGGCATGCTGCCCGTGCTCAATGAGCAGGCGGTGCGCTATGCGGTGATGTTCGGCCTCGGCATCGGTGCCGAGATCGGCCTGCGCTCGGTGTTCGACCGCAAGAACTACTTCTACCCCGACCTGCCCAAGGGCTACCAGATCAGCCAGTTCCAGGCGCCCATCGTCGGTCGCGGCGAGTTCGAGATCCAGCTCGAGGACGGCAGCACGCGCCGTATCGGCATTACCCGCGCCCATCTGGAGGAAGACGCCGGCAAGTCCCTGCACGAGGATTTCCACGGCATGACCGGCATTGACCTCAACCGCGCCGGCACCCCCCTGCTGGAGATCGTCAGCGAGCCCGACCTGCGCAGCGCCGAGGAGGCCGTGGCCTACCTGAAGACCCTGCACAGTCTGGTCACCTACCTCGGGATCTCCGACGGCAACATGGCCGAGGGCTCCATGCGCTGCGACATCAACCTGTCCCTGCGCCGCGCCGGGAGCACCACCCTCGGCACCCGCGCCGAGATCAAGAACGTGAACTCCTTCCGCTTTGTGGAGAAGGCCATTCACCACGAAATCGAGCGCCAGACCGACATCCTCGAGAGCGGCGGCAAGGTGGTGCAGGAAACCCGGCTTTATGACGCCGACCGGGATGAAACCCGCTCCATGCGCAGCAAGGAAGTCGCCAACGACTACCGCTATTTCCCGGAACCCGACCTGCTGCCGGTGGTCATCGATGAGGCCTGGGTCGAGAGCGTCCGCGCCACCCTGCCGGAGCTGCCGGCGGCGAAGCGCCAGCGCTTTGTCAGCGACTACGGGCTGTCCACCTACGACGCCGGCGTACTGGCCGCCAACCGTCCCCTGGCCGACTACTACGAGGCCGTGGTCGAAGGCTGCGGTGATGCCAAGATCGCCGCCAACTGGGTACAGGTTGAGCTGCTGGGCCAGCTCAACCGCGGCGAACTGGACCTGGGCCAGAGCCCGGTTGACGCCGCCGGCCTGGCCGGCCTGATCCGGCGTATTCTCGACGGCAGTATCTCGGGCAAGATCGCCAAGCAGGTGTTCGAGGCCATGTGGGCGGGAGAAGGCGATGCCGACACGATTATCGCCGCACGCGGCTTGCAGCAGGTCAGTGACAGCGGCGCCCTCGCGGCCCTGGTCGACGAGGTGATCAGCGGCAATCCGGCCCAGGTCGCCCAATACCTGGCTGCAGACGAAGGCAAGCGCAAGAAACTGGCCGGTTTTTTCGTCGGCCAGATCATGAAGCTGTCCAGGGGTCAGGCCAACCCGCAGATGGTCAACGAACTGCTTAACGACAAGCTGGCTGAGGCCGGCAGCGACGGGGAATCATGAAGAAAGACAAGGAAAAGGTAATCGACGAGGTCTGGACCGAGGACCACGTGCGCAGCTTCCTGCAGGTCCGCGCCCACGACGGCAGCGATACCGACTTTCACATGCTGCTGAAAGCCTACCAGAGCATGCGCGCCTCGGACTTCGAGCTGTTTGTGCAATTTTTTCTCGGCGAAGGACGCAACCTGGATGCCACCGGCAGGGACGGGCGCAGTGTGCTGCAGATTGTCGATGAGCATCGCCACGGGGCCGAGTACGCGGCGATCCTGCGCCGTGCCGGCGCCAGCGCCTGAGCCGCACTACACTAGCGATCGATCGGCACCCGGCCTTTCATGAAGCGCTCGCGGTTCTTGCGCTTCTGCTCTTCGCTCTTGCGCAATAGCACGTAGACCGCCCCGGTGCCGCCGTGACGAGGCTGGGCGCTGTGGAAGGCCTGCACCACCGGCATTTCCCGCAGCCAGACATCGACGTGGCCCTTGAGCACCGCGCTGCGCTCGCGCTCGGCCTTGCGCTCGCCCTTGCCGTGAACCAGCATGACGCTGCGCAAGCCCAGTTCGAAGCACTGCTCGATGAAGTCGAACAATTCCCTGCGAGCCACGCGTACCGTCATCCGGTGCAGGTCCAGGCGAGCCTCCTGCTCATAGCGGCCCTGGCGCAACTTGCGATAGACCCCGTTCTGCACCCCCGGCCGCTTGAAGTCCAGCACATACCAGGCATCCAGCGGCTCGGCCTCGCGGTCATTGAGGATATTGCGATCCACTTCGGGCCCGGTGACAGCCGCCTGGCGCCGCTCTGCCAGGGAACTGTCACGGTCATCGAAGGACCCGCCCAGTGCCACCCGGCGCTCCCGCTTCAGCGGCACCACATCGCCCATTTCGCGATGAAAAAGTGTTCTGTCGTCGTCAGCCATGGCTTCCCGCTCCCATGCGATGCATCATTATAACCGACACCCCGAGAACCAGGACCTCACTATGGAAGGCAACATTGTTCGTGGCGCTGATTACCTGCTGCGCGGCGCACGCCTGCTGACGCACCCGACACTGCGGCTGTTCGTGATCGTGCCGCTACTGGTCAATATCCTGATCTTCGGCTCCCTGCTGGGCCTGACATTCAGCTTCCTCGACCGCAGCATCAGCAGCTGGATGGAGAGCCTGCCGGCCTGGCTGGGCTTCCTCGAATGGATCATCTGGCCCCTGCTGGTAGTGGTATTCGGGCTGCTGAGCGGCTACGTATTTACAGCCGTTGCCCTGCTGATCGCCTCGCCCTTCAACAACCTGCTGGCGGAGAAGACCGAGGAACTGGTCACCGGCAAGCCTGTCGATGCCCTTGAGGGGCCGCTGGCGGCGCTGCTCTCGGTTCCCAGGGCGATCCTGCGGGAGCTCGCCAAACTGCTGTACTACGTACCGATGGCCCTGCTGGTGCTGATCCTGAGCTTTGTGCCGGGTATCAACCTGGCCGCGCCGCTGCTCTGGTTCCTGCTGGGTGCCTGGATGATGAGCATCCAGTTCGTCGACTACCCGGTGGACAACCACCAGCTGGGGTTCGGGGAAGTGAAGGTGGCGGTCGCCAGGCGCCGCCTCAGCAGCCTCGGTTTTGGCGGCAGCGTGGCCCTGTGCGCGGGCATTCCCGTGCTCAACTTTTTTGTGGTACCCGCCGCAGTGGTGGGCGCAACCCTGCTCTGGTGCGAGGAACTGCGTTAGCGGCGCCCTACTCCAGCAGCTCCGCCGGGGGATGAGTGCACTCCAGGCGCGTGCCCAGCAGGGCCTCGATATCGGGCAGCAGGAAGGCGTCATCCTCGCTGGCAAAACTGATGGAGATGCCAGTGGCGCCAGCGCGGCCGGTGCGGCCGATGCGGTGCACATAATCGTCGGGGTCCTCCGGCAGGTTGTAGTTCACCACGTGACTGACACCCTCGACGTGAATACCACGACCGGCGACATCGGTGGCCACCAGCACCTTGATCTCGCCTTGCTTGAACTGTGCCAGGGTGCTGCTGCGCTTGGCCTGGGGAATTTCCCCGGAGAGAATACCGCAGGAGACACCAGCCTTGCGCAGGCGCTCGTGCAGGCGCCTGACCTGGTCCCGGCGGTTGGCGAACACAATGACGCTGCTGGCCTCGGGGCTGCGCACCAGATTGACCAGCAGCTTGTAGCGCTGCTCGCTGCTCACCAGGTAGACCTTCTGGTCGACGGAATCGGTGGCCACGTGGTCGGGCTCGATTTCAACCGTGATCGGCTCGTAGGTCCACTGTTCGGACAGATTGAGGATATCCTGGGTAAAGGTGGCCGAAAACAGCAGGGTCTGGCGATCCTCCTTGCGCGGGGTGGCGCGGACGATACGCTTGACCTGCGGAATGAAGCCCATGTCCAGCATCCGGTCGGCCTCGTCCAGCACCAGGATCTCCACCCGGTCCAGGAATACGTCCCGGCGCTGCATGAAGTCGATCAGGCGCCCGGGGGTCGCAACTACCAGGTCGACGACTACCGAGCCGAGGCGGTTGAGCTGCTTCTGGTAGTCCATGCCGCCAATCAGGGTTGCCACCTTCAGTCCCGTGTACCTCGCCAGGTCTTCTGCATCGGCGGCGATCTGCATCACCAGCTCCCGGGTCGGCGCAATCACCAGTGCCCGCGGCTCGCCCAGAAAACGTTCACCTTCATCCGGGTTGCAGAGCAGGTCGTTGAAGACCGTAATCAGGAAGGCGGCCGTCTTGCCGGTGCCGGTCTGGGCCTTGCCGATGGCGTCGTGGCCCTGCAGGGTCTGGGGCAGGATCGCGGCCTGGATCGGAGAACAGTACTCGAAGCCAAGATCGGCTATGCCATGCATGATCTCGTCACGCAGGCCCAGGTCATGGAAGCGGGTCTGCCCGTCCTGCGGCGGCACCTGGAAGTCGTCGAGGGTCCAGCCATCCCGTGACTGCGCCGCCTTCCGGGGTCGGGACCTGTCCGCCTTGCCGCGGCCGCGGTCACTGTGACCGGGGCTGCGCGGTGGCTTGCCGTGGGTGGAGTCGCTGCTGGGGCTTTCCGGGGCGGGGGCGGAGGAGGCTGCGCCGCTGGCGCTGTTGCCGTCGCGCCCGAGTAGACTCTTGATCAAGGTGATTTCCTGTCCGGTTGCAAAACTTACCGCTGCGTTCAAAGGGGCGCTAGTCTAGCATTTTTGGCCGCGAAAAGGAGTGCCGGGGATATAGCCGCGAGAGGTAGTAATCGGCGCTGACAAAACGCCCGCCTCCCAGGCACAACAGGGCCAGCAGCATGATGAAGTAGGTGGCGGCAAACTCGATGCCGTTGTTGAGAATCACCAGATTGCCGTGCTCCGTGAGCCAGGCATAGTTGCCGTGCTCGCGCAGCAGTTCCCGCGCCGCGCCCAGACGCACGGCAATCTCCTCGGCGCCGGAGTCGGCGATCGCGGCCCAGCCGTTCTGCCAGTGGACGCTGAATGCTGCGACCGCCATGGTCACCATCAGCGGCAGCGCGACCCAGCGGGTGGCGAGACCCAGCAACAACAGCAGCGCACCGATCGCCTCGGTATAGGCCGCCAGGTATGCCAGCAACGTCGGCCACGGCAATCCCAGGCCCCAATCGGGGTTGCCGAACCACTCAATGGTGTTGTCCATCCCGCGGATCTTCTGGATCCCCGCCAGCCAGAACACCGGCACCAGATACAGTCGCAGCGCCAGGGGGGCGAGCCAGTCCAGGCTGCGCAGGGCACCGAACAGGCCATCGTGCAGGGAGTAGTACAGGGATGCCAGGCGATTCATCTACAGGCCTCGTGAAACTCAGAGGGTGTGACAGTGGCAACCGGGAAAAGTTTGTCAGCGCCGACAATCCGGGCAACCGCTGCGCCGCTCCAGCACCAGGCGCTGCAGCGACAGGCTGCGCAGGTCCAGCATCAGCACCGCCCCGCGCAGGCTCTGCTCCATGCCGACCAGGAACTTGATGGCCTCCAGGGCCTGCAGCGAACCGAGCACACCCACCACCGGGCCCAGCACACCATTCTCGGCGCAGGCTGCATTGCTGTCGTCCGCCGCCGCATCCGGATACAGGCAGCGATAGCAGGGCCCGCCACGGGCCGTGTCGAACAGCGCCAGCTGCCCCTCCATGCGAATGGCGGCAGCAGACAGCAGCGGCACGCCCGCCGCCACACAGCCGCGGTTGAGGGCATGGCGGGTGGCAAAGCGGTCGCTGGCGTCCAGCACCAGGTCCGCGCCCCGGATCGCCGCGCCCATGCTGTCGGCGTCGAGGTGGCGAGCGAGCACCTCGACCTCGACCCTCTGGTTGAGCGCACGCACGGCGCGGGCCGCGGATTCGGCCTTGTTGTCACCCAGCCCGGCCTCGGTGTGGGCAACCTGACGCTGCAGATTGCTCAGCTCCACCCGATCTCCGTCCGCGAGCCGCAGGGTGCCGACGCCGGCTGCGGCCAGGTACAGCGCTGCGGGGCAACCGAGCCCCCCCAGGCCCACCACCAGCACGGTCGCCGCCGCCAGCGCTTCCTGGCCGGCAATGTCGACCTCCGGCACCAGCAGCTGGCGGCTGTAGCGTTCCAGATCCGAGTCATCCAGCACCGCAGCGCCCCCCACTAATACGCTCCAGGCGAGCGAGATCGCGGCGGGTCTCGACCTCGGTGAGGCCGGCGGCGGCCAGCAACTGGCGAACCGCCTCCCCCTGCTGAAAACCGTGCTCCAGCAACAGCCAGCCGCCCGGACGCAGGTGGGCCGGGGCCGCGGCCGCCAGCTGCCGCAAATCGTCCAGCCCGGCGCTGCCCGCCACCAGCGCACTGCGCGGCTCGAAGCGGATGTCACCACGGCCCAGCCAGGGGCTGTCGCTCTCTACGTAGGGCGGGTTGCTGACAATGAGGTCGAATTGCTCGCCCTGGAGGGCGGCAAACCAGTCCGATTGCAGACAGCGAATCCGGCCCGGGCACAGGCGCCGGGCATTGTCCCCGGCTACCGCCAGCGCGGCGGCAGACGCATCGCTCGCAGTCACCTGCCAACCCGGGCGCTCGCAGGCCAGCGCCAGGGCAATGGCACCGCTGCCGGTGCCGAGCTCCAGCACTGCCGCGGTCGGTGGCAGTGGCAGCTCCAGGGCCCACGCCACCAGGGTCTCGGTTTCGGGACGGGGAATCAGCGTCGCCTCAGTCACGCGCAGGGACAGGGACCAGAATTCCCGCTCGCCAGTCAGGTAAGCTACCGGCACGCCGGCACGGCGCCTGTCCAGCAAGGCCGCATAGTCCGCTGCCTGCACTGCGGTCAGCGTGTGTTCCGGCCAGGTGTAGAGCCAGCTGCGGGATTTGCCGAGCAGGTGGCCCAGCAGGATCTCCGCGTCGCGGCGCCCGCTGTCACCCGGGAGGTCGTCGCCGGCGCGCAGGCAGGCTGCGACCGTGGCCATCAGTGCCCGGCCAGCGCCGCCAGCTGGTCGGCCTGGTACTCCTGTCGCAGGGGGCCGACAATGACGTCCAGGTTGCCCTGCATGACCTCATCGATGCTGTACAAGGTCAGGTTGATGCGGTGGTCGGTGATCCGGCCCTGGGGGAAGTTGTAGGTGCGGATACGCTCGGACCGGTCGCCGCTGCCGACCAGGTTGCGGCGCTGTTCGGCCTGTTCCGCCGCCTGCTTGTCCACCGCCGAAGACATCAGCCTGGCCTGCAGCAGGGACAGTGCCCGGGCCTTGTTCTTGTGCTGGGAGCGTTCGTCCTGACACTCCACCACAATACCGCTGGGCAGGTGGGTGATACGGACGGCGGAATCGGTCTTGTTGACGTGCTGGCCACCGGCGCCGGAGGCGCGGAAGGTATCCACGCGAATGTCGGCCTTGCTGATCTCGCTGACCTCCACCGCATCCGGTTCCGGCATTACGGCCACCGTGCAGGCAGAGGTGTGGATGCGGCCCTGGGACTCGGTCGCCGGCACCCGCTGCACGCGGTGGGCACCGGATTCGAACTTGAGGTGGGCGTAGACATCCCGTCCCTCCACCAGACTGATGATCTCCTTGAAGCCGCCGTGTTCGCCCTCCCGTTCGGACAGCACCTCGATACGCCAGCCCATCTGTTCGGCGTAGCGACTGTACATGCGAAACAGGTCGCCGGCGAAAATCGCAGCCTCGTCGCCGCCGGTGCCGGCGCGAATCTCCAGAAACACGTTGGCGGAGTCCTGCGGATCCCGGGGCAGGAGCAGGGTCTGCAACTCCAGTTCCAGTTCCGCGAGGCGTGCACTGGCGCTGTCGATCTCCTCCTCGGCCATGGCAACGATATCCGGATCCGACTCCGACAGCATCTGCCGGGCCTCCTCGACGTCTTCCCGGACCCGATGGTACTGGGCGTAACACTGCACCAGGGCTTCCAGTTCCGAGTATTCACGCGACAGGTCGCGGAAGCGGTTCTGGTCGGCGATGGTTTCGGCGTCGCCGAGCAGGGCGGCCACTTCCTCGTGGCGATCCGTGAGGGCATCCAGTTTGGTCAGCAGTGAGGCTTTCATTGCAATATGCGCTGGCCGGGTGGTGGGTTGGGGATATCCCTGGTGGGGTCTTTGGAGCTCGCTTCCGGCAATTGCTCCGGCCCCCCGGCTGAGGCGCCCCCGGCTGAGGCGCCCCCAACAGACTCCAGGCCCAGCAGCTTGCGGGCCCCAGCCAGCAGGTCCTGGCGGCCATCGGCGCTGGCCCGCTTGAGACCCGCAGTGGGGGCGTGAATCAGCTTGTTGGTAATGCCGCGCGCCAGCTGGGCAACGATCTGCTGCGGATCGTCTCCCCGCGCCAGGCTGCGCAGCGCACGCTGCAGCTCCTGTTCGCGAATGCTCTCTGCCATCTCCCGGTACTGACGCACGGTATCCACGGCGGCCAGGCTGCGCACTTCCTCCAGTACCTGGGCCACACCCTCCTCAATCAGCAGGTCCGCCTTGCGGGCCTCGCTCTGGCGGCTACGCAGGTTCTGTTCGACGATCTCGCGCAGGTCATCCACGGTGTAGAGGTAGATATCCGCAAGCTCCGCGACCTGGGGTTCGATGTCCCGCGGCACGGCGATGTCGACCATCAGTATGGGCCGGTGCTTGCGCGCCTTGATGGCCTGCTCCACGGCGCCCTTGCCGAGAATAGGCAGCTGGCTGGCGGTAGAGGTAATGACGATGTCCGAGTGCAGCAGGTGCTCGGGAATATCCGCCAGCAACACCGCTTCGGCACCGAACTTTTGCGCCAGCTCCCGCGCGCGACCCAGGGTACGGTTGGCAATGACGATGCGGCGCACGCCTGCCTCGACCAGATGGCGGGCGACCAGTTCCACCGTTTCCCCGGCCCCTACCAGCAGCGCATCGCAGCGGCTGAGATCGGAAAAGATATGGCCCGCCAGATCCACCGCGGCGTAGGCCACTGACACCGGGTTCTCGCCAATGGCGGTGTCGGTGCGCACTTTCTTGGCAATCGCAAACACCTTCTGGAACAGGCGGCCGAGCTCGCCACTGATCGTACCGGCCTCCAGCGCCACCGCGTAGGCCGACTTCAACTGGCCCAGGATCTGCGGCTCCCCCAGCACCATGGAGTCCAGGCCGCTGGCCACCTTGACCATATGCTGCAAGGCGGCGCCGGCTTCATGGTAATAGGCGGCCTGGCGCAGTTCCTGGCTGGACAGGTGATGGTAGTTGGCCATCCATTCGATCAGTCGGGCGGACTTGTCCGCCGGCTTGCAGTTGTCGGGGACCATGGCGTAAAGCTCGGTGCGATTGCAGGTGGAGAGGATGACGACCTCATCCAGCCCCGCCTGCTCGCAGGCATTCTCCAGCGCTTCCGCAACCTGCTCCGGCGCGAAGGCCACGCGTTCGCGCACCTCGACACCGGCGGAGTTGTGATTGATGCCCAGGGCGATCAGGTTCATGGCGTTGGTGGTCGGCTCCCGTGGCGGCGGGCCACAAAAGGCCGCGGACCAAACCACAATCGGTAGGAATATGCGCGGATTCTAGCAAGTTACAGCCCAAAAGACAGGTGTTTGCGTATCTAAACACAGGAACCTCTGGCGCTCTCCCGGGTCCACAGGAGTTGGGATTAGTCGCCCGACTATGTCACTATTGCGCCGTGTACGCTGGATACTCATGCCTGCCCTGAAAATGTTCCGACTAATCCTGACATCTGCGCTGCTGCTGGCCGCGTCCGGTTGCGCCATCACCGCCGTGGCGCCGCCCGAGCCGCATGCGGAGGAGCACGCCAGCCCGGCCGCAGTGGCGCCCGAGCCCCCGGAGCGGGCCTTCCCGGAGGACAGCATCTACCCGCTGCTGGTCGCCGAGTTCGCCCTCCGCCGCAGTGCCTATGACACGGCACTGGGCAACTACCTGGAGCAGGCAGAACGGCTGCGCGATCCCGGGGTCAGCGCCCACACCACCCATCTCGCGCAGTTCATGAAGCGCGAGCCCCAGGCGCTGGAAGCCGTGCGGCTGTGGGTGGAGCTGGAGCCCGGACACCCGGAGGCCAACAACACCCTGGCCACCCTTTTGGTTCGCCAGGGCCGCCCCGCGGCCGCGGTGCCGCACCTGGCGGTGCTCGCCCGCCAGGGCCTGCAGCCCAATTTCCCGATGCTGCTGGGCGGGTTTCGCGAGCTGCCCGACACAGAGCAACAGGCGCTGGCCGAGGCCGTGAATACCCTTGAGGACGACTTTCCCGATGACACGCGCCTGCTGCTGACCCGGGCGCTTATCCTCGACGAACTGGATCAGGCCGAGGCCACGAGCGCCGTGTTGGAACAGCTGCTTGCGCTGGAACCCGGACAAACCCAGGCCCTGTTGCTGGACGCCAAACTGCGCCTGGAGGCGGGCCATCCCGCGCCATTTCAGCGCATTGAGGAGGCGCTCGCGGCAGCGCCGGACAACAGCAGCCTGCGACAGCAGTACGCACGCCTGTTGACGCGCTCCGATGTCGATGCCGCGCGTCGGCAGTTTGAAATCCTGTCCGCGCAGTCGCCCCGGGATGGTGATCTGCTGCTGTCCCTGGCACTACTCAATCAGGACAATGGCGACACCCTTGCCGCCAAGGCCTACCTGCGCCAGGTGCTGGCCCTGGAGCAGCGGGTTGACGAGGCCAACTACTATCTCGGCCGGATCGCCGAGGACGAAGGCAGGCCGGAGGAGGCCATCGCCGCCTATAGCCGGGTCGAGGACCCCGAGAGCAGGGAGTTCTTCAGCGCCCGCGGCCGGGTTGGCCGCATGCTGATCCAGCGCGGCGACAGCAGCGGCAGCGCCGAATTCTTCGACCTGCAACGGCAGGCCTACCCGGAACTGCGGGAACAATTGTACGCTCTTGAGTCGGAGCTGCTGGTCCAGGCCAGACTACTCGACGCAAGCATGGCGCTGCTCAACCAGGCCCTGGCAGAGCTGCCTGAAGCCACATCCCTGCGCTACAGCCGCGCCATGCTGGGTGAGCGCCTGGACGACCTGGCACTAATGGAATCCGACCTCCGCCACATTCTGGAGCAGGACCCGGACAACGCCACCGCCCTCAACGCTCTCGGCTACACTCTCAGTAACCGGACCACCCGCTACGACGAGGCTTACGCCCTGATTGCGCGTGCGCTCGAACTTGCGCCCGAAGAGCCCGCCATTCTCGACAGCATGGGCTGGGTGCTGTTTCAACAGGGCAAGGCAGAGGAAGCCGTGAGCTACCTGCAGCGCGCCTGGGACGGCCTCCCCGACCCCGAAGTGGCTGCGCATCTGGGCGAAGTACTGTGGACCCTGGGCGAGAAGCAGCAGGCCTACAGCGTCTGGCGCGACGGCCTGCTGCAGGACCCGGAGCATGACCTCCTGCAGGAAACCCTCGAGCGGCTGGGCATTTCCGTCTCTGACCTGCGGCCACAGTGAACCGCACCGGTCCTGCCTGCCTGCGCCTGCTGCCCCTGTCTCTGCTGCTGTGGCTGGCCGCCTGCGCCACGGGCCCGGCGCCCGTCGCTGAATACCCCTGGCAGCAGCGCAGCCAGCAACTGGCAAACCTCGAGAGCTGGACCGCCCGCGGCAAAATCGCCGTGCGCAGCGGCCAGCAGTCCGAATCCGCCAGCCTCGACTGGCAGCAACACGGCAGCCACACCAGGCTGCAGCTGGCGGGCCCCATGGGGCTGCAGGCGACCGAGATCCGCAGCGACGGCCACGAACTGCTGATCCAGCGCGGCGATGAGCTGACGCGCCTGGACATCTCCACCCCCGACGCGGTGCGCCTGCATACCGGCTGGGATCTGCCGCTAAAGGCCCTGCCCTACTGGCTCAAGGGCCTGCCCGCGCCGGCCCCTCGCGCCACGACCGTGGAGGTGGTCGACGAGCTGCTGCAGCAGCTGGAGCAGGATGGCTGGATAGTCCGTTACCAACACTACCAGCAGTTCGATGACTACCTGCTCCCTACCCGCCTGAGCATTGAGCGCGGGGATACGCGGGCGCGGCTCGTCATCCAGGACTGGCGGCCGGGGGCAGCGCCATGACACCCGCTCTGGCGCTGCTGTCGCCCGCCAAGCTGAACCTGTTCCTGCACGTGACCGGGCGCCGCGGCGATGGATACCATACCCTGCAGACCGTCTTCCAGCTGCTGGACTGGGGTGACCACATGGAATTCAGCCCGGACCATGGCGGCCAGGTGCAGCTGCACATGCCGGGCGTTGCCGTGGCTGCAGAGGACAACCTGATCCTGCGCGCCGCGCGCCTGCTGCAGCGGGGCAAGCTCGGCGCGCGAATAACCTGCCACAAACGCATCCCCATCGGCGGCGGCCTGGGTGGCGGCTCCTCCAACGCCGCCACCACCCTGCTGGCCCTGAACCATCTCTGGGAACTGGGACTGGCGCAGGCCGAACTGCAGGCCCTGGGTGCCGACCTGGGCGCCGACGTACCGGTGTTCGTCGCCGGCCACAGTGCATGGGCGGAGGGGGTCGGTGATCAACTGCAACGCATCGCGTTGCCGGAAGCGTGGTATCTTGTGCTCAAGCCTGCCTGCTCGGTGCCGACAGGGGAAATTTTTTCCAGCCATGAATTGACACGGGACACCTCGCCAATCACAATAGCCGCCTTTTTTCAGGGGGTCTACCGCAACGACTGCGAGCCGGTTGTGGTGGCCAGGTACCCTGAGGTCGGAGACGCGCTGCAGTGGCTGCGAGGCTTCGCCGCGGCGCGGCTGACCGGCACCGGCGCCTGTGTTTTTGCCGCCTTTGGCAGCCAGCAAGAGGCGGTCGCGGTGCAGAAGCAGGTCCCGGCTCGATGGATGAGCTTTACCGCCCGTGGCATTGATGTGTCGCCGGTACTGACGGCACTGGCCTGAGGTAAACAACAGAATTATTGGGGTGTCGCCAAGTGGCAAGGCACCGGGTTTTGATCCCGGCATTCGTAGGTTCGAATCCTACCACCCCAGCCATACAGAAGAGCTTCGTGATCTGACCGCATGAAGCGGCGGATGCGAAGCAGGAAAGCCGACCGGTAGGGTTCGAACCAGGTTCGACCACTGCCGCAGGCAGTGGGGCGGAGGAGCAACGCGACGCCGGGCGCAGCCCGAGGGCCGAAGGCCCGAGTCAATCCTACCACCCCAGCCATACAGA
>TARA_R110002110_G_scaffold278023_2_pt1 | contig 51042 bp, 44 predicted proteins | sample TARA_R110002110 | Tara Oceans TARA_R110002110 (sample SAMEA4397330) | marine metagenome | biome: Polar Biome; feature: [SRF] surface water layer (ENVO:00010504); material: water (ENVO:00002006), including particulate matter (ENVO:01000060) such as... | depth 5 m | reverse complement strand
CCAGGCCGCCCCATAGCCTCGCAGATAGCTTCCGCATCGACACGGTCATTCTTATTGCTCTTGACGTACGGCTTAACGAACTGAGCAGCGATAAGTTTGACGGTACATCCCCGACGCTGTAACTCACGAGCCCAGTGGTGTGAGGATGCACAAGCTTCCATGCCGATCTCTGCCCCCGGTGCCACCTGTTGGCTCAACGCATCGAGCCACCGACCTCGTTTTAGGTTGGCCTGCCAATGCAGTTGGTCATGACGATCCACGCCATGCACGTGAAAAACAGATTTTGCGATATCCACACCGACTCTTGTAATCTTCATACGGGCTTCTCCTCATCCTCTGAATGGTTGGTTACCACCTACCATTCTGGCGCAAAGACGCCGAATTGGTAGGGTGAGGAGGAGTCCATCCCATTGGTTACAAACAGCCCCAGCTGTTTCTCCTTAGTGCGGTTCTCCATCTCTCCGCGTACGCAGTGGAATTTTTCATTCAAGTGATTGGCACCACCGCGGCTGACCGGCATATTGGTGACCACGAAGCCAGGGTTCTCCTTTTTAGGGCAGGTACTCGGCATTGCCCACCACTCGCCGTTCACTGGACCAGGATTTGCGGGTCCGGTAGCGTGAGCTGCGGAACCGGCTGGCTGACTTGCCAGTGATCCCACGCTCGGATGGGGTAGAACGCGGCATCACTTGAGCTAGGAGGGATCGATAGGGCGATGGGCTAGATGGTGCTCTTCGTCCGGTTCGATGTCAGCAGCGATACGTCCGATGTTCTCATTCCCGGTTTGGTGCAGCATGAAGTGTTGCCCCAAGAGGATTAAAGGCGCACCAATGAAAGCACCAACACCGCTCAGAGTATACACCCATCCTACGGTCTCGAGCGACTTGGTCACAAATGCATAAAACCTATGTGTCACTCGATCGACCGCGTAGGAGTAGGCTATATAGAAACTACCAATTGAAAAGATAAGAAACACGGCCAACATACTAAGCGCGCGTAGTGGGCGAAAAATGCCAGCGTAAATGTCCGAAAAAAATCCGCTATGACTTGATTCTTCAAGGGCGGGGAGCTCCAGAGCAACCGCATCACGTTCGCTACGCACCTGTTGCAGCTGGCGCTCAAGTTCCTCCACGCGTCCTGCCTGGCTGTAGCGCAATCGCTGGAGTTCACCCTCCTCCATCCGTACCAAAAGCTTGTCGACTTCGATGAGCGTAGCTCGCTCGTCTTCATCTCGGAAGAGCGTTCCGAGTACGGATAAATGGTTAATGAGATCCGGAACACTAAGGCCGTGCGTCGTGAAGACCTGTTCCAGAAGGACACCAAGCTCCGTTTCGTAGCGATTTTTTGCTATGGTTTTGCGCCCCTGTGCTTCGAGCAACAGGCCGGTATACAGCGGCGCGACGAGCCTTTCAGGCTGGGGAACACGAAGGGGGTCAGTCCGCTCACTGGGGGCCTTCATTATCAGGGCGCTTTTCTCAGCCCGAGATAGTGGCTTTAGAGCGCCGAGCGCTGCACGTTGCGCCTGCTCGAGTTTCCCCCGATCGAAACAGGTGTACGATACAAAAACTAGGCCGTCGGTGGGGGAAACGCGCTCTCCGTCCAAGCGGTTGAGTCTTCCGTTCTCAATAGCATCGATAACGTCGTCTACCAGTTTTGCGCTCTGCTCTGTGTAACCACGTCGTTCCAAGTCCCCTGCGAAACCGATCTGGAACCGTATATCGTTGATGCCGCGATGAAGCTTCTCGATGCCCTCTTCGAGAATTGTCAATTCATTATGTTTCGCCGCGAGGTCAATCGTCGCCTGCAATTCTTCAACCTTGCGCGCAGTTTCTAGCGCTTTCTTGAGGCCGGCCCTAGCGTCATCTTCAAGTCGCGCCGCATAAAGCTTCCGAGAAATTGAAACAAGTGTCTCTGACGACGAGGTAAGCTCTATAAACTGGGAAGCTAGATCTGACGCTGTCACCGACAGTCTGGCGCTGACCAGCTTGTCGAACAACCTATCAAAGCTGGCGAGTTGATATATGGATGCAAGGTTTTCATCCAGCAATAGCCGCGCCAATTCAGTTTCATTGCTCGATAGCAGGAAGGCAGCCGCTGCAACGATGATGGACTCTTTCTCGTTACTCTGAAACTTGATGTCGCTCTGCAGCAACTTCCGTAGTTGCTCGAGCGCAAGCTCCTCGTTGTCTGATACGATATACAATGCCGCCAGTGTCGAGTGCCCCTCGCCAGTGCCGACAACAAACCTCTCAAAAGACCGGAGGGGGGAGTTCTCCAGAACCACTCCACTCAGACGGACCATTCGCCCCTCGTTCATGGGGTCCGTGATGTACCTGATGTTCTTCTCTAATACACTCAGGTCCAAGGCGGCATTCGCACGGGCCAGAATTGATTCGAGTGTCGGATCATCTGCCAATTCGCTTTCCGGCCCACCCGCCTCCTGCGCGAATGTCGAAACCGGAATGATAAGAAGCAAAGCAAGCACCACCCGACCAATATGAAGTCGGTATCGCGCGTAAAATCTTGGATAAAACTTTCTCACGAAGAGGAACGTAGTGCAAAGCAGGAAGCAGAGCAAGATTGAAAGAGTGATTGAGATTCCCAATGCAAGCTCACTGCTTTCTTGGCCCAAAAAGGTTAGTACAGAATTCAGAGCACTCATGGCACCGAGCCACGGATAAATCGTCGTTGACACGACCTTCTCGGAGATCGTTAGGTAAAGTGGTCGTGATGGCTGCGCCAGGTCGGCCTCACGCCTTTCTAGTGCCAATCGATCTCGCGTTGCTTTTGTTTGCTGAAGTTCGGCCTCCGTATCGCGTATATCTGATTGAAGCGACACAATTTCGCGCTGCAGTTCTGCCTTTCGCTCACGAAACTGGAGTCGATTCTCCTCGAAAGCCTGTATTGCCATTTCCATCGGCGTCACGACCGCCTCGCCGCCAACGGAATTGGGTTGACTGTGCACAATGGCGGATGTGAATAGGAACCATGGCACAAAAAGCACTTTTACGATTCTTGTCATTCTTATACCTGGTGCTATTTACACGTCAGAACCTGATTGAGTCGGAATAGACGAATCCCTTGCGGCCCTCAAATTCGATTTGAGTCCATTCTTCACCGCGCTCGACAACCGTCACCCATGCACCCGTCGGCGCCTCGGCCACTACAACCGCAAAAGGGTCTTTTTCCGCGAGTATTTCTAACAATCGAAGCGCTCTGCCACGTGTACTAGCATTGGGGGTATTCGATCGTTCGATCACTTCGGCTGCAGCACTGCTCGCGGGGCTGCTCGTCGAGCGAGCCGCCTCGCCCGCTTTGGCAACTGCGGCCATGCTTGATTTGGCGTCGTAGGTGCTGGTCTTGCTAAGCGCAATCAAAGTCGCCTGATTGACGTCGCCCGTGGGTGTCAGGTCGTTCTCTCGCTGGAATGATCGTATGGCTGACTCCGTCATTGGGCCCGATACACCATCAATCGCCCCGTCGTAAAATCCAAGCTGAGCCAATCGTGATTGCAATTCGACAGAATCCATTGCGGTCTGTCCGCTCATGCCACTATCAAGGTCTAGCGATCGTAGCGCCGTGGCTGTTTCCGATGGCACATCAATGTCCCGGCATGTGTTGAGCATTCCCAACGTGCATTTGACGGCCGCAGACGATGATCGGGAATAGTAGGCCTTCGCGGCTACTGGCAATCCTAACCCTTCCGCTGATTTCCCGAGATAGAAGTAGGCCAAATCATGGTCATATTGCGTGTTGATTACTCGCTCGGCAAGCGCTTCCCACGCCTGCGCTTCGTATAGCGCATGCAGAGCTGACGCGTTCCTGCCCCAACCTACAGCACACTGAATGCCATCGCAATCCTGCGAAGCCGCGCCGCTTTTAAAGGCCTCATATCTGTAGACTTCCTGCTGTGGTTGCGTTGTGCACGCCGCAAGTAGCGCCACGCATGCAGCAATGCCAATCGTCAATTTCAGACTAGGCTGTGATTTACCCGTCGGTTCTGCTGCATTCATGAGCCTTTCCCACTTATGTTCGCACTTGTTGATGCACTGCTCCCAAGTAGCTGGCCAATGGGAGCTTCTGGCACGACGTGCGCCCGGTGTGGTTGCCAACCCATTCCGGCCTATTATGCACACATGCAGCTTGCGGTCCAGTAGATCGGCTTGGCCCAATGTGGTCAATTTGCAGGCCCCCGCCCCGATGTCATGGGTCGTGGATTGGCCGTGCACCGCACCATCGCCACTCACTTGATTCGCAGGGCGGGATTCACGCACGACACTGCCTGCACAGTAGCGGTCACCCAGGTGCGGCGCTTCGGCAGTGCGCTGAACTTGAATATCCATATCGATGGCGCACATCCCTGTGCGCCACCCTACAGGCGACCTGCGGTCGTCCAAATCAGCTGTCCTGCCGATTTGTCACATGTTGTTCCTAGACGGTGATTACACCGAGGACGCCGATGGCCGTTTAGCAGGCTTATTAAAATACCGCACGCTAGCAGAACCTGTAAGAATACGCTGTGACCATTCCCCAAAGGCCTAATCGGATAGGGTTTTCTCGACAATCACAACTCTGGTTGCACCTTTCGCACCAGTTATGATTGCACAAAGGTGCATAACAGTAGGAATAAACGGTATGAGATTTAGCCCGGGGACAAGATCAAAAACGAGCGCGATCGATGGAAAGACCGCGATCCACTTGCGTGAATCAACACTACCCCTGACAAATGAGACTGCAATAAGCAGAACTAGCAAAATGAGATGTAGAAGAAAGAGCCCAGCAAACGGACCGGATGTATCGGTTGCAGCGCCACCCGCGGCTCCAATACTCTGCATCACAGCAGAGTTAGAGCCAAGATATGGTAGGTAGTAGGTGGGCAGCATCAGTGCAATGTAAGCGAAAACAAATCCAGGCGTGGTTTTTAGAAAATTCATGATTTACAACCTCTAAATTTAGTTTTAGTTCTCGGTTGTTTCGGGCGGCGTAAGTTTCTGTGTAAGTTCGATTACGTCAAGGGCACAATACGTCGAAAGCTTTGTGAAAATCAAGCTCATTTGAGCGCGTGTTAGTGACACTTAATCTGTCCGATCCGCCCAGCGGTAGATGCCTGCCAGTAGCCTGTTTTACCATCATTCAAGCATCCGGAAACCGCTCCGGTATCTTCTGTCTACGCCACCTACACTGTAGTGGTCTAATCAAAGCGGACACCAACATGGGTGGTAAAATCGCCCGCAGAGAGGTGTTCAATGTCAAAGCAGCGCAGGTCATTTTCAATAGAATTCAAGCGTGAAGCTGACAGCCTGGTGCTGGATCAGGGTTATTCCGTAGCCGAGGCCAGCCGGTCTCTGGAGATCGGAGAAACGGCATTACGCAGGTGGCTCCATCAGCTAGAAGGAGAGCGGCATGGCATTACACCGACTTCCAAGGCATTAACGATCGAGCAGCAGCGCATCCAGGAGCTGGAAAGACAGGTGAGGCGACTGGAGCAGGAAAAATCCATATTAGAAAAAGCTACCGCTCTCTTGATGTCGGACGAGATGAATCGTACGCGCTGATAGACCAGTTAAGTGAGCAAGAGCCTGTGGAATTGGTCTGTTGCCTGTTTGGTATTTCCCTGTCAAGTTACTACGACTACAAGAAACGGCAATCGATGATCGACGTTAAGCGTCTGCAATTACGAAGTGAGGTCAACGAGTTGTTTACGCAGAGTCGTGGCTCAGCGGGTAGCCGAACCATCATGGCGATGCTCGAAGCATGTAGTGGTCAACCAGGCCCTGACAGTAGTCCAGGTGTTCCCCCGGTACATGGTGTTTCCTCCCATGCTCACGGAATAGGCTAGAATTCTCCCTCAACCAGAGGGAGTCCCTTGTGAGCCAGCACGGCAAATTGATCCTGGGTAACGGATTACCGCAATACGGCCTGTTCGATCATCCCGTTGACGACATCAATGTCGAGGATTTCGACTACCGCACCACCATGGACAAGCCCGCGAACCGGCTGGCGAAACATTTCCATTTCAACCAGTTTCAATTCATCGGGGTGTTGACTGACGAGTTGATCGTGGGCTGTGCGATTGCCGATCTGAAGTACCTGAGCAATGCTTTCGTCTATCTGTATGATCGGCAGACAGGTCAATTCGAGGATGTCAGCTTGTTGCAGCCGCTGGGCTGGAACACCCGCCTGTCCACCCGGCCCAATCACGGCAAAAGCTACTTCCACCAGGGCAGGGATCGTTTTGATATCGAGGCCCATGGCGCCCAGCGGCTGCTAAAGGCGGCGCTTCGGCGCGGCATCAAGCTGGATCTGCAGCTCGCGGAGCCCGACGCTTTGCAGCCACTGCGGATCTGCACGCGCACCGGCTACAATGGTTGGGCGTATACCCAGAAGGCCACTGCACTGCCCGTTGCAGGTACCATCGACTGGCAGGGACGCCACTACCCAATTGACGCACAATCCTGCAGTGCCAACTACGACTGGAGCTGCGGCTACATGCGCCGCGAAACGGCCTGGAACTGGGGCAGCTTGTCGGGATTCCTGGCCGATGGCCGTCGCGTGGGCCTCAATATTGCTGCTGGCGTCAATGAAACCGGCTTTACCGAGAACGGTTTCTGGGTGGACGGCAAGCTGCACAAGGTAGGCAGCGTACAGTTCGACTTTGCCCGCAGGGATCGCCTGCAACCCTGGCAAATGCGCAGCGATGATGATCGGGTTGCCCTGCGTTTCGAACCGGAGGGACAGCGATCCGAGCGCATTAACGCCTTTATCATGGCCTCCAATTTCACCCAGTTGTTTGGCTGCTATCATGGCACCCTGACGACAGAGCAAGGTGAAACCCTGATCCTGGATGGTCAGCCGGGGTTTGCGGAAGATCATTACGCGAAATGGTAATGCTCCCGCAGGGCCGCCGCACAAGCGTTGTGGGCTGCGTTGCGCTCACTTGAATTGGCGACGGCCAGTCCTGCGCTCGCGCGCCTTGCCCACAACGCTTTTGCGACGGCTGAATGTTACCGAATTAGCCGCGCAGCCCACTAGTCCCAGTCCCGGGTAAACACCGCCTCCAGCCGCAACAGAATCGCCGCAGATCCCTGGCGCCGGTCCTCGAACTCGTCCCGGCGCCAGAAGTAACTCGGCTGCAGTTCGGCAAACAGCCACTTGCGGAAGATGTTCTGGCGGTAACGCAGGCCGAAGCCGTAGGACCGGGTGTAGTAACCGGGCTCGGTGGCACCGGCGATGGCGAGGTAGTAGCCGAGTACGCGATCGTTGCTCAGGCGCCGGTTCAGGCTCAGGCCGGTGTTCCAGCTCAGGCCGGGTTCGTCCTCGAACCAGCGCAGCCGGTTGGTCCACTGCAGGACCTTGTCCTCGTCGAGGATGGTGTCCAGGTCGACCCGGGTCTCGGTGGCAAAGCCGTCATCGGTGCGATAGAGGGCCTCCTGGCTGAAGCGCCCGATAATGGCTTCTGACAGCGGTTTCTCATAGCGGTAACGCACCGATGCTTTTGGATGCAGGGTGGAGCGCAGGCCGAGCTTGAAGTCGATACGGTCGTTCTCGCGCTCACGCGCGGTAAGCTGCAGGGCAATGTCATCGGGCGCGTTCTGGCGGTCAATCAGCAGGTCGTCACTACCGGTGCGTTCGTCATCGTCCGAGAACAGCAGGCTGACGCGCTTGTTCAGGTTGGGCAGGTGCACCTTGCCGCGCAGGCTGATACCCGTGTCCCAGCCATCTATTTCGTCCCACTCGGGTTCCAGGCGCAAGCGCAGGGTGGAGTAGGGCGCCTCTTCGTCGACACGGTTGACCCCGAAGAAGCTGTCCATCCAGGCCGCGAGATTATCGGCCTGGTCACTGACGTAATCGTGGCTGTCGTCCAGCCACGGCCGGTCCAGGCCCGCGCTGTCTTCGTCGGCGCGGGCACCTTGATGAAGCATGGAAACAGTGGCTGCAACAAGCAGCAATCCAGCTACTCGCACCTGGATCACAGGGACTGCACCCGCGCACGGTCGTGCCGTGGTGGGTGCCTAACTGTTTTCCTGCGTGAACCGAAATGACTGTAGGGTGAGCTCATAGGTGCTGCCATCTTCTTTTTGCCGTAACAGAACCGGCTGGTAATTGAGCTCTGGCGCCAGCCAGAGTGTTGTTTCGCGGTCGCTGTTGTCGCGGACGCGTTCCAGCTTCACCACGCGCAGTACCCCCAGGGCGGTTTCCATGTCCTCCTCGCCCAGGCGCTGGTAGCGATAGTCGCGGATACTGCTGCGGATGATGACAGTGTAGCTCAGCTCTTCGGCACCCTCCTGCAGGTCCCTGGCCAATTCCAGCTGGTGGCTGAGCGGGCCGAGCTGGCCGGCTTCGAAATCCAGTTCCGTTTGCTCGCCCTTGCGCGAGGACTGGATAGTCATGTCCGCGTGATCCACGGCCATCGATTCCGTGCGGGTATTGCGCAGGATTGAGCGATGGTGACGGTAACTGTCGGGGATGATGGCACCCTGTTGATCGAGATGGAACTGTTCTTCTTCGGTGATTTTGCCGAGGAAGTTGCTGGCTTCTATGCGCAACTCGTAGCCTTCGCCGGTCCGGCGCAGGCTATGTGCAGCCTTGATCGGAAAACCGCTGTAGCGGGCGCTGTATTCCGCCTCGTAAGGGGCAATATCGGGTCGGTCCGTGCCGTCAGGCGGCATGGCGGCAAGCGCCACCAGGGGTGTGCACAGTGTCAGCATGAGCAGGGTTCTGAGTGCTGTCATTGGCGAAGTACCTGTTTTGGCCAGTGAGGGATAGTGTTCCAACAGCTCATTGGACCCCCAGGGTGCCAGGGAATTCACTCACCTTTACCCGGTGGCAGCCGCAGCCAGCACAATAGCTCCACATGCGGGGTATGCGGAAACAGATCCAGTGGCTGTATCCCGGCAACCCGGAAGCCCGCGCCGGTGAAGATTTCGAGGTCCCGGGCGCAGGTCGCCGGGTCACAGGAAATGTAGAAAACATCCCGCAGGCGGTGTTTTTTGGTCAACAGCAGCCCTGCCAGCCTGAACCCCTCCCGCGGCGGGTCCAGTACCAGTATGCTGGCATCCCGCGCCTGCTCCTGCAGTCGCGCGCAGTCGGCATCGGCGAACAGGTTGTAGCGCCGTGCTTCCACGCCAGGGAGCTTGCGGGCAGCCAGCTCCTGTACGCTGTCCTCCACGCCCTCCACCGCCACAATGCGCGCAAAACCGGCCTGCACCAGCACTTCAGTGAAGTTGCCCGAGCCTGAGAACAACTCCAGCACCGTGCGGTGCGGGTCCAGCTCGCCCACCCGGGCTGCCAGCCACTCCCGCATGCGCAGATTTTGCGCACTGTTGCCCTGGCGGAAGGGTCGACGCCGGTTGGGTACCACCTCCGCGGCGCCAATACCTTCGTCGATATCCAGCGTGGTCCAGTCCTTGTTGCGCCCCGGGCGCAGCGCCTTGTTGGGCAGCGAATGCAGTAGTTCTTGCAGGGTTGCCCGGTTGACCGGTGTCAGTATCGGGCAGTCGGCGATGGGCGCGAGCTGCCTGGAGCTGGCGGCGACATACCCCAGTTTCCTGCCATCGGTCTTGAACTGGGCCCGGTTGCGATAGCCGAAAACGTCGGGCGAACCCTGGATGGGCGCGATTTCGGCTGGGTGCTGCAGGCGCGACAGGGCCTGCCGCACCCGCTCCTCCTTGGCCTCAAGCTGAGCTTCGTAGCTGACGAATTGCCAGGGGCAGCCGCCGCAGTCTTCGCGACCTGTGCCGTGGTGAGCACAGCGCGGTGTGGTCCGGGCAGGAGAGGGCTCAAGCAACTCCAGCATCCTGGCGAAACCGAACCGCTGTTTGAAACCGGTGACCGCGAAGCGGGCCGTTTCCCCGGGCCAGACACCGGCGACAAAGAACACCTGGCCGTCAGGGTGCTCGACGATTCCGCTGCCGTCGGCGCCAAGATCGCGGACGGTAGCGGTGAACTGTTGGTGAAGCGCGGGCATGGTGTCTGCTCTGGAAACCGGGGTGGAATGATACCATCGCGGCCCGGGGTGGGCGATGCAGCCCCCCTCCAGCTGGTATCATCTGCCCTCGAAACCCACTGACGGGAGTTTGCCTGGTCATGTCGCACTACACCGCGCCGGAGCTGTCTCCGGCGGCAATCAGGCAGGGCTTCTGGCGCCTGCTGCCCATCTCCCTGTTCGTGGCTGTGTTTGGCGCGGCGTTCGGCCTCGCCGCGGTCCAGGCCGGTCTTCCGGGCCACGAAATCGTGCTGATGAGTGCCACCGTCTTTGCCGGTACCGCGCAGTTTGCGGCGCTGGAATTGTGGGGTGCCGAAGTCCCGCTGCTGCCACTGCTGGCAACCACCTTCGCCATCAACGCCCGCATGCTGTTGATGGGCGCCACCCTGTACCCGTGGATGGCCCTGTTGCCCCCCGGGCGCCGCTACGGCAGCCTGGTGATACTGTCCGATGCCAACTGGGCGATGAACCTGAACGACCTGCAGAATGGCAGGAACAACCTCGGTGCTCTCGTGGGGGGCGGCTTGGCCCTGTGGCTGACCTGGCTGGCGGGCACCATCCTCGGCATGGTCTTCGGCAGTGCCATCACTGATCCGAAAGCGCTGGGAGTGGACATGGTCATGGGTTGTTTCATGCTCAGCATGGTCCTGGCCGGACGGCGCACGTCGCGCACGGTCATGGCCTGGGTGGTGGGTGGGGCTGCCGCCTACGCGGCCTGGCTCTGGTTGCCGGAGAACAGCCATGTCGTGGTGGGCGCCCTGGCAGGCGGCCTGGTCGGTGCACTCTGGCTGGAGGACAAGGCGTGATTGCCATCGAGGGCGGAGGCGCCCTGCTGCTGATTGCCCTGATGGCTCTGGTGACCCTGCTGACCCGTTTTGGCGGCGTGCTGTTGATGTCCTGGATTCCCATGGGCCGTCGCGTCGAGGGGTTCATCAACGCCATGGCTGGCTCGGTGCTGGTGGCAGTGTTGGTGCCGGTCGCCGTCAAGGCCGATGCCGCGGGGCAGCTGGCGCTGCTGGCGACGGCTGTATTGATGCTCCTGTGGCGGCGCCCGATGCCCGCGATTGCGGCGGGAATACTGGTCGCCGCCCTGGTGCGTGCGGTATAAAGACCCGACAGGCCGCAGGCGGAGGAAATGACCATGCAGCAGCTCTCGGGACAGGATGCCATGTTTGTGCATGCCGAGCTGGAGGGCATGCCCCAGCACATCGGTGGCGTCAGTATTTACGACCAGAGTACCGCCCCCGGCGGCAAGGTGCGGTTCAAGGACATCCTGGCCCTGCTGCAGTCGCGGGTCCATCTGTCGCCCATCTTTCGCCGCAAGCTGGTCAGTGTGCCGCTGGGCCTGGGCCAGCCCTACTGGGTTGATGACCCCCATTTTGATCTCGAATACCACGTGCGCCACATCGCCCTGCCGAAACCCGGGGACTGGCGCCAGCTCTGCATTCTCGCCGCGCGCATTCATTCCCGCCCGCTGGCGCGGGACAAGCCCCTGTGGGAGATGTACATCATCGAGGGCCTGGACAATGTGCACGGCCTGCCGAAGCACTGTTTCGGGATGCTGCTGAAGGTTCACCATGCGGCCATGGACGGGGCCACCGGCTCCCGCTTCATGAGTCTGATGCTGGACCCGACACCGGAGCCCGCAGAGGTGGCGCCGGCACCCCCCTGGCAGCCCGAGGTGCCGTCACCGGCCAGCATGCTGGGCAAGGCCTGGCTGGATGCGTGGAAAATGCCAGTGCAGGCTGTGGGCTTACTGCGGCAAGCGGTGCCCACCGTGGGGCGCCTCTATCGGGGCTATCGTGAACATGCCTTCGAGCCGCGCCAAAGCCCGCCGCGGACCCGCTTCCAGGGCCATATTTCCGCCAACCGGGTGGTCGATGCGGTGCGTTTCGATTTCGGGATTGTACGTGCGATCAAGCAGCTGCATCCGGGCGCGACCATCAACGATGTCATGCTGACCATCGTTGCCGGCGGGCTGCGCCGGTTCCTGCAGGAAAAAAAGGAATTGCCCGCCGCCAGCCTGGTGGCGGGCTGCCCGATCGATGTCCGCTCGCCCGAGGAGCAGATGGCCGGCGGCAACATGGTGGGCTTCATGGGAGTGTCCCTGTGCACGCAAATCGAAGACCCGCTGGAGCGCCTCAGTGCCGTGCATGAACACAGCCTGCAGGCCAAGGCCTATGCGGCGGCGCTGGGGCCGCGACTGGCACTGGAACTGACCGACCTGGTTCCCGGCAATGTACTCGCGCTGGGGCTGCGCCTGGCGGCCGCCACCGGGCTCACGGAATCCTCGGTCACTTTCAATACCATCGTCACCAATGTCCCGGGCCCGCCAATCCAGCAGTACTTCTGTGGCGCGCGGCTGGTGGATGCACTGAGTCTCGGGCCGCTGCTGCCCAACATCGGTCTGTTTCACGTGGTCTACAGCGCGGTGCAGAACAAGCAGGGCAGCGTGACCCTGTCTTTCACGGCCTGCCGCGAGATGCTGCCGGAGCCGGCGCGCTATGCCGAGTGCCTGCAAGCCAGTTTCGATGAATTGGCAGCACTGGTGGCAGTCCAGGCGCCCGTCCCGGTGAAGGCGATGCGAAAAGCCCCCCGCAAATCGTCCCGCAAAGCGCCGCGGCAGGCCACCCCGAAAGCCAGCCAGAAGACCTCCCGGAGAACCGGCTGAGATGCGCGTCATGATCACCGGCGCCACCGGCTTTGTCGGCTACCATACGGCGCAGGCGCTGCTCGACGCCGGTCACGAGGTCAGCCTGCTGGTGCGCAGCGTGGACAAGATGCTGGCGCTGTTCGGCCAGGACCGGGTGCAACAGGTGACACGCGGCGATATCACTGACGCCGACCAGGTTGCCCGGGCCCTGCAGGGCTGCGACGCGGTGGTCCACTCCGCGGCCATGGTCTCCACCTCGGCGGCGGACGCAAAGCGGGTCTACCAGACCAACGTGGAGGGCACGCGGCTGGTGCTGGCCGGCGCCATCGAGCGCGGCATCGGCCGGATAATCCACGTCTCCAGCGTGACGGCACTGTACGATCCGGCCGCCAGCCGTCTCGACGAGAACTCGCCCCCGGGGCACGCAAGCAATGCCTACGGGCGCTCCAAGGTCGCTTGCGAGCGCCATGTGCGGGACCTGCAGGACCGGGGCGCGCCGGTGTTCATCACCTATCCCGCCCAGGTGATTGGTCCCGATGATCCGGGCCTGACTGAGCCCCACCGTGGCCTGCAGTTGCTGCTGCAGGGGATAGTGCCGTGCACCTCGTCAGGCACCCAGTATGTGGACGTCCGGGACATTGCCCTGGTACATCGCCAGCTGCTGGAACAGGACGTGCCCGGCAATCGCTATGTACTCGGCGGGCACTATCTGGACTGGCGCGGGGTTGCCCGTGCCCTGGAAGCGGTGACCGGGCGACATCTGCTCAAGGTGCCGCTGCCGGGCATCGCGGCGCGCATCAGCGGCCAGCTCTACGACAGGTTTGGCAGCTGGCTGTCGCTGGACCTGCCGTTCGGGTCCGAGGCCATGGAATACGCCACCCGCTGGGTGCCACTGGACAACAGCCGGGTGCAAACCGAGCTCGGTTTCAGCTTCCGCCCGCTCGAGGACAGCCTGCGGGATACCATTGCCTGGCTCCAGCAGCACGGGTTGATCAGCCGTCGGCAGGCGGGCCAGGTAGCACGGGGATGATCCAGGGTCCCGTTAGCGCGTATACTGGACACATCTGCAGTGGAGCAGCGCCATGTCAGCAGCAACCTCACAGCTTCCACCCCGCCCGCCCCTGATCCGCCACAGCGTGACCGAGCTCGGCCGCGTCTTTCTGGAGATGGGAAGCTCGGCGCTGTTGCAGCCCCTCTCGCGATTGCTGCCCCGGGGTGACGGGCACAGCGTGGTGGTACTGCCGGGCTTCATGGCTTCGGACGCTGCCACTGCGGGCTTGCGGCGCTTTCTCGGCGAACGTGGTTACCACGCGCTGCCCTGGGGCCTCGGCCGCCACGGTGCCGGCGACCGTGCCCGCAGCCTGGAAGCGTCCCTGGCCGCGCGCACGGACACCGAGGAGCGGGTGGCGGCGCTGGTGGAAGGGGAATACACGCGCAGCGGCCGCAAGGTGACCCTGATCGGCTGGAGCCTCGGTGGTCTGGTTGCGGTCGCTCTGGCCCATCGCTATCCGCAGTGGCTGCGTCAGGTCATTACCCTCGGCACACCCTACGGCGATCCCCGGGGCACTGCCCTGTACCGGGTCATGAGTGGGCGCAACGCGGCTCCCGTGGACGAGGAAGCGATAGAGCGCTGGATTGGCCACGCCTACCGCGGTTCCCTGCAGGTACCGGTGCTGGCGCTCTACAGCAGGACCGACGGCATTGTCGGCAGCGACATCGCCCTCTGTCGGGGCGACGCCCGCTGGGTACGCAACGTCGCCATTCCCGCCAGCCACATTGGTTTTCCCTTCAATCCGCTGGTGCGCGCCGCGATCGCCAGGGAGCTGGCCGCCAGTCCCGAGTGATCATCGCTGGTCGCGATTGCGACGGGGAAAGGTAACGACCTTTGCCACCTGCGCCTGGCGGCTGTAGTCGGTCGCGGGCACCACTGCCTCGATGCGCATGGTGTCCTCCTCAAGCACCACATACATGAAGCCCCAGGTCGGGCCCCTTGACCAGACGGTGGTCAGTTCGGGGTAGGTCCGTTCCTGCTCGGCGATAAACCTCGGGTGGGCCGGGCGCCATTTGGCGCCGGCACCGGAGACCAGTGTCGGCAGGGGTTCCGGCAGGGCATCCTCTGTCTGCGCGCAACTGTCGGTATACATTTCCAGCATGTGGTCATCGCCCGAGAAGTAGGCATCCGCGTGCCGACAAAGAGACGGCAGCAGCAGTTCGCGCAGGGCCCGGGCCTTCTCGAACTTGCTGCCGCCGCCTGACCACAGCGCATGGTGTCCCAGCACGATTTTCCAGCGCGCGCTGGAGTCCGCCAGCGCTGTTTCCAGCCAGCCAACCATGTTGCGCTCCGCCTCACTCTGTGGCGCGATGTGGGCGGGGAAGGTCTCCAGTTCGCCATCGCTGGTTTCCCGGCCACTGCCATCGTCCGCGAGCTTGTCCTTGTACACGGTGGTGCTTGCGAGCAGCATCTCGGTATCAATTACGAACAGCTCGACCTCGCCCCGGGTGGCGGGAGGAGACACACGATAGAAGTAGCCGGGCATGGTAAAGGCGGGGTGCTCCTGCAGGTACAGCATCTGGCTCATCGTCGCCTCGCGGGAGATGCGCCAGTCGTGGTTGCCCATCATGCTGTAGATGGTGAAGTTCTCCACGCCTTCACCGAGGCGATGAAAGGGCTTGTGCAACATGTCGTTGTAGCGACGGCTGTCAAAGCGTGCATCGGCACCGAGAGTGCCGCCGTCCGGGTAGACATTGTCGCCGAGCATGACCGCAAACTGGCAGCCCTGGCTGGCGCAGGTATCTTCCATGGCCCAGGCGACCGGATACAGGCCGCTGGCGGGTACAAAACTGCCCAGGGTTGACTCGAATACCATGGGCGCAGGACGGAATTCCGCAGTGTTGTGGCGCTTTTCCCAGGCGCTGCGTTCCTCTTCGAGGTAGGCCTCCACGGTGGTGAGTGGCGCCTCGTCTCGATCGAAGTCCTCATAGGCCGGGATGTAGCCACTGTCGCCGAATATGGCGAAGCGAATCGCGGTCTCTTCAGCCTGTGCGGTGAGTCCGCTGACACACAGGCACAGCGAGAGGGACAGGGACGTGATCGAAAAAGGTGATGCTGGCGAGGTCATGATTGGAAGTCTCCCTGACAGGTGGCCTGGCATGTCGCCACTGCCGCTGTTGCGCGCGGCGGCAATCGGCAACGACGGGGGCCAGTCTAGCCGTTGCATGTGACAGTTCTGTTGCGATCGTTCGCGCATTGTTCACGAAACTGTCATCGGCCCGACCCTGGACTGTAACCTGGACGCTCTAGTCTCGGCGCTATCAATGCAGTGACCGGGAGTGCAGGAACATGAAAATCATCGAAAAGAAACGGGTTGCAGACGAAAGCCTTGAGGTATGCGGCCGTGGCTGGCGCAAACTGAGCCTGGCCACAGCGCTTGCCCTGGGGACGTCTCTGGGGGCCGCGCCGGCGGTATTCTCCCAGCAGCTCACCGGTGAGGTTGTCGACAGTGGGCGCAGTACCGTGTTTCAAGGCGCTATCGTGCGTCTGCCAGAACTGGGCCTTTCCACCCGTACCGACCAGCGTGGCCGTTTCCGTCTGCTCAATGTTCCGCCGGGAAATTACACCCTGGTGATTTCCTACGTCGGTGCGCCGGATACCCGCATCCCAGTTGTGGTGACAGCCAGCGGCCTTGAACTGGGCGAGATCCGCCTCGGTGACGGCGACTCCGCCGAATGGCTGGCGCTGGAGGAGGTGCTGGTCACTGGCCAGTCTGCCGCCATGGCCGGTGCGATCAACCAGCAGCGCGCCGCGGACAACGTCAAGTCGGTGCTGGATTCCGACACCATGGGGCAGTTCCCGGACCAGAACGTCGCGGAGTCTCTGCGCAGGCTGGCGGGAATTTCAGTGGAAAATGACCAGGGCGAGGGTCGCTACGTGGTTATTCGCGGCATGGACCCGAACCTGAATGCGACCTCGATCAATGGGGTACGTGCCTCATCGGCCGAAGACAAGCGCGCCCTGCAGCTGGATGTAATCCCCACGGATGTACTCGATGGCCTGGAGGTACAGAAGTCTCTCACCCCGGACATGGACGGTGATGCCATCGGCGGCTCGGTCAACGTCAAGACCCTGAGTGCCTTCAGTCGCAAGGGGATGTTTCTCAAGACCCGGGTCGAAGGTGGCTACAACGAGCTGCGGGAGGACTGGAGCCCGAAGGCGTCAGTGGCGTTCAGCAACATTCTGGAATTGCCCGGCGAGCGCAGGCTGGGAATTGCCGCGGCGCTCAGTTTCCAGGACCGCAAGATAGCGGCAGACAATTTCGAGGCCGACGACTGGGAGCAGGCGGACAACGGCGCCGGTTTCCCGGAAACCTTTGAGCCACGGTATTATCGGGTAGATCGGCAGCGTATCGGTGCGGTGCTTAACCTCGACTACGACCTGAATTCCAGCACCACGCTGTTCATGCGTTCGCTGTACAGCGAGTTCGAGGACTCCGAAGCGCGGTATAACCAGACCTACGGTGATCTGACACCTTTCAGCGATGACAGCGTGCGTCCGGGGGCAGCCGATTTTGGCTTTGCCGAGATCGAGATGGGCACCAAGGATCGCGTACAGACAGCAGAGAATATCTCCATATCGCTTGGGTCCGAAAGTGTCTGGGAGCGCTGGTCACTCAACACCAATCTCGGCTACGCCTATGGCGAAGAGCGGGAAAAGGATTCGGTGGAATCGGCCTGGGTCGGCGAATTCGAGAGCGGTGCCGATGGCATTGCCGAAGCAAGCCCGGTGCTGACACTCGACAGCAGCAATGCCCGGGGATTACTGGTGCAGTCGGGAAATTTTGCTCTGTTGCGCGACCCCGCCCGCTATGAACTCGACGAGATCGTATTCGAGAAAATCCTGATTGACGATACCCAGTGGTCGTTCCAGTTTGATGCCACCCGGCAATTTGACAGCTTCGCCTTCCAGTTTGGCGGCAAGGCGCGGCTGCGGGAAAAGCAAAGCAATCCCGACGCCGACGTCTATGGCGGCGACGATGTATTCACGGTAGCCGATGTGCTTGATCCCGGCGCGACGGCGGACTACGGTTTTCCCAACCGCCTGGAGCCTTTCCCGAGCCTGGGCGGTGTGCGCGAAATTCTCGGCTCCGGTGTCGGCATCGAGTTTGATCCCATAGACTCGCTGCTGGACTCCTCGTCCGATGACTGGACCGTGGAAGAGGATATCTACGCGGGCTACGGCCTGGTCCGCTACGACAGCGGTCGCGCTGTGGTGGTGGCCGGGGTGCGGGTGGAGTACACGGATTTCAGCTCCCGCGGCAATCTGGTGGAGCTGTTTGAAGAGGGCGCGGAACTGGACGGCAGTGTGCTGGAGGACGATCTGGTTGCGGTCACCCCGGTGCAGAACGACAACAGCTACAGCGATGTCCTGCCCAGCATCAACCTGCGTTACGACCTCACCGATACCATTGTTACCCGGGCTGCAGTCTCCCGTTCGGTGGTGCGGCCAGGGTTTGAGGAGGTGGCGTCCCGGATTGCTGTAGAAGACAACGAAGCCAGCATTGGCAACCCGGACCTGGATCCCTACAGTGCCTGGAACTATGACCTGTCGCTGGAGTACTACCCCTCCGAGATCAGCGTGATCTCCGCCGGCCTGTTTTACAAATCCATCGAAGACTATATTTTTACCCAGGTACTGGAGGACTTCGAGTTCGCGGGGCGCACCTACGATGAGGTGGAAATCGCCCAGAACGGCGATGATGCGGAAGTGCTGGGTCTGGAGTTCAACTACCAGCAGCAGTTTGGTTTCCTGCCGTCGCCCTTTGATGGCCTGCTGGTCAGCCTGAACTACACCTGGGTCGACAGTGAGGGTACGTTTGCTGGCCGCGACCTGCCGCTGCCGAAACAGTCAGACAATATAGCCGGCTTCGTGCTGGGCTATGAAAAACATGGCCTCGACCTGCGCCTGGCCATGTCCTATCGGGACCGCTATCTGGACGAGGTGGTAGAGGAGGGTCTTGACCGCTACACCGATTCCCACAACCAGTGGGACCTGACCGCCAAGTACCACGTCAATGACAACTGGATGGTCTATGCGGAGCTGATCAACCTCAACGACGAGCCCGCTTTCTACTACGCTGGCAGCAAGCGGCGAACCCTGCAGTATGACGAGTTTGGCCGCACCACGGTGATCGGGCTGCAGTACGTGTACTAATACTTTACTGATGGCAGCCGTTCAGGCATTCATACCAGGCCCGGGTTTACCACCGCCCGGGTTTCAGCGCCAGCGCCAGCCCCCGTATCCTCTAGGCTCATTTTCACGATGATGATGCGCGGGGTGGCGGTTGCAGTACGATCACGAGGTAGACTGGCTGGTAGCCGGCAGTGGCGCCGCCGGCATGACCGGGGCCGTGGTTGCGCACCAGCTCGGTGGCAGTGTGCTGGTGGTGGAGAAGGAGCCCCGCTACGGTGGCACCACCTGCAAGTCCGGCGGCGTAGCCTGGATTCCCGGCAATCATCGCCAACCCGCCCTGGGGGTTGCTGACAGCACCGGGGAAGGCTGGCAGTACCTGCACGGCCTGATCGGTGACACTGTCAGCGAGCCGCGGCTGCGCGCCTACGCCACGCGCGCGGCGGAAATGCTCGCCTTCATGATGCAACACAGCCATGTGCAGTTCACCCCGCTGCCCACTTACATGGATTACTATCCCCAGGTCGCGGGCTACAAGTCCGGTGGCCGTTCCATGGATCCCGGCGCCTTCTCCCTGCGCACGCTGGGTGCGGAAGCGGATCGTATTCGCGACGATTACCATTCCTTGATGAGCTTCAACATCACCGTGCCCGAGGGGCGCCGCCTCGGGGTCATGGACCTGGGCGCCTATTGGCTGGGATTCCGCCTGCTGGCACGGTACTGGCTGGACCTGCCGGCACGCCTGCGCGGCAAGCCGGATCAGCGCGTCACCCTGGGCCCTGCCCTGGTGGCGCGGCTGCGCCGTTCGCTGCTGGACCGGGATATTCCCCTGTGGCTGGATGCGCCAATGCGCGAACTGCTGGTGGAGGAGGGCAGGGTCTGCGGTGCCGTGGTGGAGCGCGCCGGCAAGGCGTTGCGGGTCCGGGCGCGCCGCGGGGTGCTGCTCGCCACCGGTGGCTTTGCCCACAACGCGGCCCTGCGCCAGCAGTTCCAGCAGGCGCCGATCGGCTCCGAGTGGACCGCGGCGGCCCCCGGCGCCACCGGTGATGGCATCGCCCTGGGGCGCGCCCTGGGCGCAGGACTGGACTTCATGGGCAGCGCCTGGTGGTCCCCCACCTATCGCATGCCGGACGGGAGGGTCCTGGCGCTGATAGCCGGCAAGGCCTACCCGGGCTCGATCATGGTGAACCGTGCCGGCCTGCGATTCACCAACGAGGCCCAGCCCTACGAGGACCTGGTCAAGGACCAGTATGCCAGCGAGCAGCGCGGCGAGGGGGCAATACCCTGCTACCTGCTGTTCGATGCCGGCTACCGCCAGCGCTATCCCGTGGGGCACATCAAGCCCGGCAAGATGACCCGGGACGAGAACCTGCCCGCGGAGCTGTTCAGCTCCGGCCTCTTGACCAGGGCGGACAGCCTCGACGCGCTTGCCGCCAAACTGGGAATCGATGCGCAGGGCCTGGCTGCCACGGTGGAACGCTTCAATGCCAACGCCCGCCTGGGGCGGGACCCGGACTTCGGCCGCGGCGACAGCGAGCACGACCGTTATTACGCGGACCCGAAAGTGCAGCCCAATCCCTGCCTGGGTCCGCTGGAAACCGGCCCCTTCTATGCCCTGCGCTGCGAGGCCGGGGACCTGGATACCAAGGGGGGGCTGCGCTGTGATGAACACGGCCGGGTGCTGGATGAAGCCGGTGCGGTCATTCCCGGCCTGTATGCCGCCGGCAACACCAGTGCCGCGGTCATGGGGGACACCTATCCCGGCGCCGGCGCCACCATCGGGTCCGCCATGACGTTCGCCTATATTGCCGCACGCCACGCCTTTGCCGACGAGGGAGACTCTGCATGAGTGACAACAGGTACGCTTTTCTGGAGCCCGGGCGCTTCGCCCGCGGTTGGCACATCGTGGCGTTTTCCCGGGAGCTGGCAGTGGGCGAGGTGCAGCGCCTGCACTATTTCAATCGTGACCTGGTGCTGTTCCGCGGCGAGTCGGGCACCGCCGCGGTACTCGACGCCCACTGCCCGCACCTCGGCGCCCACCTGGCCAGTGACGGCGGTCGCCTGAGCGGCGACACCATCGCCTGTCCCTTTCACGGCTGGACCTTCAATGGTGCCGGCGAGTGCGTGGACATACCCTATGCCAGCAAGATTCCCGAGCGCGCCCGCCACGCCCTGCGCGGCTGGCCGCTGCGGGAGATCAACGGCTTTATCGCGCTCTGGCATGACCCGGCGAACGAACCGCCGGAGGACTACCTGCCGGAGATCCCGGACTGGGGCCACGGTGAGGGCGGCTGGGGCGACTGGCACTTCCATCGCTCCCGGATTCGCGCCCAGCCCTGCGATGTCATCGAGAATATAGTCGACATTGCGCATTTTCCCCACGTTCACGGCGGCGAGGTGAAAGCCTTTGAAAACCGATTCGGTGAGCGCACGGTGACCCAGCTCTCTACCGTGCAGCGTTCGGCCAGTGCGCGCATGGTGATCCCGCCGGGGCTGTCTTTCGACATGGAGGCCATGAACCAGCAGGCAGTCGCGCAGCAGCCCGACGCCTGGGGCGACGCCACCTATCACGGCCCGGCGATCATGTACTACTACACCGAGTCGCGCAGCCAGGAGATGAGCTACAAAAGCTGGTGGGTGAACTACCACACGCCGGTCAACGACACCGAGATGGACCTGTGCAGCGCCATTATCGTCAGCGGCCTGGACGGGCAGCCGCTGCCGGAGGAGTTCGTGCAGCAATACGCGCTGGGTGCCCACGCGGCGTTCGGCTCCGATGTCGAGATCTGGAAAGACAAGATCTACCAGGCCGACCCGATCCTCTGTGACGGCGACGGCCCCATCAACAAGCTGAGACGCTGGTATGAGCAGTTCTACCTCCCGCGCTAGGGGCCCACTGGCCGGTCTGCGCATAGTCGAGATTGCCGGTATCGGCCCTGGCCCCTTTGCCGGCATGCTGCTGGCGGATATGGGGGCGGAGGTGATCCGGGTCGATCGGCCCGGCGGTGGCCTGTTTGGCAATGAACGCACGGAACTGGACTTTCTCAACCGCGGCAAGCGCGCCTTCTGCGCGGACCTCAAGAACCCCGACGGGGTGGAGGTTGTCCTGCAACTGGCGGCCACAGCCGATGGCCTGCTGGAGGGGTTCCGCCCCGGTGTTGCGGAAAAACTGGGCATAGGCCCCGACATCTGCCTGCAGCGCAATCAACGGCTGGTCTATGGGCGCATGACCGGCTGGGGGCAGGACGGACCCCTGGCCCGGCGGGCCGGTCACGACATCAACTACATCGCCATCGCCGGCGCCCTGCACCCGATCGGGCGCCAGGGCGAGAAGCCGACCCTGCCTTTGAACCTGGTGGGAGATTTCGGCGGCGGTGGCATGCTGCTGGCTTTCGGCATGGTCTGCGCGCTGCTGGAGGCCCGGGTATCCGGTCGCGGCCAGGTGGTCGATGCCGCCATGGTGGATGGCGCGGCACTGCTGATGACCAGTATCTTTGCCGCGGCCCAGTCGGGTTTCTGGAGCGAACAGCGCGGCAGCAACCTGCTGGATGGCGGCGCCCCGTTTTACGATGTCTACGCAACCAGCGACGGCAAGTATGTGGCGGTCGGCGCGATAGAGCCGCAGTTTTTCCGGACCCTGCTGGAAGGTCTGGGAATGCCGGAGGAGGCGGAAGCGCAGTATGACAGTGCCGGTTGGCCGCGCCTGCGCGCACGCTTCGAGCAGGCCTTCGCCGCCCGGACCAGAGATGAATGGACAGCGCTGTTTGCCGACAGCGATGCCTGTGTCAGCCCGGTGCTGGCCATGAACGAGGCGCGGGAACATCCACACAACCGCGCACGGGCAGGGTTTGTCGAGCGCGAGGGCGTGTGGCAGCCGCGCCCGGCGCCGCGGTTTGGCCGCACCGATGGCGGCGACCCTGCGCCGGCGGTGCCTCGTGGTCGGGATACCCTGGCGCTGCTGGCGGAGCTTGATATGCCGGCGGCGGAGCAGCAGCGCCTGCTGGCCAGCGCCGCGGTGGTGGCCGCGGAGTAGGGGGCGACTAGCGGGGGCGCCGAGCCCGGTTCATTCCTCGCCGGCGGCCTCCGCCAGCGCTTTCAGTGCCCGGTAGTCGGGCTTGCCTGCCGGGGTGCGCGGCACCGCCGCCAGCTGCAGCCACTGGCGGGGGCACTTGTAGCCGGCGAGTTGCGTCCGGCACCAGCTGTCCAGCTCCGTTGGCTCCAGTGTTTTCCCCTCCCGGAGCTGCAGCAATGCCACTATCCTGCTGCCGAAGCGCCGATCGGGCACCCCGACCACCGCCGCATCGAAGATATCAGGGTGGCCCTTGAGAGTGGCTTCCACTTCTTCCGGAAAGATCTTTTCACCGCCGGAGTTGATGCACATGGAGCCGCGTCCCAGCAGCTCGACCCGGCCATCCGCCAGCACCCGGGCCCGGTCTCCCGGCAGCACCCAGCGTACACCGTTGCTGTCGCTGCGAAAGGTTGCCGCGGTCTTGGCCTCGTCCTTGTAGTAGGCAAACGGGATGTGGCCGGACTTGGCCAGTACCCCCTCGCGCTCGCTGCCCGGCGGCAGTGGTTCCAGCGTCTGCTCGTCCAGCACGGCGACATTGGCCGAGACGGTAAACCGCGGCCCGGCGGCGGACTCGTCGCCTGCATCCAGCACCACACCGGCACTGCCGGTTTCGGAAGCGCCAAAGCTGTCGAAGATGAGCACGTTCGGTAGCAGGCTGCGCAATTGCTGTTTGACCGCCGGCGACAGGATCGCGCCCCCGGAGCCAATCACGAACAGGCCCGACAGGTCGTAGCGGCGCTCGGCCAGTGCCTCTGCCAACGGTCGCGCCATGGCGTCGCCCACCACGATCAGGTTGGCCGCACGCTCCCGCTCGGCGAGTTGCAGCAGGCGCTGGGCGTTGAAGTGGCGGTCCGTGGACAGCACGAAGGTGTTGCCGGACAGCAGGTAGATCAGGCAGTACCACATGCCGCCACCGTGCATCATGGGTGCCGGGCACAGAGAGGCATAGGGATTGGCACTGGCAGCCGCCAGCGGGCCCAGCTCCGCCGGTTCCGTGATCGGCTCTCCGCCGGGATTGCCGCCCTGCAGTGCGCCATAGAAAATGTCCCGGTGGTACCACAGGGTGCCCTTGGGCATGCCCGTGGTGCCGCCGGTGTAGAGCATGTAATGGTCCTGGTCACTGCGCTGCGCGGCGGGCCTCAGCTCGGACTGGCTCGCCAGGGCCTGTTCGTAGTCCGCGTCCAGGGCCAGCGTGGTTTGCAGGGTTGGGACCGCGTCACGCACAGCGTCAATCAAGTCCGTGAATTCCAGCTCGTGGATTACCGCGCGAATGTCCGCATCCCGCAGGATGTAGCGCAGCTCGGTTTCCAGGTAGCGGTAGTTTATGTTTACAGGTACCGCCGCCAGTTTGAAGCAGGCGAGCATGGCCTCCACCCATTCGGCGCGGTTGAAGGCGTGGATCGCAACGTGATCGCCGGCGCCAATGCCCTGTGACTGCAGATGGTTGGCCAGGCGGTTGGCGCGTGTATCCAGGTCGCGGTAGCTGAGCCTGACAGCGCCGGCGACCAGGGCCAGGCGCTCCGGCACCGCATCGACGACGGTTTCGAACAGGTCGGCGAGATTGAAGCTGGGCACGCCATTCACTCCTGTGGCTCTGTGGAATCATGGACACCGGTGGCGCGGTCCTGTACCGCCATCCGGGCGTGGAATTCCGCCAGCCCGGAAATAACCTCGGCCCCGGGAAGCACGGCAAAAGGTGCATCGGCAAAGCGGGTGCCGCGCAGTTGCAGCAGCAGACTGCTGCGATCCTCGGCGATGACGCTGTCGCGGTAGAAGCGCTGGATGTCTGCCAGGTCGGTGTTCTCGACCGCCGCAATCAGCCTGGCCCGGGAATCGAAGTCGTGGCGCTGCCGGTCCCAGTCCTGCAGGAAGGGCGCCGCCTCTGCGGCCAGGTTCTTCGCTGGCAGCGTGAGCTCGTTCAGGACCCCGTCCCGCAGCTGGTTGAACGTAGCCGGGGACAGACCGCCCAGCGTATCGCGGTATTCCGTGGTGAAATGCTGCAGACGGGCGAACATGTCCTCTGCGTTTTTGACTGGCGTTTGAATGTACAAGCCGACAACACCGAAATCTCCCAGGGCACTGCCCAGGCCGCCGGCCGCGTAGCCCAGCTGTTCTTCGGTGCGCAGCTGCACAAAGGCGCGGTCGCCCAGATGCGCCCCCAGTATCCTGGCGGCGGCAATGCCGGGGAAGCCCGCTTCCGGGGCGAGGTAAAGATGCAGCATGCCGAGGTCTTCCACGGCGGTGTCCTCTGCCAGCACGACGGATTTGCCGCGGGTGGGCGCGTACAGGTCGCTGCGTACGTACTCCGAGGCCCTGCGCTCGGGAAACTGCGCGTTCAGCTCGGCGAGGAGGGTCCTGGCGTAGCCGGCGTCGTAGTTGCCAAACAGGTAGCCGCGAATGTGGTTGTGCGCCAGGGTGTCGCTGATGAAGGCCTGCAGTTGCTCAAGCGTAACAGCGCTGGCGGCAGCGCGCAGACTGCTGTGGTCGTAACGGCCACTGTGGGTGACCCGCCGCAGCGCGGTGAACAGTTGCTCGATGGCAAAGCTGCGGCGGTCGTTGTCCAGTTGGCGCAGGAAGCGGTCGCGCGCCTGCTCGAGTTCCCGGGCGCCGGGCTTGAACTGCAGACCGGCCAGGGCCTGTTGCAGGAAGGGCAGCTGCTGGTCGGTAAAGCCGGTCACCGACAGCCGAATACCGTCCTCCACGCTGACGCTGGCTTCCATTCCGGCGATTGCGGCCTCGGTGAACCACGCCCGCTGCCGCTGCTGGTAAATATCCGCCCAGAGCGCCAGCAGCACTCTGCCAGTCGCGCTTTCCTGTCGCGCCGGCGTGTTGAAATAGAGCTGGGTATAGCCTCTGGGTTGCTCCGCAAAGTGCTCGCTGCCCTGCAGCCAGAGCTCGATGCCCCCGGTGTCAACGACCCGGGTGGGTTCGGTGTCCGCGTCGTGCAGTGCAAATCGCTCGGGCAGCAGGGTATTAAGGCCCGGCAGAGTCAGGCCGGCCTGTTCGGCGGCCGCTTGTTGTGCGGTCGCCGGTAGCAGTTCCAGCGGGCGGATCTGGTAGCGGCCGGCAAAAAACTCCAGCTCCGCCTCGGTGGGTTCCTCCCGGGAGACATACCAGACTCGCAGTGCTGCGGGCGTCAACTGGGCCAGCACCGCGTCCACCGCCGCCTGGTCAAATCCCTCGAAGCGGTAGTCGGCATCCACCGCATGCAGCACCGGGTAGTGCTGCATGGCCTCGGCGAGGTTGGCGGCATAATCGAAGTCGCGCTCGCGCTCCAGAAACCGGAAGGCATTGTCGAGAGAGGTCTGGAATTCGTTCGCATAGCGGTCGGAGACACCCTCGGCCCGCAGCTGCTCAAGATAACCAAGCACAAGCGTTACCATGGTCTCCCGGTGCGCCATCCCTTCAGGGGTCACTTCGATCCCGATACTGAACGTGCCGTAGTTGCCATACAGGTCCGGGTGTACCGTGACCCTGAAATCGCTGGCCCAGCCGCGCTCCTTGAAGGTCGCGGCCGGTGTGCCCGGCATTTCGGAACCGACTATATAGGCGAGGTACTGGTTGGGCTTGTTGCGGAACTGGTCGCGGTTGTTGCTGATAAGGAAGTCCAGGCTCAGCTGGCGCAGGTCTTCCTGGGGCTGGTAGTGGATGAGCTGGCCGCCGATGTCGGCGAGATCCAGGCTCGTGTCCACCTCGGGTACGCTGATGTCCTTGTTCTCGATGGCACTGAAGTAGGTCCGTGTCATGATGCGCATTTCCGCCAGCGGCAGGGCACTGACCATGGCCAGCTTCATGATGTTGGCGGAGTAGTAGCGCTCGTAGAAGTCGATGGTAGCCTCATGCAGGGAGGAGCCGGGCTTGTCCGCCAGCGTTTCCAGGTTGCCGACCAGAAAGCGGTTTGCGGGGTGCTCGCCGAGCATGGCCCGGTCCAGTTCGAACATGCCGTCAAAATCCGCCGCGCGACGCATGGACCATTCGGCGTGGATGGCGTTCTTCTCCTTCTCAATGTACTCCGGGTCCAGCAGAGGATTGCGGAACACCGCCGAAAACCGGTTCAGGGCCTCGGTAAAGTGTGCGTTGGGGACTTCAAACATGTAGTTGGTCACATCCAGCCAGGTATAGGCATTGTGGACGCCCCCGTGTTGGCTGATGAAACTCATGAAGCCGTCGGGTTCCGGGTAGTCCTCGCTTGCCAGCAGCAGCATGTGCTCCAGATAGTGCGCCATGCCCTGGTACTCCCGCGGGTCCTGCAGCATGCCCACCCCGACGCTCAGGGCGGCGGACGAGGTTTGCGCGGCAGGATCGGATACCAGCAGCACCTCAAGTCCGTTGTCCAGGGTAAAACTGTCGTACTCGCGGCTGTCGTTGGGGCTGGTGATGACCCGCTCTTCGGCAACCGGATGCGCTACCTCTGGCAGCGCCGGCGGCTCGCCGCGCTGGCAGCCGGCCAGCAGCGCAGTGGCTACCAGCAGGGCGAGCAGACGGCGGGTGACGCGTGGACGACGCATGAGCGGGCTCCTGGGGTGACGGGCGGCTGGCTGCGGCCGCTTGGCAAGAATGCGGGCAGGTTGAAGGCCTTTACCTTAAAGGACAGTGCCTCGGATCCGCAAGTGACTGCGCTAACCCGGCGGGAGGGTCGGGTCGGGTAACAAGGTACAGGAATAGATACAGGTACAATAACAAGTACGTTGACGCATTCGAGGCGAGCTGAAGCCGCGCAGAGTTATTGTTCCCGTGCGGTTCGAAAATCAGTTAGGTACACAAAACAACGTATTATGACTACCGGTACATGTACGTTCTTGTGCTCATCGGCGTCGGGGCGCAAAATGTACAAATATTTGTCCCTGTACGCAGAGCTGTTCGCCATGGATGTCATGAGTTATTCCGCCTTCCGCCGCCACCTCGCGGCCACGCTGGATCTGGTCAATGATGATCGCAAGCCGGTACTCATCACGCGGCAGACCGGGCGCCCGGCGGTACTGGTAAGCCTGGAGGATTTTCAGGCCTGGGAAGAGATGGCGCACCTGACGCGCAGTCCCGCCAATACCGCCAGCCTCAACCAGGCGGTGGCGGAAGTGGCAGCCCGGGATGAGGTCCAGGGCGACCTGTTCGAGCTGTGAGCCTGTACTGGTCACACAGCGCCTGGGCGGACTACCAGTACTGGGCCCGGAAGGACCCGGCCATTCACGCGCGCATCAACCTGCTGGTCAGGGCGATACAGCAGCAGCCCGAGAGCGGCCCCGGGGCGCCGGTGCCACTGCAGGCGGGGTGGGCGGGTTACTGGTCGCGGCGCATCGATCCCCGGCACCGTCTGGTCTACCGGGTCCAGGGCCAGCGCCTGAGCATTGTCCAGTGCCGTTATCACGATGGCTATTTCCTGTCCCCGGAAGTCGTCGCCGAGGCGCTGTTCAATCCCCAGGAGATGCTGGTACGGCGCCAGCAGTCGAGTCCGGAAGGGTCTATGAATAATTGAACTGGCGCCGGCCCAGTCGAACCTCGGGCTGGATTGGCGTAGTGTCGGGCCAGGGCGCTGGGTAGTATGCACAATCACGCCACGCCGAGGTGCCAGCCGATGCCTGCACGCGAACCACTCTACAAGTCCCGTCCGGTGGAGCCCAATGCGGCCCGTTTCGGGGCCCGACGCCTCAATGATTTCACTCTCCTGTGCGAGGCCTTTTCCAACAGCTACCTGCTGCAGACGCCCGCGGGGAATATCCAGATCAACGCCGGCATGGGGTTCGAGGCGCCGGTGATCCAGCGCAGCTTCGACGCCTTTACCGGGGACCCGGTGAAGTACCTCATCCTGACCCAGGGTCACGTGGACCACGTCGGCGGCACGGCCTGGCTGCGGCAGCGACACCCAGGCCTGACCGTGATTGCCCAGGCCGGGAATCCCGAGCACCAGGCCTACGATGGGCGCCTGCACGCCTTTCGCGGCAGTCGCTCGGCGTTCGCCTTCGCCGACAAGTTTCGGGAGGTGTTTGCCTATTATGCGGCACAGGGCTACAGCGAGTTCCCGGAACAGGATCGGCCGCTGCCCGACCTGCTGGTGCAGGATCGGCACCGCTTCGTCCTGGGAGGGCTGGAGGTCGAGCTGATCGCTGTCCCCGGGGCGGAGACCAATGACTCGCTGATTGTCTGGCTGCCACAGCACCGTATCTGTTTTACCGGCAACCTGTTCGGCTGTCCCTTCGGCCACTTTCCCAACCTGGTGACCATTCGCGGTGACCGCTATCGCGACGCGCTGGTCTGTGCCGCAGCGGTGGAAACCGTCAGGGCGCTGGAACCGGTGACCATCCTCTACGGCCATCATGGGCCGGTAGAAGGCGCGGAGTTGATCCAGCAGGAGTTGACGGTGTTGCGGGACGCCATTGTTTACGTACACGATGCCGCTGTCGACGGCATGAATGCTGGCAAGGATGTACACACCCTGATGGCGGAGATCGAACTGCCGCCGGAGCTGGAGGTAGGGCAGGGCTACGGCAAGGTGTCCTGGGGGGTGCGCGCGATCTGGGAAAACTATGCCGGCTGGTTTCATCACCGCTCTACCACCGAACTGTACCCGGTTCCCGCCAGCACGGTGTACGCCGACCTGGTGGAGCTGGCGGGTGGCGCCGGCGCCATCGCCCGGCGCGCCGGGGAGAAGCTCGCGGCGGGCGAGACCCTGGAGGCGCTGCATCTGCTGGACATCGGCCTGCATGTGGACCCGGAGAGCGCGGAACTGCGCGCGCTGGCGCTGTCCGGCCATGAAACCCTGTTGGCGGCGAGCGGCAATTTCTGGCTCAGCGCCTGGCTGCGGCACCAGATCCAGCGTCTGCAGTCGCCGTTGCCCACGGACTCTGTCACTGACTATCGGGAGCACCCAGTCCATGAATGAACAGGCACAGGCGTCAACAGCAGCCACCGGGTTCACGGATCGGTATGGGCCGGTAGCGCTGGTTACCGGCGCCTCCTCCGGGATCGGCCGCGCCTTTGCCGTCGAACTGGCCGCACGCGGCCTGGATCTGCTGCTGGTGGCCCGCCGCACCGGGCGCCTGCACGCTCTGGCTGCCGAGCTTGGGCAGGCTCACGGTGTGAGGGTGCAGGTCTGTGGTGCCGATCTCGCCGCGCCCGCCGCGGTGGAACAGATAGTGACCGCCGCCGCGGGGCTGGATATCGGTCTGCTGGTGAGCAATGCAGGCTTTGGTCTCAAGGGCGCGCATCAGGACAATGATCCGGCGCGGATGGCGGCGATGCTGCAGGTCAACTGTGCCGCGCCGCTGCAGCTGACGCACCGGCTGCTGCCGGGGCTGCGTCAGCGCGGGCGGGGCGGCATCATCATTACCAGTTCGGTCGAGGGGCTGATGGGTATCCCGTACTCGGCGGCCTATGCCGCCAGCAAGGCCTTCACCAACAGCCTGGGCGAGTCCCTGTGGGGCGAGCTGTCGACCGAGGGCGTGGACGTGCTGGCACTCTGCCCCGGCAGTACCGACACCGAGGCCCACGCCCTGCAGGGCATTGATACCGCCACCCTCGAGGGCATGATGTCGCCGCGGGATGTGGTCCTGGAGGCACTGGCGAACCTGCGCAACGGGCCGGTACACGTCGCCGGGGAGCAGAACCGGGCGCTGTTCGCTGCCCTTGCCGGCATGCCGCGGCGTGAGGCGCTGTTGCAGATGGCTGCCAGCATCCGTGCCGCCCTGCTGCCCGGGGAGATGCAACAATGAGCGACCTGACTCTCGATACGCTAGTGGCCGAGCGGGCCATTTACCGCAATCTGGTGCAGGTAGCCCGGGGCATGGATGCGCGGGACTGGGATGGGCTGCTGGCGCTGATGAGCGCGGATGTGAGCGCGGACCTGGGTACCGGCCCCCTGTCGGGTGGCGCGGAGATCATCGGACTGTTGCGTTCGTTTCTGGACGCCTGCGGTCCCACCCAGCACCTGCTGGGCAATGTGCTGATCGATGTCGACGGTGACACGGCGCGCAGTCGCGCCTATGTCAGTGACCTGCATCTGGGCACCGGCGCCGACGAGGGCCTGAGCTTCAGCACCCTGGGTGACTACCACGACCACTGGCGCCGGGAAGCGGGCGAGTGGAAGCTCTGCCACCGCACCAAGCTGAACCGGGGCCACCTGGGTTCCTTCAGTGTGCTCGGACCGGGGCCTGACCACTGGCAGGCCTGAAACCGGCAGCCTACAGGCGGTGACGATGGATCCGGATGGCGTCGCTGTTGGCCGGCAGGGAGACGACGGTGCCATCCCGGGCAAGGGTGTGTGCGCTGAAGATGTCGGCGACTCCCTGTAGCCACGCCGCCTCGGCGCCGGGCAGGGGCGGCAGCGCCGGGACGATATGGTAGAACAGCAGGTGTCCCACCTCCGCATCGCGAGCGGTTGCTGCCGCCTGCACCGGGCTGGCGTGGTAGTCGAGGATGTCCAGGGTGATGCGTGCCATCCCCGCGTTGTCGGTGGCGACCGCGGCATCGTTCATGATCATCACCAGTTCCGGCGACAGGGCCTCGTGCACCAGCAGATCGATGCCGCGCGCGTGTTGCTCGATGACAGGCGATTGACTGGTATCGCCGGAAATCAGTAGCGAGCGGCCACCGTAAGTGAACAGGTAGGCCACGGCGGGATCGACCGGCTGGTGGTCCACGGTAAAGGCGCTGATCCTGACCCCGTCCTCCTCAAGGACGGTGGTCAAGCCACCATCCGCGCGGGGCGTGAAGCTGCGTGCCTGCATGCCGGCGCCGGCCGGCGGAGTCACCGCTTCACCGTGGTGGGCGGTGCGGTAGGCGGCGTCCTGGGCGTAGGCCAGGTTGAACCCTGCAACGACCTGTTCCACCCCGCCGGGCCCGAATACGGGCAGGCGTTGTCGATGACTGCCCTGTACCCAGCGCAGGGTCGCCAGCTCGCCGAGACCATCGATATGGTCGGAGTGGAAATGGGTGAGGAATACAGCTTCAATGGCGCCGATCGGGTAGCGCATCCGGGCGAGGTTGCGTACACCGTTGGTGCCCGCATCGACCACAAACAGCCTGTCGCCGGCGCTGACAGCAAGGCAGGGGCCCGACCTTGCGGCATCCGGCAATGGGCCGCCCGCGCCACACACGGTGACGTGCAGGCCGTCCTCCAGTGTTGCCAGCGTATTGGCCGTCATCATGCCGGGAGCGAGGCGGGCCATCACCCGCTCGGCAATGGCGCCGCGCTGGGCATACAGGCCTGCCGCCGCCAGCGCCAGGATACCGAGAACAAGAGCTGCTTTTTTCACCGGATAGTCTCCGCGGTTGGATAGCGAGTATTGTCGCACTGTGCAGCCGGTTATGGCAGGATGCAGCTATTCAGTCAACCGGCGTGTGACACACGCATCAGTCCCCGGGATCTTCTCATGAAAGTACCTTTTGCCCTGACCCTGGCCGCCCTGGCCCTGACGGCCGCTCCGGTCATCGCCGATGATCGCCCCGAGCATTACAAGGGTGAGCCCTCGGCGAACCTGGAAGAAGCGTTTGCCAATCTGGCGCAGTACAACATCCGGCTGCAGGCCATTGTGGACAAGGGCGAGGTGCAGGGCGACGACTTCAACGAGATTCATCGCCTGACCTACACGCTCGAAAACGCCCTCGAGCGCATCGAAGAGGAACTGGAAGCGCTGGAGGATGATCTGGAGGAGGTCCACCAGGCCTCGGAGAAGGGCGACAGCGAACGCATTGGCAAATACGCTCCGCGCTACTTCGAGCGCGCGGACAGGTTGCTCAACGCCGCCGGCAACTGAGCGGCGGGCCGCTCCCGTTACCCAGCCTTCCGCTCAGGGAGCGGGGCGCGCCGGCAGGGCGAAGGCCAGGTACTCGTCCCCGGTGGGGGTGCCAAGCTTGCCACCACTGGCGGTGATCACGATGTACTGGCGGCCATCAATGGCATAGGTGGCCGGGGTGGCATAGCCGCCCGCGGGCAACGGGTACTCCCACAGCAGACTGCCGTCGTGCTTGTCGAAGATCCGCAGTTTCTCGTCGGAGGTGGCAGCGATGATCAACAGCCCGCCCGCAGTAACGACCGGGCCGCCAAAATTGCGGGTGCCGGTGGGTGCAATGCCGCGCGCGGTCAGCGCCGCGTATTCCCCCAGCGGCACCTGCCAGCGAATCTTCCCGGAGACAAAATCAATGGCGGTCAGGGTGCCCCACGGCGGCTTGATGGCGGGATAGTACTCGGCATCGACAAAGTCCCGGTAGCCGGCGAACACGTGCACGGTCTCCGTTTCCCCCGCTGCGACCTCACCGTTTTCCGCCGGCTCCAGCTCCCCTGCGCTGTAGGCAAACAGGTAGTCCACCACCGCTTCCCGCTCGTGGCGTGAAAGATGGCTGAAGGGCATCATGCGGCCCTTGCCGGTGGTGGTGATGTCAAAGGCCTCGCGCTTGCTGATACGTTCCTCGACTCCGGTGAGTGGCGGCGCGTAGGGGTAGAATCCCTCCAGATTCACCCCGTGGCAGCCGCTGCACTGCTGCCGGAACACGAATTCGCCCACGCCCATGGTGGAGCCCCGCACCACGTCCACCGCCTCCATGCGCAGGATGTTGGGCGCGTTGGTGGCATTGATGTAGTAGAGGTTGGTGGCCGGATCAAAGGCGCCGCCACCCCAGTTGGCGCCGCCGTAGAAACCCGGCAGCAGGATGCTTTTGCGCAGGCCCGCGGGGCGCAGCCAGGCCAGTTCGTGCGCTTCCTCCCAGACCTTGCGTGCGGCAGCGTGGGCTTCCGGGGAAAGCGCCGTCAGGTCATTCTCGGTCATGTGCTGGCGGGCGAAGGGTTCCGGTAGCGTTGCCCGGGGCTGGGTCGGGTAGCTGTAGACGCCGGGAATGTCCGAGCCCGGCACCGGCACTTCCTCTATCGGAAATACCGGCTCGCCAGTGTCGCGGTCGAACAGGTACACCACGCCTTCCTTGGAGGCCTGGGCCACCAGATCGCGGGACTGCTCGCCCTCGGTCACCGTGACCAGCGCCGGCGCCGAGCTGAGATCCCGGTCCCAGAGGTCGTGGTGCACGGTCTGGAAATGCCAGCGGCGCTCGCCGCTGCGCGCATCCAGGGCCAGCAGGGTATTGCCGAACAGGTTGGCGCCGGGGCGGCCGGAGCCGTCGAAATCCGGTGCCGGCGAGCCGGTGGGGACAAACACCAGCCCCCGCGCCTCGTCCACGCTCATGCCGGCCCAGGCATTGGCGCCACCGGCGCTGTCGCGGGCACCCTCGGGCCAGGTGTCGGCACCGAACTGGCCGGCTTTGGGGATGGTGTGGAAGGTCCAGACCAGCTTGCCGCTGCGCACGTCGTAGGCGCGGATGTCGCCTGGCGCGGAGCCGGCGGTTTCGGTGACCGCCGAGCCCATGATGATGAGATTCTCGAAAATGACCCCGGGGGAGGGGGCGTTGATGCTCACCAGCTCCGGGTCCCGCCCCAGCCCCTCGCGCAGGTCGACGCGACCGTCGCGACCGAAACTGCTGACGGGTTTGCCGCTGCCCGCGTCCAGTGCCATCAGGAAGTGGCCGGTGCTGAACAGGATGCGGGCATCGTCACCGTCGCGCCAGTATGTGACCCCGCGCATATTGGACAGGCCCGCGTGTTCCAGCGGTGGACTGAAGGTCCACAGTTCCCGCCCGCTGGCCGCATCCACGGCAAACACGTTGTGCAGCGGGTTGCGCCCGTACAGGACACCATCGACCACGATGGGGTTGACCTGCAGCTCCGAGCTGGGGGGCAGGGTCTTGCCCCTGGCGCTGGCATAGCGCCAGGCCAGTTCCAGCTCGCCGACATTGCCCCGGTGAATCTGCTCCAGGGCAGAGTAGTGGCTGTTACCCTGGTCGCCGCCGTAGGTCTGCCAGCCACGGTAGTCCTGAGCCTGGGTGGCCTGGGCGCCAAGCCCTGCGAGCAGGGTCAGCAGGGCGATACGAACACGATAGCCTGGCATGGAGGTTCCCTATTTGCTGCGCACCATTTTGGCGGTGGAGGAAGCGGTCGCCGCCACCAGGCCCTCGGCGTTGATCAACGTGCCTTCGAGAAAGGCGATGCTGCGGCCACTCTTGATCACCTTGCCGTGCGCGGTGACGCGACCGGCGAGGGTGGGCTCGAGAAAACTCACCTTGAGTTCCAGGGTTGGCAGGGCCACGACGTCGGTCTCCCGCAGAAACACGGCGTGGGACATGGCCGCGTCCAGCATCGCAGTGACGTTGCCGCCCTGGACCACGTTCACGGAGTGGCAGAACTGCTCGCTGACGTCGAATTGCAGTTCCGCGGTGCCGGCCTCGCTGTCAAAGTCGAGCAGGCGGGCGTTGAGAATCTGCAGGCAGGGGGGCAGGTGTTCGTTGGCGGCGGTGAGCCGTTCTTGCTTGTTCACGGGTGTCCCTTGTCATATGGGCCGCGCGGGGTGGCGACTCAGCGCTTGCCCCACTGCAGCAGGTCGAAAATGGAATAGGACGGGTCCGACGGACCGGGCTTGCCGATGTGGGCGCCCTGGATGATCGGGTGGTCCAGATTGACGATAGACGGTTGGTGCAGGTTGGCCCAGTCGGCATCCACTGCGCGATAGGTGAACTTCCAGACACCGTTGCGTTTCTCGTAGCGGTCAAAATACCGTCCGCCGATCAGCAGGTCAATTGGACCTTCCTCGGTGCGGATCTTGTGGAAGGCAATGATGTAGACCTCGCCCTCGGCGCGGTCGCCGTCGAGCTTGATGTTCACCGTGGTGACATTGTGGTGCAGGATTTCCATGTTGGCCTGGATATCCGGCAGGGTGTCGATGAATTCCATCGCCAGGCCCTTGAAGAAGGAGCCGTGATCGTCGATGGCATCCTCGTGGTACAGGGAGCGGAATTTATCGTTGTCGTGGCGGTCTGCCGCGTTGCAGTAGGCATTGATCAGCTCCATGATCGCCTGCTTGTCGAGCAGGGCCTGCAGCTGTTGTTCGAGATTCGGGTCCATGGACTGGTGCTCCAGTGGTATGAAAAAAGCTTGAGGTAAAAGGATGGCGCCCTGGGGCGCCATCAATTTTAACCCGTAGGAGCCCGCTCTGCGGGCGATCATCGCCGACAGAGTCGGCTCCCACAATGTGGTCCTCACCCCGCAGGAGCCCGCTGGCCCAGGCCACCCTCTCTGTCCGCTGCGCGGCCATTCACCTTGTCTGCGGGCGATCAGAACTCGTAGGTGGCTTCTACCCCGTAGGTGCGCGGGTCGCCGTAGTAGCTGGCGGTCCAGATGCCGAACGGAATGGTGTTGATGCGGTATTCCTTGTCCAGCAGGTTCTTGCCCCAGAGCGCGAATTTCATCGACTGGCCGTTGCCCACCGGGACATTGGCCAGGGTGACGCGGCCATTGAACAGGCTGTAGGGTTTGACCTCCGAGGTCGCGTTCTGGAACGGCTCGATGTAGGGCGCGTGGCGGTCCACGAATTCGTAGTCCAGGCGCGCGGTCAGGTCACCCCAGCTGCCGGCAGCGATGCTGTATTCGGCGGAGAAGGCGGCGCTGTTTTGCGGCGCGTAGGGGAAGTCCTTCCGGTCCTTCACATCCACCCCGTTTTCGATGAATTCACCGTAGCTGGGGTCCAGATAGCCGTAGCTGGCGGAGAGTTCCAGGTTCGGCGTCGGCAGGGCCACCAGTTCCACTTCAAAGCCCTGGATGGTCGCTTCACCCGCGTTCTGGACGATGGAGGCGGCACTGCTGCCGGCGATGAAGATCGACATCTGCATGTCGGTCGAGTCGTTGTAGAACCAGGCGCCGTTCACCTGCAGGCGGTTGTCCAGCCAGCGCGACTTGATGCCCAGCTCGTAGGAGAGGATCTCCTCCGCGTCGTAGGGTGTGGTGAAGGCTGACTCAAAGGGGGCTTCCCCATTGAAGCCGCCGGCCTTCCAGCCCTTGGCAACCTTGCCGTAGAGATTGACGTTGTCGCTGGCGTCCCAGGCCGCGACAAAGGTCGGCGAGACGTCGTTGAAGGTCTCCTCGGCCTGGCCGGAGAAGGGCGCGGGATTGCCCATGGCATCGACATCATTGGGGTGGTCGATGTAGGTGTCCTTGGTTTCTTCCGTCCAGCGCACGCCCAGGGTCAGGGTCAGGCGATCCTGGAATACCGCGGCAGCCGGGCGCCAGTCGACCTGGCCGAAGACCGCAAACGAGTCGTTGTCAAAGCCGTAGCGGTTGTTGCTGGTTGGCAGCCCAAAGGCACCGAAGAAGCTGATCGGGTTGAAGACGTCGGACTCTTCCTCAAAGTAGTAGAGGCCGAGGACATAGTTGGTGCGATCAGTGGTACCGATCATCTGCAGCTCGTGGGAGGTCTGGTCGTAGTCGATGAACCGGGCCGAGGTGAACAGGTTGACCGGGGAGCCATCGATGTCGATGTCGTCGTCCCAGCTCAGCGTTCGGGTGTTGCCAATGTAGCGCAGGGTCACATCACCCAGGGCACCCCAGGTGCCGGCATCGTAGTCGGCAAACAGGGACTGGGAGATGGACTTGGAACGCTCGAACTTGGCCTGGTCGAGGCTGACACTGTCCCGGTTCTCGTTGTCCCCTGTCACATAGGGTGCCAGCAGTGCATTGACGCCCGCGGGATCGTTGGGATCGAGGAAGGTCAGCTGGTTCTTCGATGGCGCCAGGTCCAGGTCGCTGTAGTCCCAGGTGTAGCGCAGGGACAGCCGGTCGGTGAGATCCCAGAGGATGTCATAGCGGCCGGTCTGGTTGTCGAGATTGTTGAATTCATCGATCAGGACCGGATTGGCCAGCGGGTTGCCGAAGGGATCATTGACGTTGTCGTAAAGGCCGTCGCGCTTGCGCACGGACGCCGTGAGCTTGGCCATGATTTCACCGGCGCCGCCCAGTTCCAGCGCGGGCAGATCAATGCTGCCGTACACGGTGCGCAGGTCATGGTTGCCGGCACCCAGGCGCAGCTTGCCGCCAAGCTCCCCGGTGGGCCGGGTGGTAATCAGGTTGACGGCGCCGCCGACAGTGTTCTTGCCGTACAGGGTGCCCTGGGGCCCGCGCAGCATTTCCACGCGTTCCAGCTCGGCGATGTCGAATATACCGCCAACGTTCTTGCCGATAAACACGCCGTCAAGGTAGATGCCCACGGTGGGCTCCCAGGTGATGGCGGGGTTGATGGTCGCCGAACCGCGGATGGCAATGGTTGCCGCCGAGGTGTTGGAGGGCGAGCGGGTGATCTTGACGTTGGGAACCGAGGTGCCCAGGTCATCAATATTGCTGACGCCTTTCTGTTCCAGGGCATCGGCGTTGAAAGCGGCGATGGAGATTGGAGCGTCCTGCAGGGTCTGTTCCCGCTTCTGGGCGGTCACCACCACTTCCTCCAGCCCCTGGGCCATCAGGTTGGCGCTGCCGGCGCCGATACAGGCAGCGACCAGCAGGGTTACGGGTTTGCGTGCGAACATTGAGAATGATCCTCTCGTTATGATATGGGTGAAACGCGGGACGCTACCTTAGTGCCACCCCGGTCCGGCTGCATACCTTGTTTGAGGTATGCAGCGTGCGCGCCTTTGAGCGTTGCTCAGGTCGCGGCGCCTGTGTACATTGATAGTAGACGCCAACGCCATATTCCAGGTACCTGCATGGAGTTCAAGGACTATTACCAGATACTGGGTGTAGAGCCCGATGCCGAGCTCAAGGATATCAAGATTGCCTACCGCAAGCTCGCCCGCAAGTACCATCCGGACCTGAATCCGGACCCGGGTGCGGAGGCCAGTTTCAAGGAGGTGGCCGAGGCCTGGGAGGTACTCAAGGATCCCGGTCGTCGGGCCGAGTACGACGAGCTGCGCCGTTACGGTGGTCGCCGCGACCAGCAGTTTGAGCCGCCGCCGGGTTGGCATTCAGCCGCCGGCGCCGGGTCGCAGCAGTTCGATGGCGACTTCTCCGACTTTTTCAACAGCATTTTTGGCGCCGGCTTTCGCCAGCAGGGTCCGGCGGGCGACTACAGCCGTCCGGGACAGGATGTGGAAATCGAGTTGCCACTGTTTCTGGAGGAGACGCTGGAGTCGTTCAGCAAACCGGTGGAGTACCGCATACCGGTATATGCGCAGGGGCAGTTGCAGGAACTGAAGAAGTCCCTGAAGGTGACCATTCCGGCCGGTATCAGTGACGGCGAGCGAATCCGCGTGCGCGGCCAGGGTGCGCCGGGTCCCGGCGGCGGCCCGGCGGGCGACCTCTATCTGCATGTGCGGCTGGTGCCGCATCCGCTGTTTGACGTGGAGGGTCACAACCTGCTGGTGACGGTGCCCATCGCGCCCTGGGAAGCGGCGCTGGGGGCCAAACTCACGGTGCCGACCCTGAGTGGCAAGATCAGCTTGACCGTGAAGCCGAACAGTCAGTCGGGGCAGAAACTGCGCGTTCCGGGCAAGGGGCTCGCCAGCCGGGCCGGGCGCGGTGATCTCTACGTGGTACTGAAGGTGGTGATGCCGCAAGACGCTTCCGGGGACGTGCAGGCGCTGTGGCGACAACTGGCAGAGCAGGCCGCCTTTGATCCGCGGGCAGAGTGGGGTAAATGACTATGAGCAGCAGCGCGTTGAGAATATCCCTGCGGGAACTGTGTGAGTGCGAGCAGGTGTCGCGGCAGTGGCTGGTTACCATCGTGGAGCACGACATCGTCAATCCCGTATCCGATGCCGGGGATGTTGACGACTGGATCTTCGAAACCAGCAGCGTGCAGTGGGTCAAGCGGGCGATACGCCTGCACCGGGACCTGGAACTGGACTGGATTGCGATCGCGATGATTCTGGAATTGCAGCAACAGCAGGAGCAGCTGGTGCTGGAAAACCGCTGCCTGCAGCGGCGCCTGCAGCGGTTTCTGGCGGAGGACTGACCGCCGGCGGATTCAGCCGAAGACGTAGAAGGCCATCTTGTTGCCGTCAGGGTCGCGGACATAGGCACCATAGAACATGTCGGGGATGCGCTGGCCTGGCTCGCCGTCACAGGTCGCGCCCAGACCGATGGCCTTGTGGTAGAGCTTGTCGACATTCTCCTTGGTGCCCGCGCCAACGGCGAACATGTTGCCGTTACCCGGGTGCGGATCTTCCTCGTTAAAGGGAATGCACACCGCCAGCATGGGCTGGTCCATGCCCTTGCCGATGAAGGCGATGCGGTCCATTTCCATGATGACACTGGCGCCGAGATCTGCCAGCAGGTCCGAGTAGAAGGCCTTGGCCTTGGCAATATCCTTCACGCCGATAGTGATGTATCCGATCATTTTTGTCTCCTTGAAGGTGCGGCATCTGAAAGCCGGGCAACAGGATAGCGGATTTCCCGGCGTCGGCCTATGCCCCTCGGGGCGGAAGATTATGCGCTATCATGGGCGCTCATTGGCAATCCGGAGGGGCAGGGCGCCATGCAGAGTCCGGCGGGGATTTACAGCGCGATCAGGGGATTTCTCCTCAACGAATTGTGGCGGCCGGACCTGGCGCAGCTGTCATGGATTCAGCAGTTGGCCTATAAAACGGTTCGCTTCCTGTTCGTGCTGGTGCGGGAGGTGTCGAGCGGCCAGCTGACCCTGCGCGCCATGAGCCTGGTCTACACAACCCTGTTGTCCATGGTGCCCTTGATCGCGGTCAGCTTTTCGGTGCTCAAGGCTTTTGGGGTTCACAACCAGATTGAACCGCTGTTGTACAACATGGTTCAGCCGCTGGGCGAACAGGGCGATGAGGTCGTGGTTAACATTCTGGCTTTCGTGGAAAACATGAAAGTCGGGGTATTGGGCTCCGTGGGCCTGGCGCTGTTGCTGTACATCGTGGTTTCGCTGATCCAGAAGATCGAGGCGTCCCTCAACCATGTCTGGCATGCGGAGTCCTCCCGCTCCCTGTCGCGCCGCTTCAGCGACTATCTGAGTGTCATCATGGTCGGGCCGGTGCTGGTGTTTTCAGCCATGGGGCTAAGCGCTACCCTGATGAACAGCACAATAATGCAGGCGATAGTCAGTGTGGAGCCATTTGGCAGCCTGCTGGCACTGGTGTCGCAGCTGGTACCATTGATGCTGATTGCGCTGGCCTTCACCTTCGTTTACATGTTCGTGCCCAACACCCGGGTGAAATTTGGCTCTGCCCTGACCGGCGCTGTCGTGGGCGCCCTGCTGTGGCAGGGCACGGGGATGGCTTTCGCCCAGTTTGCCACCGGGTCCACGAAATATGCCGCAATCTACTCCGGCTTTGCCATTCTGATCATGTTCATGATCTGGCTGTACCTGAGCTGGCTGATCCTGCTCATTGGTGCCCAGGTGGCTTTTTACCACCAGTACCCGGATCGGATTCGCCTGACTGACAAGCGGATCCCTCTGAGTGGTCGTTTCCGGGAACAGCTCGCACTGCTGGTGATGTACCGTATCGCCCACGTTTTTGTGCACCGGGGCAAGCCCCAGACCCTCGAGATGCTGGCGGACCATCTGCGGCTGCCAATGGATCGGGTCGGGGAGGTGGTGCAGCTGCTGCAGGACAGGGGCCTGCTGGTGGAAACCGCCAGCGAGCCGCCGGAGTACCTGCTGGGTCAGGATCCCGCGACCCTGGGCCTCGCGCAGCTGCTCGGCAGCATCCGCAGCCCTGGAGAGGAGCAGACGCGATTGGAGGGGCGGGTGGCGTCAGAGCTGCCTGTGGACGAGGTGCTCAGCCGGATGGAGCTGGCGGTCAATGAGGCGCTGGGGGCGGTGACCCTGCGGGAGCTGGTCACCCGCGAGGTCGAGGCGAATCCGGTCTCCGCCTGATCTGCTTCAGGGCAGGACTTCGGCGCTGATAATGAAGTCCAGCAAGGGGTAATGCTGCAGTAGCCAGGCGGAACCCTGCTCTGCAATCGGGCCCTGGCGGCCGCCGCGCATGCCGCCGCCTGCTTCTTCCCCATACACTGCGTACAGTTTATCGACGATGTCCATCCCCGCGCTGACTTCACCGAAGGGCGCAAAACCGTCGGCATCAAGTCGCGAGTTGTCGCCCAGGTTGATATACACCTGGGTGGATCGCGTATCCGGGCCGGTCATGGCGAAGGCGATGCGACCGCGGGTGTTGCTCGCCTGTACCGGGTCGTCAGTGATGTTGTTGCCCTTCCAGGCCGCGGTCACGGCGGGGTCAGGACTGAGGCCAAACTGGGCGATATAGCCCGCGACCACCCGGTTGATATGTACCCCGTGATAGAACCGGTTGTTCACCAGTTGATAGAACCGGTCCGCTCCCCTGGGTGCCCAGGCCCGGTTGACGGTGATCTCGAATGCGCCCTCGGTGGTAACGAACCGGGCCACATATTCCGCGGGCGCCTGTTGGCGCCACGCCGGATGGGAGGGGTCCAGCAATATCTGCCGGTTGGCAGGTTGCGGAGCGGGCTCGGTAGCCGCCAGCAACTGTGCCAGATAGGGGCTCCAGATGGAGGGCCGGGAGTGGGTGCCGTGGCCGCGGGTCATGGTCGTGATGGGCAGCACCACCGCGCGGGCATCGGGGATGCGCGCGGTTTCCCGCTCGAGGATACCGAGTTCCGGAGGATTGACCTGGTCGTCCGCGGAGTTGATGGCGATCAGCGGCGCGGTGATGTTTTCCAGATGTGGCGCCGGATTGTAGAAGCGCGAGGCGTCAAAGGCGTAGACCAGGTCGTTGGCGTCGATGCTGGAGCGATAGCGCTCCACCAACGCGTCCATCATCTCTTCCGCCGCTTCCCGGGTTGGTGCCTCGAGCTGGTACTGCAGCGGGCTGGAGACCATGAACAGCAGGGCATACATCGCTTCCTTCAGGCCCGGTGGTTGCTCTTTGTAGTCGCCGTCATTCCACAAGGGATCGTTCTTCACCGCGTCGATCATCATCTTCCGGGTCATGCGGTTGCGCCCGGCGATTTCCACCGGCAGGCTGGCCAGTGGCAGCAGGGCGTCCATGAAGTCCGGGTAGGTATAGCCCCAGATCCAGCTCATCATCCCGCCCATGGAGGTGCCGGTCACCAGCCGCAGGTGGTCAATGTCCAGGTGCTCGGTCAGCAGTCGGTACTGGGCCCGCACCATGTCGTCGTAGGTATACTCGGGAAAACCGGCCCGGAGGCCGTCGCTGGGCTTGCTGGACTGGCCGTGGCCGATGGCGTCGGGGAGGATGATGAAATACTCCGACGCGTCCAGCAGCTGGCCCTCGCCGAACAGCACCCCGGCAAAATTGTCGCTGAGAAAGCCGCCGCCCTGGCCGGTGGTGCCATGCATGATCAGGACCGCGTTGCCGACCCTGCCGTCCGCATCGCGGCGGGGACTGCCGAGCGTGCGGTAGTGTTGCCGGAGGTCCAGCACGGCGCCGTCATCGAAGGCAAAGGATTCGATGATAAAGTTTCCTTCCAGCGGTTCGGGGTATTCCCGGGCCGCCCCCGGGAGAGTCAGCAGAACGAGGAGGGTGAGGAGAGTGGCCTGGCATGCACGCCGAGTGATCATGGGTCTTTCCTGTCGGCAGTGGGGGATGGAAGTGCGTCCCGTGTTCGTTGCCGCATCAAAACCCATCGCGCGACTGATGTCTACACTGGGACCATGGGCGCTGTTTCTATACTGGTCGCTTGCAGTGGCGGAGCCGCCGGTTGCGCCCTATGTCAGCACCCCCCATGCCGATGTGCAGCAAATGCTGGACATGGCTGCGGTCGCTCCAGGGGATTATCTGATTGACCTGGGCTCCGGCGACGGCCGCATCGTCATTGCCGCGGCGCAACGGGGTGCCCGCGCCCACGGCGTGGAGCTGGAACCGGAGCTGGTGCAGCTGGCGCGGCGACGGGCCCGGGAGGCGGGGGTGGCGGACCGCGCCACCTTCAGCCAGGGTGACGCCTTCGAGGCCGATATCAGCGCCGCAACCGTGGTGACCCTGTACCTGCTGCCGGAAGTGAATATCGCCCTGAAGCCCAAGCTGTTGCGGGAATTGCGGCCCGGTGCCCGGGTGATCTCCGGCAACTTTGACATGGGGCGCTGGCGGCCCGACCGGCACGAAACGTCCCTGTCCAGTGGCGGGATCTACCTGTGGGTGATTCCCGCGGAAATGCCGGCGGAGTTGCGCTGACGGCCTACCCGACCGAGACCACCTCGACCGCGAATGTCAGGTCCTTGCCCGCCAGCGGGTGATTGGCGTCCAGGGTGACGGCGTCATCGGTCACCTCGGCTACCTGTACCGGCACCGCGTTGCCATCGGGCGTCTGCATCTGCAGCATGGTGCCCACATCCAGCGGGATATCGGCCGGGATCTGCTCGCGAGGGATGGTCTGCCGCGCCTCATCCTGATAATCGCCATAGGCTTCGGCGGCGGGGATGGTCACGGTTTTCTGCTCGCCCGCGGCCATGCCGTCGATGGCACTGTCCAGCCCCGGGATGATCTGGCCCGAGCCGAGTTGGAACTCCAGCGGGTCGCGCCCGTCGGAACTGTCGAACACCGAGCCGTCCTGCAAGGTGCCGGTATAGTGGATTTGTACGGTGTTGCCCGCTTTCGCTAGCGTCATGCGATATCCTTCATTTGGGGAGTGAGTTGACTGAGGTGCGCAGGATTGCGCGGTGACTCAGCCGAAATGGTGCCCGCTGGAGCCCGGCTTGTAAACCCCGGTAGTGCGAGCAAAAGCGCTTTCAAGCCGGCGCACGCCAGGCCTTCAACCTGGTCAATCGCCTGTGACAGGTGGCGTGAGCCCGATCAGCTGCAGCCACTGCCCGACCAGATTCCATGGCGCTGCTCAGCGCACGGGTGCCTGCATGGTCTGCCTTTAAATGCAAATGATAATGATTGACATTTAGATTACGGTTTTCTAGAGTGCGTCCCGCAAGCAGATTCCTGCACCCAATTGCCCACTCGACATGAGGCCCATCATGAGAAAACAGAATGCCCCTGGACGCACCCGGAATGCCCTGCCCCTGACCGCCATGGCCCTGGCGATTGCCGGCCATCCGGCTGTCGCTGCACCGGGCGATGACCGCCAGCAGTTGGCAACCTCAACAGTGAAGCCCATTGAAACTGTCCATGTTTACGGGGAGCAGGGCGAGACCGATACTGCCACCAGGCTCGACCTGACGCTGTTTGAAACGCCCCAGACCGTGACGGCGATCTCCCGGGCGCAGATGGATGATTTCGCACTCAACAACATCAGTGACCTGTTGAATTACACGCCCGGCATCACCGTGGAGGAAGTGGAAACGGACCGCACCTACTACACGGCGCGGGGTTTCGATATCGTCAACTTCCAGTATGACGGCGTTGGCGTCCCGTTCGTCTCCGGGCTGAACCTGGGGCAGCAGGACACGGCAATTTACGAAAAAGTCGAAGTGGTGAAGGGCGCTGCCGGACTGATCACCGGCCTGGCGAATCCCTCCGCCACCATCAACTATGTGCGCAAGCGGCCCACCGAAGACTTGCAGATTGGCACCCGGTTGTCGGTCAATGAGTGGAATGGCGCGCGCGTCGATGGCGATGTTTCCGGCAGGGTCACCGACAAGGCGCGCGGTCGGCTGGTGGTGGCGAAGGAGGACAGTGAGTCCTACCTGGATCGGCACGAGGACCGGACCGACCTGATGTACGGTATTGTCGAACTGGACGTAACGGAGCGAACACTGCTGACTCTCGGCCACAGCTACAACAAGAGCGCCTCTGACGGCGTCATGTGGGGCGCTCTGCCACTGCTCTACGCCGATGGCACGGCTACCGGTTACGACGCCTCCACCAGCAATGCGCCGGACTGGACTTTTGCCGACAGCACCCAGAACCAGACCTTCGTCGAGCTCGAGCAGCATCTGGCGGGGTCGTGGACTTTGAATGCGATCTACACCCGCAATGCCGGTGATTTCGATTCGGAACTGTTTTACGTCTACGGCGCCCCGAGCCGTGAGGACGAAACCGGCCTCAATGGCTGGGCCAGCGCCTACAGCCGGGAAGAGACACAGCAGAACTACGATGTTTTCGTTTCCGGCAGCTTTCAATTGGGCGGTCGTGAACATCAGCTGGTGCTTGGCTACAACCACTCCGATATCCAGATTGATGAGGCGTCCTTCACCGACCCCGTCGGCGGTTTTCCCGTGCTTGGCGGCGACTGGGCGCAGGGCAATACACCGCGACCCAATTTCGTCAGCCACAACCCGGCGACGGACGCCAGCGACATCGAGCTGACCCAGAAGGCCCTGTATGTGTCATCTCGTTTCAGCGCCAGTGACCGCTTGTCACTGCTGCTGGGAGCGCGGCGGACGCAGCTGGACCAGGACGGCATCAGCTACGGTGGCTCGGCGTTGGCCGAGGCAGAGAAAACCGTGCCCTATTACGGCGTCACCTACGAGATTGCCAGCGACCTGATGGCCTACGGCAGCTACAGCGAGGTGTTCAAGCAGCAGACCTGGGTCAATGACCAGCTGCGCCCGCTGGGCGCCGCCGAGGGCGACAACAGCGAGATCGGCCTGAAAAAATCCTTCAATGACGAGCGCGCGATCCTCACCCTGGCACTGTTCCAGGCACAGCACAGCAACCTGGGGGAATTTGTCGGACGCAATGCCCAGGGGATCGCCATCTACGAGCCCAGGGAATTCGACAGCCGGGGTTACGAAGTGGAGCTGTCCGGCGAGCTGCTGGAGGGTCTGAACATCAGCGCCGGTTTCACCCGGGTGGACCTGGAGGACGACAACGGCGATGGCATACGGCCCTATGTGCCTTCCAAGCTGGTGAAAATGTCCGCGTCCTGGCGCCTCCCCGCGTTGCCGGCGCTGAAGCTTGGCGGTGTCCTCAAGTGGCAGGATGATATTGCGACCACCAGCGGTCTGGCGGAGCAGGAAGCCTACACGCTGCTGGACCTGGCGCTGCATTATGAATTCAGCCCCAGCATCAGCCTGGCCCTGAACGTCGCCAACGTCACGGACGAGAAATATCTCAACAGCCTGTATTGGGACCAGGCCTTCTATGGTGCACCGCGCAATGTCCAGGCCTCTGTCGCCTGGCGGTTCTAGGTATTGCCCATGCGTAACATCATGCTCAAGCTGCACCGCTACCTGGGGCTGACCACGGCCCTGTTCCTGGTGATTGCAGGGCTCACCGGCGCAGTCATTTCGTGGGACCACGAGCTGGACGAGTGGCTCAACCCACATCTGTTCGAGGCCCACACTCCCGGACCAGCGCAGGCGAGCCTGTCACTTGCCAGGCAGGTCGAGGCGCAGTTCCCCCAGGTCGAAGTGACGTATTTCGAGTTTCACGACGAGCCCGGATACAGCCGCTACTTCCTGGTGGAGCCGAGGGTGAATCCGGAAACGGGCGAGCTGTTCCAGCCCGGCTTTAACCAGGTGTACGTGGATCCGGTCAGCGGCGCTGTCCAGGGTACCCGGGAATGGGGCGCGGTATGGCCCATCACCCGGGAAACCTTCATGTCGTTTCTGTACGCGCTCCATTTCAGCCTGCACCTGCCGGAGATGGGTGGCATCGATCACTGGGGCATCTGGCTGCTGGGCATCATCGCCCTGGTCTGGACCTTCGACAGTTTCGTCGGCTTTTACCTCACCCTGCCCAGGCGCACGGTGCGGGACAGGGGAGCTGGATGGCTCCGGCGCTGGAAGCCGGCCTGGGCCATCAATCGCAGCGCGGGGCCCCACCGTCTCAACTTCGATCTCCATCGCGCTGTGGGCCTGTGGACCTGGGCGCTGCTGTTCGTAATCGCCTTTACCGCATTTTCCCTGAACCTGTACCGGGAGGTCTTTTTCCCTGCCATGTCCCTGGTCTCCGACGTTACTCCCTCTCCGCTGGACGAACGCACTCCGTCGGGTCACGACAATCCCATCGCAGCCACGCTCACTTTTGCCGATATCGCCACCATCGCCAGCGGGGAGGCGCGTGCTCTGGGCTGGAGCGAGCCACTCGGGTCGCTGTGGTACGCCCGCGAATTCGGGCTTTACCGGGCGGAGTTCTTCACCGCTGCCGATGGCCATGGCGCCGGCGGGGTGGGTCACAAGGCACTCTACTTTGATGGCCACAGCGGAGAATATCTCGGGGATTTCATTCCCTGGCAGGGCACCGCCGCCGATATTTTCGTGCAGGCGCAGTTTCCTCTCCATTCCGGCCGTATCCTCGGCCTGCCCGGACGTATTCTGATTTCGGTAATGGGAGTTGTCGTTGCCATGCTGAGCATTACCGGTGTGATCATCTGGTGGCGCAAAGCTTCAGCCAGGCAACGGCGCAGGCTGCAGTTGGGTCAGATGACAGCGGGGATCAATCAGGGAGTGTAGTCTGGTGTGGCAGTCGGGCGACCGGCTGTAGCATGGGCGTGATCCCCCCCTTGCAGGTATGGAAACGGAAATACACATCTGAAAAGTGTGAACTTTCGCGCCTAATTCAGCGAGAAAGCCTTCTTCCAGTTCTCCACATTGGCAAAGGCTACATAGTCATCGGTCATTGCTGGAGTGAGAAGTTCAAGTAGCGTGTGCCCTTCTACCCACACCTCGATCGCACTGAAAAAAGGGCCCCGTGGTCCCGTTTGGGAAAACCAGCCCGCCTGCCGGCAGATGCTGTGAACTTCATCTTCGGGCAAGGGCACCGATAACGCCGCGTGGAATGGGCCTCCGGGCCGCCGCTGATCCGCTTGCAACGCGGGCAGCTCGGGCGTCGACGGAGCCAGAATCGTGCCCTGGGGGTATACCTCAATGCAACTCCCTGTCTTTTCCCCGCAGAAAACGATGTAGCTATCCTCGTACATCGGAAACTGCAGAGCCTCGACTCGCCAAAAGGAGGCCAGAACATCGGCTGCGCTGCGCGTGTCGATAGCGGCTATGGATATATGAAGGATCATGGGGAGGACTCCTCGGACACGAGTTTTTCCCTGTTCGGCCCCTCATGCACTGAAGGGTGATCGCCGTCTGCCAGTGCCTTGAGCGCCAGCGAAATTATCCAATCCAGGGTTGCAGCCACTTCCGTGCCGTGAACATCAAACTCGGATCGAAGTTGCCACCAGGTCTCGGCGGTAATCAGATGCACAAGTACTGCCCGTATCACCTTTTGCTCATTCTCCGCCAGATGCCCCACGGCCTGATCCAGGACCTTGTGGTAGCTCTGCCGGCGTCTCTGGGTTAATGGCGAGCGCACCCCGCGACCAAGGTCAGACAGGAGCAGGGCTCGCATTAATTCCGGATGTTCCTCGAACATCGCGTAGCTGTCGTAGATGGCTCTGCGAAAGTCCGGCAGACTTGCAGGGAGCGCGACCTTCCCGGTAATTTCCAGAACCTGCTCCGCTACCGCCGCGAGCATACTTTCCTTGTTCGGGAAGTGCCGGAATATGGTTCGCGTTGTTACGCCTGCGTCTGCGGCAGCCTGCTCAATGGTAAAGTCGGGCCTGTCGTTGTCCAGCAGTTGCTTGATCAAGGACTGCACTATCCTGCGGCGTCTTTCCTCGACCTGCTTTTCCCGGCCGCTGTTGTCGTAGCCGCGTTTCCTGGCTGCGCCTTTCTGCTTTCCTGTATTGCGGGAATTGCTCTGCACGGCTTGAGTTCCTTGTCTTTATGGAGGCGTGCGGATACGCCGCCATGGTGTTGACATTAGTGTCATGGTATGTGACATTAAATAGAAGGTCAACTATCGCGAGGCTCTATCCATGGCAGCTGTCGAGCAGCTACTCAAGGCCAGCTTGTGTTGCTGCGCACTCTCTTTACAGGCTTGTGGTGGCTCCGGCGGTACGGGAGCGGCGGTGCCCCCGGAGCCAACTCCTCCGGCGCCAGTCTGTACGTCATTGGCGGAATCCGATGCCGCAGAGCTTCTCTCGGTTCAGGGCGAGATCCACCACGCTGAGTTTACTGACCAGTGCTCGCTCTTGGCTGTGATCGAACAATCAGTTGCGGCGACTGGTTCTCAGGGGGCGCGGATTCTCGGCGTGACGCTGGATGGACACAACCGGGCATCCCTGGCGCACGACTTTCTGTGGGATACCGGGGCCAACGAGCGCATCACCGGTTTTCGTATTGGGGAGAGGAACCTGTATGTGTGGGGCGATACCGATGGTGTGGTGAATGACCAATCGATCAATGCCGGCCGCAGCGACGCTTTCTGGGGGGCACTGGATTTGCCAAAGGGTGAGTTGACGCTGAGACAGTGGGGGACCCACTGCCCAGAGCAGATGGTGAATCTGGGTGTCTCCACGGAGCGCTGGTTTGCCTGGGGCAATCACCAGGTCTGCGTGCGGGAGAACTATGTAGAACGCTGGGAAAATCCCTTCTATCTGGTTGGCGCGACTGACGATGGGGATCTGACCCTCACCAGTGCCATTACGCGGGACAGCGCTCATCCCGATATCATTACTGCAGGCACAGCTCTGACTGATGGCGCCTATGCCACCGCAGTTTTGGTTTCATCCGGCGTGTACAGGGGCGTTCATGTGCTGGCGAGTGACGACCATGCCAATCCTCTGTGGTCGATTCAGCTGAGCCCGTCCCCTTTGGACACTGTCGCGTCCCTGATCTTCGATGGTGGGAAGCTGTTTGCGGTTGGTACCACGTACCTGAGTCTCGGCGGCGCCAATCGGGGCGGCGGTGACGCCTTTGTGGCAGAAATTGATCCGGGCAACGGCTATGTGGTTGAGTTGATCCAGTTCGGGACAGAGGACAATGAGTGGGTTACCGGTGTTGCCAGGGTTGGCGACGCCTGGTATCTGGCTGCCGATATTGAAGTGGATACGAGTTGGCGGCCGGCATTATTGACGCGCAGGAATGAATCGCTCAGTCGGGTTGATCTGAATCGTGCCGGAACTGCCCAGTTCACCAGAGGCTTGAGCGTGAACGCGCACGGCATCGCGGTGTATGGCGTGACGCACTACGGCGGCAGCCAGCCCAGGCAAGCCTTTGTTCAATTCCTTGACAGAACCTGAACCTGGCGGGACCTGCTTCGAGCCCGGCCTGAGAGTTCGGCAACTGTCTTTGAGGGAGCAGGGTCAGTGCTTTGTTGCCGGGCGGGCTTGTCGTGGAAAATGCGCGAAAAAACAAACGCAACTAACTGAAAGTATTTTGTTTTTGGTGCCGGAGATATGAATTTCCGCCAGTCTCAGTATGTCTCAATCTGTCGTAAAAACGCTATAAATGAAGAGGTTTCCTAAATTTCGTTGTTTCTCCCCGTTTCATGTTGTAGCATCCAATTGATTCTCCTATGTAGGGATAGAAATGGGGACCTGAAAGTTCGGTTCCCAAAAATGCGGTATCACCTTTGGGGTATTGACGATGCCGAGACTCGCGCGGGAGCTC
>TARA_R110002110_G_scaffold103598_8_pt1 | contig 51278 bp, 48 predicted proteins | sample TARA_R110002110 | Tara Oceans TARA_R110002110 (sample SAMEA4397330) | marine metagenome | biome: Polar Biome; feature: [SRF] surface water layer (ENVO:00010504); material: water (ENVO:00002006), including particulate matter (ENVO:01000060) such as... | depth 5 m | reverse complement strand
GCATCCTGACCCGCCACGACGGGCGGCGCAAACTGCTTGCACGTCTGGGGGCCGAGGCCGAGGATGGCATTGATGAGTTGCTGTCCCAGGCCCTCGCCTATGAGCGCAGCGATGTGCCAAGCCTGACGGGCTTTATCGGCTGGCTGGAAACCGACGATGTCGAGGTCAAACGCCAGATGGACAGCGCGGGCCGCAAAATTCGCGTGATGACGGTGCATGGCGCAAAAGGGCTGGAGGCGCCGGTGGTGTTTTTGCCCGACACCGCACAATATCGCGCCCGCGAACGCAACGAATTGTTCGTGCTGCCGGAAGGGCCGGTCTGGAAGGTCAATGCCGCTGACAGCCCGCGGGCGATTGACGCTGCCCGCAAAGCCCGCAAAGCCAAGGAAGAGGCCGAGGCGATGCGGCTGCTCTATGTCGCGATGACGCGGGCGCAAAGCTGGCTTGTCGTCGCAGCAGCAGGCACTCTGGGCAAGGATAGTGACGATCCGGACGCGCCGAACGTGGTTTGGTACAAGCTGATCCGCGAAGCGATGGAGGCCGCCGGGGCCACGGCGCTGCCTGGCGGTGGGCTGTCGCTGGTTGAGGGGGTCTGGCCCCCTGACCTGAAACATGCCGCGCCGTCCGTCGCGGCAACCCGGGTGCCGCCAGCCTGGCTGAACCACGATGCACCGGATGCGCCGCGCCCTGATCAGCCGGTCAACCCGTCTGCGCTTGGCGGGGCCAAGGCGCTGCCCGGTGACACCACGCCCGACGATGACAACCGTGAGGCAATGGATCGCGGCACGAGGCTGCATCTGTTGCTGGAGCATCTGCCAGGCGTCGCCCCTGCGGAGCGTGCGGCGCGGGCCCTGACTTTGCTGCCGGATGCTGAAGATCGCGCGGAACTGCTGGCCGAGGCGGTGGGCGTTCTGGATGCGCCCGGCCTTGCGCACCTGTTCGCCCCCGGCACCCTGGCCGAGGTGGGTATTGCCGCCGAATGGCAGGGCGCGCCGCTGATCGGCACGATTGACCGGTTGATTGTCGGCCCGGAACGCGTGCTGGCGGTGGATTATAAATCCAACCGCCTGGTGCCGCAAACCGCCGCCGAAGTGCCCGAAGGCCTGCTGCGCCAGATGGCCGCCTATCGCGCCGCCCTGTCTCAGGTGTTTCCCGACCGCCAGATCGACACCGCGCTTTTGTGGACCCGAGGGGCTGTGCTGATGCCAATATCATGAGGTTGTCAGCCATACGCACCACACTCCCTTGACGTTGCCGGAGCGCGCCCTTACTTTCTTTTCCAACACATTCCATTCAGGAGATATGTAATGGCCACTGTTCCCGTCACCGATGCGACCTTTGACGCCGAAGTCCGCAAGTCTGACATTCCCGTCGTCGTCGATTTCTGGGCCGAATGGTGTGGCCCTTGCCGTCAGATCGGCCCGGCTCTGGAAGAACTTTCCGCGACCTATGAGGGCAAGGTGAAATTCGTCAAGGTCAATGTCGACGAAAACCCCGACAGCCCGGCGCAACTGGGCGTGCGCGGTATTCCGGCGCTGTTCTTGTTCAAGGACGGTCAGGTTGTTTCCAACAAGGTCGGTGCTGCCCCCAAGGCGGCGCTGGAATCCTGGGTCAAATCTGCGGTCTGATTCCTGTCTGACAGGCGGGTGAGGGCGGTCTTCGGGCCGCCCTTTTTGCGTGGAGAAGACGCCTCAGACCGGCCAGTTGTGCGCCCGCATCCGCGCCAGTATTTGCGCTTCGGCCTCTGGCGCGCCGCCATTGATGCAATGATTTTTGAAAAACCAGTAGAGATAGGCGACAAAGGGAATGTTTTCCTCGGTCATGGCAAAGGCTTTCTCAAGGCCCAACCGGCCTACCGCGCCAGCGATGTGGTGAAAATCAATATCCGCGAACAAGACCGCCGGTTTCTTGGCAAAATATCCATGCATGGCAACAGACGAGTTCTGCGTCGCCACATACTTGCAATTCAGCACCAGATCCCTGGCATTTCCCTCGATCACCTTGAACCGGGGGTGGCGGGCTGAAAACGTCTCTAACATGGCGAAATCTTCGTCATCGTAGGCTTCGTTGGGGTGCAGCGTCGCCAGAATCCCATGCCGTGGCTCCATCGCCAGCGTCATCTGGATCATCGCCTCGGGGCTCATGCTCTGGAACGAGCGGTGAACCCGCAGACGGCCCTGAAGCGGCATGAACACATACCCGTCCTCGCTGCGCGGCGCATCGCCCAGCAGGCGTTTGCGCCAGCGGCGAAAGAACGGGCGCGCCTGCTCCATGTCAATTTCGGAGGGATCAAAAGCCGCCTTGGCCACATCGAAATTCCAACGCTCGTTCGTCGCCTCGATCTGCCAGAACGGGTAGGTATAAGCGCGGCGCAGGTTCAGCACGTTTTGGCCGTAGGGCTCCTGCATATAGAAAAGATGCAGATCGTCGTCACCGATTGCCTGCATCCGCTCATCGACACTGTCGCCGTGAAACTGCATGCCATAGCCCGATTGCGCGACGGCAATGCCGATCCGGTTGATGATGTTGATCTCTCCCTTCGCGGCGTTCTCACGCATCGGGTGGGGCAGATACAGGTGCAGATCGGGCATTTGTGGCCTTTCGGCGGAAGCTCTGGCACATGATTGCCCAAAGCCCGCGCGGAGGAAACCCCCTTTGCCTTGTGCCGCCGGCGCAGCGCCGCCATATAGAAACCTCGGATATGGAGAATGACATGGCAGACGACAGGTTTCCCGGCTGGCACGGCACGACAATTCTGGCGGTGCGGCGCGGCGGTGAGGTGGTGGTGGCGGGCGACGGCCAGGTCAGCCTCGGGCCGACTGTCATCAAGGGCTCGGCCCGCAAGGTGCGGCGCCTGTCGCCGGGCGGCCGCGATGTGGTCTGCGGCTTTGCCGGATCGACCGCCGACGCCTTTACCCTGCTGGAGCGGCTTGAGAAAAAGCTGGAGGCTGCGCCGGGGCAATTGGCGCGGGCCTGCGTGGAACTGGCGAAAGATTGGCGGATGGACAAATACCTGCGCAATCTGGAAGCGATGCTGATTGTCACCGATGGCAAGGATCTGTTCATCATCACCGGCGCAGGCGATGTACTGGAGCCAGAGCATGACATCGCGGCAATCGGCTCTGGCGGCAATTTTGCGCTGGCCGCCGCGCGCGGATTGATGACAACCGACCTGCCCGCCGAGGATGTTGCCCGCAAGGCGATGGCGATTGCCGCCGATATCTGCGTTTACACCAACGGTAATCTGACGGTGGAGACGATCCGTGGCTGAGTTGACCCAGGATGTGACGCGCGACGACCTGCGCGCCGCCGTCGCCGCCGGCACCATAAACGAGGCCCAGGCCGCCAGTTTGCTGGCCACTGCCCAGGCCCGCGCCGGGCTGCGCGTCGCCGAGGATGAACCGTTTGAACTGTTCAAGGGCTTCGCCGAAATTTTCGTCGCCACAGGCTTGGTGATATTGATCGCCGGGATGGCGGGCATTGCCGCGATTTTCAACGGCAGTGGCCTGGTTTTCGCGGGCTATGCCGCGCTCGCCTGGTGGGTTGCGGGCTATTTCACCCTGAAACGCCGGATGATGCTGCCCTCTATCATCCTGGTCAGTGCCTATGCCGGGGCCGTGGCCTGGGTTTGTTTCTGGTTGCTGGCGCTGGTCTGGAAAGACGGCGCTTCCAGCCCGACAGGCCTGGTGCTGGTGCAGGTCGGCACCGGGCTGGCGCTGCTGGCATGGTATCGCCGCTTTCGCTTGCCGTTTACCATGTTTTTGCTGGGGCTGGCCGGGTTTGGCATCGCCCTGGTGCTTTCGGCCAATTTGGATGCCAACGGGTTGAGCGTGCGCGGGATGGAGCGGATGTTTGACCTTCGCAGCGGCTCGACCCTTGCGCTCGGCACCCTGATTTTCGGCCTTGCCGCACTGGCCGGTGGCCTGTGGTTTGACATGAAAGACCCGCACCGTTTGGGCCGGGCCTCGGCCTCGGGGTTCTGGCTGCATATTCTTGCGGCACCAGCGCTGGTGAACACGGTTGCGCTGACGTTTTACAACATGGGGCCGGGGACTGGTTACGCCCTGCTCGGCCTGTCGCTGGCGCTGGTGGCTGCGCTGGCGCTGATCATTGACCGCCGGTCGTTCCTGACCGCCGGGATCGGCTATCTGATCTTTCTGATCAGCTATGTTCTGGCCGACCCCACCAGCCCCACCTCCTGGGCGTTGGTGCTGTTTGTCGTGGGCCTGGGCCTGACCGGGCTTGGCACCTTCTGGACAAACCTGCGCCTGCGTCTGATGCGGCTTTTGCCCGATTTCCCCGGCAAAACCCGCCTGCCCCCCTATTCGGAGTGATCCATGACCAACCTGACCCCGCGCGAGATTGTCTCAGAACTTGACCGCTTTATCATCGGCCAGCAGGACGCCAAGCGTGCCGTGGCTGTGGCGATGCGCAACCGCTGGCGGCGCAGGCAACTGCCCGACGGCATCCGCGAAGAAGTATACCCCAAGAATATCCTGATGATCGGGCCGACCGGCGTCGGCAAGACCGAAATCAGCCGCCGTCTGGCCAAGCTTGCCCGCGCGCCGTTCCTGAAGATCGAGGCGACGAAATTTACCGAAGTCGGCTATGTCGGCCGCGATGTCGAAAGCATCATCCGCGATCTGGTGGACGCCGCGATGATCGAAACCCGCGCCCGGATGCGTGAAGACGTGAAAGCGCGCGCACAGGCCGCCGCCGAAGAACGCGTGATCGAGGCGCTGGCCGGCAAGGACGCCCGCGAACAGACCCGCGAGATGTTCCGCCGCAAGCTGAAATCGGGCGAGCTGGACGATACCGTGATCGAGTTGGAACTTGCCGACAGCGCCCCGGCCTTGCCGATGATGGGCATCGGCGGCAACGGCATGGACATGCAGATGCAGGGCCTCCAGGATATTTTCGGCAAGGCGTTCGGCGGACGCTCGACCCGCAAGAAGGTGACGGTGGCCAACAGCTATGACCTGCTGATCGGGCAAGAGGCCGATAAATTGCTGGATGACGAGGCGATTAAAGCCGCGGCGCTGGAAGCAGTTCAGGAAAATGGCATTGTTTTCATTGACGAAATTGACAAAGTTTGCGCCCGAGCCGATGCGCGCGGCGCCGACGTTTCGCGCGAAGGCGTGCAGCGCGATCTGTTGCCGCTGATCGAGGGCACCACGGTTTCCACCAAGCACGGGCCGGTGAAGACCGATCATATCTTGTTCATCGCCTCCGGCGCGTTTCACATCGCCAAGCCGTCTGATCTGCTGCCCGAACTTCAGGGGCGCTTGCCGATCCGGGTGGAACTGCGCGCCCTGACCGAGGATGATTTCGTGCGCATCCTGACCGAAACCGACAACGCCCTGACGCTGCAATACACCGCGTTGATGGGAACCGAGGGCGTCGCCGTCAGCTTCACGCAAGACGGCATCCGCGCGCTGGCCCATATTGCCGCCGAAGTGAACGCCTCGGTTGAAAACATCGGTGCGCGGCGGCTTTACACGGTGATCGAGCGGGTGTTCGAAGAACTGTCCTTCACCGCGCCCGACCGAGACGGCGACGCGGTCGAGGTGAATGCGGCCTTTGTCGAGGCGCATCTGGGCGAGCTGTCGCGCTCTGCCGATCTGTCGCGCTACGTTCTGTAATTCAGACGCTTCGGGGCGGCCGGCGCGCCGCCTCCGGCCCGCCACTCCAGAGGCCATCGTGCCGGCTTCACCTGAAACTGACAGGCAGGTCGGTTTTACTCTGGTCAGAACCGGGCCAGACGCGCATCAAGGGCGGATGAAAATCAACACCCGGGCCTTTCTGCGTGACAACGCGCCTTTTCTGGCAACGGGGGCCTTGCTGTCTTTCCTGTCGAGTTTTGGTCAGACTTTCTTTATCTCGGTCTTCGCGGGCGAGATCCGCGCCGAATTTGGCCTGAGCAATGGCGACTGGGGCCTGATTTACATGGCGGGCACCGGCGCTTCGGCGCTGGCGATGGTCTTTGCCGGGGGCCTGGCAGACAGGTTCCGTGTGCGGGTGCTGGGCGTGGTGACAATCGCCTTTCTGGCCGCCGCCAGCCTTGCCATGGCGCTGAACCCCTGGGCCGCTTTGCTGCCGGTGGTGATCTTTGCGTTGCGTTTTGGCGGCCAGGGCATGACAAGTCATGTAGCCACGGTCGCCATGGTGCGCTGGTTCGTCGCAACCCGCGGCAAGGCGCTGGCGGTTGCCACGATGGGTTTTCTGACCGCCGAGGCGCTGCTGCCGCTGACCGTGGTCTGGCTGAAATCGCAAATCGACTGGCGTCTGATCTGGGTTGGCGGTGCCGTGTTCTGTGTTGCGATGCTGCCGGTCCTGTACCGCCTGCTGCGGCTGGAGCGGACACCCCAAAGCAGCGCCGAAAGCAATGTCACGACGGGGATGGAGGGGCGGCACTGGACGCGGGCGCAGGCGCTGCGCCATCCGCTGTTCTGGTCGCTGGTTCCTGCGCTGATGTCTTTCCCGGCGCTGGGCACTGCCTTCTGGTTTCAGCAGGTGGCCTTTGCCGCCGAAAAAGGCATCGACCATCTGGTGCTTGTTTCCGTTTTTCCTTTGGGAACAATAACCTTTGCGGTCTCTACCGTTCTGTATGGCTGGGCGATCGACCGTTTCGGCGCGGCCAGGCTGTTGCCGCTGTACTTGCTGCCGCTGGTCATCGGCTTTGCCCTGCATGCCTATGCCCCCGATATCACCTGGATAGCCGGTGGTATCGTGATGATGGGGCTGGCGGGTGGCGGGCAGGCCACGTTGCCCAACGCCTGTTGGGGCGAGTTTTACGGAACGCGGCATCTGGGGTCGATCAAATCCGCGGTGGCGGCGGTGATGGTGCTGGGGTCGGCGCTGGGGCCGGGGCTGTCGGGCTGGTTGATGGATGCAGGTGTGCCGTTTGAGCAGCAGTTGCTGTATTACGCAGCGACATTCCTTGTCGTCTCGGCGCTGATGATCCCGGCGGTAGCCCAGGCGCGCCGCGCGGTCTAACGCTGGCGTCTGAGATAGACGTAGTAGGCGCCGCTGCCACCGTGGCGCTGATGCGCCTCGTTCACCTGCAAGATTACCGGGGCCAGCGGCACCTGACGCAACCAATGCGGCACCTGATGGCGCAAAACCCCGGCGCGCTGCGGAATCGGGCCGTGGTCTTCGCCTGGCTTGCCTTTGCCGGTGATGACCAGCACAAGCCGCAACCCACCGGCATGGGCGCTCAGGACAAAGTGGATCAGGTCGGGGTGGGCTTCGGCCAGGGTCATGCCGTGCAGGTCAATCCGCGCCTCGGGCGACAGCTTGCCTTTGGTCATCTTGCCAAAGGCGCGGGCGTCCATGCTCAGCGCAGTTGACGGGGGTTTCACCGGCGCCGGCGGCTTCGGCTTTTCGCCGATCCGGAACGGGTGCAACCGCATCGGGGCAGGGGGCAGAACGACGGGCACGGTTGGCGTGTCATCACTTTTTCGTTTTAAAACAGTAGAGTGCATCGGTTTTGCCGTTCGCGCGACGGCATTCCACAGCGCCTCTTCTTCGGGGCGTAACTTGCGGCGACGGCCCATTGCTCAACCCTCTGACATCTGGGCAAAGGCGCGTTCGATCGGCAGCAGCACGATCATGCGACCGCCGTCCCGGACGCTGCCGGCGTCGCGCCCGGCCTGTTCGCCGGTGCCAAAGAAAATATCTGCCCGCTGCGCGCCTTTGATCGCGCCGCCGGTGTCTTGCGCCACCATCAGCCGCCGCAACGGGTTCTGCCCGTCTTTCTCAAGCCAGACCGGCGCGCCAAGCTGGGTGTATTCCGGGTCAACCGCCAGGCTGCGCATGGTGGTGACAGAGCGGCCCATCGCCCCGATCGGGCCCTTTTCGGGCGGCAGATCCGGCAGTCGACGAAAGAAGATGAACGAGGGGTTGTGCTGAAGCAGGACGCGCCCCGCATCGGGGTTGTCGCGCACCCAGTTCTTGATGACCTGTGCCGAAACCTGGCTCGGCATGAAGATGCCCTGGCGCACCAATTCCCTCCCGACAGAGCGGTAGGCGTAGCCATTGCGCCCGTCATAGCCTGCCCGGATAATGCTGCCATTTGGCAACCGAATACGGCCAGACCCCTGAATCTGAAGGAAAAACACATCTACCGGGTCTTCCAGCCAGGCGATTTCAAGTCCGCGGTTCCGCAAGACACCGGATTGTTCGATCTCCAGGCGGCTCAGCCATCGTTCGCCATCCTGCACCTCATCGGGGCGCGCATAGATCGGGTAGGCGAAACGCGCGCTGCGCTGGGCGGCCCCTTCCAGCTCCGGCTCATAATAGCCGGTGAACAGCGCCGGAGGGTCCCCGATCTGAACCGGGCGGAACAGCAGCTCAAAAAAGCTGCGCGCGGCGGCGTCCGAGGTCATCGCGTCGGGGGCGAGACGGCAGATCGGCGACCAGTCAGGGTCGTTCAACTGGGGGCAGGTGTCGATGAATGTGGCAAGGGCGGCCCGATGATCGTCGGCCGCCCACCCCTCAAGATCACTGAAACGCAGAACCTGCGCCGAAGCGCCCGTCATCGCCAGACCGACCAGCAATGGCCCAAGGGCCAAGCTGCGCAATCGGGCCGCGACACGCATCAGTCCCCGGTGGCGACAAGCAGCCAGTTCGGATCGTTCGACCCCATCTGGCGCGCGAAGGTCCATGTGTCGCGCTGACGCTTGATCGCAGTGGGGCTGCCCTCGACCACCTCACCCAGCTTGTTGCGCACGACAGTGTTGAGTTCTGCCACGAAGCGCACCATGACCTCGCCTTCGCCGTCGATGAAGCTGGCGTCCTGCAACGCAAGTTCACTGATGCCGATAAAGTTTGATTCGACCGTCAGACCCTGTTCTTCGCGGGCGGCGACGGCGGATTCGAATGTCTCGTAGACTTCGGGCGCGAGAAAACTCTTGATGCTGTCGATCTCGCCCCGCTCATAGGCCATGACGATCATCTCATAGGCGCCACGCGCACCGCCCAGAAATTCGGACACTGAAAAGGTGGGCTCTGCGGCCTTCATCGCGGCAAGCGCCTTGGCGGCGGGTGTTCCGGCCTCGACGTGGTCGGTGATGTCACGGTCCGGTCCGCCCTCGATCACCTCGAACCCTCGACGTGGCGTCGGGCCGACCTTGTTCAGCGACTCGGGCGGTTTTTCGAAACCATCGCGCGTGCCCAGAACATTTTTCAGCTTGAGAATCAGAAAGACAGCGATCCCTGCCAGAACAAGAAGTTGGATCAGAGAAGAATTCATATCAGACCTCGAATTGCCCAGGGCGCAAAGCCGGAAGAGCGGGTAGGGGTGTTGGGTGCGGCGCCGTTTGACCTTATGTAGGGTGTGGGTCGGCCCAAGTCTACCGCCCTCCCTGCAAAGATACGCCGAGAAATTCGGGGAAAGAGACGAAAACCATGTGGCTGCTGATTGCTTTCATTGCCGTTCCGCTGATCGAGATCGGATTGTTCATCCAGGTCGGGGGGTGGCTGACCCTGTGGCCGACACTCGCGATCGTGCTGGGAACCGGCATTCTGGGCACCTGGCTTGTGCGGCAACAGGGGCTGCGCGTGCTGGAAGAGCTGCGCGGATCGCTGCGCGACATGCGCGACCCTTTGTCGCCGCTGGCCCATGGCGCGATGATCCTGTTTGCCGGCGCCCTGCTGCTGACCCCCGGCTTTTTCACCGATGCCGTCGGATTTTTGCTGATGATACCGGCGGTCCGTCGTTTTGTCATCGCACATGTCGCCTCGCGCGTTTCCGTCACGGGCTTTGCCACCTCCCACAGCACACGGCCCGGCCCGGCGCAGGACGGAGTGATTGATGCCGATTATATCGATGTCACCGATGACGCGACCGGGGAGAGCGATCTCCGCCCCGGGTCCGCTAAAAAGCCATCGGGCTGGACAGAGCATTGAGGCCCGGCGACCAACCTGCTAAAGACTGTGCAAAATTGACCCGATGGGAGAAGACCAATGGCTGAAGAAAATGGTGCGGCGCCCGCTGCTGAACATGTAAAAATGCAGGTTCTGGGACAGTTTGTCCGCGATCTGTCGTTCGAGAACGCTGTTGCACAGCGTGGCATCAACACCGCTGATATACAGCCCGATACACAGGTTGCCGTCAGCCTCGATGCGCGCAAGCGGTCGGCCGACAAGCAATATGAGGTTGTCTGCAAATTCCGCGTCACCTCGAAAAACGGCAAGACCGACGAAACCCTGTTCCTGGTCGAACTGGATTACGCCGGTATCTTCCAGGTTGAAGGTGTGCCGGAAGATCAGCTGCACCCGTTCCTGCTGATCGAATGCCCGCGGATGCTGTTCCCCTATATCCGCCGCATCATCTCGGACGTGACACGCGATGGCGGCTTCCCACCGCTGAACATCGACACCGTTGATTTCATGGCGCTTTACCGCACCGAACTGGCCCGCCGGATGGAGGCCCAGAAGGCCGAAGCCGAAGCCGCCGCCTCTGCAGAGCAGCCGGTCAACTGATTTCAGATTGATTTCGCGAAAAGCCGGGCCATCGTGCCAGGCTTTTCATTTTTTTCGGCTTTTCGCATCGGCCTGGTCCCGTTTTGCCCAGATCGCCGCTTCGCCGAGTCCTTCCACAAAGGCGGCGTGCGCTTCGGCCTCTGCTTCTGTCAGCCTGGCGGGCAGGGCGGCGGGGCGCGGTGCCGGTCGCCAGTCCGTCATATCGCCGCTGGCCGATCCGGTCTGGCTGGTCTGGCTGGACAAACCAAAGTCGGGTTGCCGACCGCCGATCAACTCCAGATACACTTCAGCCAGGATTTCACTGTCCAGCAGCGCGCCGTGCTTTTCACGGCCCGAGTTATCGACCCCGAAGCGACGACACAATGCATCGAGCGTGGCCGGCGAGCCGGGGAATTTCTGGCGCGCGATCGCCAGGGTGTCCAGCGATTGTGCCATTGGCAAAAGGGGTTTTCCCGCCATCTTCAGCTCATGATTGAGGAACTTCATGTCAAAGCTGGCGTTGTGGATCACCAGAGGGTCCGATTTCACAAAATCAAGGAAGCCCTGGGCAATCGCGCGGAACACCGGCTTGTCGCGCAGAAAATCGTCGCCCAGACCATGCACCTCGAACGCACCTTTTGGCATGGCGCGTTCGGGGTTGATATATTGGTGGTAGGTCCTGCCGGTGGGCATGTGGTTGAAAAGCTCGACCGCGCCGATTTCGACAATGCGGTCGCCCGCGATCGGGTCAAAACCCGTGGTTTCGGTATCGAGCACGATCTCACGCATGGCTGACCTTCCGGATATGGGAAATCAAAGCCGAAACATAGGTTTCAACCACTGAAAAACCAAGGGTTTCAACGATATGCGTGGCACGCATTCGTTTTTCGGCGTCAGGCATCTGCCGCGCGTGGATGGCCTCGAACAGCGCTTCTGTCATGCCGGGCCGGGCCAGCACGCGGGCCTTTTGCAGCGCGGGGGGGGCGGTAACCAACAATGTTGCATCCATCGCCGCTTCGGAGCCCTTTTCGAACAGCAGCGGGATGTCGAACACCACGATATCGGCGCGGGCAGCGCGCAAGAACGCATCGCGATCGGCGGCAACCAGCGGGTGAACGATCGCCTCGATCCGGGTCAGGGCCGTCGGGTCGGCGGCAATGATGGTTTTCAGCGCGACCCGGTCGAGGCTTTGGTCTTGCAGGACCTGCGGCCATAACCGCGAAACCGGCCCGACGGCGGCACCGCCACGGCCATATAACCGGTGCACGGCGGCATCGGCATCCCATACCGGAACGCCCGCCGCAGCGAAAATTCCTGCGGTGGTCGATTTTCCCATGCCGATAGAGCCGGTCAGGCCAAGACGAAACGGAGTCATGCGCCGAGAACGGCCTGGCGGGTCGCCTCGTCAACATCGGGACGGTGACCGAACCAACGCTCGAACCCCGGGGCGGCCTGGTGCAGCAACATGCCCAGCCCGTCAACCGTGGCACAGCCCATGGCGGCCGCATTGTCCAGAAACTCTGTCCGCAACGGGGTGTAGACGAGATCATTCACCAAAGCGCCGGGATTGAGGCTGTCGAGCGGGATGTTGAGGGGCGGTTTGCCGACCATGCCAAGCGCCGTGGTGTTGACGACAAGACCCGCATCCTCCAGCACAGCCCCGGCCTGAACCCATTCGACCACCCTGATCTTGGCCCCGAAATCGGCGCGGATCGCCTCGGCGCGGGCGCGGGTGCGGTTGGTGATGTAAATCTCGGGCACGCCGACCTCTATCAGGGCCGCAACGACGGCACGGGCGGCACCACCGGCCCCGAACACCACACCTGGTGCCGCCTGGGGCTGCCAGTCGGGCGCGTGTTGTCGCAGATTGGCGATAAAGCCGGAGCCATCGGTGTTGTCGGCGTGAACCTTGCCGTCCTTGCGGAATATCAAGGTGTTCGCCGCACCGATCAAAGCGGCACGGTCCGTCACGATGTCGGCGAGGCCGAGCATGGTTTCCTTGTGGGGAATCGTTACGTTCAACCCGACAAACCCCATCTTCGGCAACATCTGCAACGCTTCGCGCAGATCCCCCTGGGCGATATCCATCGGGATGTAATGACCCGCGATGCCGTAGCGGCGCAACCAGTAATTGTGCAATGCGGGTGACCTGCTATGCGCAATGGGAGAGCCGATAACGCCGGCAAGGGGAATACGCGGATGGTCAGTCATGTTGCTATGAATCCTCTCTCCCCCAGATACCCCAACAGAGGGATCAGGGGAAGACCGAGGATGGTAAAGTAATCGCCCTCGATCGCCGAGAACAGACGGACGCCTTCTTCTTCCAGCAGGTAACCCCCGGCAGAATGACGCAAGCTTTCCCAGTTGCGCGAAAGGTAACCGTCAAGCCAGGATTCCGAAAAATCGCGCATCGTCAGGCGTGCTGTGCCGACGTGGCGCCATTGCGGCTCGCCCTCGTGGTAAAGAACGACCGCAGACAACAACCGGTGCGACACCCCCCGCATTTCGAGCAGTTGGGCGCGGGCCGCAGCCGGGGTGGCGGGTTTTCCCCGGACATGGCCTTTGAAATCCAGGACCTGGTCACAACCGATCACGACTGCGGCGTCGGAGTTCCCGGCAACCTTGCGGGCCTTCATTTCGGCCAGCATATCGGCAATGTCACGGGGGGTGGCATCTTCGGCCTCAAGGCCGGCCCGTAATGCTTCCTCGTCGATCCGCGCGGGCCGGGCCGTCACGGTCACCCCGGCGGCCCGCAGCATCTGAAACCGAATTTCGGACGACGAGGCGAGGATGATCGGCGTAGAGTCGTTCAGAGCCATGGAAATCGGGCCTTGTGTATGAGCCTGTGGACAGTCTGCATATGTTCCGCAAGGCAATTACCCCCGTAAAATCATATACGATCTTGGTGGGGGTAATCCGGGTGTCTTGTCAAGCTTGCGTGCATGTTATCCACCTGTGCATGACCGGGTTTCTTTGTTGGGGAGAGCAGCGCCTCACACAGGCTGTTGAGCATTTTTTCCCGGAAAATATTGTTATAGAAAATTGTTTTATATATATAAATTTTGAAGGATCGAAATTCGGGCTGTTTTGGTCCACAGCCCCGAACCTGTGGACAAGTCTTTGGACAGTGCAAAGAATACTGTTATCCACGGCCCCATCTACTTCTACATTTCTTTCTATATATATCTTCTTTAGAAGAAGAGGCGGACAACAAAAGGCCTGCGATGACGGATTTACTGGCTACCCTCTATCCTTGGGTGAAGGCCCTGCATGTGATGGCTGTCATCGCGTGGATGGCTGGATTGTTCTATCTGCCGCGGCTTTTTGTCTATCATGCGGAGCAGGTGAGACCGGGTGAGGCCACAGACGCGCTGTTTCAGACCATGGAGTCGAAACTGCTGCGGGTGATCATGGCGCCGGCGATGGTGGTGTCCTGGCTTGCGGGGTTGATGCTGGTGATGACGCCCGGGATCGTCGATTGGTCGATGGCCTGGCCGTGGTCGAAGGCAGCGGCGGTTCTGGCGATGACCTGGTTCCAGTTCTGGCTGGGCGCGCGGCGGAAAGCCTTTGAACGCGGGAAAAATACGCTGAGCGGGCGGCAGTACCGGATGATGAACGAGGTGCCGACCGTTCTGATGGTGGTGATCGTTCTGTCGGTGATCGTGAAGTTCTGATCCGGTCCTGACAGCACAGATTGACATTTTTGGTAGCTGGCGCTAGGTGCGGGGGGCTGGGCCGTCCGGTCCGTTGCGTTTTCCATCTATAGCTGTTGCCGATGCCCTGCTGCGTCGCGCGTAGGATTTGTGCTGACATGACCGAAGAAATCACCATTGACCCGGAAGAAGAGACCGTGGACCGCCTGAACCTTGCGGATCTGAAGGCGAAAACGCCGGCTGATCTGCTCGCGATGGCGGAAGAATGGGAAATCGAGAATGCGCCCTCGATGCGCAAGGGCGAGATGATGTTCTCGCTGCTCAAGGAGCATGCCGAAGAGGGCTGGGAAATTGGCGGCGATGGCGTGTTGGAGGTGTTGCAGGACGGGTTCGGGTTTCTGCGCTCGCCCTCGGCCAATTATCTGCCGGGCCCGGATGATATTTATGTGTCGCCCGAGATGATTCGTCAGTTTTCATTGCGGACCGGGGATACGATTGAGGGTGTGATCGCGGCTCCGCGCGAATCAGAGCGCTATTTCAGCATGATAAAGGCGACACGGATCAATTTTGACGATCCCGAAAAGGTGCGCCACAAGGTGCATTTCGACAACTTGACGCCGCTTTACCCGGATGAGCGGTTCAAGATGGAAGTCGATGACCCTTCGCTGAAAGATCGCTCTGGCCGGATCATCGACCTGGTTGCGCCGATCGGAAAGGGTCAGCGCGGGCTGATCGTGGCACCGCCGCGCACCGGTAAAACCGTGCTGCTTCAGAATATCGCCCATTCTATCGCGATCAATCATCCCGAATGCTATCTGATTGTCCTGCTGATTGACGAGCGGCCCGAGGAAGTCACCGATATGCAGCGGTCGGTCAGGGGTGAGGTTGTGTCATCGACCTTTGACGAGCCTGCGACGCGGCACGTTGCCGTCGCCGAAATGGTGATCGAAAAGGCGAAGCGTCTTGTCGAACATAAGCGGGATGTGGTTATTTTGCTGGATTCGATCACGAGACTGGGCCGGGCGTTCAACACGGTCGTGCCGTCTTCTGGCAAAGTCCTGACCGGCGGTGTCGACGCGAATGCCTTGCAGCGTCCGAAGCGTTTTTTCGGCGCTGCGCGGAATATTGAAGAGGGCGGTTCTTTGACCATCATCGCAACGGCGTTGATTGATACCGGGAGCCGGATGGACGAAGTGATCTTTGAAGAGTTCAAAGGCACCGGCAACAGTGAGATTGTCCTCGACCGCAAGGTCGCCGACAAGCGCGTCTTCCCGGCGATGGATATTCTGAAATCCGGTACCCGGAAAGAAGATCTGCTGGTTGAAAAGGGCGATCTGCAGAAAACCTATGTTCTGCGGCGCATCCTGAACCCGATGGGGACGACCGATGCGATTGAGTTCCTGATCTCGAAATTGAGACAGACCAAGAGCAATGCCGATTTCTTCGACTCAATGAACTCCTGATCTTTCACAGACCCAGAGGACAGGGACAATGGATACGATCTATGCCCTCGCCTCTGCGCGGGGCAAAGCGGGCGTTGCAGTGGTGCGTGTTTCGGGGCCTTCTGCGTTGATGGCGGGTGCTGCCCTGATGTCGCGTTTGCCTGAACCGCGCCAGGCAGCGTTGCGCCGGCTTTTCTGGCAAGGTGTGGAACTCGATCAGGCCCTGGTTGTTTGTTTTAAAGCCGGGGCAAGTTTTACTGGCGAAGACGTTCTTGAACTTCACCTGCACGGGAGCCAGGCCGTCGTGTCTGCCGTCTTGCGGGCCTTGGCCGATCAGCCGGGGCTGCGGCTTGCGGAGGCGGGAGAGTTTACCCGGCGAGCGCTGGAAAATGGCTGTCTCGACCTGGCGCAGGTCGAGGGGCTGGCCGATCTGATCGACGCCGAGACGGAGGCTCAGCGCGTGCAGGCGCTGCGGGTCTTGTCTGGCGCAATTGGTGAGCGGGTAGAGCTTTGGCGGAGCGATCTGATCTGGGCGGCGGCGATGATCGAGGCCACGATAGATTTTGCCGACGAAGATGTACCTGTCGATGTTCTGCCTGAAGTCCTGCCGGTGTTGTCACGCTTGATTCGTGATCTTCGGGCAGAGGTTGCTGGCGGCGTAGTGGCCGAGCGCATTCGCGAAGGTTTCGAAGTGGCGATTGTCGGTCCGCCCAATGCGGGTAAATCGACATTGCTGAATGCCCTGGCTGGGCGAGAGGCGGCGATTACCTCGGAAATCGCCGGAACGACCCGGGATATCATCGAGGTGAAAATGGACCTCGGCGGCCTGGCAGTCACGTTTCTGGACACTGCGGGGATACGCCAGACGGATGACCGGATTGAGTCGATCGGGGTTGATCTGGCCATCCGGCGGGCGCAGCAAGCGGACTTGCGGGTTTTTTTGCAGGATGGGGAGACTATCATTCCCGGACTGGTGCCGGGCGAAGGTGATATCAGCGTGTTCGGAAAGGCGGACGAGGCGCCTGGCGAAGGTCTGCGGGTGTCAGGTAAAACGGGCGAAGGCTTGCGGGAATTGGTGGATTTGATCGCTGCAATCTTGCTGAAACGCAGTGCCGCGGCGGGTATCTTGACGCGGGAGCGGCACCGGATTGCACTGGTTTCCGCTATTGAGGCTTTGGAAGGTGCTCAATCTGAGCTAAAGAAGACGGAAGCCATGCCAGAACTTGTGGCAGAAGAATTGCGGCGTTCGGCCCGGGCGCTCGAGGTGTTGGTTGGACGTATAGATGTTGAATCCTTGCTGGCGAAAATATTTGCCAGTTTTTGCATTGGGAAGTGAGGGTGTTTCACGTGAAACATTTTGATGTCATTGTCATCGGCGGCGGTCATGCCGGCTCCGAAGCGGCGGCGGCTTCTGCCCGGATGGGGGCCAAAACGGCCCTGATCTCGCTTCGGAAGGCGGATCTGGGAGTGATGTCGTGTAATCCGGCGATCGGTGGTCTCGGGAAGGGGCATCTGGTCCGCGAAATTGATGCGCTGGATGGGATCATGGGGAAGGCCGCCGATGCGGCGGGAATCCAATTCCGCTTGCTGAACAGAAAGAAGGGGCCCGCTGTACAGGGTCCGCGCGCACAGGCGGACAGGAAATTGTATCGGCAGGCCGTTTCCGCGGCGATCAACGGCCAGCCCGGACTTTCGGTACTTGAGGGTGAGGTTGTCGATCTCTTGCAAGACGGCGCGTGTGTTTCAGGTGTACGTTTGCGTGACGGGTCTGAAATCTACGCGCGCGCCGTGGTTCTGACGGCCGGAACTTTCTTGAATGGCACAATACATGTCGGGCAGAAGAAAACGCCGGGTGGCCGGATGGGTGACTTGCCTTCGGTCAATCTAGCGACGCGACTTGCCGATCTTGACCTCGCGCGCGGTCGGTTGAAAACGGGGACTCCGCCGCGGTTGGATGGAAAATCCATTCAGTGGGATATTCTGGACATGCAGCCCGGAGACGAGGATCCGGTGATGTTTTCGTTCCTCAGTCGCGGGCCTTCGGCAAAGCAGATCTCATGCGGTATCACCCACACCAACGAAAAGACTCATGCGATTGTACGGGAAAACCTTAGTAAATCGGCGATGTACGGTGGGCACATCGAAGGCGTCGGCCCGCGGTATTGCCCCTCGATCGAAGACAAGGTCGTCCGTTTCGCCGATAAATCGGAGCATCAGATTTTTCTGGAACCGGAGGGGCTTGATGATGACACTGTCTATCCCAACGGTATTTCAACGTCGCTGCCGGCAGAAGTTCAGGAATTGTATGTTCGGTCAATTCGCGGGTTGGAAGATGTTACCATTCTGCAGCCTGGCTACGCGATTGAATACGATTTTTTTGATCCGAGAGGCTTGAACCCGACACTTGAGCAAAAACATATGGCAGGCCTTTTCTTCGCAGGTCAAATCAATGGCACCACCGGGTATGAAGAAGCTGCGGCGCAGGGTATGGTTGCTGGGCTCAATGCCGCATCGCTGGTTCTGGGGCGACCATTTTGTGAGTTCAGCCGGACGCAAAGCTACATCGGAGTAATGATCGACGATCTTGTCACGCGGGGCGTATCGGAGCCTTACCGGATGTTTACGTCGCGGGCTGAGTATCGTCTGACACTGCGTGCGGACAACGCTGACCAACGCCTGACGTTGTTCGGGCACAGTCTTGGCTGTGTCGGGGACGTCAGAATGAGGGCATTTTCGAAGAAATCCACAGAATTGAATCATGTCAAAGAGGTGCTCAAGTCGCTGTCGTTCACGCCTAAACATATGGAATCGCTGGGTTTCGCGGCGCGACGAGATGGCAACCGAAGAGACGCCTATTCGCTATTGTCCCAGCCAGATCTTGATCTGACAGCGATGCTTCGCGGCGCGGATGAACTTGCGGGAGTTTCTGCCGAAATAATCGCGCAACTTCGGCGTGAATCCCTCTATTCGCAATATGAAGACCGGCAGCAGAACGAAGCTGCGATGCTTTTGAAAGATGAGATGGCTAAAATTCCCTCAAATTTCGACTATCGGGCGCTATCGGGGCTTTCCTCGGAATTGACCGCGAAGCTCGAAAAGGTGAGGCCGGCGACCATTGCGCAGACATCCCGAATCGAGGGAATGACGCCCGCTGCGTTGGTGCTGATTCTTTCAAGACTGAAGCGCGATCAGAAGTTTCGGGATGCTGTTTGATGCAGGCTGATCGCACAATACTCTTGCCGGGCCTGGATGTTTCACGTGAAACAATCGAGGATCTACGCGCCTTTTTGGCGATGGTTGAAAAATGGAATTTGGCAATCAACCTGATTTCTAGATCAACGGCAGCAGATGCCTGGTCCAGACACCTGCTTGATTCCGCGCAAATTTTTCCCTTGGCACCGGACTCCGCTCGGGTCTGGGCTGACTTCGGCAGTGGCGGCGGCTTTCCCGGAATTGTTGTGGCCCTCTTGTCGAAGGAATTGCGACCCGGGTGCCGCACTTACCTGATCGAGTCAGACCTTCGGAAGGCAACATTTCTGCGAGAAGCCGTTCGTGGCCTGTCTTTGAACGCAACGGTCGTTTCCGAAAGGATCGACGAAGTTCCCCCACTCGCTTGCGATGTTGTTTCCGCGCGGGCTCTTGCGCCGCTTGAAAGACTTTTGCCCTTCGCCCAGCGGCATTTGCAGCAGGATGGCTGCGCGCTTTTTCTGAAGGGGAAGACGCATCAGCAAGAAATCGACGATGCGCGCAGCAGCTTTCGCTTTCAGGTTGAAAAAATTATGAGTGGCGTAGAGGATGGTTCTGCCATCTTGCGTATTCAGGAAATCGAAAAGGTTGAGAACTAGCATGAGCGCGCAACCCAGAATTATCGCCCTTGCAAATCAGAAAGGCGGTGTCGGCAAAACCACCACGGCGATAAACCTTGCTGCCGGACTGTCGGAAAAGGGCATAAAAGTATTGCTGGTCGATCTCGACCCCCAGGGCAATGCCTCCACCGGCCTCGGGATCGAACCCGAAAGCCGCGTCCTGACGACCTACGATCTTATTCTTGATGAGGCCCCGCTCGACAAGGTGATCCAGGCAACGGCCTTTCCGAACCTTTTCCTCTGCCCCGCGAACAGCGACCTTTCTTCGGCTGACATGGAACTCGTGGCGAATGAAAAGCGAAGCTTTTTGCTTTATGATGCGCTTCGACAGCCAGCAATGGCGACAATGGGATTCGATGTCGTCTTGATTGATTGCCCGCCGTCGCTGAGCCTGCTGACCGTCAACGCCATGATTGCCTGTCATTCCGTTCTGGTGCCCTTGCAAACAGAGTTTTTTGCGCTTGAAGGTCTTTCACAGCTGATGTTGACTATCCGCGAGGTGCGGCAATCCGGCAATCCCGATCTGCGGATCGAAGGTGTTTTGCTGACAATGTATGATGGCCGCAACAATCTGTCGCAGATGGTCGAGCAGGACGCACGCGCAAACCTGGGCGAGTTGGTGTTTGAAACGGTGATTCCCAGGAATGTTCGTGTCAGCGAGGCGCCATCCTATGCGTTGCCGGTGCTCAGTTATGACGCCGGATCGAAAGGATCGGTGGCCTATCGCAGCCTCGCGGCCGAGATCGCCCGGCGCTACAACCTGACTGATTTGCAAAAAGAGGCGGCAAAATAATGGAAAAAAAGACTGAACGTAGAGGCCTGGGGCGTGGTCTGTCGGCGCTTATGGCCGATATCAATGTCGACTCGTCACCGCAGAGCGCACGATCAGGCGATCGCCGTGGTGATATCAGCGTCGCGGTCGAGAACCTTGCACCCAATCCGGATCAGCCGCGCCGTGATTTTGCCCCCGCGGCGTTGGATGATCTTGCGGCGTCGATCCGTCAGAAGGGTGTTTTGCAGCCACTGATCGTTCGCCCGACGGGCGTTGAGGGAAAGTATGAAATCGTAGCTGGCGAGCGACGCTGGCGCGCGGCGCAACTTGCGCAACTTCACGAACTTCCGGTTTTGGTCAGAGCGTTTGATGACACCGAGGTGCTAGAGGTCGCCATAATAGAGAACATTCAGCGCGCTGATCTGAATGCCATCGAAGAAGCCGCAGGGTTTCGTCAGTTGATGGATCGTTTCGGCCACACGCAAGAAAAAATCGCCGAGGCCCTGTCAAAGAGCCGAAGCCATATCGCCAACCTGTTGCGTCTCCTTCAACTGCCGTCTGATGTTCAGGGCTATATCCGTGAAGGAAAACTCAGTTCGGGGCATGCCCGTGCTTTGATCACGACGCCAAATCCGTCGGAGCTTGCGCGCCAGGTGATTTCCCGAAACCTGACCGTTCGCGAAACCGAGGCGCTGGCACGTCAAAGCCTTGGCCGACCAGAGACGATGGAGAAGGGCCATCCGAGGCTGGGTAAACCCCGAGAGAAGGATGCCGACACGCGCGCGTTGGAGGCGGATCTTTCCGCCAATCTGCACATGGCCGTCAGCATTAACCATGAACCGGGTGGAGAAGTTGGCACGATAACGATTCGCTACAACACTCTGGACGATCTTGACCACCTTTGCCGGACACTTTCCGCGATGGATCGGGACCAATCGCTGGTTTAGACACAAAGTTCAGAAATCACAGCATTCAGCAAGAGCCGCCCTTTGCGGGTGGTTTTCAGCATTTTCCCGTCTGTTTCAATCATTCCGAGCGACACAAGGCCGTTGACCTTCGACGCCGGAAGGTCCTCGCCACTGAGAGCGCGATAGCGCCCGATATCGATGCCTTCCGAAACCCTCAACCCCATCATCAGGTATTCCATTCCCTGTTCGCCAGGAGACAGGGACCCGCAGGTTTCTGCATCACCTCCGGTTCGGACAAGTTTCAACCAGATATTGGGGTTCCGCGGCGCCTCAGTCGCGTGCCGTTGGCTGTTCAGTGTCAGCCGACCATGTGCTCCGGGGCCAATTCCAATGTAGTCGCCGCCGGTCCAATATACCATATTGTGCCGTGATCTCGCTCCTGGTTTGGCATGGTTAGAGACCTCGTAGGCATCAAACCCATTTACGCCGCAAATGTCTTGCGTTAGATCGTACATATCTGCACCAAGGCACTCGTCAGGCAGGTTGCGTAGCTTTCCGGCGGCGAGGCGATCACCAAATGCGGTCCCGCTTTCAATCGTCAATTGGTACAGAGACAGATGGTCCACGGCCATTGTCACCGCCTGGCCTAACTCGGTTTTCCAGGCCTTCAGGCTTTGGCCTTGACGCGCATAGATAAGGTCAAAGTTGACCCTGTCGAAGGTCGCGCGGGCAATATCAAAGGCGGCCCGTGCTTCGGCTGCGCTGTGCAATCGCCCCAGGCGTTTCAGGTCGGCGTCATTCAGCGCCTGGACGCCCATTGAAATACGGTTGACGCCGCCGTCGCGATAAGCACGGAATCGGCCGGCTTCAACCGACCCCGGGTTTGCCTCGAGCGTGATTTCAATATCGTTGGATGTCGGCCAGGTGCGGCGAATTCTGTCAATTATGCTGCCGACGATTTCGGGATCCATCAAGGAAGGTGTTCCGCCTCCGAAAAACACCGAATTCAGAATCCGACCGGGGGTTCGAGCGCCGTTGCGGTCGATTTCCTGTAGATAAGCATCTTGCCAGTGCCCCTGATTGATATTTGCCGAAACATGGCTGTTGAAATCGCAATACGGACATTTTGACTGGCAAAAGGGCCAATGCAGATACAGGCCAAAGCCGCCATTTCGCCAATCTTCCATAGGGTTTCCTCTGGGTCTGAGTCGCCTGAATTAGTGCAAGCTGACGATAGCCGGGAATGTTTCACGTGAAACAATTGGCAAGCAGCTTTTCAAAAGCCCTGGCGCGATGACTTGTTGCGTTCTTGGCGTGCCGTGACATTTCCGCGAAAGTCACCTCGAACCCTTCGGGCTGGAAGATCGGGTCGTATCCATGGCCGGTTGTGCCCCGCACTGGCCAGACAAGCTGGCCCGGCATGACGCCCTCGAACACTTCGTCATGTCCGTCCGGCCAGGCCAGAACCAATGTGCAGCAAAACTGCGCCCGGCGGGGCAGGGGGGCTGAAATATCTTCCAGCGCTTTCCATGTGCGTTCCATCGCCCGGACAAAGTCCCGGCCGTTCGGCGTTTCCGCCCAATCCGCAGTATAGACGCCCGGCGCACCGTCCAGGGCGTCAATGCAGATGCCCGAGTCATCCGATAGCGTCGGAAGCCCCGAGGCCTTCGCACCAGCATGCGCCTTGATCCGCGCGTTTCCGATAAATGTCGTTTCGGTTTCAAGCGGTTCCGGCAAGCCCAGCGTCTCTGCCGAAACCACAGAAATGCCGCGCCCCTTCAGCAGCGCGGTAATTTCTTCGAGCTTCCCTTGATTATGGGTCGCAACCAGCAGCCGGTCGCCTGTAAACTTCCGCATTTACCCCTCCAAAGCCGCTTTTTGCGCAGCAACCAAGCCGGCGGCGCCTTTCTCGGCCAGGTCCATCAACTGCCCCATTTCGTCGCGCGAAAAGGTAGCACCCTCGGCGGACATCTGAACCTCGATCAGTCGGCCCGCGCCGGTCAGAATAAAATTCCCGTCGGTTCCGGCCGTCGAATCTTCGGCATAATCGAGATCAAGAACGGCCTGCCCCGCATAGATCCCACATGAAATCGCGGCAACATGGTCCAACATCGGGTCGCTGACCACGGCACCGGTTTTCAGCAGTTTGTTCATTGCCAGCCGCAGCGCCACCCAACCCCCGGTTATCGCAGCACAACGTGTGCCGCCGTCGGCCTGCAAAACATCGCAGTCAACGACAATTTGCCGCTCTCCCATGGCGCGCCGGTCTACGCCTGCGCGCAGTGCGCGGCCAACAAGTCTTTGAATTTCCTGTGTTCTTCCGCTTTGCTTGCCCGCAGCGGCCTCACGCCGGTTGCGCGAATTTGTGGCGCGCGGCAACATGCCATATTCCGCAGTCACCCAGCCCATGCCGGTGTTTTTGAGGAAAGAAGGTGCCCTGTCCTCGATCGTGGCAGAGCAAAGCACATGGGTTTCTCCCATTTTGATCAGGCACGAGCCCTCCGCATGTTTCATGATGCCGGTTTCGATTGTAACGTTTCGCATCTGATCCAGTAGTCTTCCCGAAGGCCGCATGATATTTCCTCTGCAAATTGATCTGGCCCAGATAGTCATCCGCTTGATACGGATGCAACCCACATTGACGAGGCGCCGTGACACTCCTTAGGGTGAGTGGCCTTCCGGAAAGAGACAGATGAGCCGACCGCATTCGATCCTCACCGAAATGAACAACCGCTCGCGCGAAGTTTTTCGCAGGGTGGTAGAGGGCTATCTGGAGTCGGGAGATCCGGTCGGATCGCGAACGCTGACACGCACGATGTCCGATCCCGTCAGCGCAGCAACCATCCGGAATGTCATGCAGGACCTTGAGTTTCTTGGCCTGCTCGGCAGCCCGCATATTTCTGCCGGGCGCATCCCGACGCAACTTGGTTTGCGCATGTTCGTCGATGGCATTCTTGAGATGGGCGCCGTCGCCAGCGAGGACCGCCAGAAGATAGACGCGACGATGGGCGGCAATGAGCAAGATGTTTCCGCGCTGCTCGATCGCGTCGGCTCGGCGCTTTCGGGGATCACCCATAGCGCAAGCCTGGTACTGACCCCGAAGCACGAGGCGGCGATACAGCACATCGAATTCGTCAGCCTCGGCGCCGACCGCGCTCTGGTCGTGCTGGTCTTTGATGACGGCCACGTTGAGAACCGCGTCTTTACCCCACCACCGGGTCAGACCCCGTCGTCGATGCGCGAGGCCGCCAATTTTCTCAACGCACTGGCCAACGGCAAAACCCTGACCGATCTGCGCAGCAGCGTCAGTGTCGATATCAAGGCCAGGCGCCAGGAAATTGACGTGCTGGCCGGCGATCTGGTCGACAGTGGCCTCGCGGTTTGGGAAAACGCAGGTGAGCAAAGCGAACGTCTGATTGTCCGAGGCCGCTCCAATCTGCTGGACGGCACCAGCGAAGCCCAGGACTTCGAACGTATTCGCACCCTGTTTGATGATCTGGAGCGTAAGCGGGATATCGCCGAATTCCTCGATCTGACCGAGGAAGGCGACGGGGTGCGCATTTTTATTGGCTCGGAGAACAAGTTGTTCTCACTTTCGGGTTCCTCTCTGGTGGTCTCTCCCTATATGAACGCTGATCGAAAGATCATCGGCGCCATCGGCGTGATCGGTCCGACTCGGCTGAACTATGGCCGCATCGTTCCGATCGTCGACTATACGGCGCAACTTGTTGGGCGGCTGGTGTCCGACAGGTCGAAAGGGTGATGCAGTTGAGTGTGACAAGGAAAGACAAAATGGCGAACGATCAGGCAGCCAAACCGACAGAAAACACCGAGGCCGGGGCAGATGCGGATATCGCCGCGGTCGAAGAATTTATCGAGGCCGGAGAAATCGCAACGCTGCGTGCCGAACGCGACGAGATGCGCGATCGCTTCATGCGCGCCCTGGCCGATGCCGAAAACGCGCGCAAGCGTGGTGAGCGCGATCGCCGCGAGGCCGAGCAATATGGCAGTTCGAGACTGACCCGCGATATGCTGCCGGTCTATGACAATCTGCGCCGCGCGCTTGATGCCGCAACGGACGAGCATCGCGCCCAGGCCGACGCCCTGATCGAGGGGATCGAACTGACCCTGCGCGAGTTTCTGAATGTTCTGACCAAACATGGCGTGACACCCGTGGTGCCCGAGGCTGGCGACACCTTTGACCCGCAAATGCACCAGGCGATGTTCGAGGCACCGGTTCCGGGCACAAAGGCCGGCCAGATCATTCAGGTGATGACCGAAGGTTTCATGCTGCACGACCGCCTTTTGCGCCCGGCGCAAGTGGGTGTGTCGTCGACTCCGGCGTCCTAGCGCTGTTCGGCCGGGCCGGGGGCAGCCCCCCCGGACCTGCGGGATATTTATGCCGAAAAGAAGCCGGGCAGCTCAGTCCGGCTTTGTTTTTGACTTCAACTCATAGATCAGGGCGAGGGCCGCCATCGGGGTCAATTGGTCTGGCAGAACGGTTTTCAGCAGCGCCTCCACTTCGGAAACCTGCGGCTTTGGCGGGGGTGCGCTGACGGTTGCGCGGAACAGCGGCAGATCGTCGATCAGGGCCTTTTGTTTGCCCGCGCCTTCGCGTTCGCCCTTTTCCAGGGATTCCAGTACGACTCTCGCCCGCTCGATCACGGGTATCGGCAGTCCGGCCAGCCTCGCGACCTGCACGCCGTACGAGCGGTCGGCCGCGCCCTTGCGGACTTCATGCAGAAAAATCACCTCGCCCTGCCACTCTCGGACGTTGACCGTCGCGTTTTCCAGCCCGGTCAGCCTGCCCGAAAGGGCGGTCATCTCGTGGTAGTGGGTGGCGAACAGGGCGCGGCAGCGGTTGACGTCATGCAGATGTTCCAGTGTCGCCCAGGCAATTGAAAGCCCGTCATAGGTTGCCGTTCCCCGCCCGATCTCATCAAGAATAACCAGCGCGTGGTCGTCGGCCTGATGCAGGATCGCGGCGGTTTCCACCATCTCGACCATAAAGGTTGACCGACCCCGCGCCAGATCATCCGAGGCGCCGACGCGGCTGAACAGCTGGCTGACAAGGCCGAGATGGGCGGCTTTCGCGGGTACAAAGCTGCCCGATTGCGCCAGCAAGGCAATCAGCGCATTCTGGCGCAGGAAAGTCGACTTGCCGGCCATGTTCGGCCCGGTCAACAGCCAGATCGCAGCAGTTTTGTCGGCGGACAAATCGCAGTCATTCGCCACAAAAGAGCCCCCGCCCTGACGGATCAGCGCGCGCTCGACCACCGGGTGCCGTCCGCCCGTTATCGCAAAGGCGCGGCTGTTGTCGATCATTGGCTCTGCCCAGTCGTCGGTCACGGCGAGGTCAGCAAATGCGGTAGCGATGTCTATTTCGGCAAGGGCGCGGGCGGTTCCCGAGATCCGGGCCGCTTCGGCCATGATGGCCGATTTCAAGGTGGCGTAGTGACGTTTTTCGATCTCCAGCGCGTGGTTTCCGGCGTTCAGGATCCTGGTTTCCATCTCGGACAGTTTTACCGTGGTAAAACGCACCTGACCTGCTGTTGTCTGACGGTGGATGAATGTTTCCGACAGGGGAGGTGACAGCATTTTTTCGCTGTGGGTGCTGGTCACATCCACAAAATAGCCCAGCACATTGTTGTGCTTGATCTTCAGGCTGCTGATTCCGGTCAGGTCGGCAAATTCGGCCTGCATTGTGGCGATGACGCCGCGCCCCTCGTCGCGCAACTGGCGCGTCTCGTCGAGTTCGGGGTCATATCCCGCCGCGACAAATCCGCCATCGCGGGTCAGCAGGGGCGGCTCGGCCACCAGCGCGGCTTCCAGCAGATCGATCAGGGCGTCGTGGCCAAGCAGTTGCATCGCGGCACTTGTCAGCAGATCGGGTGCGCCGTCGGGCACGCGCATGGCCATTCCTGCCGCGGCGACCAATCCGGCCCGGATCGCGGCAACGTCGCGCGGGCCACCGCGATCCAGCGCCAGCCGCGACAGCGCGCGGTCGATATCGGGCACACGGCGCAGGTCGTCGCGCATCTCGGCGCGCAACCGTGGGTGATCGACGAAGTGACGGACCGCTGCCAGCCGCCGTTTCACGAGCGACAGGTCCCGCGATGGCGCGGACAGCCTACGCTCCAACAATCGCCCCCCGGCAGAGGTCAGCGTGCGGTCCACCGCCGCAATCAGCGAGCCGTCGCGCCCGCCCGACAGCGCGGAGGTGATTTCAAGATTGCGGCGCGTCGAGGCGTCAATCTGTACTAGGCCCGCCGGATTTTCCTGCTGTGGTGGGGTCAGCAGCGGCAGGTTGCCACGCTGCGTCAGGTCGAGATAATCCACCAGCGCGCCCATCGCGGCCAGTTCGGCGCGGCCAAAACTGCCGTAACCCGCCAGCGAGGTGACACCGAACAGATTGCACAGCCGCTGTTCGCCGTTGCTGCTGTCAAACCCCGAACGGGTCACTTCGGTAACCGCATAGCCTTCGTCCAGGGTTATGTCGCTGCCCTCGGTGAGCAAAACCTCTTTTGGCGCCAGACGCGCCAGCTCGGCTCCGAGCCGGGGCAACGGGCAAGGCATCACGCGGAATTCGCCGGTCGAGATATCGCACCAGGCGAGGGCAAATTCGTCTCGAACCTCGGCAAAAGCGCTAAGAAAATTGTGCCGCCGCGCCTCCAGCAAGCTGTCTTCGGTCAGGGTGCCGGGGGTGACGAGGCGCACCACATCGCGCGCCACGACAGACTTTGCGCCGCGTTTTCTGGCCTCTGCCGGGTTTTCCATCTGTTCTGCGATCGCCACGCGAAAACCCTTGCGGATCAGCGTCAGAAGATAGCCCTCGGCAGAGTGGACCGGGACGCCACACATCGCAATATCCTTGCCCTTGTGCTTGCCGCGCTTGGTCAGCGCGATGTCGAGCGCCTCGGCGGCGGCAGCGGCATCGTCAAAGAACATCTCGTAAAAGTCGCCCATCCGGTAAAACAGCAACGCGTCGCGATGGCGGGCCTTGATGTCGAGATATTGCGCCATCATCGGTGTTACGGTTTCGTCGCTCACATCCATCCCCTTGTTCCGTGCGGACCTTACAAAACCCGGCCCCGGAGCGAAAGGGGACAGCGAAAGCGGACAGGACAAGAGGCAACGAGGTTGGAGAGGTGCGCGAGGCGTGATAGGATCGCATCGCACCCTGACCCAGAGACCCGAAAGCAATGCCGGCGATATGCGCAATCAGATCGACTTTGCACTGCCACCGGAAAAGCTGTTCCTCAACCCGGCACGCGATGCAGGCCTGTCGTTGTTGCGTCCGGCGGAGTATTTCTGGCGACCGGCAGAACCCGCGCTGATTGCGGGTTTCGCCGCCAGCGCCCATGATGCGATGAACGAGCGTATCCGGTCATTCCTGACACTGACGCGCAGGCACAAGACCTTTGACCAGGTGATAGAGTTCAACACGGTTCCGGTGCTGCTGGAAGACGCCGCTTTTCGCAAGTCCTATGTGCTGGCCAGGGGGCAATGTGTGCTGAACGGGGCTTCGGGCATCCGGCTGCTGAACCGCTATCGCTGGGAGCATGAAGAAGACAGTCAGCACCCCGATGACAGGCTGATGGCCTATTTCCAGAGCTGTCAGGTGCAAAACGCCGAGGTCGGCATTCCGCTTTGGGGCAAGCCGTTGCCCGAGGGCATCGACCATGCCATCGAGTGCCGCAACACTTTCAACTATTTTCACTTCATGACAGAATCCCTCTGCCAACTGGCGCTTCTGGCCGAGGAGGAGATTCGGGGGAATGTCTATTTCCACTTCCCCAACGCGCCCGAGAAGCATCGTGCATTTGCCAGCGGTTTTGTCGATGCGCTGTTTCCCGAGCTTGCGGGGCGGGTGTTTTTTGAGCGCGCCCCCCGGGAATATGGTGTCGTGGTCGGCGCGCTCAGCCTGATGTGTCTCTACTACCAATTCCCGGCGTCGATGATCGGCAATGTTGACGAATACGCGCCCTCAAACGTCATGTGGAAGGGCCAGGACGCGACGCGGGTGTCGCAGTCGATTTTGTCGATGAACAGCATCAGCAGCAGCCTGCGCCTGCTGCGCGAGCGCGCTTTGCGGGCGATCGAGGGTCAGGATTTCAGCCATCTGCCCAAGCGGTTTTATGTCGGGCGCGATGCGAATCAAAGCCGCGCGCGGCGGATGAAGGGTGAAAACGCCTTGTTCGGCATGCTTCAACCCTTCGGGTTCGATTATATCGTCTTTGAACATCTTAGCCCGCTGGAGCAGATCGCGATCATGGCGAACGCCGAGATGATGATTTCGTATCACGGCGCCGGTTTTACCAACATGCTGTTTGCAAACCCGGAAAGCTATGTGATCGAACTCGGCACCCTCCAAACGGCGGCCTATCGCTGGCAGGACTTCTGGCCTCTGGCGCATGTTTCGGGCTGCCGCTATGTCAGCTTTTTTGCCGATCACCATAAGGACGACCCGATGGAAGATCCGCAATTTGCCGAAGAAGGGATCATTCCGGTGCATCTGACGGACAAGGCGTTGGGGCAGGTTATGGCCTTTGTCGTAACGCTTTTGGGGAATATTCCGCAGCTTTCACACGCGGCTGATGTGCTGGCGCTGGTGCGTGAATTGCTGGGGGTCAGGGCTTGGCGCCGGGCCGCCGAGGTGTTGGATCTGCACGCAAACCTCGTGCGCGACAATCTTGAGCTTTGCCTTGCCAAGGCCGATTGCCACAAGGCACAAGAGCAGTTGAAATCAGAACTCTACGCGCTGCACCGGGCCTGGGAGGCCAACAGGAACCGCTGGCAGACCCTGGTGCGGATGGTCTGGGCCGCCAGGCGGGCCGGGATGCCCGAGGTCGCGGCCTGGGCCCTTGCGTTGCTGCGCCAGGATTTTCCGGCACGCTATGATGCGCTGGTTTCGGCGCAGCCCTGGATGCGACAGCTTGCCTGAAGTGGTCACACAGTTTCATTGTCAGGCCGCATCCAGGCCGCTATGAACGAAGAAACCCCCCTCAGGAAACATTGGCCCATGTCTTCGAAGACCCGTATCACGCCCGAAGAGGCGCTCGCCTATCATCTGGAACCGACACCGGGAAAGTTTGAGATTGTCGCCACCACCCCGATGGCAACCCAGCGCGACCTGTCGCTGGCCTATAGCCCCGGCGTGGCCGTGCCGGTGCAGGCGATCGCCGACAATCCCGAAACCGCCTATGACTATACGGCCAAGGGCAACATGGTTGCGGTCATCTCGAACGGCACGGCCATTCTGGGCATGGGCAATCTTGGCGCGCTGGCCTCGAAGCCGGTGATGGAAGGCAAGGCGGTGTTGTTTAAGCGCTTTGCCGACGTCAACGCGATTGACATCGAACTGGCCACCGAAGATCCGGATGAATTCATCAAGGCGGTGTCACTGATGGCGCCGGCCTTTGGTGGCATCAACCTTGAAGACATCAAGGCGCCGGAGTGTTTCATCATCGAACAGCGCCTGAAAGAGATCATGGACATTCCGGTGTTCCACGATGACCAACACGGCACCGCGGTGATCTGTGCGGCGGGGCTGATCAACGCGCTGGAGCTTTCGGGAAAGAAGATCGGCGAGGTGCGGATTGTTCTGAACGGGGCAGGGGCTGCGGGCATCGCCTGTCTTGAACTGCTGAAAAGAATGGGCGCTGCTCACGACAATTGCATCATGTGCGACACCAAAGGGGTGATCTATCAAGGCCGCACCGAGGGGATGAATCAGTGGAAGTCGGCTCATGCCGCCAACACCACCCTGCGCACGCTTGACGAGGCAATGAACGGGGCAGACGTGTTTCTGGGCGTCTCCGCCAAAGGTGCCGTGACGCAGGATATGGTCTCCAGTATGGCGGAAAACCCGGTTATCTTTGCAATGGCCAACCCCGACCCAGAGATCACACCCGAAGAGGCCCATGCCGTGCGCCCCGATGCTATCGTCGCGACCGGCCGGTCAGACTACGCCAACCAGGTCAACAATGTTCTGGGCTTTCCCTATCTGTTCCGGGGCGCGCTGGATATTCACGCCCGCGCCATCAATGACGAGATGAAAATCGCCTGCGCCGAGGCCCTTGCCCGCCTCGCGCGTGAGGATGTGCCCGACGAGGTGGCGATGGCTTACGGCCGCAAGCTGTCTTTCGGGCGCGACTACATCATCCCGACCCCGTTTGACCCGAGATTGATCTATGTGATCCCGCCCGCCGTTGCCAGGGCAGGCATGGATACCGGTGTGGCGCGCCGCCCGATTGTCGATATGAATGCCTATGAGATCAGCCTGAAATCGCGGATGGACCCGACCGCGAGCATCCTTCAGGGCATTCACGCCCGCGCCCGCAAGGCACAGGCCCGGATGATCTTTGCCGAAGGCGACGACCCGCGGGTGCTGCGCGCCGCCGTCGCCTATCAACGCGCCGGGCTTGGCAAGGCGCTGGTTGTCGGTCGCGAAAGCGATGTTCGCGAAAAGCTGGAGGCCGCCGGTCTCGGCGAGGCCGTGCGCGAGCTTGAGGTCGTCAACGCCGCCAACACCCGCCACCTCGAAACCTACCGCGAATTCCTGTATCACCGCCTGCAACGCCGCGGCTTTGACCGCACGGATATTCATCGTCTTGCCTCGCGCGACCGGCACGTGTTTTCGGCACTGATGCTGGCGCATGGCCACGGCGACGGGCTTGTCACCGGGGCGACGCGCAAGTCGGCGCATGTCCTGTCCCTGATCAACCATGTTTTTGACGCGCGGGCGACCGACGGCGCTGTTGGTGTCACCGCGATACTGCACAAGGGCAAGATCGTTCTGATCGGCGACACCCTGGTGCATGAATGGCCCGAATCGGAAGATCTGGCGACAATCGCGATCAAGGCGGCGGGAGTCGCCCGCAATCTGGGGCTGGAGCCGCGTGTGGCATTTGTGTCATTCTCGACCTTCGGCTATCCGGTGTCGGAACGTGCGACCAAGATGCACCAGGCACCCAAAGTGCTGGACAGGATGGGCGTCGATTTTGAATATGAAGGCGAAATGACGGTTGATGTTGCATTGAATCCGGAAATCGCCGCGCAATATCCGTTCTGCCGGTTGACGGGCCCCGCCAATATTCTGGTGGTCCCGGCCCGGCATTCGGCCTCGATCTCGGTGAAGCTGATGCAAGAAATGGCAGGCGCTACGGTGATCGGCCCAATCCTGACCGGCGTCGACAAACCAATTCAGATCTGCACCGGCAGCAGCACGGTGAACGACATTCTGAACATGGCAGTGCTCGCCGCCTCGAAGGTTGGCTGAAAGGTCTCTGACATGGCGGTTTATACAGTTGGTTCCATCAACATTGATCATGTCTACCGTGTGCCGCATCTTCCGTTCCCGGGGGAAACGCTGGCGGCGGAAGGCTACGCGATGGGCCTGGGGGGCAAGGGCGCAAACCAGTCCGTCGCGGCTTCCCGCGCCGGGGCGAAGGTGTTTCACATCGGCGCGGTCGGGCCCGACGGAGCCTGGCCACTGAAGCAGTTGCAAGGCTATGGTGTCGATACCGTCCATGTCGTACGGCTTGAGGTGCCAACAGGCCATGCGATTATCAACGTCGATCCGCAGGCCGAAAACGCAATCGTACTGTTTTCCGGGGCAAATCAGCAGCTTGGCGAAAGTCATGCAGCGCAGGCGCTTGCCGGTGCCAGGGTCGGCGATACGCTGATGATGCAGAATGAAACCTCGGCACAGGCAGGTGCGGCACAGATCGCGGCGGCCAGGGGCATGCGCGTGATGTATTCTGCCGCCCCGTTTGAGGTAGGCGCGCTGCGCGCCGTGCTGCCATTCGCAACCCTGCTTTTGATGAACGAGGGCGAAGCGACAGAGTTGCGTCAGGCGCTGGGTGCCATGCCCGAAACGGATATGATCATCACCAAAGGCGCGAAGGGAGCAGAGTGGATTTCCGCAACGACAGAGCCGCTTTTTGTGCCGTCCTTCCGGGTTGCGCCGGTTGACACCACCGGCGCGGGCGACTGTTTCGCGGGCACCATAGCGGCGGCGCTGGATGCCGGGTCAGGCCCCGAACGGGCGATGCGCCGTGCCGCCGCGGCGGCGGCGATTCAGGTCACCCGCCCCGGTGCTGCTGCGGCGATGCCGTCCCGCGCCGAGGTCGACGCATTTATGGCACAGTGAGGCAGGGCCGTTGCTGCTGGTTTTCGGGGAGCGGTGACAGCGGTCTTGCCCTGAGGCGAATGGAAAGCGGTGAACAGTGGAGCGTGAAATGCGAATTGCAATGTGGTCGGGGCCGCGCAACCTCTCTACCGCGCTGATGTACAGCTTTGCAGCGCGGGGTGACTGTGCTGTCTGGGACGAGCCGTTTTACGCGCCCTATCTTGCGGTGTCCGGCAGGCCGCACCCGATGGCCGCAGAGATCATTGCCACGCATGAGGCCGATCCGGCCAGGGTGTCCGCGCGCTGCAAAGGGCCCATTCCGCAAGAACAGAGACTGTTTTACCAAAAACAGATGCCGCACCACATGTTGCCGGAGTTTGATCTGACCTTCATGTCAGCCTGCACGAACGTCTTTTTGATCCGCCACCCGGCGCGGGTGATCGCCTCTTATGCGCGCAAGATGGAGAGTGCTGAGTTGGCGGATATTGGCTTTGCTGCCCAGGCCGAACTGTTTGAGCGCGAGGCCAATCGTCTCGGCCGCGCGCCGATCGTGATCGACTGCTTTGACATCCGGGCAGACCCGAAAGCCGCTCTTGGCAAGTTGTGCAAAGCGATCGGCATTCCGTTCAGCGACAGAATGCTGACCTGGCCTGCCGGTGGCCATGTCAATGACGGTATCTGGGCGCGCCATTGGTACGGGGCGGTTCACCGCTCAACCGGGTTCGAGGCGGTTGAGGGGCCGGTGCCCGGCCTGACCGGTCCTTATGCCGCGCTGGCCGAAGCGGCGATGCCGTATTACAGTAGCCTGGAGCGGCACAAGATCTGAAATAGCGCGGTTTTGTTGCCCGTTCACCCTGTTCCGCAGCCTCGCCCGTGAGTGCGCGAAGCTGCGACAGTTCTGCGAAGCGGGTGATCAGCGCTTGACGCGGGCGTTCCGCGTGGCGATCAACTTCAGGCGCAGCGCATTCAGGCGAATGAAGCCGGCGGCATCTTTCTGGTCATAGGCGCCGGCGTCGTCCTCAAAGGTCACATGCGCCTCGGAATACAGCGAATGACCGGACCAGCGCGCAATGGTGCGGGCCGAGCCCTTGTAAAGCTTTACACGAACCGTGCCGGACACATGTTCCTGGCTCTTGTCGATCAGGGCCTGAAGCATCTCGCGCTCGGGACTGAACCAGAAACCGTTGTAGATCAACTCGGCATAGCGCGGCATGATGCTGTCTTTCAGGTGGCCCGCACCACTGTCGAGGGTGATCTGCTCGATCCCGCGGTGCGCCTCCAGCAGAACCGTGCCGCCGGGGGTTTCGTAAATCCCGCGCGATTTCATGCCGATAAAACGGTTTTCGACGAGATCGAGCCGACCGACACCGTGCTTGCCGCCAAGTGCGTTCAGCCTGGTCAGGATTGTAGCGGGCGACATCGCCTCACCGTTGATGGCGATGGCATCGCCGCGCTCGAAGGTGATTTCCACCATTTCCGGGGTGTTCGGGGCGTCTTCCGGGTTTACCGTGCGCTGGTAAACATATTCGGGCGCTTCATCGGCCGGGTTTTCGAGGGCCTTGCCCTCGGACGAGGTGTGCAGCAGGTTGGCATCGACCGAGAACGGGGCCTCGCCGCGTTTGTCCTTGGCGATCGGTATTTGATTCTTTTCGGCAAACTCAATCAGCTTAGTGCGGCTTGTCAGATCCCATTCGCGCCATGGGGCGATAACCTTGATGGCGGGGTTGAGGGCGTAGGCGGACAGTTCAAACCGAACCTGGTCGTTGCCTTTGCCGGTGGCACCGTGGGCGACGGCATCGGCACCATTGGCGGCGGCAATCTCGACCAGCTTCTTCGAAATCAATGGCCGAGCGATTGCGGTGCCCAGCAGATACAGACCCTCGTACAATGCATTGGCGCGAAACATCGGGAAGACATAATCGCGCACGAATTCCTCACGAACGTCGATGATGTGGATGTTGTCTTTCTTGATACCCAGCAATTCGGCCTTGGCGCGGGCGGGTTCCAGTTCTTCGCCCTGGCCGAGGTCGGCGGTGAAGGTGATGACCTCGCAACCATATTCGGTTTGCAGCCATTTCAGGATGATCGAGGTATCTAGCCCGCCGGAATAGGCAAGGACGACTTTCTTGGGTGCGGACATGGGTAAACTCCTCGCTGCGTTTCGCCCGCGATTACCGGGAAAATGCTGCGAGGGCAAGGCGAAGTGACGGGTGCGCGGCCACAGACCACCACGCGGCGCGACCCGCAAAGGCTTGTTTTGCCGCCCGGCTTGCGGCAAAGCAGGAGCATGACAGATTTTGCCGAAAAAGCCCGATCCGCTACGCAAGCCCTGCGCGCCTTGTTCGAGGCGACGCCGCTGCAACGCAATGACCACCTGTCAGCCCGATATGGCGCCGAGATCTGGCTGAAGCGCGAAGATCTGTCGCCGGTGCGGTCGTACAAGATTCGCGGTGCGGTCAATGCGATGCGCAAGGTTCTGCCTGCACAGTCGCGGTTTGTCTGTGCCAGTGCGGGCAATCATGCCCAGGGTGTTGCCTTTGCCTGCCGTCATTTCGGCACGCAGGGCGCGATATTCATGCCGGTGACGACGCCGCAGCAAAAGATCGACAAAACCCGCATTTTTGGCGGTGACAGTATCGAAATTGTTCTGACCGGCGACTATTTTGACCAGACATTGAAGGCGGCGCAGACCTATTGTGCCAGCCGCGGCGCGCATTTCTTGTCGCCGTTCGATGACCCTGACGTGATAGAGGGCCAGGCCAGTGTGGCGGTCGAGCTGTTGGCGCAACTTGGTCGGGCGCCGGATATGGTCGTGCTGCCTGTGGGCGGCGGCGGTCTTGCTTCGGGCGTCACCGCTTATCTGCGGGCCGTGGCACCCGAAACCGAGTTTCGCTTTGTAGAGCCATCGGGGGGCGCAAGCCTGACGGCGGCGCTGCGTGCGGGCGGGCCGGTGACGCTGCCGCGAATAAATTCCTTTGTTGACGGGGCGGCCGTGGCGCGCCTGGGCACGAACCCCTACGCCATGCTGGATTGGGTCGATCCGGCGCAAGTGCTGCTGGCACCGGAAGACCGGATCTGCATCACCATGCTGGAAATGCTGAATGTCGAAGGCGTGGTGCTGGAACCTGCCGGGGCGATGTCTGTCGATGTTCTGCCCGATCTTGCAGCGCAGATTGCCGGAAAAACAGTGGTTTGCGTGACCTCTGGCGGGAATTTTGACTTTGAGCGTCTGCCCGAAGTCAAGGAGCGGGCACAGCGGTTTTCCGGGCTGAAGAAATATTTCATTCTGCGGATGCCGCAACGCCCCGGCGCGCTGCGGGAGTTTCTGGCGATGCTTGGCCCCGACGACGACATCGCACGCTTTGAATATCTGAAGAAATCGGCCCGCAATTTCGGTTCTGTCCTGATCGGCATCGAAACCAGAGCGGCCGGCAATTTCGATCAGCTTTTCGCGAATATGGCCAACGGTGGTTTCGTCTATCGCGACATCACGGCGGACGAGGCATTGGCAGAGTTTCTGATCTGACCGGCTACGCCGCGTGATTTTTCGCCATTTCCGCAAAAGCCTTTGCCGAGGCGTGAAATGTGCTGATGATGTCGGTCAGGTCGACCATTGCCGCCTGGCCGCCGGCAGCCCGTTTTTCGCCGTCCTGACACAGATCAGCCAGCTTGTTGAACCCGAGGTTCAGGGCGCTGCCCTTCAGAAAATGCAATGCCGCCTCGATCTCGGAGTCGGCCATATTACTGTCCATGCGGGCGGCAACCTCATTCGCCTCATCCAGAAACATCTCGACCACTTCGGCAAAATCATCGGCGCCGATCTCGACCTGAAGCTCATTCACGCGTGCCCAGTCTATCATGCCATCCTCAACTCTCTGCTCCTGATGACAAAATGCGCCCGGAAACTTAACAAACGGTAAGGCCGCCTGGCGGCGAAATCGCGAATTTTAACATTCATCGCCCTTTAAGACCTGCTGCGCATAAACCTCTGAACCTGCCAGAGGGACAGCCCGTGTATCTGAAGACAGACATCTGCCAAACCGTTGATCTCGCGGGGCCGCCCGCCGCGCGACGGGTTTTGATCGTGGATGACAGCGCTGCACAGCGCCGGGTGCTTACGCTTTCGCTGAAGCGCAGCGGATATCAGGTGACAGAGGTCGATTCCGGCGATGCCGCGATCGATCTGTGCCGGTCGTCAGCTTTCGATATCGTGCTGAGCGACTGGATGATGCCCGGCATGTCGGGGCTGGAATTTTGCCGCGCTTTTCGTGCCTTGCCGCGCGAAGGCTACGGGTACTTCATTCTTCTGACCTCGAAGTCCGAGAAAGCGGAGATTGCCGACGGGCTCGATGCGGGGGCCGATGATTTTCTGTCGAAACCCGTCAGCCCCGGAGAGTTGCGGGCGCGGCTGCGCGCGGGAGAGCGGGTTCTGGGCATGCAGGCCGAACTGGTCGAGAAGAACCGGCTGGTCGGCACTACCCTCGGAAAACTGCAGAAAGTCTATGATTTGCTCGATCGTGACCTGAGAGAGGCACGCAAGCTTCAACAGACCCTGGTGCGCGAGCGGCGCCGCGATTTCGGGCGTGGCGAGGTGACGACGCTGTTGCGGCCTTCGGGCCATGTCGGCGGCGATCTGGTCGGGTTTTTTTCGATCAATCCATCGCGAATCGGTCTCTACTCAATTGATGTGTCGGGGCATGGCGTTGCCTCAGCCATGATGACGGCGCGCCTGGCGGGACTGTTGACGGGGTCGACACCGGAAACCAATGTTGCGCTGAAAAAAGATGCGTCGGGCCGGTGCAGCGTTCTGCCACCAGAACAGGTTGCTGCACGGCTGAACCAGATGATGTTCGAGGATATACAGGTAGATCAATACTTTACCCTGGCATATGCCGAGGTTGATCTGCTGACCGGCAAGTGTGACCTTGTGCAGGCTGGCCATCCTTATCCGGCAATTCTGCGCGCCGGGGGTCAGGTCGACCATGTCGGCGCAGGCGGGCTGCCGATCGGCCTGATTGCGGACGCGACCTATGACCGGACGGAGGCGCGGCTTTTTCCCGGTGACCGCTTGTTTCTGATGTCGGATGGCGTGACGGAATGCCCGTCCCCCGAAGGCGAGGAACTTGGCGATGAGGGGCTGACGCGTATCTTGCAGCGCAACCGAAAGGCGCAGAACGGCGCGCTGCTGGACGCGCTGATCAAGGATCTTTCACTTTACTTCGGAGGAGAGGACTTCCCAGATGACGTTTCCGCAACGTTGTTGCACTACCGCGGTTAGCCACCGGTGATAAATCGCTCGAACATCGCGCGATCCCCAGGGTTTCCCAGCGACTTCAAAGCCTTGCCTGGCGAAAGCCATAGCGGGCTGTGCCCTGGTTCCGAAGGCGGGCCGACGCGCAGAACGGGGCGCGCAATGTAGATGGTGCAGAGCTTTTCGGCCCAGAGGTCATATTCGGGCATATAGGTGAAACGCCGGAAAGTGCCGAAGCGGCGCTCGGGCGCGATGCGCCAGCCGGTTTCCTCAAATGCCTCGCGGTGCAGGGCGGCCATCGGGTTTTCGCCCTTGTCGATGCCACCGCCCGGCAGTTGCACTTCCGGTGTGGGTTCGCACTGATGCGTCAGCAATATCTGCCCGTTTCGGTGCAGAATGGCATAGACTCCGGGCCGCCTGATGTAGCGCCTGGCGGTTTGTGGTGGTTCTCCGTAGCGTCTGATCATGTGCCTGCCCTTGGTGCGCTGGTTGCCGTGCCTATATGTTCACGGTATGCCAAAGCAGGCCAGCCTAGGAAACCCCATGACCATCGGAACAAAACTCGCCTGGGACGATACCGTCCTGCCCTTTCAGCTTGACGCCTCCGACATCCGGGGTCGTGTCGCGCGGCTTGATGGCGCACTTGAAGCGGTGCTGAAGCAGCACAACTATCCCGCCCCGGTCGAGGCCCTGGTGGCAGAGGCGACGCTGCTGACGGCACTGATCGGTCAGGCCATCAAGCTGCGCTGGAAACTGTCGCTGCAAATCCGTGGCAACGGCCCGGTCAGCCTGATCGCGACCGACTATTTTGGCCCGACAGAGGGGGGCGAGCCTGCGCGCGTCCGCGCCTACGCCAGCTATGACGCCGAAAAGATTGATATTGACGCGGCCCCGTTCAGCCTGATTGGCGAGGGCTATTTTGCCATCCTGATCGATCAGGGTCCTGACATGACGCCCTATCAGGGCATCACGCCGATCTCTGGCAACTCTCTTTCCGCCTGCGCAGAGACGTATTTCGCGCAGTCAGAGCAGTTGCCGACGCGGTTTCAGCTAAGCTTTGGCAAAAGCAAACTGCCGGGCGAGGAAGAGGCCTGGCGCGCCGGTGGGGTGATGTTGCAACATATGCCCAAGGCATCGCCCTTCGCGGCGTCCGAGAATGATTCGGGCGAAGGCGGTTCGGGCGAGGGGGGCCTGCTGGCGCATACCGATATACTGGATGGGGACGAGGGCGAAAACTGGAGCCGCGTCAACCTGTTGTTGGACACCGTGGAGGAGATGGAGATGGTCGGACCTCAGCTTGCCCCGACAGATCTGCTGGTGCGGCTGTTCCATGAGGAGGGCCCGCGGGTATTCGAGGCCCAGCCGGTTCGCTTTGGCTGCCCATGCTCGGAAGACCGGGTGCGTCAGTCGCTTTCGGCCGCGTCGCGCGACGACATTGCTGAAATGACGACCGAAAGCGGGGTCCTGACTGCGGACTGCCAGTTCTGCGGCGCGCATTACGAACTGGACCCGGCGTCGCTGGGTGCAGAGGGCCAGGGCAATGACGCCTGAGGCGCTGCTGCGCGTTTTTGACCGGGTGGCGGGCGAATCATCGGATTTTGACCTGAATCCCGAAGTGGTTCTGCCGCCCGCGCGCAAGCTGTGCCCGGCGGCGGTGCTGATCGCGGTGTGTGATGCGCCGGGGGGCGCGCGGGTTATCCTGACGAAGCGGTCATCGCGGCTGAAGCATCATCCGGGCCAGATCGCCCTCCCCGGCGGCAAGATTGATACCGGCGACGGCGGGCCCGAGGCCGCGGCGCTGCGCGAAGCGCAAGAGGAGGTGGGGCTGGCCCCGTCATCGGTCCGGGTTCTGGGGCGGTTGCCCGCGCATGAAACCGTGACGGGATACAGCGTTACCCCTGTTCTGGGCCATGTTCGTGATGTTTTCTTTCCGATCCCGGAAGAGGGAGAAGTAGAAGAAATCTTCATGGTGCCGCTCGATTTTCTGATGACACCGGCGCATTACCGCGTTGAAAAACGACTGTGGCGCGGCGATTGGCGGCGCTATTATGCGGTGCCGTTCGGGCCGTATTACATATGGGGCGCGACCGCGCGGATCTTGCGCGGCATGTGCGACAGGCTGGTGCCGTGAAGGTCGCGGGCAACTGGCTGGGTGCAGCAGAAACCCGGGCGGTTTGCCGGGCGCTGACAGCGGCCGGGTTTCAGGCGCTGTTCGTCGGCGGATGCGTGCGCAACGCGCTGCTGGGCGCACCGGTGAATGACATTGACATTGCCACCGATGCAACGCCGGATATCGTCACTAAACTGGCAGTTGAAGACGGATTGCGGGCGATACCGACCGGCATCGAGCATGGCACCGTGACGGTTCTTTCGGGGGGGGTCGCGCATGAAGTCACGACGTTTCGCCGCGATGTCGAAACGAACGGAAGGCATGCGAAAGTGGAGTTTGCCACTTCCGTAGCCGAAGACGCGCGCCGCCGCGATTTTACGATGAACGCGATCTATGCGCAGCCCGACGGCACGGTTGTTGACCCGCTGGGCGGGTTGCCCGACCTTTTGGCGCGGCACTTGCGCTTTGTCGGCGATCCGGCCCAGAGAATTGCCGAAGACTACCTGCGAATCCTGCGCTTTTTCCGTTTTACCGCGTGGTACGGTGCGCCTGGGCTGGGCGTTGACGCAGAAGGGCTTGCTGCCTGTGCCGCCAACCTCGACGGGATTGCAGGGGTTTCGTGTGAACGGATCGGTGCAGAAATGCGCAAATTGCTTTGTGCGCCCGATCCGTCGCCAGCCGTGGCTGCAATGGCGCAGACCGGTGTGCTGACGGCGGTTCTACCGGGCGCGGATGCGCGGGCGCTGCCGGTTCTGGTGCATCTTGGCGGGGCGTCCTGGATTGCGCGGCTGGCGGTGCTGGGCGGACAGGATGTGGCGCAAAAATTGCGCCTGACACGGGCTGAAACACGTGAATTGGGCCTTGTAAGAGACGAAATTGGCAGGTTGACCCCGGCGGCGGCGCTCGGCTGGTTGCACGGGGCAGAGATTGCACAAAGCGTTGTCCTCGCCCGCGCGGCCCTGTTTGAAACGCCACCAGCGATGGGATGGCAGGCCGAGATTGCCCGCGGTGCGGCGGCGGAATTTCCGGTCGCGGCGGCTGATCTGATGCCTGAATTGCAGGGGGCCGCACTCGGGGCGCGGCTGAAGCAGCTTGAAAATCGCTGGGTTGCCTCTGGCTTTGCGCTGTCACGCGCAGAACTTCTGGGCGTTGGCGGTTCCAATTAGGGCGTTCAAAGTTATATTCCGGGGCATCCTATGAAAGATTTACCCCGTGTCCCGCTTTTCCGTGCCTGGCTTTTTCGCGCTTCGCTTTTTCGAAGGCCTGGTTGACCCTTACGGCCCCTATGTCCAGACCGACACGCCACCGCGCCGGCTGTGGCCGTTTTTACGCGGGTACATTCAGCCGTTTCACAAGGTTTTCGCGCTGACGGCTGTGGTCTCGACCATTGTGGCGGCGATTGATGTGTTGCTGATCTGGTATCTGGGGCAGTTGATCGATGTGCTGGCCGCGGGTGCGCCCGCGCTGGTCTGGCAGGATCATGGTGCAGGGATCGTGGCGGTCGGCCTCGGCATTCTGGTGGCGCGCCCGCTGTTGAGCGGGTTGAAATCAGCCTTGCTGCACAATGCCATCCTGCCGAATTTCGGCACGCTGATTCGCTGGAGGGCGCACAGCCATGTGTTGCGGCAACCGGTCGGTTGGTTCGAAGGCGATTTTGCCGGGCGGTTGGCCAACCGGATCATGCAGACGCCACCTGCTGCGGGCGATGCGGTGTTTCAGACTTTCGACGCGGTGTCCTTTTCGGTCGTCACGCTGATCGGCGCGGGCTGGATGCTGGCCGACGCGGATGTCTTGCTGATATTGCCGCTGCTGGTCTGGTTTGGTCTTTATGCGCTGCTGGTCAATTGGACGATGCGCCGGGCAGGGCCTGCGGCCAAGGCGGCATCCGATGCCCGCTCGGCGGTGACGGGGCGGGTGGTTGATGCCTATACCAACATTCATTCCGTCAAGATGTTCGCCCATCACGACCGCGAGCTTTCCTTCGCGAGGGAGGCGATCGAATACGCCCGCACCACGTTTGCGCGGCAAATGCGGGTGATCACGCAAATGGACATCATGCTGACCGCGTTGAACGGCGGGTTGATTGTGGGCGTCACGGGGTTTGTGCTTGTGCTGTGGTATCACGGTCAGGCGAGCGTGGGCACCGTGGCGGCAAGTGCCGCGCTGGTGCTGCGACTGAACAACATGACCCATTGGATCATGTGGGCGACGGCCAATCTGGTTCAGGCGCTTGGCGTGGTAGCCGAGGGGATGGAAACGATTGCCCAGCCGGTGACTCTGGTCGATGCCAAGGACGCGAAACCGTTGGTGCTGCGCAAGGGCGAGATCGCGGTTGAAGGCGTGTCGCATCATTATGGCCGGGAATCGGGTGGCTTGCGCGACCTTGATCTGACGATTGCACCGGGCGAAAAAATTGGCCTGGTCGGGCGCTCGGGGGCGGGAAAATCGACCCTCGTCAAGCTGATTTTGCGGTTTTATGACTGCGAAGGCGGCCGGATTTCGATTGACGGCCAGGACATTGCCGGGGTGACCCAGGACAGTCTGCGCGCCCAGATCGGCATGGTGCAGCAAGACAGCAGCCTGTTGCACCGTTCGGTTCGCGACAACATCCTTTATGGCCGCCCGGAAGTGAGCGGGGATGAGGTGATTGATGCGGCAAAGCGGGCCGAGGCGCATGAATTCATTCTGGACTTGCGTGACCCCGAGGGCCGGACGGGCTATGACGCCCATGTCGGTGAGCGTGGCGTCAAGCTTTCGGGCGGGCAGCGCCAGCGTATCGGGATTGCACGGGTGATCCTGAAGGATGCGCCGATCCTGATTCTGGACGAGGCGACGAGCGCGCTCGACAGCGAAGTGGAGGCCGCCATCCAGAAGACGCTGTATGGCATGATGACCGGCAAAACCGTGATCGCGATTGCGCACCGGCTGTCGACCATTGCCGCGATGGACCGGATTGTCGTGCTCGAAGACGGGCAGATTGCGGAAATCGGCAGCCATGCCGAATTGTTGGTGCGCGAGGGACTATATGCAAGGTTCTGGGCGCGGCAGTCGGGCGGGTTTCTGGGTGTGGATGAGGATGAAGAATGACGATCGTAAAGCGCATCGGTGGTTTGATAGACGCGTTCGCCCAGGCAGAGGGCCCGCCGCCGCAGGCGCTGGGCGCGTTCTTTCGCTGGTGCCTGAAGGGAAGTTGGCCGATGCTCTGGCTCGCTGGCGCGTTGTCGTCGCTGGCCGGCGCGATGGAGGTGATCTCGGCATTGTTTCTGGGTTGGGTGATCGACGCGGCACTGGCTTCCACGCCAAGCGGATTCTTCACCCAAAATCTGGGGTTGTTGCTGGGATTCGTCGGGTTCTATCTGGTCCTGCGGCCGCTGGCCTTTGCGGCGTCATCCGCATCAAACGCCATCATCGTCGGGCCGAACGTGCTGCCGTTGGTGCTGAGCCGTCTGCACCGCTGGACGCTGGGTCAGGCGGTGACGTTCTTTGACAACGATTTCGCAGGGCGGATCGCGCAAAAGCAGATGCAGGCGGCGCGGGCGGCCACCGATGTCGCGACCGAGATGATCAACACGGTCGCTTTTGCGCTGGCCTCGGTTGTCGGGTCTGTCGTGTTTCTGGTGGCGATCGATTATCGCGTGGCGCTGGCGCTGGCGGTCTGGCTGGTGGGCTATGTGCTGACGATCCGCTATTTCATGCCCCGTGTCCGGGTGAATTCGGCGGCGCGGGCGGCGGCGCGGGCAATGGTGACGGGTCAGGTGGTCGATACCATCACCAACATCAAAACGGTCAAACTATTTGCCCACGCCGCGTTCGAGGACAAGGTTGCGCTGAAGGCGATGTCGGTTTTTCGAGATCGCTCGCTGGAGTTCGGCAAGATTTCCACGTTTTTCCGCCTGGCGCTGATGACGTTGGCGGGGATGCTGCCGCTGATGCTGATCGGGGGCATGCTGGGGCTGTGGTCGCAGGGGATGGCGACGGCCGGGGCAATTGCCTCGGCGGGAGCCATCGCGATGCGGATCGCGCAGATGTCGGGCTGGGTCAGCTTTACGCTGATGTCGATCTATACCTCGGTGGGCGAGGTGGAAGACGCGATGCATACGCTGACGGTGCCCCACACGCTGGCCGACAGCCCCGGTGCCACGGACCTGCCGCGCGTGGCCGGCGCGGTGACGTTTCGCGATGTGTCTTTTGCGTACGGTCGCAAGCGGGGCGGGGTCGAAGGCATCAACCTGACCATCCAGGCTGGCGAAAAGCTGGGAATTGTCGGGGCTTCGGGCGCGGGGAAATCGACGCTGGTTTCGCTGCTTTTACGTCTCTATGATGCCGAAAAAGGCGCTGTTCTGATTGACGGGCAGGATGTGCGCGGCGTCACGCAGGAAAGCCTGCGCCGCCAGATCGGCATGGTCACCCAAGAAACCGCGATGTTCAACCGCTCGGCCCGCGACAACATCCGCTATGGCCGCCCCGATGCCAGCGACGCCGATGTGGTTGCAGCCACCCGCGCGGCAGAGGCGCATGAGTTCATCGGCCATATGATCGACCATACCGGGCGCAAGGGCTATGACGCCTTTCTGGGCGAACGCGGCGTCAAGCTCTCGGGAGGGCAACGGCAGCGCATTGCCCTGGCGAGGACCTTCCTGAAAGACGCACCGATCCTGGTGCTGGACGAAGCGACCAGCGCGCTCGACAGCGAGGTCGAGGCCGCCATCCAGACCACGCTGACACGGGTGATGGAGGGCAAGACCGTGCTGGCGATCGCGCACCGGTTGTCGACGATTGCCGCGATGGACCGTATTGTTGTGCTGGACAATGGCCGCATAGTCGAAGAAGGCAACCATGAAGCGCTTTTGGCCCGCGACGGGCTGTACGCGCGCTATTGGAACCGCCAGTCCGGCGGCTTCATCGGTCTGGAAGAGGCGGCAGAGTGAAACTAACAATAGAACGGCTGGGCCATTTGGGCGACGCCATTGCACAGGGTGAAAACGGCCCGGTCTTCGTGGCGCAGGTGCTGCCGGGCGAGGAGGTCGAGGGCGAGGTCAAGGGCGACCGCCTGCTGTCGCCGCGCATCATCACGCCTTCGGCTGACCGGGTGAAGCCGCCTTGCGCCCATGCGCGCAGTTGCGGTGGTTGCCTGATGCAACACGCGGCGGACGATTTTGTCGCGACCTGGAAGACCGGCGTGGTCGCATCGGCGCTGGCGGGGCAGGGGATAGAGGCCGATCTGCGCCCGATCATCACCTCGCCTGCCCAATCGCGGCGCCGCGCGACAATCGCCGGGCGGCGCACCAAGGGTGGCACGCTGCTGGGTTTTCACGCGCGGGGGTCTGATGCCCTTGTCGCAATTCCGAACTGCCGACTGCTGCACCCCGATCTGATGGCCGCGTTTCCGGCGCTGGAGGCCCTGGTGATGACCGGTGGCTCGCGCAAGACCGAGCTGGCGCTGACGATCACCCGCACGCTTGCGGGCCCCGACGTCTCGGTGACCGGGGGCAAGCCGCTTGACGGGCAATTGCGGCTGGAGTTGGCGCGGGTGGCCGAGGCGCACGGGCTGTCGCGCCTGACCTGGGACCACGAAGTTGTCGCACTGCGCGAGGCCCCGTTGCAGCAGATGGGCCGCGCCCTCGTGGCACCCCCGCCCGGCGCGTTTCTTCAGGCGACGGAACAGGGGCAGGCCTCGCTGATCAGTGCCGTGCAAGAGGCCGTGGGCAACGCCCGCCGCGTCACCGACCTGTTTGCCGGCGCCGGCACCTTTGCGTTGCCGCTTGCCGCCACGGCCGAGGTTCACGCGGTCGAGGGGGACAGCGCGATGATGGCCGCGCTGGACAAGGGCTGGCGCCAGGCCGAGGGGCTGAAGCGCGTGACGACCGAGACGCGAGATCTGTACCGCCGTCCGCTGGAACCGGACGAGTTTCGCCATGTTTCCGCCGTGGTGATTGACCCGCCGCGCGCCGGGGCCGAAGCGCAGAGCAGAACCCTGGCTGTTGCCAAAGTGCCGGTTATCGCCGCCGTTTCCTGTAACCCGGTGACTTTTGCGCGCGATGCCCGCATCCTGCTTGACGCCGGATATCGCCTGGACTGGGTGCAGCCGGTCGATCAATTCCGCTGGTCTGCGCATGTCGAGCTTGCAGCGCGCTTCAGCATGTAGAATATGGACGCGATGGGTATTACGCCAAATGAGGGCAAAATGGGATTGCGTCAGAAAATTGACGCCTGGATAACCAGCGCGCCTATCCAGAAGTTCATTACCGGGGTGATCCTGGTCAACGCGGTGCTTCTGGGGCTTGATACTTCTGAAGCCATCATGTCGCGGTTTGGCGGTTTCGTCAGTTTTTTCGACACGGTCTGTCTGGTGATCTTCATCACAGAGATATCGCTGAAGCTTTTCTCGCAGGATATCCGGTTTTTCAAATCGGGCTGGAACCTGTTTGACTCCGTGGTGATCGGCGTCGCCATCCTGCCCGGCGCGCAGTCGCTTTCTGTGCTGCGGGCGTTGCGGATCATGCGGGTGCTGCGGGTGATTTCGGTCGCACCTTCGCTGCGCCGGGTGGTCGAGGGGTTTGTCACCGCGCTGCCGGGCATGGGCTCGGTCTTTCTGCTGATGGCGATTATTTTCTACATCGGCTCGGTCATGGCAACCAAACTGTTCGGCCCCTCGTTCGAGGAATGGTTCGGCAACATCGGGTCTTCGGCCTATTCATTGTTCCAGATCATGACGCTGGAAAGCTGGTCGATGGGCATCGTGCGCCCGGTGATGGTGCAGTTTCCGTATGCCTGGGCCTTCTTTGTGCCGTTCATCATGATGACGACTTTCGCGGTGGTGAACCTGTTGGTCGGTCTGATCGTCAATTCCATGCAGGACGCACACAATGCGGCGGAAAACGCCCGGACAGAGCAACACCGGATTGATGTGGAGGATCGGTTGGCGGCGATCGAGGCGCTGCTGCGCGAAGGAAATGCAAAATAAAATAATGCGCTGCAACAATGCGCAAAAAAACATGAGGGTTTCGAATGCGGTTTATAAAAACGATATTTGGCCTGGCGGTCATCCTGATTCTGGCTGGTTGTGCCACCCCCGAACGCGGGTCCAAATTCCGCAGCTATGACGGGCCGGAGGTGACCTTTATCGTCATCGAGAAGGCGGCGCGTAAACTGTACCTGTTCAGCGGAAGTGACGTGCTGAAAACCTATGACGTCGGGTTGGGTTTTGCGCCTGTGGGCCACAAGCAGTTCGAGGGCGACGGCAAGACGCCCGAAGGCCTGTATTATATCGACCGTCGCAATCCGCGCAGCAGATATCACATGTCGATCGGCCTGTCCTACCCCAACAAGGCGGATATCGCCTATGCCAAGGCCCAGGGCAAAGAACCGGGTGGTGACATCTTCATACATGGCAGATCGGGGTATCGTGGTGTCAACAAGGGCGACTGGACCTGGGGGTGCGTCGCGGTGACGGATGAAGAGATCGAAGAGATCTATGCCATGGTGAAGAACGGCACGCCGATCCGCATCAAGCCATAAACCACGCCAATGCGCGAACCCGGCCATTCCCGCAGCGTCGCCCGACGAGGCGCGGTGGGAATGGCCCTGGGCCTAAGCGCCGGTGACCAGCGTCCACCAGATCTTGCCCGAAGCTTCCTGATACCAGGCAAAGCCAAGCTGGCTTGCCTGCGGGTCCATGATGATCCCGCGGGTGTCTGCCTGTGACATCCAGGCCGACAACGTTTCAAGCTCTGTTTCAAATGTTTCAGAGATCAATTCCCCGACCAGGCGACCGGTGTAGCCGACGCGTTGCGCCCGGTCCAGGGGCGAAGAGCCGTCAGAGCCGAAGTGCCAGGGCCGGTTCTGCACCGACATATCGCGCGAATGTGTTTCGGCGGCGGCATTCAGCCGGGCGCTGTATTGCAGTGGTTGCGCCCCCTTTGCGGCCCGCAGTGCGTTGACCGAATCAAGCATCCTGAAGGGAATCCGGGCCTCTTGTTCCGCTGTGATCCTGTAGACCCGCGCCAGCGGCTGGCCGTCGCTGCCGACCCGGATTTGCGGTGCTGGCGTGCATGCCGAAATGGCGACCGTCGCGCACAGGGCAGCCACTGACAAAACTCTCATATTCATCCCATCCGATGCAATCCTGTCCCGTCTTTAGCGCCCTGAACGGATGAGAGCAAACGCAACCTGGCGTGATGCCGGTGATCGACGCGGGTATGAATCGCCGATTCCGGCGAAAAAATGCCCTGTTCGCTGTCGGACATGACGAAGGTATACGGTCAATGAACGCCGACCGCTTGAATCGGACGACACGCCGTGGCCGCACCGAAATCGTGCAAAAGCTTACCTGACCGACCTGGGCGGCCGACGTCGTCGATGAAAAAGCGGAACCCGGAAGGGCCCGGTTTCGGGCCCGCCGGGCCGGATAACCCGCTGGGAACCCATGCTTTGCACCTGTCTTTGCCGGAATACCGAATCCATGTCACCCAGGGACAGGCGCAAGATCGGGCGGCGGTCTTCAAGCGGGTGCATCGGCCTCTATACCGAGCAGATCGTGCCGCTTTTTGCGCTGACAACGATCGCAATGCAGGTGCTTTTGACCCTGAAGTCAGGGGCCATTGTGCGAATTCTGTAGCTTCGCGCCCGATCAGGGTAAAAACAAGGCCGATAAGTGTTGCCAAATTGACGAAACACCCGGCCAGAGAGCGCATTTTTCACGACCCAGATTGCAATCAGCGCGGCAAGCTGATTAAAAAAAAGCTATGAGGTTTTGACTTGGGTGCGCGTTTTCGTCCTCTGAAAAATTCGGTAACGCGCGAAAACTGGAGGTTATTATGAAGAAACTTGCACTCGCTGCCGCCATGACCGTTGCTGCTTCGACCGCTTTCGCTGGTGGTTTGGCTGAACCGGTTCCGGCTATGGAGCCCGTAGTTGTAGAACAGCAAACAGCGTCGTCCGCTGGTGGCATCGTTGTTCCGCTGCTGCTGCTGCTGGTTATTGCGGCTGTTGCTTCGAAGTAATCCGCAAGGATTGCTTTGTGAATTTGGACGGCAGGGCAACCTGCCGTCCTTTTTTTGTCCAGATCTTTCAAGCGCCCAGCTCTTTCGTGCTCCGATACCTACAGCGTTTCGATTTTGACTTGAAACATAGCGCATCACATACCGCGTTGAAATCTTTGATTTCCAGCAGCGATATGTGATTCAGGTTTGAGTCGAAACGCTTTAGGGCCGCGCCTGGCGCAGCCAGCCCGCAAGATGTTCGTTGATGATTGCCGACAGTGCCGCGATATGTGCCGCATCGTCGTTCAGGCAGGGAATGTAGGTGAATGTTTCGCCGCCGGCATGTTCAAACGCCTCACGGATCTCACCGTTGATCTCCTCCAGCGTCTCGATACAGTCGGCTGAAAACGCGGGGGCAATCACCGCGATGCTCTTTTTGCCCAGCTTTGCCAGCTCGGCCACGTGTTTCACCGTATAGGGCTTCAGCCACTCTTCGCGGCCAAAGACCGACTGAAAGCTGGTGTCGATCGCGCCTTTGTCCCAACCAAGGCGTTCGCGCAGCAGGCGCGTGGTTTTCTGACACTGGCAGTGATAGGGGTCGCCCTCCATCAGATAGCGGATCGGCATGCCGTGATAGCTGGCGACCAGAACATCGGGCTTGGTGTCCATCGCGGCCCAGGTGGTTTCCACCGATTTCGCCAGGGCGTCGATATACAGCGGGTGGTCAAAGTATTCCGGCACGACGCGGGCGGTTGGCTGGCGCTTTTCCTGCGTCAGGGCGGCGAAGAAGGCGTCATTGGCGGTGGCCGAGGTGGCGCCAGCGTAATGCGGGTAAAGCGGAAAGAACAAGATCTTTTCGCAGCCCGCCGCGACCATCGCGCGCACTTTTGACGCGGTTGAGGGGTTGCCGTAGCGCATGGCGAAATCAACCATGACGTCGCCGCCATGCTGCGCTGCCAGGGTTTTCGCAATGGCGGCGGTCTGATCCCTGGTGATCGATAGCAGCGGGCTCTCGTTCTGTTCGTGATTCCAGATCTGTTTGTAATTCGCACCCGAGGCAAAGGGGCGTCTGGTCAGGATCACCAGTTGCAGCAGGGGTTGCCAGAGCCAGTCGGAAATATCGACGACGCGCTTGTCGGACAGGAATTCGTTCAGGTAGCGGCGCATCGACCAGTAGTCATAGCCGTCGGGTGTGCCGAGGTTGGCCAGCAGCACGCCGATTTTGGCGGCTTTCACCGGCGGGTGGTCGGTGGGCGCATGGGCCGGACGACCGCTGCCGGGCAGGAAGTCGGGGTGGGTCATCGTGGCATCCGGCATTTTCGGGCTCCGCTATGAGGCTTTGTCTGTGGTCCGACTTAAGGGGATATTCGTGCGGGTCAAGTTTCGCCCTTTGTCGCGGGCAAAGTTGTTTCCGGCACATTCAGGGCATCGGCCAGCCGTGTCCGTGCAGATCCGGGGCGCAGCGGCTTTTGTTGGCTGTCGTCGGGGGCCCAGCCGGTGAGGAAAATAGTCTCGAACGTGGCGCAAACGCGGCCTTCATCGGTGCCAAAGGCGGCGGCGTAGCGATTTGCAGCCTCGGTCAGCACGGCACGGCGCAACGGCAGACGGCGGCGGGCGGCAAGGGCGTTGGCCTCGCCCATCGCGCGCAGGTCGTGCATCAGGTGCAAGGCGTCGCGGTAAAGTACCTGGCGGGTCGCG
>TARA_R110002110_G_scaffold114374_5_pt1 | contig 51301 bp, 38 predicted proteins | sample TARA_R110002110 | Tara Oceans TARA_R110002110 (sample SAMEA4397330) | marine metagenome | biome: Polar Biome; feature: [SRF] surface water layer (ENVO:00010504); material: water (ENVO:00002006), including particulate matter (ENVO:01000060) such as... | depth 5 m | reverse complement strand
GCTGCCCAGGTGCAGGAAAGTGTGCGCGATTACGGCAAGTATGATGGCTTCAGCTCGGCGGTGGTGTTCGGGGGCGTCAAGATCAATCCCCAGATCGCCCTGCTCAGGCGCGGCGTCGATGTGCTGGTAGCGACCCCTGGTCGCCTGCTGGACCTGCACGGCCAGGGCTTTGTCGATTTCAGCGACCTCGAGGTGCTGGTATTCGATGAAGCGGATCGCATGCTGGATATGGGCTTCATCAACGACATCAAGCGCATCGTCAAGCTGCTGCCGGTGAAACGCCAGACCCTGATGTTCTCCGCGACCTTTTCTGCGGAGATTACCAAGCTCGCCCAGGGTTACATGCAAAACCCGGTCAAGGTCGAGGTTGCGCCGCCCAATGCGACCGCGGACATGGTGACCCAGTGGGTCTACCCGGTCGACAAGAAGCGCAAACCGGAACTGCTCAGTCACCTGGTGCAGAGCAATGCCTGGCACCAGGTACTGGTTTTCACCCGCACCAAGCACGGCGCCAACAAGCTGAGCCAGCAGCTGGAAAAAAACGGCATCAGCGCTGTCGCCATCCACGGCAACAAGAGCCAGAACGCGCGCACCAAAGCTCTGGGCGACTTCAAGCGGGGCAAGGTGCAGGCGCTGGTCGCCACTGATATCGCCGCCCGGGGTCTCGATATCGAGCAGTTGCCGCAGGTGGTCAACTTCGACCTGCCCAACGTGGCCGAGGACTATGTGCACCGTATCGGTCGCACCGGCCGTGCCGGTGCCTCCGGTCACGCCTATTCCCTGGTCAGTGCTGATGAAGCTGATTTCCTGGCCGGGATCGAGAAGCTTATTCGCAAGACCCTGCCGCGAGAGGAAATCGAGGGCTTCGAGCCCGAGCACGCGGTACCCCAGGGGCGCCCCGGCGCCACGGCTCGCCCCCAGAGCCAGAGACCGGCGCGTCGCGCCGGCCCTCCCGGCGCTGATGCGGCGAATCGCGGCCAGCCGCGGCGCCGTCGCCGTAGTGGCGGCGGTGGTGCGGGCAACGGCAATCGCCCGGCGCGCTGAACACAGGTTCCCTTAACCCCCGTCTGACCCGGCGCAGTACTTGCGCCGGTAACCGCTTCCTGTAATCCTGCTCCTGTTACCGCCCCGGCGGTCCTACTGGAGCATAATAATGAATGAAAAGCCTGATTTGCGCCGCCGTGCCCTGGTAAAGGGTGTTGCGGCCGCTTCACTGCTGCCTGTCCTGGGCAGCAATCTGATGGGCTGTTCCGACAGCAGCGATCGCCGAATCCCCGGCCAGGCCCCAGAACCTGGCCCGGTGGGTGTGTCGGCAGAGTTCAGGCACGGCGTGGCGTCGGGAGATCCAATGACCGACCGGGTCATATTGTGGACGCGGGTGACGCCGGATGAGCCGGGTTTTGTGGAAGTGGAATGGGAAGTCGCTGCCGAGGAGGACTTCAGCACCATCCTGGCCAGCGGTTCCGGGACCACGGACGAGGCCGTGGACTTCACGGTCAAGGTCGACGTCACCGGGCTTGCCGCCGGCACCGTCTATTTCTATCGTTTTCGGGTGCGTGACCGCGTCTCCGAAGTGGCCCGCACACGCACCGCACCTGCCGGGGCAACCGCCACCGCCGCTTTTGCGGTGGTGTCCTGCTCCAACTACCCGACCGGGTATTTCAACGTCTACCGCGAGGTAGCGCAACAGCCGGTGGACGCGGTCCTGCATCTGGGCGACTACATTTACGAATATGCCCCGGGTGGTTATGCCAGTGCCAACGCCGAAGCCCTCGGCCGCGTGGTCGAGCCAGCCACGGAAATTCTCACCCTCGCCGACTACCGAACCCGCTACGCCCAGTACCGCAGCGACCCGGATCTGCAGGCGGCCCACGCCGCGCACCCGTTCATAGTGGTCTGGGATGACCACGAGATTGCCAATGATGCCTGGCGCGAAGGCGCGGAGAATCACGATCCGGAAAACGAGGGTGAGTTCTCCGCCCGCCGTGCCGCGGCCATCCAGGCCTGGTATGAATGGTTGCCGGTGCGGCCACCGACCAGCGCGGAGGAGATAATCTACCGGCGCCTGCCCTACGGCGATCTTCTGGACCTGATCATGCTGGACACACGGGTCATCGGTCGCGATCAACAGTTCGTCTACCCCGACTTTGTCAACGGCGGCATAATCGATGTCGATGCCACCCGGGCGGCGGCAGGCGACAGCGGTCGCACCCTGCTTGGCGCGCAGCAGCTGGCCTGGCTGGAGGAGCAGCTGACCGGTTCGACCGCGCGCTGGCAGATTCTTGGCCAGCAGGTGCTGATGGGGCGCTATGCGCTGCCGTCACCGATTCTCGAGGCTCTGGAGCCGAGCATTGGCGGCGACGATACCCTGGCGGCCGGGACCGCAGCGGTGCTGGCAGCGGTTGCGGCCAAGAACAAGGCGCCGGGGGACCGTACCCTCGAAGAGCAGATGCTGCTTGATTCGGCGATTCCGTACAACCTTGATGCCTGGGATGGCTACGACTTCGAACGCAATCGGGTGCTTGATTTTGCTGCCCAGCTTGGCAGTCGACTCGTGGTACTGGCAGGGGATACCCACAATGCCTGGGCATCGCAGCTGCGCAGCAGTACCGGAGAAGTCGTTGGGGTGGAGTTCGCGACTGCCAGCGTCACCTCGCCGGGCCTGGACGCGGTGCTCGGCGCCGATGCGGCGGCCCTGTTCGCACCACTGATGTCGATACTCGTGGACGACCTGGTCTATGCCAATTTCCTCGATCGTGGCTACCTGACCGTGGCATTTGCAGAGGATGCGGTCACCGCGGAATGGCGTTATGTCTCGACCATCGACAGTACCGATTACGTTGAGAATGAAGCCGCCTTCCAGCGGCGGGTAGTGCAGCGGGCGGACCTGCTTTTGTCCTGATTGAACCGTGTGCCTGCAGGCCGGGGCAGGGTAAACTTGGGTGTCTTTTCCAACCCACAATAACAGAGGATGTTTCCATGAAGCCCGATACATTGCCAGCACTTCTCGATCACTGGGCCGGGCAGTGCCCTGACAAGGTCTGGCTCAAGGATCTGCTGCCGGAAGGTTCGCGCGATGTTACCTGGGGCGAGGCTGCCGCCACGGTGAATGCGATGGCGGCGATGCTGGAACATCAATTCGGCCACGGTGAACGCATGGCGTTGCTGTCCCGCAATTGTGCCCACTGGTTCCTGGCGGATCTCGCGATCATCAGGTCCGGCAATATCACGGTCAGCATGTTCACCACCCTGCCCGGTTCCACCGCGCAGTACATCCTGGACTTCACCGAGGCGCGGGTACTGTTTGTCGGTGAAACCTCGAACTGGCAGGCGGTCCGCGAGGTTTTGCCCGAGGGCATCACCCTGATAACCCTGCCTGGCGTGGAACTGGATGAACCGCACCTGCAGTGGGAGACGCTATTGGCCGAGTGGCAGGGCAAATCGCCTGCTTACGAGTGCCAGCCGGACGATGTCATGTCGCTGGTATTCACCTCGGGTACCACAGGTCTGCCCAAGGGCGTGATCCAGACCCACAGCAGCAACCTGATCCCCATCAACCGCTTCCGGGCGGCGTTTGGTACCCGCGACGAAGCGCGCTACTTTTCCTACCTGCCGCTGTCGCACATTGCCGAGCGCCAGATCGTGGAGTTTTCCTCCATGGTCTGCTGTGGCGAGGTCAGCTTCAACCAGAGCCTGGAAACCCTGGCCGCGGACCTGCAGCGCACCCGGCCGCACATGTTCTTTGGTCCGCCGCGGGTCTGGGAGCAGCTGAAACAGGCGGTGACCGCGAAATTTGGCGGCAATGATGCGCTGGAGGCGGCACTGGCGCAGGATCAGGAGGGCATCGGCCGGATGATTCTGGAGGGCCTCGGCCTGGATCAGGTGGAGTACTGCCTGGTCGCGGCGGCGCCGACCCCGCCGGCCCTGATTCACTGGTGGGACAGGCTGGGCCTGACCCTGATGGAAGGGTTCGGCCAGACCGAGGCCATGGGCGTCATTGTCTGCGGACAGGACAGCCGCCGCATAGGCTCCATCGGCAAGCCCATTGGCGAGGTGGAATACCGGATTACCGACGAGGGCGAGCTGGTAGTGCGCGCCGCCGGCTGCACCCCCGGCTACTACAAGCAGCCGGAGAAGACTGCCGAGCTGATTCGCGATGGCTGGCTGCATACCGGCGACAAGGCCCGGGTCGACGAGGACGGCTTCATTTACCTGACTGGCCGGGTCAAGGACTACTTCAAGACCATCCAGGGCAAGTTTGTGGCGCCGCCGCCGATAGAGAGCGAGTTTGCCAGGAATCCCCATACCGAGCAGCACTGCCTGCTGGGTCGCGGCTATTCCAAGACGGTCATGGTCGCGGTGCTCAATGAGGCGGCCCGGCAGCTGGCAGAAGCCTCGCGCGAGCGCGCCGAACAGGAAATCGCCGAGGCGATTCACGAAGCGGTGCAGAGGATCAACGACGCGGTGGAGAAGCACGCGCGGATCGGCGCCGTGATCCTGGCCAGTGAGGAGTGGACCATCGACAACGAGGTACTGACGCCTACCCTGAAGATTCGTCGCGAGAAGGTCGAGGAGCGCTACGGTGAGCTGGCCGAATCCCTGGCACGGCGGTCCGCGGAGGAGAAGGCGCTGCTGCTGCACTGGGCGAACTGAGCGCGCCCTGTCTGGGGGCCGGCTACTGCGGGGCCCCCGGGGTTGGTTCCGGCTCCGGGGCCGGTTCCGGCGGGTCGGGATGGACCTCGTCCACTCCCACCGAGTCGGCCGGTTGCAGGTCTCCGACTGAGTCCTCCGGGCCACGGGGGTCGAGGCCGAATCCGGTAGGTGCTGCTTCCGGTGCCGCTGCGGAGAAGGGCACCTGGTCTTCGGCAGCCACCACCTGGTCCTTGTCCCGGGTTTGCACTGCCAGGTAAACAGAGAACACAGCGCTCAGGGCGGCAAAGGACCAGAACAGGGCGGTGGCGTCGAACACACTCATGAGCTGGCCCAGCAGGATCGGTGCGCTGGCAGCGCCGAGGGCGTTCAGCAGCAGTACCGAGGTACCGATTTCAACGAACTCCTCGGCCGAGGAATTGTCTGCCGCGGTGGCCAGGGAAATGGCGTAGAGCGGCATGGTGACGGCGCCGAACAGGAACACGGCCAGCAGGTGCAGGTCCCGGGTTACCGTCAGCGCCACCGCCGCCGAGGTGACCACGGCGGCAAGACTCAGGAATACCATGACATGGCGCCGGTCGATGCGATCGGACAGCCAGCCAATGGGGTACTGGAACAGGGCGCCGCCGGCTATGCCCGCGGTGATGAACCAGGTGACATCTGTCGTGCTGCTGCCGTAACGGCGGGCAAAGACAGCGCCGAGAGCCCAGAAACTGCCCACTATCAGCCCCGAGAGCAAGGTGCCGGCAAAGGCGGCCCGGGAACGATGATAGAGGAGGCTGAAGCGGATCCGGGTCGACTCAATGGGTGCCGGCGCGAGGCGGCTGGTCAGCCCCACGGGCACAATGGCCAGCGCCATGAAGATCGCAGCGAGGGTGAAGGGCGTAGCGCTGTCCGCGGGGCCGACATTGATCAGTACCTGGCCAAACGCCATGGAGGCGAGGATGATGAAGGTATAGATGGCCAGCACCTGGCCCCGGGAGTCGGCCCCGGTCTGGTCGTTCAGCCAGCTTTCGATCACTGTGTAGAGGCCACAGATTACTGCGCCGGTGAGGAAGCGCAGAACCAGCCAGGGCAGCCACCCATCGACCATTTCCAGGATCAGGATGGCGCTGATCATCAGTGCCGTCAGCACCGCAAAGCTGCGGATGTGTCCCACCTTGGCAATGATGCGCGGGATCAGCAGGCAGCCGGCGACAAAGCCGAGGAAGTAGGCGGAGGCACTGACCCCGATGAGGAAATCCGACAACCCGTTGCTGGAGGCGCGCAGGGGCAGCAGCGTGAGCTGCATGCCCTGTCCAACCAGCAACAGGGAAGTGGAGATCAACAGCGAGGTGAGGGTGAGCAGGGTTCTCATGGGATAACCAGGGGCTGGCGGCTGAAACTGTCGAGGCGGGAAGGGTACACGGTTTGGCGTGCGCTAAAAACCGCCAAAGTTGTAAAAAAAAGCCCGGCAGAGCCGGGCGAAGAAAGCCGGGTTCCCAGGGGGGGTTAGTTCAGGAACTCGGCTCGGGTGCTCGGGTCTGACTTGAATGCGCCTCCCAATGAGGTGGTGCGGGTACGGGAATTGCTGTCCATGACACCGCGCGACTTGACGCAGTAGTGGACGGCATCAATGGTGACCGCGACATCGTCCGTCTCCAGCAGGGTTTGCAGCGCCACCAGGATCTGCTGGGTCAGGCGTTCCTGCACCTGTGGGCGCTGGGCGAAAAAACGCACTATGCGATTGATCTTGGACAGACCGATGACCTTGTCCCCGGGGATGTACGCCACCCGCGCCCGGCCGTCGATGGTCACGAAATGATGCTCGCAGGTGCTGACGACATCGATGTCGTCTACCTGTACCATCTCCTCTACCTGCATCTTGTTGGCAATCACCGAAATTTTCGGGAACTGGCTATAATCGAGGCCAGAGAAGATCTCGTCGACGTACATTTTGGCAATGCGGTGGGGCGTTTCACAGAGGCTGTCATCGTTCAGGTCGAGACCGAGAGTGCGGGTGATGTCGGTAAAGGATTGGGCGATGCGGCGATACTTCTCGTCGCGGGACAGTCCGTTGTTGACCAGCGGTGTTTCCAGGCCGCGCTCCAGCAACGCCTGACGCACCAGTGCCGCCTCCCGCGATACTTTTACAGGGAAAGCAATGTTTTCAGCGAGGGCAGTTTCCATGTCACATCTCCGGTCTGTTTGGCATTGTTACGGGGGGCCGGGGGTGGTGGATTCCAGCGCCGGAGAGTGGAGGGCCAACTTGTCCGACTATTTCTGGACACAATCTGGACGCTGCATCGCCTCCTGTGATGGCAGCGATCCGCGAGGGAGAGACTGATGTTGAGTGAGTGGTTGCGCGCAGGCAGGGTGCTGCCGGTTATCACCCCGGGCGAGGTCGCCGTTACGGTGCAGCTCTGCCGGACACTGGCGGCAGCGGGCATGCGGGCAGTGGAACTGACCTTGCGCTCGGCAACAGCGCTGGAAGCCATGCGCGCGGTAGTCGTGGAAGTGCCGCAGCTGCAGGTGGCCGCCGGCACTGTGCTGACGCCTGCTCAACTCGATCTGGTGCAGGACGCGGGAGCGGCCTTTGCGGTGAGCCCGGGCGCGACGCCAGCCCTGTACCGGGCCGCCCGCTCCAATGCCATGCCGCTGCTGCCCGGGGTGGCCACGGCATCGGAAGTGATGCTGGGGCTGGAGCAGGGCCTGGACTGCTTCAAGCTGTTTCCGGCCACACCGCTTGGCGGTCGGGACCTGCTCGGGGCCCTGGCAGGCCCTTTCCCCGAGGTGCAGTTCTGCCCGACCGGGGGTTTGCGGGCGGACAATTTCCGCGCTTTCCTCGCGTTGCCGAATGTGATCTGCTGTGGCGGATCGTGGATGGTGGCTGCGGACCTGGTGGCAGCGGGCGACTGGGAAGCCATAGCCGCCCTCGCAGCCGAGGCAATGCAAGCCGAACCCGGGCACCGGTCCGGGGCAAACCCCGATCACTGAATCAAGGAGCGAAAAGATGACAAGGCAGCAACCTCTGCGGGTGGGCATCATGGGCTTTGGCCAGGTCGGGCGACAGCTGTATGAACTGGCGTCACAGAGCGAGGATATCGAGGTGGTGGCGATTGCCGATATCGGCCAGCCGGATATCCTGCACTATCTTTTGTGCTCGGAAGTGAAAGCGCCCGCACGGCATACCCTGGAGGGCAATTTCCTGGTCAATCCGCGGTTCCGGGCGCGCCTGATGCGCACCGATACACCGGCGGAAATGCCCTGGGATATTTTTGCGGTGGATATTGTTATCGACGCCACCGGCAAGTTCCGCCAGCGCCGTTTCATGGAAGAGCATCTTGGCAATGGCGCGCCGCGGGTGCTGCTGCGCACACTGCCGGCGGACCACATCGACCGTATTGTCATGCCGGGAATCAATGCGCAGGCGGCCCGGCGCGAGGATCGCATGATTTCCGCCGGCTCCGCGACGACCACGGCTCTGTGCCTGCTCCTGCATGCGCTGTCGCGGGATTTTGCGATCGATTGTGGCAGCATGACCACCATCCACTCCTATACCTCGGACCAGGTGTTGCAGGACTATGCCGGCAGCGATTTCCGTCGCAGCCGCTCCGCAGCGGAAAACATCATTCCCAATACCCACGAGGCAGCGGACTGGCTGGGCCAGGTGTTGCCGGCCTTCACCGGCAAGATCATCACTTCGGCGCTCAATGTGCCCATCCATGTGGGTTGCCTGCTGGATGTAAACCTGGTGCTGGCTGACAGTGCGGTAACTGCGGAAGACATCAATGCAGCCATGCGCAGGCATGCGCCGGCTTATCCGGGCATGGTCGATGTGGTCGAGGACCCGATTGTGTCGTCCGATGTCATCGGCAATCCACACTCGCTGCTGTTTGACGCCCGGGGCACAATCAAGGCCGGTGCCAACACGATCAAGACACTGGGCTGGTACGAGAGCCTGGGGCATGCCGGGCGCCTGCTCGATGTGGCCCGCATCTACGGCGCCCTTGACCAGCAAGGGGAGGTCGCACAATGAGAGTTGCCATCAACGGATTTGGCCGTATCGGCCGCTCGGTATTCAGGATCCTGGAGGATACCCCCGGCATTGACGTCGTGGTCATCAATGACCTGTTCGATTTTGCTGCCCTGCGCTATCTGCTCAACTACGACACCGTCATGGGTCCCTTCGGCAAGGCGCTGACCCTGGAAGGGGACGAGTTTGTGACGCCCAAGGGGCGCTGCAAGCTGATCAGCGAGCGCGACCCCGCGGCCCTGCCCTGGGGCGAGATGGGCATAGATGCCGTGGTCGAGGCCACCGGCGCTTTCCGCAAGCGCGCCCAGCTGGAGCAGCATCTCCAGGCCGGGGCGAAGCGGGTGGTGCTGACCGTTCCCGCTGCCGACAGTATTGACTACACCATCGTGCTGGGGGTCAACGACGCAGGCCTACAGGAAGGCCACCGGATCATCTCCAACGCCAGCTGTACCACCAACTGCCTGGCACCCATGGCCAGCGTGCTGGACCAGGCCTTTGGCATAGAGGAAGGGGTCATCAATACGGTGCATGCCTACACCAACGACCAGCGCCTGGCCGATGTGCCGCACTCGGATTGGCGCCGCAGCCGCGCGGCGGCGGAGAATACCATCCCCACCTCCACCGGCGCCGCAAAGGCGGTGGGCGAGGTACTGCCGCAACTGCAGGGACGGCTGCACGGTATTGCCTCCCGGGTACCGGTTCCGGACGGGTCCGTGGTGGACCTGTTCGTGAAGCTGTCGCGTCCGGTGACGGTAGAGGAAGTGCACGCAGCGGTAAGGGAAGCAGCGGCCACGCCGCAGTTGCGGGGCATTCTCGAGTACTGTGACCGGCCCCTGGTCTCCACCGACATCATCGGCAACTCGCACTCATCAATCTACGATGCCGGTTTCAGCGCGGTGGTCAACGCGCGCTATCTGCGGGTGTTGAACTGGTACGACAACGAGTGGGGCTACTCCGCACGGGTCTGCGATCTGCTGCAGAGGCTGCGTCAATGGTGAGCGGGGAGACTCCGGAAACCGGGCAGCGGTCGGACTACAGTCAGCTGCGCAGCAATGTCAGCTTTCTGGGCCATCTGCTGGGAGATACCATTTCCGCAGCCAATGGCGCGGACTTTCTGGACCTGGTGGAGAAAATCCGGCGCCTGTCCAAGTCAGCCCGGGCCGGCGACGAACCGGGCAGTGATGGCAGCGCCCACGACGAGCTGCTGGCGGTACTGCGCAATCTCGACAATGCGCAGCTGGTGCCGGTGGCCCGCGCCTTCAGCCAGTTTCTCAATCTGGCCAACATTGCCGACCAGCACCATACGGTGTCGCGACAGATGGAGCCCCTGTTCTCTGCATCGCGCAACCTGACCGGCAATTTCACGGCCCTGCTGGAGGAAGGTGTCACTGCCGGGGCCATCGCGGCCGCAGTCGACCAGCTCAGTATCGAGCTGGTGCTGACCGCACACCCCACCGAGATCATGCGCCGTACCCTGATCCACAAGCAGACGGAAATTGGTCGCTGCCTGTCCCAGCTGGAGCTTTCGGGCCTGACGCCGCGCGAACAGGAACAGCTGCAGTCCCGCCTGCGCGAGCTCATTGCCCAGATCTGGTATGGCGACGACTTCCGGACCGAGCGGCCGTCGCCGGTGGACGAGGCCAAGTGGGGCTTCGCGGTTGTGGAGGGTTCCCTGTGGCGCGCGGTGCCGGAATTCCTGCGGCGGCTGGATGCTGCCCTGCACGAATGCTGTGGCGCCAGGCTGCCGCTGGATGCCGCCCCCGTCAGCTTTGGCTCCTGGATGGGCAGTGATCGCGACGGCAATCCCAATGTCACCGCGGCGGTGACCGAAGAAGTCCTCTGGCTCAGCCGCTGGCAGGCGACCGAGCTTTACCTGCAGGATGTCACCAGGCTGGTCGAGGAGCTGTCCATGACCGTCTGCAATGACGCCCTGGCGACTGCAGCCGCGGGCTCACACGAACCCTACCGCACGGTACTGCGGCGGCTGCGGGATCATCTCAAGGGCGACCTGCAGTGTATCGAGCTGGCGCTGGAGTCCGGATCTGGCGGCCGGCGCTCCGGAGGCCGGCCGTCCGGGGGCCGGCCATCCGGGGGCCCGGCTGTGTCGCCGGAACGGCCGCTGCTGACCCAGGCAGACCTGTGGCAGCCGCTGCAGCTGTGCTACCAGTCCCTGCGGGACTGCGGCATGGCGGTTATCGCCGAGGGCGCGCTGCTGGATCTGCTGCGCCGGGTGCGCTGCTTCGGCGTGCATCTCGTGCGCCACGACGTACGCCAGGACAGTGCCCGCCACACCGAGGTGCTGTCGGAGCTGACGGCCTGGCTGGGTATTGGCGACTACGCCGAATGGGACGAAGCGGCACGCTGCGCGTTTCTGCGCCAGGAGCTGGCCAGCCGCCGGCCGCTGATTCCGCAGCGCTGGGAGCCGACGCCGGATGTGGCGGAAGTGCTGGCCACCTTCGACGTGATTGCCCGCCAGCCCCGGGAGTCCCTCGGTGCCTACGTGATCTCCATGGCCCGGCAGGCCTCGGACGTGCTGGCGGTCCATCTGCTGCTGCGCGAGGCGGGGTGCCCCTTCGACCTGCCGGTGGCGCCCCTGTTTGAAACCCTCGATGACCTGTCGCGCGCCCGCGAGGTGGTGGCCTCGCTGCTCGAGGACCCCTGGTATCGCGGGCATGTGCAGGGCCGGATGATGGTGATGATCGGTTACTCGGATTCCGCCAAGGACGCCGGCGTCATGGCGGCGGCCTGGGCCCAGTATCGGGCCCAGGAGGAGTTGCTGGGCGTGTGCCGGGAGCACAACGTCGAACTGACCCTGTTCCACGGTCGCGGCGGCACCATTGGTCGCGGTGGCGCCCCCGCCCAGGCGGCGCTGTTGTCGCAACCACCGGGGTCGCTGCAGCAGGGGCTGCGGGTGACCGAGCAGGGCGAGATGATCCGGGCCAAGCTGGGCTGGACCTCCCTGGCGGTCAAGACCCTGGCGCTGTACACCAGTGCCATTTGTCGTGCGAACCTGCAGACGCCGCCGGCGCCGCGCCAGGCCTGGCGCGACCTGATGGAGTCGCTGGCGGAGGATTCCTGCGCCGTCTACCGGCACATGATCCGCGAAGAACCGGATTTCATCGACTACTTCCGCCACGCCACCCCGGAGCAGGAACTGGCGGGCTTGCCCCTCGGTTCGCGTCCGGCACGGCGTCGCGGAGGCGGCGGTATCGAGAGCCTGCGCGCCATTCCCTGGATCTTTGCCTGGTCCCAGAACCGGCTGATGCTGCCGGCCTGGCTGGGGGCGGGTGCGGCACTGCAGCGGGCCCTCGACGCGGGGCACGCCGACCTGCTGCGGGAAATGGCCTCGGACTGGCCGTTCTTTGCCACCCGCCTGTCGATGCTGGAGATGGTCTACGCCAAGGCGGACAGCGGGCTGTCAGCGCACTATGATGCCTGCCTGGTGCCCGGACCCCTGCAGCATCTGGGGAAAAGCCTGCGCGCCAGTCTGCAACAGGATATTGCCACCGTACTGGAGATTGTCGGCAGTCCCGCGTTGCTGGCGGATTCACCCTGGATCCGCGAGTCCATCCAGTTGCGCAATATCTATACGGATCCGCTCAATGTCCTGCAGGCCGAGTTGCTGCAGCGCCAGCGGCAAGAGGCCCAGCCGGTACTGGAGCAGGCGATCATGGTCACCATTGCCGGTATTGCCGCGGGTATGCGCAACACCGGCTAAGGCCTCACATTGCGTCAGGGGGTGGCTGTGGGAGCCAGGGACTCGGCCTCCGCCAGTGCCTCGGCGGGTGTGGCACCGACCAGGATGACATGCCAGCGCCGGGGTCCGTGGGCGCCCATCACCAGCTGCGCCTCGACGTCGGCCGTACTGGAGGGGCCGGCGATAAAGTTGATCCCGCGCGGCCAGCTGCCCGCGGGCAGTTCCCCGCGGATGCGCAGCCAGGCGTCCTCCAGTGTGGCCACGACATCCTCCCGGTTGACCAGCACCAGGTGGTCTTCGGGCAGCAGGTTGTTGCGCCCCGGGTTGGCGCGGCCGGTCCAGGTGACAACCGCACCGGTCTCGGCAACCCCCAGCCGGGCGTAGCTCAGGGCGGCAGCATCGCCATTCTCGGCGGCACCAAACCGCGGCAGGACGCCGGCATCACGCCAGGGCATGGCGGCGATACGCGGATCGTTGCCGGCCACCAGCTTGTGGGTGCGAAAGCGACTGTAGAGGTAGCGCCCGACCACCCGCACCGCTTCCGCTCGATCTGCCGCCAGTTCGACGCTGCCCTTGTTCGCCAGCACGTTCGCCATGAAAGCGATGCAGGTGTCGGTCGCGGGCGGGACTGCGGCGCTGGCAAACCCCAGGGCTGCCAGTTCCCGCGCGATCTGTTCCGGCTTTGCGGCGGTGGCGGCGGCTGTCGCGGTTGCGCGCAGGCGGGCCAGTATCTCACTCCTCGACGACTCAGCCACGGCGCCTTCTCCCTCTGCCGCGCTTGCGGTACTGGCGCATGAAGGTGCCGCCCTCGGGCGCGGGGAAGTCGCGGGTGCCGGTCCAGCCTGCGGCAAAAGGCAGCTTGCGCAGACCGCCCCGGCGTCTCCCCAGCCAGGCCAGTACCGGCATCATCCAGCCCGTCAGGCGCTGGTACAGGGCCGGGTGACAGAGCAGCCAGGCGTGCAGGCGCAGCCCCCGCCGCAGCCGTGGTGAATTGAGCTGGCGCTGGTTTTCCTCCTGGCGCAGGTCGCGCAACAGATCAGGCAAGGGGATATTGGCCGGACATATTTCCGCACAGCGCCCGCAACTGGTACAGGCGTTGGGGAGGGCATTGCTCTGCTCCAGCGAGGTCAGCAGCGGGGTCAGTACCGAGCCCATGGGGCCGGGATAGACCCAGCCGTAGGCATGGCCACCGACGCCGACATAGATCGGGCAGTGGTTGAGGCAGGCACCACAGCGGATGCAGTCGAGGATTTCGCTGTAGTCGCTGGCAAGAATCTCCGTACGCTTGTTATCGAGCAGTATGATGTGGGTTTCCAGCGGCCCATCGACATCTTCCTCCCGTCGCGGTCCGGAGTAGAAGCTGGTGTAGCAGGTCTGCGGCTGACCGGTCGCCGAGCGTACCAGCAGGCGTTGCAGTGCCATCGCGTCCTCTGCCCGCGGCAGAATGCGCTCCAGCGTGGTGCAGACGATGACCACGGGCGGCAGGTTGGCGCAGAGGTCGCCATTGCCCTCATTGGTGACCAGCATGGTGGTACCGTCCTCTGCAATCAGCGCATTGGCGCCGATCACGCCCACCTCGGCCTGCAGGAACTGCTCGCGCAGTATGCCCCTGGCTTCCGCCACAACGTCTTCGACCCGGTCCAGGGAACGCTCTCCCAGCTGGTGCCGGTCGAGAAACAGCTGGCGGATTTCCGCCAGGGACTTGTGCAGCGCCGGGCCGACGATGTGGCTTGGAGTCTCGCCGGCCTGCTGGATGATGTATTCGCCGAGGTCGGTCTCAATGACCTCCAGCCCGGCTTTCAGCAGGTGCTCATTGAGTGCGGTTTCCTCGGTCACCATGGACTTGCCCTTGGCCACCCGGCGGGCGCCGTGGGCCCGGCAGATGGACAACACGGTGCTGTTGAGCTCCTCCGGTGTGGCGGCAAAGTGGACCTGGTTGCCGTTGCGCAGCGCCGCTTCCTCGAAGCGGGTGAGATAGTGTTCCAGATGTTCCATGGTGTGGCGTCGCACCTGCTTCAGGTGCGCGCGCAAGGCGCCGAAGTCACCGTAGCGCGCAGCGGCGGCACCGCGGGCCAGCGGCATGAACAGCCCCAGCAGATCCCTGCGCTGGGCCTTGTCAGGCTCTGCCAGCGCCACATCGGCGTGCTGCATGAAGTCGCTGCTGGTGATCTTCACCCGCGTGGCTCTCCAATCCCCGGCCCTTTCGGTGTACCCGCCAGAATCTCCGCCACATGGCGTACTTCCAGTTCCAGCCCCCGCCGCCGGGCGCGTCCGGCGATATGCAGGAGGCAGCCGAGATCGCCGCCCAGCAGCAGTTGGGCACCGGAGGCGACGGCACTGTCCAGCTTGTCATCCGCCATCTTGGTGGAGATGGCTGGCATCTTGGTGCAGAAGGTACCGCCGAAGCCGCAGCAGACCTCGGTTTGCGACAGCTCCCGAACCTCGACGCCGCACTGTTGCAGAAGCAGTTGCCGCGGCTGCTGCCTGACCTCCATCTCGCGCAGGCCCGCACAGCCGTCGTGGTAGGTGACGGTTGTCTCCAGAGGCGGTTTTTTGGGTGCTGGCAACGGCGCCACTTCGGTGAGGAACCGGGTCAGTTCCCAGGTCTTGGCGGCCAGGGCCAGTGCCCGCTCGCGCCACTCACCCTCGAACAGGGCCGGGTAGTGCTGGCACAGCATGCCGGCACAGGAACCAGAGGGGGCCACCACATAATCGTAGGGCTCGAACAACTCGATGACGGCCCGGGCCACGGGCACGGCGGCATTGACGTCGCCGCTGTTGTAGGCAGGCTGGCCGCAGCAGGTTTGTCGCTCTGGCACGGTTACCCGGCATCCGGCCCGCTCCAGCAGGCGCACGGCGGCGAAGCCTACCGAGGGTCGCATCAGGTCGGCCAGGCAAGTCACCATCAGGGCGACATCGCGACGGGGCCGGGTGCGCTTGCGCTTGGGTTTGAGGTTGTCCATATAAGGCGAGAGCTCCTTGCCTGGTGCGCCACAAGGAAGGCTGCGGCACCTGCAAGCCCGGGAGTATAGCGAAATTGCAGCGCCGGCGTCGCGTCAGATTAGCAGCAGCGTCGCGGCAACCAGCAGCAGGACAAGCAGCCCGACTGTGCTCAGGGCCAGCGGGTGACGACTCTCCAGCAATGCCACCAGAACGGTGCCGGTATCCGCCCTGCCCGCAGCTGCCAGCGTGGGTTGCACCAGCGGCCAGGCATCGGCAGCAAAAGCGCGGCGGCGGTCCGGGCCGGTGTAGACGATGACGTCTTCGGCCCGCAGGAACCAGGGGTGCTGCTGCAACTGGATACCGTTGCCGACGTGATAGACGCCGCGGTGGTCCACCAGGATCAGCTGTTTTCCCAGCACCCCGAGGTGCCCCCGTCTCGGGCCCAGGCGCTGCAGCAGCGCGCTGAATCGCCCGCGTCGCTGCGGCGCGGGCGGTAACCAGAAGATGTCTCCGGTCCGGTTTCCCAGTCTCGGCGCGGTGCGCAGGCGGTCAGCGGCGAATACCCGCTGGCGCAGGCGCTGCCAGAGAGAGAAGCAGGACGCGGCCAGCACCAGTGCCAGCAGTATCCCCGGCACCCACCTGGCCAGAGTATGACGCAGTCCCAGCTGCCGCGCCCGCGTCTCCGCCATTTCCTGCAGGCGGGACGAGGCCAGGGCAACACCCGGCTGGCCCCCGGCACTGAACCGCAGCAGCTGGTGTTGATCCTGATCGAGCACCAGCATGCGCGTGCCCCAGGGTACCAGCGCGTGCGGACGATATCCGCTCGGCAGCGCGACCTCTGCCAGCGTGGCCCACAGGGCATCGAACCGGAACACGTCGGCAGCGCCGGTTGCCGGATTCTCCAGGATGGCCCACCACTGTTCACCGCTCCAGGCGAAATCCCGGATCGCAGCAAGGCCCGCCTCCAGTGCCGGCTCGGGCAGGAGCAGGATCTCATCCAGCTGCTGGCCAAAGGCCCGGGTCTCGTAGCGGAGGACACTGATGCCAGGGCCTTCGGCGCTGTTGACCAATAGCAGGCCCGCGTGCGTCTGCAGTACCGGGCGCGCCGGCAGCGGTCGTTCACTGCTGGCGAGCCGGGAACCCCGGGAATCGTGCAGGGAGAGCTGTGACCGGCTGCTGTCAGCGAGGATCAGGTGGCCGCTGCTCTCTATCACCGCCACTGCATCCGCCTGCAGGGGGCCCGACTCGTCCGCCAGCAACCGGCACTGGCGTTCCTCAAGCTGGCAGCGGTAGAGATTGCCGCCGGGTTTGTGCTCGGCCAGCAGCAGCAGGCTTTGTGGCCCCTCCCACAGCAGCCCTGCCAGGCGACCGGTGAAGCCGAAATGGCGCAGCGCCAGAACGTCCTGCTCGGCGCCCGAGCGGTCGTGCCGGAGCAGGAGCTCGCCGGTGGCGAGCATGAGTTCGGCGCCGCTGTGACTGGCCGCCGCGACCAGGGCAGGCACGGCGGCGGGAGTCGGCAGCGTGCGCAGGGCAAGGACCACCAGCGCCAATGCAATCGCGGCGACACCGGCGACTGCGGCCCCGGCCTGTTTCAGGCGCGCCGCCCGCGCTGTCCGCTGGCGCTGGGCCGCGCCTGCCTGGTAGGGGCGCAGCGTGTAGGGGTTTGGTGCCCAGCGGGACAGGGGGCGAGCCGGGGGTGGTGTCGCGGAGGATGCGGCGCGCTCCACAGCTGCCGCCGAAGGTGGTGGATTCGCTGCTGCAGGAGGCGCTGATGCCGCCGCGGCGACAGGCCGGGAAACAGGCTGAGCTGCCTGCGCCGGCACTGCAACATCGTCCTCCTGCTTGACCAGCTCTGCCTGCAGGCCGAAGCCGCGCATTCGCAGTTGCCAGGACGCCGCCCGCTTCGGGTCCAGGTTGCGGCGCAGCACCACAGGTTTGCCGGAGAAGAACTGCTCGACCCGCAGGGGATCGTCGATCGCAAACAGCCGCGCAAACTTGCGTCTGGCGATGGCCGGGTCGTGGCCGGGCAGGATCTCTCCCCGGAACGAGAGATTGAAACGGTTCACCCCGCGTCTGCGCCCCTGTGTGCTGAGGTTGTTTGCCGGCAATGTAGGACCCCTGTCTGCTCAGTGTGCCTGTGACCCTCGCAGGCTATTCCAGGGGCACTTCCTCGAAGGTCAGGCCGGCGTTTTCCACCAGCCTCGTCAACAGATGATCGCCCAGTCCCGAGGCCGGAGTCCAGAAGCCACCGCCGACAGTCAGCGGATCCCTCGCCAGGCACACTGCCGCCTCTGCCAGCATGCGCGAGGTCGAGCCGTAACCCGGGTCCAGTTGTCCCGCGACCCGTACGCGCATGTCCAGCGCCCTGTCAGCCGGGTGCGCGCCGTGGAAAAACAGCTCGTAGTGTCCGGCCTCGCGCTGCTCGCGGCTCGGCCCCTCGCCGGGTTTGGGCAGGAAGTGTGCGAACAGCTTGCGGCCGGGCCCGGTCGCGAGACCGGCCATGGCCGCACCCAGCGCCAGGGTGTTGCGCAGGGCCTGGGCGCGGGAATCGCAAAGCTGCGATTCGTCGTACTGGAAATCCTCACCCCAGGGCTTGCCAAGCAGGCAGTGGCTGCGACGCACCACCCGGCCGTTGATGGCCGCCATGATGAAGGGGCAGGTCCAGCGCTCAAAGTCGCTGTCGTAGCGGGCACTGGCCTGGTCGGGGCCGTCCAGGCCCGTGGTGCCGGGCGGGCAGAGGGCGTAGGGGTTGCTGAGCAGTTTGCGCACGGCGCTGTCACGCCTGGCCTCTTCCAGTACTTCCAGCATGCTGGCGATGGTACCGCCGCTGGCGCTGCCCTTGTTACGCCCGACCCGGGCCTTGACATAATGCGACGGCTCTCCGTGGCGCTCCAGCATGCGCTGCTGCAGAAACCAGGTCCCCATGTCCGAGGGGATGGAATCGAACCCGCAGGTGTGAACCAGGCGGGCGCCGCTGGCTTCGGCGGCGGCCTGGTACTCCGGAATCACCCGCGCCATCCACTGTACTTCACCGGTGAGATCACAGTAGTGAGTGCCGCTTGTGGCACAGGCGGCCACCAGGGGCGTGCCGTAACGGGCGTAGGGCCCCACGGTTGTGCAGACCACGCGGGTACGCTGCACCATGCCCTGCAGGGAGGCGGGGTCCTCACTGTCCGCCACGACCAGGGGCAGGGGCGCGCCGGCGTATCGGGTTTGCAGGGTTTGCTGCAGTGACTGCAGTTTCTTCTCGCTGCGCCCGCCCAGTGCCCAGCGCAGCGAGCCGGCAGTGCCGTAGGTCTGGGCCATGTACTCCGCCACCAGCGCCCCGGTAAAGCCGGTAGCACCCCAGATGATCAGGTCGAAGTCCCGCTGTCGTTTGGCCATGGTTGCAACTCCTCTGGTAACAGGCGCGCTCAGTGGATCCCGTGCATCATTTTCCGCAGCAGCGGAGCGATCAGCAATTGCAGCGCCGCAATGCCCAGACCGACATAAAACAGGGTGGTGAACAATTCAGTGTAGCTCGCCAGCGCCGTGCCGACATCGGCAAGGCCTGCATCGGCGTCCAGGGCGGCGAGCTTGGAAAGCTGGGCCGCAACATGTTGGGAGTAGGCGGTGGCCAGGAACCAGGCCCCCATCATCACCCCCACGATACTCGGTACCGCAAGTTTGGTCACCGCGGAAAGGCCCACCGGGGACAGGCACAGTTCGCCCGCGGTGTGCAGCAGGTAGGCGAGTACCATCCAGTAGCCCAGCACCAGGCCCGCTTCATTGGGGGTCGCGGCGCCCAGTACCAGCGCGCCGAACCCGAGGCCGGCGAGGGCGACGCCGAGAGCAAATTTGATCGGCGTGCCGGGCTCGAGGCCGCGCCGGCCGAGGCTGGTCCATAGCCAGGCGAATACCGGTGCCAGGATGAAGATGAAAAAGGAATTGAAGAATCCGTACTGGGCCGCGGTAAAGTTGATGCCGAAGACGCGGCGATCCATGACCCGGTCGGCATACAGGGTCATGGAGGCGGCGCTCTGCTCGAACAGGGACCAGAACACCACGCTGGAAACGGTGAGTACGACCAGTACGATCATGCGGCCGCGCTCCACCGTATTGCAGCGGAAGGTGATGAACCACGCCAGGGCCAGGGCCACTATCAGCGCCAGCACATTCAGCAGTACACCGACAGCACCGTGGAATTGCAGCATCTGCCAGGCTGCGAAGACCCCGGCGATGCCTGCGAGATAGATGGTCAGCTCCTTACTGACGCCCAGACGCGATCGTTCCCGCAGCCTCTGCGGCTGTTTCGGTTCGGCAAGCCCGTGCAGGTGTTTCTGGCCGTGCAGGAAACTGGCCAGGCCGATCAGCATGCCGATGCCGGCGGCGCCGAAGCCGTAACCCCAGCCATAGGTCACACCCAGATAGCCGCACAGCAGGGTGGCCAGCAGCGCACCCAGGTTGATGCCCATGTAGAAAATGGTGAAACCCGCATCCCGGCGCGGGTCGTCTACCGCGTACAGGCGCCCGACAATAGTGGAAATGTTGGGCTTGAGGAAACCCACGCCGACCACGATCAGGGCGAGGGAAAAATAGAACACCTGCAGCGCCCGCTCATCGCGCACCACAGTGGCGGCCACCAGTCGCGCCTGCTCGCCCTCGAATGCCATCCCCAGGTGCCCGAGTACCAGCAGCAGACCGCCAAAGATGACCGATTTGCGCATGCCCAGATAGCGGTCCGCGAGCAGTCCGCCGATCACCGGCATGGCGTAGACCAGGGCGGCGTAGCCACCCAGCACCTCCAGCCCGTTGGCATCGGAGAACAGGTGGTACTTGGTGAGATAGAGGAGCAGCAGATACTTCATGCCGTAGAAGGAAAAGCGTTCCCAGAGCTCGGTGGCAAAGCACACGTAGAGCCCCCGTGGATGGCCGAAAAACGCGGTGTCCGCGGCCGGTTCAATGGTGCTGCTGGTGGTCATTATTCGGTGTCCTGGCGTGAAGCGGGGCAGGGGCCTCCGGCACAGGCGCACAGAATACCACTCATGTGACGGATTTGCGTTGCCAGTGCGGTACTGACGCCATGGGGGTATGATGGCGTCCTTTTCCAGCAGTGTGGAGAGCACATGAGCAAGCTACTGACAACACTGGCCACGGCCATTGCCCTGGCCGCGGCCCTGGCCCACGGGCAGCCTTCCGCTGATACCGTGGACACGCAGATCCAGCGCGACCTGCACTTCCACATCGCCGAACTGGCGGACGACGCCTATGAAGGTCGTGAGCCCGGAACCCCGGGCGAAGAGAAGACCATCGCCTGGCTGCAGAAACACTTTGCCGCCCTGGGCGCAGAGCCCGGCAATCGCGGCAGCTGGGTGCAGGAGGTGCCGATCACCGCGGTAACCAGCGCGCCCTCCGCGGTGCTGGCTATCCGCGGTCCCGACTTCAGCGCGGACCTGGCCTATGGCAGCGAGATGATGGTCGCCACCCAGCAGCAGGTGCCCACAACCGGCATCGAGGATTCCGAGCTGGTGTTTGTCGGTTACGGGATCAACGCCCCCGAGCGCGACTGGAACGACTACGCCGGCATTGACGTTACCGGCAAGACGGTTGTCATGCTGATCAACGACCCCGGTTATGCCACCCAGGACCCGGAGTTGTTCAACGGCAATGCCATGACCTACTACGGCCGCTGGGATTACAAGTACGCGGAGGCGGCCAGGCAGGGCGCGGCCGGCGCCCTGATCGTGCACGAAACCGACGCTGCCGCCTACCCCTGGGAAGTCGTGCGCAACAGCTGGTCCGGCGCCAATATCGGCCTGACCGCGGACAATCGCCATCGGGACAAGCTGGCGGTGGAGGGCTGGCTGCCCCTGGCCCAGGCCGAAGTCCTGTTCCAGGCCGCCGGGCTGGATTACCACGCCAGCAAGAAAGCGGCGCAACAGGTGGGCTTCAAGGCCCGGCCCCTGACCGGCTTCAGCGCCTCCGTGCAGTTGCAAAACTCGCTGGCTGACAGCCTGTCACGCAACGTGGTCGCATTGATACCCGGGACGACGCACGCGGATGAGGTGATCATCTACACCGCCCACTGGGATCATCTCGGGGTGCGGCCGGATGAAGAAGGTGACAATATTTACAACGGCGCCAGCGACAATGCCTCCGGTGTCGCCGGACTGCTGGCGATCGCCCGCCAGCTGCAGGAACAGGCAACACCGCCGCAACGCTCGATCCTGTTCCTGGCGGTAACCGCTGAAGAATCGGGGCTGCTGGGCTCAAAATACTACAGTGAAAACCCCATTTTCCCCGCCGCGAAAACCGTGGCCAACTTCAACATGGATAACATCGCTGCCGGCAATCTCGGTCGCACCCGGGACGTCGCGGTCGTGGGTTACGGCAACAGCGAACTGGAGAACTACCTGGCCCGGGCGGCGGAGGCCCGGGGCCGGGTAGTGGTGCAGGAACCCTATCCGGAGAAGGGCTCCTACTACCGCTCCGATCATTTCTCCCTGGCGCAGATCGGTGTCCCCGCCCTGTACCTGACCAATGCCACCGACAGCGTCGAGCACGGCAAGGCCTGGGGTGACGAGCGCCTCAAGGACTACACTGCCAACCATTATCACAAGCCCTCGGATGAATATGACGCCGACTGGGACCTGAGCGGTGCGGCCCAGGAAGTCATGCTGCTGCTGCACATGGGGCGCGAACTCGCTGCCAACCGGGATTTCCCCAATTGGCACGAGGGTGTGGAGTTCAAGCGCGCCCGGGATGCTTCGCTGCAGCAATGACCGTTCGTCAACGGCGAGTGATGGTAAAGGGCGACCAGGACTGGCTCACCGCCATCATTTCCAGCGAGTTCACGTTCAGGTGGCGGGGCAGGGTGGCGAGCCAGAACACGGTGTCCGCGATGTCCTCGGGCTGGATCGGGTCAGCGCCCTGGTACATCCTGTCGTAGGCGGCCTGGTCCCCGCCCGTGCGCACCAGGGTGAACTCGCTCTCGGACAGGCCCGGCGCCAGGCAACTGACCCGGACTCCGGTGCCCTGCAGGTCGCTGCGCAGGGCGTAGGAAAACTGCTCGACGAATGCCTTGCTGCCGCAATAGACGTTGCCGCCCGGGTAGGGCCAGTGGCCCGCGACCGAGCCAATGTTGATGATGCTGCTGCCCGCGCCGCTGTCGATCAGCGTCGGCAGCAGCGCATGGGTCACCGTGGTCAGGCCCTTGATATTGGTGTCGATCATGCGATGCCACTGTTCCAGGTCGCAGTCCTGGGCCGGCGCCGTGCCCAGCGCCAGCCCGGCGTTGTTGACCAGCGCATGCACTTCCCGGAACGGGCTCTCCAGCGCTGCCACCGCGGCCTGCACCGCCGCGGTGTCACGCACATCCAGGGTCAGCGTCAACACCTCGCAGTGTGGCTCCAGTTCCGCGGTCAGCTCCTTCAGACGCTCGCCACGGCGACCACTGAGGACGAGATGCCAGCCCGCTTCTGCGAAGCGGCGGGCGCAGGCGCGGCCGAAGCCCGAGGTGGCGCCAGTGATAAATGCGGTGTGGGTCATGACAAGGGTTCCCGTAGTGGTTGTGGGTGGACTCAGGCGGCGGCCGGCTGGTCTCGCCCGGCTTGCAGGGTTGCCAGGTGGGCGTCGAGGGCAGCGCTGACGGCCACCGGGTCGATCAGGCGCTTGATACCGGCAAACAGCAGTGCCGCCTCCGGGTAGTAGTGGCGCAGGTAGCCCAGCCACTGTTTGACCGGGCCGGCCGCGTGGCGGGGTTCGCACTGGGCGCGCTTGCAGTGGAAAAAGTGCTGCAGCAGCGCCGCGATATCGATCCAGGCCATGGGCTCCGCGGGGGCGCCGCCCAGGGAGGCGCGTACCAGGCGCGGCAGGTCCGGTCGACGCAGGGCGCCGCGGCCGAGCATCAGGTCCTGGCACTGACTCGCCAGCTGGCAGCGGCGGGCATCCTCCGGGCTCCAGATCTCACCGTTGGCGACGATCGGCAGGCTTGTCTGTGCCACGGCGCGAGCGATTTCATCCCACCAGGCCGGCGGCTGGTAGCCGTCGCGGCGGGTGCGGGCGTGGATGGCGATTTCGCTGGCCCCCGCCGCCGCGATCGCCAGCACGTTGTCCAGGAACTGGCTGCGATCCTCGAAGCCGAGGCGGATCTTGGCGGTAACGGGGATCCCGGCGGGCACAGCCCGGCGCACCGCAGCGACAATGCTGCCGACCCGTTCCGGTTCCTGCAGCAGGATTGCACCGCCGTCTGACTTGTTCACGGTTTTCGCCGGGCAGCCAAAGTTGAGATCGATACCCGGTGCGCCCAGTTCCGCGCAGCGGGCGGCGTTGTCCGCCATGGGTGACGGCTGGCCGCCCAGCAGCTGCACGTAGACAGGCACTCCGGCGGGAGTGCAACCGCCACTATCCAGCTCCGGGCACAGGCGCCGGAATACCCGCGGCGGCAGCAGCTGCTGACTGACCCGGACGAATTCGGTGACGCAGCGGTCGATGCCGCCCAGGTCGGTCAACAGGGCGCGCATGGTGGCATCTATGACGCCCTCCATCGGGGCCAGGATCAGTCGCACGGCAGGTCTCCGGTACAAAACGCCAGTATACCGGTGTCGGTGCCCCATGTTTAGGCGGGTGGGGCCGCCCAGGTGCGGCCGGCGAGGTGCGGCCGGCGAGGTGGGCGCCCCCGACGAGGTGCCTGTCATCCACCATTGGCGCCCGGCGTCGTTCCTGATTTATGATGGGCGTCGATTTGGGCCGGTCGCAAGGTGGGAGTGTGTTCCAGCAGGACGATATTTTCATACAGGGAGTCGAGCTGATGATCTTCGGCGTCAGTGCCGTGGCCATCTTCCTGACCCTGCTGGTGATAGTCACCTCGTTGACCTCAAGGTTCATGTCCCGCTACTTCCCCGAGCGGGCGGAAGCCCCTGCCGAGCTGCCCGCACGGCCTGCACCGCCGTCTGCTGCCGGGCCCGGCCAGAGTGAGCTGGTTGCGGTGATTGCCGCCGCCATCCATCAGCACCGAAAACAGCGGCACTGACGCTACTATCCGAGAGGTTCTGTTGATGCAAGACGAGAAGCGCCCGCTGGGCATTACCGATGTGGTCCTGCGCGACGCCCACCAGTCCCTGCTGGCGACGCGCATGCGCCTGGACGATATGCTGCCTATTGCCGCCGAACTCGACACGGTCGGCTTCTGGTCCCTGGAGTCCTGGGGTGGCGCGACCTTTGACGCCTGCATCCGCTACCTGGGGGAAGACCCCTGGGATCGCATTCGGCAGTTGAAGAAGGCCATGCCGCGGACGCCCCAGCAGATGTTGCTGCGGGGCCAGAATATTCTGGGCTATCGGCATTATGCGGATGACGTGGTGCGCAAATTCGTTGCCCGCGTAGCCGACAACGGGATCGATGTGTTCCGCGTGTTTGACGCCATGAACGACATGCGCAATATCGAAGTGGCGCTGCAGGCGGTGAAGGATGTAGGCAAACATGCCCAGGGCACGATTTCCTACACCTTGAGCCCGGTGCACACCATCGAGACCTGGGTAGAGCAGGGCAAGCGCATCGAGGACATGGGCGCGGACTCCATTGCGATCAAGGACATGGCGGGCCTGCTGCGGCCCTATGACGGCTACGAGCTGGTACGGCGGCTGAAAGCGTCCTGTGCCATTCCCATTCACATGCAGTGCCACGCCACCACGGGACTGTCGACGGCGACAATTCTCAAGTGTGTCGAGGCGGGCATCGACAACGTCGACACCTCGATTTCCTCCATGTCCATGACCTATGGCCACTCGCCGACGGAATCGGTGGTCGCCATTCTCGACGGCACTGACCGCGACACGGGCCTGGACATCGAAAAGCTCGCCTCGATAGCAGCCTATTTTCGCGAGGTGCGGAAGAAATACGCAAAGTTCGAGGGCTCGCTGCGCGGTGTGGATGCGCGCATTCTCGTGGCCCAGGTGCCGGGCGGCATGCTGACCAACATGGAGAGCCAGCTGCGGGAGCAGGGCGCCGCCGACCGCATGGACGAGGTGCTGGAGGAGATTCCGCGGGTGCGTGAGGATCTCGGTTTCATCCCGCTGGTCACACCGACCTCGCAGATTGTCGGCACCCAGGCTGTGATCAACGTGCTTACCGGTGAGCGCTACAAGTCCATTTCCCGGGAAACCGCGGGGGTGCTGAAAGGGGAATACGGAGCCACCCCGGCACCGGTCAACAAGGACCTGCAGGAGCGGGTGCTGGAGGGTGGCGAGGTGATCACCTGCCGCCCGGCGGATCTGCTGGAGCCCGAGATGGAGGCCCTGACAGAGGAGCTGCGCAGCCTGGCCCGGGAGCAGGACATTGCGCTGGCGGCAGGGGAACAGGAGGTGGACGACGTCCTGACCTATGCGCTGTTCCCGCAGATTGGCCTCAAGTTTCTCCAGCACCGCGGCGATGCCAGCGCTTTCGAGCCGGCACCGGATGCGGCGACGGAACCCGCCGCCGCATCCGCTGGCAAGCCGGTGGCAAAGGCCGCGAGCAAGGCTGCAACGACGGCTGCGGACGCCGGCGTCTATACCGTGAAGGTCAACGGCCAGTCCTATGTCGTCGAAGTGGCCGAGGGCGGCGATGTGGCCGCGGTCAGCGCGCCAGCGCCGGCACCGGAAGCCCCCGCTGCCGCCGGTCCGGGCGAGCCGCTGCCGGCACCGCTGGCGGGCAATATTTTCAAGGTCAACGTCAAGCCCGGGGATACGGTGACATCGGGGCAGGTCATCGTCCTGCTTGAGGCCATGAAAATGGAAACCGAGGTGCGCTCTCCACGGGATGGCCGTGTGGTCAGCGTTGCGGTCAAGCCCGGCGACACGGTTGTCGTTGGCGACGCCTTGATCATGCTGGATTGACGCCCATGGACAACCTGTTACGGCTCTGGCACTCCACGGGCCTGGCCCAGTTCGAGCCGGGTCAGGCGGTGATGATCCTGATCGGGATTGCGCTGCTGTTCCTGGCGATCCGCAAGGGCTTCGAGCCGCTGCTGCTGGTGCCCATCGGCTTTGGCGGCATCATGGCCAATATCCCCGGTGCAGGACTGGCCTATTCCGCCGCCGAAAATGCCCTGCACGGCAGCGACCCCACGGTGTGGGCAGAGATCGCGACGGCACTGGGCAGTGCTGCTGTTGCCGATGCCAGGGCCTTGCTGGACACGCTCGCGACGGCCGACCTGTCGCAACAAGTGGCCGCGACCCGTGTCGCCGAAGAGGCGGGCTACGGCGACGGCATGCTCTACAGCTTCTACGTGGTGGCCATTGCCAGCGGGGTGGCCCCGCTGGTGATCTTCATGGGTGTGGGAGCGATGACCGATTTTGGCCCGCTGCTGGCCAATCCGCGTACCCTGTTTCTGGGGGCCGCTGCCCAGTTCGGGATCTTTGCCACGGTACTGGGAGCGGTGGGCCTGACCTCGCTGGGGATCATGGACTTCAGTCTTGCCGACGCCGCGGCGATAGGCATCATCGGCGGCGCCGACGGCCCCACCGCGATTTATGTCGCCAGCATCCTGGCACCCGACCTGCTCGGCCCCATCGCCGTCGCCGCCTATTCCTACATGGCACTGGTGCCCCTGATCCAGCCACCGATCATGCGGGCGCTGACCACCCGGGCCGAGCGCGAAATTGTCATGACCCAGTTGCGGGTGGTGTCGCGGCGGGAAAAGATCGTGTTCCCGCTGGTGCTGCTGATCCTGGTGGCGCTGTTGCTGCCGGCGGCGGCACCACTGCTGGGCATGTTCTGTTTCGGCAACCTGATGAAAGAGTGTGGGGTGGTCGGGCGCTTGAGCGACACCGCGCAGAACGCGCTGATCAACATCACCACGATTTTTCTCGGCCTGTCGGTCGGCTCCAAGCTGGTGGCGGACAAGTTCCTCGACATCAATACCCTGGGTATCATGGGTTTGGGGATTGTGGCGTTTGCCATTGGCACCGCCTCGGGAGTCCTCATTGCCAAGCTGATGAACCGTTTTGGCAGCAACCCGCTCAATCCCCTGATCGGCTCCGCGGGAGTCTCGGCGGTACCCATGGCGGCGCGGGTCAGCAACAAGGTCGGTCTCGAAGCCAACCCCCACAACTACCTGCTGATGCACGCCATGGGTCCCAACGTGGCCGGCGTGGTGGGCTCGGCGGTGGCGGCAGGGGTGATGATCAGCCTGGTGGGTGGCTGAGACAAGGCTCTCCGGCAATCAATACCAGTGCCGTCGATTGGTGCCTGTGGCATTAATTTTGTACACTGTGGCGCTGACAACAACCGCTGAGCCAGAGTTTGCATGAATCCCAACTACCTTGATTTTGAACAGCCCATCGCCGAGCTTGAAGTCAAGATCGAAGAGCTTCAGCTGGTGGGAACGGACGCGGATATCAATATCAGCGAGGAAATCCGCACCCTGCGGGAGAAGAGCGCCAAGCTCACGGAGAAAATCTATTCCAACCTGAGTGCCTGGGATACCGTCAAGGTGGCCCGCCATCCCCGGCGTCCCTACACCCTGGACTACATCAGTCGCGTTTTTACCGACTTTGACGAATTGCACGGGGACCGCCACTTTGGCGATGATCGCGCAATTGTCGGTGGTACAGCGCGTCTGTGCGGGCGCCCGGTGATGGTTATTGGCCAGGAAAAGGGGCGTGCGGTCAAGGACAAGGTCTTGCGCAACTTCGGCATGCCAAAACCGGAAGGGTACCGCAAGGCCCTGCGCCTGATGCAGATGGCCGAGCGCTTCCGGATGCCGGTCATCACCCTGATTGATACGCCCGGCGCCTATCCCGGCATTGATTCCGAGGAGCGCGGTATCAGCGAGGCCATTGCCCAGAACCTGGCGGTGATGTCGCGGCTGGCAACGCCCATCATCTGCGTGGTGATCGGCGAGGGCAGCTCTGGCGGCGCCCTGGGTATCGGGGTCGGCGACCATCTGGCCATGCTCCAGTACGCCACCTATTTCGTCATCTCCCCGGAGGGTTGTGCCAATATCATCTGGAAGAGCACGGCCCACGCGCCGGATGCGGCGGCCGCGATGGGGGTCACGTCCAAGGTCCTGCAGGAACTGGGCATCGTCGATGCCACGATCCCCGAGCCCATGGGCGGCGCCCATCGCAACGTCGACCAGATGGCCGAGCGCGTTCAGGCACACCTGCTCAAGCAGCTGCAGCGGCTGGAACAGATTCCGCTCGAGGATATGCTCGAGCAACGCTACCAGCGCCTGATGTCCTACGGCAACTGAACTCTCACCACCAGCGGGTGGTTGCATGAGCCTCGAAGCCGCAGACCTGGCACCCGCATTGGAGGCCCATCGCGGTGCTGGCCGCTGGCTGCTGGCCTTCAGCGGTGGTCTCGATTCCACTGTCCTGCTGCATCTCCTGCACGAGTATCGACGCTCCCACCCCGGTGCACCTGCCCTCACCGCGGTACATGTCAACCACAACCTGCAGGCGGCCGCTGTGACTTGGGAGCAGCATTGCCAGCAGGCCTGTGCGGCACTGGAGGTGCCGCTGCTGGTGCGCCGGGTGGCGGTGGAGGCTGCTGGCAGGGGCACCGAGGCGGCGGCCCGCGAGGCCCGCTATCGGGCTCTGGCAGATACCCTGCAGGCGGGCGATGTCATGTTTTTTGCCCATCACCAGGACGACCAGGTAGAGACCCTGCTGCTGCGCTGGTTGCGCGGTGCCGGCCTGCAGGGCCTGCAGGGCATGCCGGTGACACGGGCGCTTGGCCCGGGCCAGCTGTCGCGACCGTTGCTGGCGTGGCCGCGGACGGCGCTTGAGGCCTGCGCCCGGCGACGGCGCTTGCAGTGGATCGATGACCCTTCCAACGTTGACACCGGCTTTGACCGCAACTACCTGCGCCACGAGGTGCTGCCACTGCTGGCTCGGCGTTGGCCGGGGTACCGCAACAGCATGGCGCGCTCGGCGCGGCAGCTGGCGTCCGCGGCAGCGGTACTGGACGAGTTGTTGCCCACGCCACCGCCCTGCGTCACCCTCCTGGGCGACCCGGGTATTCCGGTTGCCAGCCTGCTGCAGGATCCCGCCGGTACCGGTTGGCTGGTCTTGCAGCAGTGGCTGGCCGAACGCGGCCTGCCGCCGCCGCCGCGGGCGCCGGCCGGCGAGTTCCTGCGGCAACTGCAGTTTGGGAGCGGCAGCCCGGAACTGGCCTGGAGCGGGCAGCGCCTGCGGCGCTTTGGCGACGGCGTCTACCTGCTGCCGACAGGGGAGGCAACTGCCTGGGCCGGGGCGGGCCAGCTTGCGGAGGGCGCGACGCTGGCGCTGCCCGGTGGCGGCAGCCTGGCGCTGGTACCGGCGGGCGTGGGGCCGGGCATTCGTCTTGAGCCGGGGGCATTCCTGACCGTGCGCACCCGCAGCGGCGGTGAGCGCTGCCAGCCCCTGGGGCGGGCGGGTAGCCAACGCCTGAAAAAGTTGCTGCAGGAGGCCGGAGTGCCGCCCTGGTGGCGTGATCGCCTGCCGCTGCTGTACCTGGACGACAGCCTGGTGGCGGTGGCCGATCTGTGGTTGTGCGCTTCCCCCCATACTCTCGCCGAGGGTGGCGCGGGGGCCTTGCGGCCGCTTTGGCGGCGAAATAACTCCGCTTCCGCGGATTGAGCTGAGAGCCCCTTTCTGGTAGTCTGATTTCCCATCTTTTCGCAGGAAACGCGCACTCTGTCGGCGGCTCGCTGGTCGCTTTGCGCCGTTCCTGGGTGTCCATATTCACAGCGTACAGAAAGGCTTTTCATGACGCGATATGTCTTCGTCACCGGTGGTGTGGTTTCCTCTCTGGGCAAGGGGATTGCAGCCGCATCCCTGGCGGCCGTGCTGGAGGCACGCGGCATCCGCGTCACGCTGCTGAAGCTGGATCCCTACATCAACGTCGATCCGGGCACCATGAGCCCGTTCCAGCACGGTGAAGTGTTTGTCACCGAGGACGGTGCCGAGACCGATCTGGATCTCGGTCACTATGAGCGCTTTACCCGCACCACGATGAAGCGCACCAATAACTTCACCACCGGCCGGGTGTACAACACCGTGCTGAAAAAAGAGCGCCGCGGTGACTATCTCGGTGGCACGGTGCAGGTCATTCCCCACATTACCGACGAGATCAAGCGCCGGGTGATCCTCGGTGCCGGCGACGCCGAGGTCGCGATTGTGGAAATCGGCGGTACCGTGGGTGACATCGAGAGCCTGCCTTTTCTCGAGGCCGCGCGCCAGTTGCGGGTGGAGGTCGGCTCCAGCCGTGCCCTGCTGATGCACCTGACACTGGTGCCGTACATCGCCACAGCCGGCGAAATCAAGACCAAGCCAACCCAGCACTCGGTCAAGGAGCTGCGCTCCATCGGCCTGCAGCCCGATATCCTGCTGTGTCGCTGCGCGGTGCCCATCGACGAGAGCGCGTGCAAGAAGATTTCCCTGTTCACCAACGTCGAGGAGCGCGCTGTCATTCCGCTGCTGGATGCAGATTCCATCTACCGCATTCCCGGCATGCTGCACAGGGCCCACCTCGACCAGTTTGTGGTCGAGCGCTTCGGGCTTGACTGCCCTCCGGCGGACCTGGCGGAGTGGGACGACGTCCTGCGGCGGGAGTTCAGCGAGCCCAGAGGCACTGTGCGCGTGGCCATGGTGGGCAAGTACATGGATCTGCTGGACGCCTACAAGTCGCTCAATGAGGCGCTCAAGCATGCCGGCCTGCAGACCCTGGTGACAATCCAGGTAGACTACATTGACGCCGAGGATATCGAGCGCGAGGGCACCGGGGTGTTGGCCCAGGCCGATGCCATTCTGGTCCCGGGCGGCTTCGGCGACCGCGGCGTCGAAGGAAAGATCACCGCCGTCCGCTATGCCCGCGAAAACAACATTCCGTTCCTGGGGATCTGCCTGGGGATGCACGTTGCGCTGATCGAATACGCGCGCAACGTCTGCAATCTCGAGGGCGCCAATTCCACGGAAATGCAGGCCGACACGCCACACCCCATCGTCGCGCTGATCACCGAGTGGCAGAACGCGGATGGTTCCACCCAGCAGCGCGATGCCAGTTCGGATCTCGGCGGCACCATGCGCCTGGGCGCACAGACCTGTTACCTTGAGAGCGACTCCAGGGTGCGGCAGATCTACGGCGCGGATACGGTGCTGGAACGGCACCGCCACCGCTACGAGATCAACAACAACTATGTCGACCAGCTGGTGTCTGCCGGTATCCGCATCGCCGGCTGGTCCGCGGATCGGGCCCTGGTGGAAATGATCGAGCTGCCGCAGCATCCCTGGTTTGTGGCCTGCCAGTTTCACCCGGAATTTACCTCGCGGCCACGTGGCGGTCACCCGCTGTTCACCGGCTACATCGAGGCCGCGCTCGCCCATGCCCAGGGCTGAACTGTTGCTGGAGGCCTGCCGGTGACGCAGCAGACAGTGCACCTGGGCGCGACACCCATCGGCAACGATGCGCCCTTCGTCCTGCTCGGTGGAGTCAACGTGCTGGAGAGCCGTGACTTCGCCCTGCAGGTGGCAGAACACTATGTTGCGGTCTGCGCCCGGCTGGGCATTCCGCTGGTGTTCAAGGCGTCCTACGACAAGGCCAACCGTTCCTCCATCCATTCCTTCCGCGGCCCCGGCCTGGAGCAGGGGCTGGCCATCCTGGCCGAGATCAAGGCGCAGTTTGGCGTGCCCGTGATCACCGACGTGCACACACCGGAGCAGGCGGCCCCGGCAGCCGAGGTCTGTGACATCATTCAGCTGCCGGCGTTTCTCGCCCGGCAGACCGACCTGGTGGCAGCGATGGCTGCCACCGGCGCCATCATCAACATCAAGAAGCCGCAGTTCCTGAGCCCCTCGCAGATGGCCAACGTGGCAGAGAAGTTCCGCGAGTGCGACAACGACCGGCTGCTGATTTGCGAGCGCGGCAGCAATTTCGGCTACGACAACCTGGTGGTCGACATGCTGGGTTTCGGCGTCATGAAGAAAACCTGCGGCGACATCCCGCTGATCTTCGACGTCACCCACGCCCTGCAATGCCGCGATCCCCTGGGTGCCGCCTCCGGCGGGCGCCGGGAGCAGGTGCTGGAGCTGGCGCGCGCCGGCATGGCTACCGGCCTCGCGGGCCTGTTTCTGGAGGCGCACCCGGAGCCCGCCAGGGCGCTTTGCGATGGTCCCAGCGCGCTGCCGCTGCATCAACTCGAGCCGTTCCTCGCCCAGGTCAAGGCGGTGGACGATCTGGTGAAGAGCCTGCCCACGCTGATTATCGAATAACTATCTGTCTACTGGAGTTTACGCAATGAGCAAGATTGCCAACGTACAGGCCTTTGAAGTCATGGATTCCCGCGGCAATCCGACGGTCATGGCCGAGGTGACCCTGGCCGGCGGCGCAGTCGGTGTGGCCTGCGCGCCCTCCGGTGCCTCGACCGGCTCCCGGGAGGCGCTGGAGTTGCGCGATGGCGACAGCCAGCGCTACCTCGGCAAGGGTGTATTGAAGGCGGTCGGGCACGTCAATGGCCCCATCCGGGAACTGTTGCTGGGGCGCGACCCGGCGCAGCAGCGCGAGCTGGACGCGGCCATGATCGAAGCCGATGGCACTGACAACAAGGCGCACTTTGGCGCCAACGCCATTCTCGCGGTATCCCTGGCCGTGGCCAAGGCCGCGGCGACGTCCCGCAAGGTCCCTTTGTACCAGCACATCGCCGAGCTCAATGGCACTACTGCACTCAGCATGCCGGTGCCGATGATGAACATCCTCAACGGTGGCGAGCACGCCGACAACAACGTCGATATCCAGGAGTTCATGGTGCAGCCGGTGGCCGCGCCGACCTTTGCCGAAGCCCTGCGGGCGGGCGCCGAGATCTTCCAGCATTTGAAAAAAGTGTTGGCGTCACGGGGCCTCAGCACCGCCGTGGGCGACGAGGGCGGTTTTGCGCCCAACCTGCCGTCCAATGAAGCGGCGCTGGAAGTGATCGCGGTGGCGGTCGACAAGGCCGGCTACAAGCTCGGCCGCGACATCACCCTGGCCCTGGACTGCGCTGCTTCCGAATTCTACCGCGACGGCGTCTACGACCTCGCCGGCGAGGGCAAGCGCTTCAGCAGCGAGGAGTTCACCGACTACCTGGCCGACCTCGCCGCCGGCCACCCGATTGTCTCTATCGAGGACGGCCTTGACGAATCCGACTGGGACGGCTGGAAGCTGCTGACCGACAAGATCGGTGACCGGGTGCAGCTGGTGGGCGACGACCTGTTTGTGACCAATACGCGGATCCTCAAGCAGGGCATTGAACGCGGTGTGGCCAACTCCATCCTGATCAAGTTCAACCAGATTGGCAGCCTGTCCGAGACCCTGGACGCCATCGCCATGGCCCGGGAAGCCGGGTATACCGCGGTGATTTCCCATCGCTCCGGGGAAACCGAAGATACCACGATTGCCGATCTGGCCGTGGCGACAGCCGCCGGCCAGATCAAGACCGGCTCCCTGTGCCGCTCCGACCGGGTTGCCAAGTACAACCGCCTGCTGCGCATCGAAGCGGAACTGGGCGGCCGCGTGTCTTACCGTGGCCTCGCCGAGATCGCAGGCCGGCGCTAGGTCAAGCCCGGGGACCCTGGCCGCCTCCGCCCATGAAATACCTGCTGCTTGCACTCGTTGCCTTGCTGGGCGTACTGCAATACCGACTCTGGATTGCCGAGGGCAGCCTCGCGGAAAAACACCGGCTGCAACGGCAGGTCGAGGAGCAGCAGGCCTTCAATCGCGAACTGGAAGCACGCAACGCGGTGCTGGAACGGGAAGTGCTGGATCTGCAGACTGGTAACGAGGGTCTGGAGCAGCGGGCCCGGGAACAACTTGGCCTGGTGCGCGAAGGCGAAATTTTCTACCAGTTCGTCCTCGAGCCGGAACGCCCCGCGGCCTCGGTGGGCAGCGATCATAGCCGTGCCGTGGATGCAGCAAGGGCGATCGTGATTCCCGCCTCGCCCGACACGGAAAGCGAGACTGAATGAAGCCCGGGGCCCGCTGTTGGGGAGTGATACCGGCCGCCGGTATCGGCGCCAGGATGGCGAGCGAGCAACCCAAGCAATATCTCGAGATTGCCGGCAAGAGTCTGTTGCAGCACAGTCTCGATGCCCTGCTGGCCATTGCCGCGGTCGAGGCCGTCGTGGTCGCCCTGGGCGCGGGCGACACGTGGGCGCCCGTGCTTCCGTGCTCCCGGGTGCGGTTGGCTGTGGGCGGCGCCCGGCGCGCGGATTCGGTATTGGCCGCGCTGCGGGCTCTGCAAGAAATTGCACATGAAGATGATTGGGTCCTGGTGCACGATGCCGCCCGTCCCTGCCTGTCGCCGGCGGACGGCGAGCGCCTGGTGGCGGCGGTGCTGGCGAGCGGCAGCGGCGCGCTGCTGGCGGAGCCGGTGGTGGATACCATCAAGCGGGTTGCCGCCGACGGGCGGGTGCTGGGTACCCTCGACCGCAGTGAACTCTGGCGAGCGCAGACTCCGCAGATGTTCCGGCTCGGTGAGCTCGCCGCTGCGCTCGACCGGGCACTGCGGGCGGGGGTTCCCATCACCGATGAAGCCTCGGCGATGGAGTGGGCGGGTCACCCGGTGGCGGTAGTTCCCGGTTCGACCCGCAATCTCAAGGTGACGGTGCCGGATGATCTGGCACTGGCGGCCTTCTACCTCGGTCAGTCGATAACAGGATAGCGGGCATGCGCATTGGACACGGCTATGATGTACACCGGTTTGGCCCTGGTAACGAGGTCATCCTGGGCGGTGTGGCCATTGCCCACAGCCACGGCCTGATGGCCCATTCGGATGGTGATGTGCTGGTGCACGCCCTCTGCGACGCGCTGCTTGGTGCCATCGGGCGCGGGGATATCGGCCGCCACTTCCCCGACACGGACCCGGCCCTGGCCGGCGTCGACAGCCGCCTGATGTTGCGCAAGGTCGTAGAGCAGGTGCATGCCGGCGGTTGGGCACTGGCGAACATGGATGCCACCCTGATCGCCGAGGCCCCGCGCATGGCACCTCATATTGCTGCCATGCGCACGAACCTGGCCCGGGACCTGCGGGTGGCTGAGAGCCAGGTCAATGTGAAGGCAACGACGACCGAAAAGCTGGGCTTTACCGGTCGCGGTGAAGGCATAGCCGCACATGCGGTGGTGCTGCTGGTTGCCGGGGCCCTGTGATCGCGCCGCGGCCTCGCGTGGCGCCGGATCTGCCGGTGAGTGCCTTGATCCGCAGTACGCCGGAGGACTTTGTGGTCCGTGAGCAGCTCGGTTTCGAAGCGGATGGCAGTGGCGAGCATGTATTCCTGCACCTGCAGAAACGCGGCCTCAACACCCAGGATCTGCTGCAGCGGGTCTCGGCCCTGAGTGGCATTCATCTGCGCGATATTGGCTACAGTGGCCTCAAGGACCGGCGTGCGGTCACCAGTCAATGGGTCAGCGTGCGCATGGCGGGCAAGCCGGAGCCGGATTGGCAGCGCCTGGCGGTGCCGGGGGAGGTCGAGGTGCTGGACTGTCGGCGCCACTCGCGCAAACTCAAGCGCGGCGTCCACCGCAGCAACCGCTTCGAACTGCGGTTGCGCAAGCTGGAGGGGGATATCGACGCCCTGCAGGTCCGCCTGCAGCAGCTCTCGCAGCAGGGTGTACCCAATTACTTTGGCGAGCAGCGCTTCGGCCACGGCGGCGCCACCCTGGCGCAGGCGCGGCAGTGGCAGGAACGCGGCGCGCGCAAGCTGTCCCACAGCAAGCGCGGCCTGCTGCTGTCTGCCCTGCGCGGGCATTTGTTCAACCGGCTGCTGGCACAGCGGGTAGAGGAGGGCAGCTGGAACCGTCTGCTGCCAGGAGACGTTGGCATGCTGCAGGGGTCCCGCAGCCTGTTTCCCTGTCCGGAAGTGACTGCGGAGCTGGTCGCCAGGGTCGCGGCGGGGGATGTACACCCGGGTCTGCCGCTCTGGGGTCGGGGCGAGGTAATGCAGGGCGAGGCACAGCTGATCAGGCAGGAAACAATCCTGGCGCCGGAAGCGGTGCTGTGCCGGTTTCTGGAGGAGGCGGGGTTGACCCTGGCTTACCGCCCCGCGCGACTGCTGGCGGATGACTTTTGCTGGCGGTTTTGTGATGATGGCGCGCTGCTGCTGGGGTTCAGTTTACCGCCCGGGAGCTACGCCACCGCGGTGCTGGCGGAACTGGCGGATTATCGGGAAGCGCATGGGGAGAGTAGGAACAGCAGTGAATAGTGTGGACTTGAACGGCATCGGCATGACCTCCCAGCGTACCCGCGAGCGTTTGGTCCAGCGCCTGGTGGAACAGGGTATCAGCAGTCAGCGTGTGCTCGATGTCATGCGTACCACCCCCCGGCATCTGTTCCTCGATGAAGCCATGGCGCACCGGGCCTACGAGGACACGTCCCTGCCGATCGGCTTTCAGCAGACCCTGTCCCAACCCTATATCGTTGCCCGCATGACCGAGCTCTTGCTGGAGCAGGGGCCTCGCAGCCGCGTTCTGGAAGTCGGTACCGGCTCCGGCTACCAGACTGCCGTGCTCGCCCAGCTGGTAGAGCAGGTGTGGAGCGTGGAGCGGATCAAGCCCCTGCTGGACAAGGCACGCCAGCGCCTGCGGCAGCTGAAATTGCGCAACGTCACCCTGCGCCATGCCGATGGCAGCATGGGCTGGGAGGATGCGGGCCCGTTTGACGGGATTCTCAGTACCGCCGCGCCAGAGCGCATTCCCGAGGAGTTGCTGCGGCAACTCGCACCCGGAGGTTGTCTGGTCATTCCCGTGGGCGGCGCCAGCCAGCACCTGCAAGTGGTCACCCGCAGCAGCGAGGGCTTCGACACCCGCATCGTGGAGGCCGTGCGCTTTGTGCCCCTGCGCCCGGGTACGGTGAAGTAGTGACGCCCCTGGGGGTATACCTGCGGGGCGTGCTGATGGGCGCCGCGGACATTGTACCCGGGGTATCCGGCGGCACCATGGCGTTCATAACCGGTATTTACGACCGCCTGCTGGACAGTATCCGGTCTTTCGACCTGCGCTGCCTGCGGTTGCTGTGGCAACGGCGCTTTCGCGCTGCCTGGGGACATGTGGACGGCGGGTTCCTGCTGGCGCTGGTGTTGGGCATCTTCACCAGCATTCTGTCCCTGGCCCGCCTGCTCTCGTGGCTGTTGGCGGAATATCCGGTCCCATTGTGGGCGTTCTTTTTTGGCCTGATCCTGGCCTCGGCGCTGGTGTTGCTGCGCCAGGTTCCCCACTGGACACTGCCCCGGGCGATCTGCCTGCTGGTGGGACTGCTGCTGGCTGCCGGCATCGCCCTGTCCCCGGTCGTGGCCATGGCGCCGGGGCTGCCCGGCATTTTCGTGGCCGGTTTTATTGCCATTTGCGCGATGATCCTGCCGGGGATTTCAGGGAGCTTCATTCTCATTTTGCTGGGCATGTATGGCCCGGTCCTAAGCGCGGTAAAAAATCTGCAGCTGGACGTGATGGCCGTATTTGCCCTCGGTGCCGGCTTGGGGTTGATGTGTTTTTCGCGGCTATTGCACTGGCTTCTGCAGCGTTTTCACGTCGCCACCATGGCGTTGCTGACGGGCTTTCTGTTCGGTTCACTGCTGGTGGTCTGGCCCTGGAAGCACGCTCTCGACTGGGTGCTGGGCAGTGACGGAGAGTTGCGCCCGGCCCAGCAGGTACCGGTCTGGCCCTGGCAGTTTGCCGCTGAACCCCACCTGCCTCTCTGCGTGGCACTGATGGTCGCGGGTTTTGTCCTGGTGTGGCTGGTGGAACGGAGGTGGGGTGGTGGCTGAGCAGCTTTCAGCGCCCAGCGCCGACAGGGGCGCTGCCCGATTAGCGGTGGTAACGCTGTTGCTGGCCCTGGTCATGCTGCTGGCGGCCTGCGCCGGCGGCCACCGCGCGCCGATCGAGGACCGGCATGCGCGCGCCGCGAGCGCAGTGCCGGCAGCCAATGTCCATGTCGTGCAGCGCGGCGACACGCTCTATTCCATTGCCTTTCGGTTTGGCCTGGATTACCGGGACGTGGCCGCGGCCAATGGCATCGGACCACCCTATACCATCTATCCCGGCCAGCGCCTGACCCTGATAGGCGGCCAGGCGTCCGCTTATGCTGCCCGCCCCCAGCCGGCCACAGCCCCCGCGTCGACGTCACGGTCGACGCCGGATTCGCCTCCGCCGGCTACAGTTGCCCGCCCCGATCCGACCCCGGGACCCGTTATCACACCACCGTCATCCGTCCCTCCTACAAAAGTGATGCCGGCGACACCCGTGCCTGCGACGCCAGCGCCCAGGCCACCCCTGGGTCCGGTGACTGCCTGGCGCTGGCCAGCCTCGGGGCCCGTTACCAGGGGCTACTCGGCGACCGTGCACAAAGGCATCGATATCGGCGGCCAGCGCGGTGATGCGGTGCTGGCAGTGGCGGCGGGCGAGGTGGTATACGCCGGTACCGGCATCGTCGGCTTTGGTGAGCTGCTGATCATCAAGCACGATGACGTGTACCTCAGCGCCTACGGCCACAATGATCGCCTGCTGGTTACCGAGGGTACGCGGGTCAGTGCGGGGCAGCAGATCGCGGAGAAGGGCAGCAGCGGCACCGATACCGTGAAACTGCACTTCGAGATCCGCCAGGAAGGCCGGCCTGTTGATCCGCTGCGGCTGTTGCCGCCGAGGTAGGTCGGGCCGCGCAGGTCGGGCCGCCCAGGTCGGGCCGCGCAGGTCGGGCCTCCCTGACCAGCGCACATGGCGTCTTGTGCTGAACATTCTCCTTGGGGTAATCTGATCCACCGGCCCGTATACGCTCAGCAGTCAAACGCGGAAGTGAGGTATAGCCATGGATGTGGACACAAGAAAAACAAGCCCCAGGCGGTTGGTTGCAGAGGGCGAGTCCAACTCAGGGAATACGCGCGACGTGCGCTCCCGGCAGCATCCCGAAGAGCTACCTGACGCAGACGCAGAGGTGGAGCAGTCCCTCCCGGACAGCGACGAAGAGGCCGAGCAGGAAGCGTTTGACCGCGCCCGGTCCGCTCGCAGCGTGGAAAAATCCCTGGATGCTACCCAGCTCTACCTGAACGAAATAGGCTTTTCACCCCTGCTGACCGCCGACGAGGAGAAGCACTACGCCCGTCTGGCGATCAAGGGTGATGAGGCTGCCAGGCGGCGGATGATCGAGAGCAACCTGCGCCTGGTGGTGAAAATTTCCCGGCGCTATATCAACCGTGGCTTGACCCTGCTGGACCTGATTGAAGAGGGCAACCTGGGCCTGATCCGCGCGGTGGAAAAGTTCGATCCCGAGCGCGGCTTCCGCTTCTCCACCTACGCCACCTGGTGGATCCGCCAGACCGTCGAACGGGCGATCATGAACCAGACCCGTACCATTCGCCTCCCCATCCATGTGGTCAAGGAACTCAATGTCTACCTGCGCGCCGCGCGCGAGCTGACCCAGAAGCTGGACCATGAGCCCAGCGCGGAAGAAATTGCACAGATGCTGGACAAGCCGGCAGAGGATGTGAAGCGCCTGTTGGGGCTGAACGAGCGGGTCACCTCGATCGATGTGCCGGTGGGGCCGGAGTCGGACAAGGCGGTGCTGGAAACCATCGCCGATCTCGGCGGCAACGACCCTTCCCAGCTGCTGCAGGACAGCGATATCCGTGACAGCATCAGTCACTGGCTGGACGAGTTGTCTGAGAAGCAGCGGGAAGTGGTGTCGCGGCGTTTCGGGCTCAGGGGGCACGAAAGCAGCACCCTGGAAGAAGTGGGGCGGGAAATCGGCCTGACCCGGGAGCGGGTGCGGCAGATTCAGGTCGAGGCCCTGCGTCGCCTGCGCCAGATCATGGAGACCGAGGGCCTGACCGGAGATTCCCTGTTCAGCTGAACCTGCTGTGCCTGAGGGGCTGCTAACGCTCCAGCAGGGCCAGCTTGTTGGGCTTGTTGGCCCATTCCTCGGCGTCCGGCAGCGGTGGCTTCATCTCGGTGATGTTGGGCCAGATTTCCGCCAGCTCGGCGTTCAGTTCCAGGAAGACCTGCTGGTCTTCCGGCAGCTCGTCCTCGGAGAAGATCGCATCCACCGGGCACTCCGGTTCGCACAGGGCGCAGTCAATGCACTCGTCGGGGTGAATGACCAGGAAATTCGGGCCCTCGTAGAAGCAATCTACCGGGCAGACCTCGACACAGTCCGTGTGCTTACACTTGATACACTGCTCACCAACAACAAAAGTCATGCCAATCCTGCCTCATCTGCCCGCGGGCCAGTTCTAAGGTGGGGAAGTTTAACCGCTGCGGGGTGAGTTTTAAAGTGCTTCAGTGGTCTTGCTGCTGTGGTCTTGGCAAAGGTGGCTCTCGGCACCTCAGGCCTCTGGTCCGGCCGCCTGCAGCAGCGCAATGGCCTGATCGTAGTCGAAGCGGAGGATGTGGCGCAACAGTTGCTCGGCTGGCGCGGCACCCAGCAGGGCCTGCAGCAGGGATGCCTCCTCCCGGACCAGCTGTGTTGCCTGGATATCACCGATACGCAGGTACTCCTGCAGCCGCTGCAGTACCTCGGGGCCACGGTCAAGGTCAATGTCGGTCGTGTCTTGGTCGATCCCGCCGCCGGGGGCTGGCGGTTTGCTGGCAGACCTGGCAGCGGTTTTTTTGGCGAGCTCGGCGTCGCGGCGCGAGGGCAGCCACTGCAGGAGTTTCTGGAACAGGTATTCGGGCTCGACCGGTTTCGGAATGAAATCATTCATGCCGGCCTCAAGGCAGGCCCGGCGGTCATCGTCGAAGGCATTGGCGGTCATGGCCAGGATCGGCGTCTGTTCCCAGCCTGCCAGGCCGCGCAGGGCGCGGGTCGCTTGCAGCCCGTCGAGGTTGGGCATCTGCAGGTCCATCAGGATCAGGTCATAGTCACGGTGAGCGACCATTTCCAGTACTTCCACTCCATCTTCCGCGGCGTCGACAGTCAGGCCGACGCTGTGCAGCAGCTCCATGGCGACTTCACGGTTGATCACATTGTCCTCTGCCAGCAGCAGCCTCGCCCCGGCGCGGGTCTGTCGCAGCTGCTCCTCGCTGTCCCCGGCTTCGTTTTCGGGCTCGGGCAGAACGCCGTGCCCCCGTTGCAGCCAGGCGGTAAACCAGAAGGTGCTGCCTCTGCCGGGTGTGCTCTCTGCCCCGGCCTCACCGCCCATCAATTCCGCCAGGCGCCGGGTGATTACCAGGCCCAGCCCCGTGCCTCCATACTGCCGCGTCGTGGACAGGTCGGCCTGCTCAAAGGCCTGGAACAATCGCTCAAGGCGGTCCGCAGGAATGCCGATGCCGCTGTCCTCGACTTCGAAGCGTACCAGCAGATTCGCACCACGTTCTTCCAGCAGGCGGGCGTGCAGACTGACGCCACCCCGGTCAGTGAATTTGATCGCATTGCCAGCCAGGTTCAGCAGGGCCTGGCGCAGCCGCACCATGTCTCCGCGCAGCCAGGTCGGTACCGAGTCCGTGTCGATATCTATCGTCAGCCCCTTGTCGTTTGCTGCCTCCCGGAGTATCGAGGCAACGTGATCCAGCACTGTCGTCAGGGTAAAGTCGCGATATTCCAGTTCAACTTTCCCGGCTTCGATTTTGGAGATGTCCAGAATGTCATTGATGATCGACAGCAGGTGGCGACCGGCGCCGTCGATCTTGCGCAGGCGGTCCTGATCGCGCGCCGTTGCCTCGGCGCGCAAGAGGTGGGTCAGGCCGAGGATCGCGTTCAGCGGGGTGCGGATTTCGTGGCTCATGTTGGCAAGGAAGGTGCTCTTGGCCAGATTGGCGGCCTCCGCGTGTTGCCGCGCGTCCTGTAGTTCCTGGGTGCGCTGATCTACCAGCTCTTCCAGGTGGTGACGGTGGGCATCCAGTTCCTGGGCAAGTTGCTTTTTCTCGGTAATGTCCTCCTTGATCGCGACGTAGTGGGTGACCGTGCCATCCGCCTGCCGTAGCGGGGTGACGAACGCAAATTCCGTATATTCCTCACCATTCTTCTTGCGGTTGTAGAACTCGCCTTTCCAGGTCTCGCCGCGGGAGAGGGTATCCCATAGTGTGTCGTAGTTGTCGTCCGGTGTGCGTCCGGACTGGAGAATGCGGGGGTTTTGTCCCGCCACATCCTCGAGGCTGTAGCCCGTCACCCGAGTGAACGCCGTGTTGACGTATTCGATCTCCGCTTCGGCATTGGTTATCACGATGCTTTCCGGGCTTTGTTCTACCGCCAGGGCGAGCTTGCGTAACTGCAGCTCTGCTTCCTTGCGCTCGGTGATCACCTCGGTCCAGATGATGATGCCGCCGACGCTGCCGTCCGCCTCGTACCAGGGGCCGCACTCCCAGCGGGTCCAGACCACGCTGCCGTCTGCGCGCTCAAAGCGGTCCTCCTCGGCGGAACTCCTCTCGCCGGCGAGCGCGCGTCGGTGCACCTCTCTCCAGCGCTGGGGCAGGTCGGGAAAGACTTCATAGTGATGCTTGCCGATTATGTTCTGGCCTTCAAGACCGTAGTCCCGAAGATAGCGCTTGCTGACATGGAGATAACGCAGTTGCCGGTCGTGAATGGCAATGGCGCTGGGGTCGTGCTCGACCACATAGTGCATCAGGTCATGGGAATGTCGGAGCGAATCAAGGCCGCGTTGGCGCTGCACCAGGCGCCAGATGTCGTTGCCCAGCAGTTGTACGGTTTCCACATCAGTTGTCGAGTAGTCGCCGTCCTTGTTGGCGACACCGGCCAGCATCACTATCTTGCCATTTTCAAATACCGGCACGGAAATCATGCGGGTTGGGGCTGCCGGTCCCCCGGGTAGTCCCCGTGTGTCCGGATAGCCGGCACAGTCATTGATGATCACCGCGCGGTGCTGGCGCAGCGCATCTGCCCAGACACCGGCTTCAGCGACAGGACAGTGGTCTTTGTGCACCACCTCGCGGTAGTGTTCAATAGTGCGACGCGACCAGGCGACGGGTTCGATGGCCTGTTCATCAGCATCGACGAAATGAATGAATGCCGCCCGGCTGCCGGTGAGATTTTCCGCCTGCTCCAGTCCGAACTGCATGAAATCCTTCTCGCCCAGGGCGGTGCGTGCACCGGGCAACAGGAGCTGCGCGGCGCTGCGCCGCCGGGACAACTCGGCGTGGGCCTCTGCCCTGAGTCTTGCGCTGACATCCAGTGCCATGACCAGTCGCGCCGGACGCCCGGCGAACAGCAACGCACCGGAGCGGATCTCGACGTCGATGCGATGGCCGTCCCGGGTAATGTGCTGGCTTGTGCCGGTGCCGTCATTGTCTGCATCCAGGGCAGCCTGCCCTGGATGCGGCTCCAGTTCGGTGATGGCCATTTCCAGGAACTGCTTGCGACTGTATCCATAGTGATGGATAGCCGCCTCGTTGACGGCAAGGAAACGCCGTGTATCGAGGTCGTATACCCACATGGGGACCGGGTTGGCGGCAAACATGTCGCGGTGGCTGCGTTCGCTGGCCTGTAACTGCTCCCGGCTTGCCTCAAGCTGATGTTGGGTTTCCATAGAGCTGTCAATCACCGCGAGCAGGCGCCTGTAGTTGCGCGCCAGCAACAGGAAAAACAGGGCCATGAGCAGGGTTATGGTGCTGCCCACGACCAGCACCCACTCTGGAGCCTGGCTCCGGTAGTTGGCGAGAAAGTGCGGCATGGCCTGGGCCGTCACGGTCCAGGTGCGCCCCGCCAGTGGCAGCTCGGTCTGGCGCTGGTACTGTCTGTCCGGGGCTGCGCTGAAATCCTCCGAGTGGTACACATCCCGTGCTGTCGCCGGGGCATCAGTGTCGGTGATCGCGATGGCGAGTTCCGACAACTCGCTTGCCAACGCGGAATCAACGGCACTGTTGATGTTCACACCCATGAAGACCCAGCCGCAAAGCGGCGGCATCGTTACCTCTCCTGCCGGGTCGCTTGCTGCGCCATCGCAGTAGTCGGGCAGATACAGGACCAGGCCCGCCGCGCTCCCGTCATTGCCCGCGCCCGGAAGTTGCAACGAGGTTGTCATGCTGACCTCGCCGCTGCGACCCGCCCTTGAAAGCGCCTGCCTGTGAGCGGGGTCGGTGAGCAGATCAAAACCCAGCGCCCGCCTGTTGTCCGGGCTGTAGGGTTCCACATACAGCAGCGGTGCGCGCCGATCGCGGTCTGACCGCGGCCAGACTTTGTAGTCGGCCAGGCCGTCGGCCTGTGTCATCTCCAGCAGACCGGCCAGCCCCTTGTGCGGCAGTGCCAGGGCGTAGCCCACTGCCTGGACTCCGGGCAGGTGCTCGGGTAGTTGCATGGCGGCGGCATAATCGTGGAATTCCTGCCGCGTGATCTGCTCACTGCCGTCGAACAGGCCGGCGATGCCGCGCAATGCGAGTATGTGAATGTCGACTTGATGTTCCAGGGTGTCCACCAACCTCTGGAACTGAGCATCGAAGCGCAGCGCCAGGTGGGTGCGGTTGGCACGATCGACCTGATACCAGGCGACAGTAGTACCCATTGCGCCGGCAACAAGCACGATGACGGGCAGGACATTCAGCAGGCCCAGCAACCGTGACCGGATGTTGGCAACAGGCGAATCTGCTGTGGTGTTGGCGAGTATCAATGACGCATTCCCGTGGCCGGCTCTCATTCAGCCCCGGGGCGCGAAAGTGGCGGCAAGCCGTGTATCGGTGGCGATCTCTCCGGCACTCTCCCGAAAATGCCGGGCAATGGTCACGAAGTCGGCGAAGCCCGCCACAAATGCATCCACCACATCGGGGTCGAACTGGGTGCCACGTCCCGCGACGATAATCATGCGGGCTTCCTCCAGGGACATGGCGGTCTTGTAGACTCGCGCGGAAATGAGTGCATCGAAAACATCGGCAACGCTCATCAGGCGTGCCGAGAGCGGAATGGCTTCACCCCTGAGACCGTCGGGATAGCCACTGCCATCCCAGCGCTCGTGATGCCAGTGGGCGATTTCCTTGGCCAGGGCCAGGAACTCGACGTCTTCCTCGGTATCCCGTTCGGCGCGTTCGATCGCGATTGCGCCCAGTGCTGCGTGAGTTTGCATCACTGCCCATTCTTCGGGGTTGAGGGGGCCGGGTTTCAGCAGAACGCTGTCGGGGATACCGACCTTGCCGATATCGTGCAGCGGCGCGGAGCGGGTCAACAGTTCGATGTAGCGATTGTCGATCACTGCGCTGAAGCGCGGGTGGTCGCGCAAGCGGGTTGCGAGCTCGTGCACATAGCCCTGGGTGCGGAGGATATGGTTGCCGGTCTCCGGATCACGAATTTCCGCCAGGTGGGCCAGGGCTCGCACACTGACCAGCTGGATCATGTCGTTTTCCGCCATGCGCCGGTTGACCTCGGCCTCCAGCCAGGCATTGTGTCCCGCGAGCCTGTCGCGGGCCTGCTTCAGTTCCAGATGGATGCGCACCCGCGCCTGCAGTACCGGCGGCATGATGGGCTTGGTAATGTAATCCACGGCCCCCAGCTCAAACCCGCCAACCTGGTCCTGCTCACGATCCAGCGCGGTGACGAAAATAACCGGGATGGCGCGTGAGCGGGGGTTGGCCTGCAGGCGCTCGAGCACGGCATGGCCGTCCATTTCCGGCATCATCACATCCAGCAGGATCAGGTCCGGCAGCGGCTCGATGTAAGCCAGGCGCAGGGCGCGCGCACCGGAATTGGCCACTCGCACCTGATAGTCGGGACGCAACAGATCGCCGATCACCGCGAGATTGTCCGGGTTGTCGTCGACTACCAGGATGACCGGAGCGGACGTTGGTGACTGCTCTGGACTCATTTCAGGCTTTCGCCGCTGTTCGTTCCATGGTTCACCCTGGCGCACGACTCATGGGCAATTGCGGCCTCGGCGCGCGTCCAAAATCCTGTAACTTTCCCGGATAGTAGGCCCCCGGGTTCAAAACAGCCATGACCGCGACCCAGAAGCTGTGAAGTGGTTCTCATTTCAGGCGCGCGCGCAATGCATAAAGCAGCTCCAGCGCCTGCCGCGGACTCAGGCTGTCGATATCCAGGGCTTCCAGCTGCTCCAGCACCGGGTGCGTAGCGGACTCGGCGAACAACTCGGCCTGGGCGGGTGCCGGCATCTGCCCGGCGCGGTCCCTGCCCAGCTCCAGCTCTTGCAGTTTGTCCCGGGCAGCTTTCAGTACCGGGTCCGGAATCCCCGCCAGCTTGGCCACCTGCAGGCCGAAGCTGCGGTTGGCGGGGCCTTCCTGGATGTTGTGCAGGAACACCACGTGGTCCTGGTGCTCGGTGGCGTCCAGGTGCACATTGGCCATGGTCGGGCACAGCTCGGGCAGGGCGGTGAGTTCGAAGTAGTGGGTGGCGAACAGGGTAAAGGCGCGGACCTGCTGCGCCAGCTGGATCGCGGCGGCCCAGGCCAGGCTGAGACCGTCGAAGGTGCTGGTACCGCGCCCGACCTCGTCCATCAGCACCAGGCTGCGCTCGCTGGCGTTGTGGAGGATGTTGGCGGTTTCCGTCATCTCCACCATGAAGGTGGAGCGACCGCTGGAGAGGTCATCGGAAGAGCCGATACGGGTAAAGATGCGATCGATGGGTGACAGCCGCGCGCTGCTGGCGGGGACAAAGCTGCCGCTGTGGGCGAGCAGGGCGATGATGGCGTTCTGGCGCATATAGGTCGACTTGCCGCCCATATTGGGGCCGGTGATCAGCAGCATGCGACGGCGCTGGTTGAGCAGGGCGTCGTTGGCGATGAAGGGCTCCTCCAGCACCTGCTCCACTACCAGGTGGCGGCCGCCGCTGATCTCGAACAATAGCTCGTCGCTGAACTCGGGCTGGCACAGGCGCAGGGTCTCGGCGCGCTCGGCCAGGTTGGCCAGCACGTCCAGTTCCGCCACCGCGGCGGCGCTGTCCGCGAGCGGCGCCAGGTCCTCGTTCAGGCGCTCCAGCAAGGCATCGTACAGGCCCTTTTCCCGCGCCAGCGCCCGGCTTTTCGCCGACAGCGCCTTGTCCTCGAAGGTCTTCAGTTCCGGGGTGATGAAACGCTCCGCGTTCTTCAGGGTCTGCCGGCGCTGGTAGGTGTCCGGTGCCCGGTCCGACTGGCCGCGGCTGATCTCGATGTAGTAGCCGTGGACCCGGTTGTAGCCCACTTTCAGGGTGCTGATGCCGGTGGCCTCGCGCTCGCGCTGCTCGATCTCCAGCAGGTAGTCGCCGGCGTTGCTGCTGATGCGGCGCAGCTCGTCCAGCTCCGCGTCATAGCCCGTGGCGATGACCCCGCCGTCGCGGATCACCACCGGGGGATTGTCGCCAATCGCGCGCTGCAGCAGTTCACAGAGCTCCGGGAACTCGGCGGCCTGCTGCGACAGGGCGCCAAGCTGCTCCGAAGCGCAGTTGGCCAGCGCCGAATGCAGTCCGGGCAGGGCCTGCAGGGAGCTGCGCAGGCGGGTCAGGTCGCGGGGGCGGGCGGAGCGCAGGGCTACCCGGCTGAGGATGCGTTCCATGTCACCGATGGGCTTGAGTGCCGCCCGCACTGGTTCATGCCCATACTCCGCACACAGCGCCCGAATCGCTCCGTGGCGCCGTTGCAGGACGCTGGTATTGGTGAGCGGGCGATGCAGCCAGCGCCGCAGCAGGCGGCTGCCCATGGCAGTGACGCAGCGGTCCATCACCGACAGCAGGGTATTGCTGTCGCCGCCGGCCAGGTTGCGGTCGATCTCCAGGTTGCGGCGGGTGGCGGCGTCGAGGATCACGCTCTCGGCACGGCTTTCATGAGCGATGGCGCGAATATGGGGCAGGTTGCTGCGCTGCGTGTCCTTCACATACTGCAGCAGGCAGCCGGCGGCGCCCAGGGCCAGGCCCAGTTCATCGCAGCCAAAACCCTGCAGATCGTGGGTCTGGAATTGCAGGTTCAGGGACCGGCGCGCGCTGTCCTGGTCGAATTCCCAGACCGGCTGGGCGCGGGCGCCGCGGCGCCCGGTCACCACCGGGTAGCCGATGTTTTCCTGGTACAGGGTCTCGGCCGGGTTGAGCCGTTGCAGCTCGCTGGCCAGGGCCTCCTCGCCGGTCACCTCCAGCACCCGGAAGCGGCCGCTGGCCAGGTCCAGCCAGGCCAGCCCGAACTGGTCCCGGTGCTGGGCCACCGCCAGCAGCAGGTTGTCCGCCCGCTCCTCCAGCAGGGCCTCGTCGCTGAGCGTGCCCGGCGTGACAATGCGTACCACCTTGCGCTCCACCGGCCCCTTGCTGGTGGCCGGGTCGCCGATCTGTTCGCAGATGGCCACCGAGACTCCCGCCTTCACCAGTCGCGCCAGGTAGCCTTCGGCGGCGTGGTAGGGCACCCCGGCCATGGGGATGGGCTCGCCGTTGGACTTGCCGCGGGCGGTGAGGGTAATGTCCAGCAACTCCGCCGCCCGCCTGGCGTCGTCGAAGAACAGCTCGTAGAAGTCGCCCATCCGGTAGAACAGCAGCTCCCGCGGATGCTGCGCCTTGATCCGCAGGAACTGTTGCATCATCGGCGTGTGGGTTTCGAGGGGCTGTTCCTGGGCGGACATGGAAAACCTTGCTGCGCATAAAAGAGCGATTCTACGCGATGGCGGCGGGCTTGCGGAACCTCGGGAACAGAACGCAGTGCTCGCCACGGGAGAATCCTGTCTCGAGGATGAACGGTTCGGCGAATGTAAACCGGTGGCATTATCCCGGAGCAACCGCCTCCTGATCCACGAAGCGTTGGTGCTGGCGCAATGCTGGCAGCAGCGTGGTATCGCTGTAGGCACAGCCGGTTTGCACCGGGTCAAGTTGACCCGTCTTGTGGGCCTGCCCGGCGCTGTGGCCTCCGCCGTGCTCCAGTAGCTCCAGCATGGGCCGGTAGCCCGGCTCCCAGGCCCGCAGTGTCGGCAGGCTCTGGCGCAGCCCCTTGAGAATGCCAAAACCGGCAAAGTCCAGGTCCCCCCAGAAGCAGGCGGGTAGTGCTGCATCCAGCCAGCTCGCCTGAAAACCTTCGCTGTCGCTGCCGGGTAGAAAGGCAAAGCGTGTGTGGATACTGCTCAAGCGCTGCGCGCTGGCCCGAAAGCCCCCGCTGTACAGGAGGGCGTAACCGGACGGAGGCCGCTCCACCAGGCGCAGGAAGCTGTCCTGGTTTTCCACCACCAGCAAGCGCTCGAAACCCGGCGGCGCCCAGGCGGTCAACAGCAGGGGGCGAGGCGGGATCACCGCGGCACGTTCGCCGTAGAGTTTGTTCAGCAGCTCCTGGCGACCATCGAGAAACTTGGAGTCGCCGCGAAAGCAACGGGCGGCGATTTCACGCAGGCTCAGGCCGCTGTCGAGATGCTCTGCAACCGCGGCGAAGGCCGCGGCCAGCTCCCCGATCTCCCAGTCGGGGTACTGGAGTGAGCTGGTGAGCAGCGCGGCGCCGTCGTCAGCGAAGTGTCCACTATAGTGAGCGAGGGCGCTTTGCCAGGCCAGCAAGGTTGGGTCGATGCGCGGGCGCTGGAGCCAGTCCCGCAACAGCGCCTCCCTGTCCGGGTTGAGACGCAACTGCGCGTTCTCGTAGCGCTCCTGGTGACTGTCGATGCGGCGATCATAGTCGATACTGAAAATACCGTACCCGGTGGCCAGTTGCTCGATCAGCCGCCAGCGGTAGCGGGTGTCCTCGGAAAACCGGAACAGGGCGGGTACCGTGGATTTTCTGATCCGGCGGGTGACGTCCCGCTGCCGGGGGCCATCCAGACGGTCGAGGAACCAGCCGAGCAGCTCCCGCAGCCAGGCTTCCTCCGCCAGCCAGCCGGGGGGATCGCCCTGACGATCGCCGTCGTCGCCCGCCATCTACAGTTCGTCCATGAAGTCCAGCGCGCCCTGCTGGCGGATCACCCGGCGGTGCTGCGCCCACAGTTCTGCCACCCGTTCCACATTGAGCTGCTGGCGATCCAGCAAGACGCGTGTATTCAGTTCACCCACCGGCGTGGGGCTTGGCACCTTGCTGAACACGAACTGGTTGCTCACCAGGTCGAGGAAGGGGCCGGACTTGCTGGTGGGCATGATAAAGATCAACTGCAGCCCCAGGGTCTTGGTCAGGTAGCCAATCACCTCACGGGAGCGGGTCTCGTCCATGTGCATGAAGGCTTCGTCGACGATCACCATGCGCAGGTGGCTGTCGCCTTCGTTGAAGCGGAAGGCGCTGGTGATCGCCGCGGCGCGGATGATGTAGGCGGGCGTTTCCAGTTGGCCGCCGGAGCCGGTGCCGTACTGGCTGAGGCGGATCGGTGCCTTGTTCTCGGGGTGTTTGAGAATGTCGTAGCGGCGGTACTTGCGATAGTCGCTGATCCGTTCCAGTTCGCGCAGGGCCTGTTGTTCGTCGCCGTCCAGCAACAGGGCCAGCAGGCGGTCGCGCACCGCGCCCGTCTTGTCCGAGAGGCTGGCATCGAACAGGCTGCTGCCATCGCCGAGGTTGGGGATGTCGATGATCTCGCGGAAGAAGTCCCAGTACTCCTTGAATTCCGGCAGCCAGTTCCAGTCGAAAGCGAAGCGCTCGCGGTCGGCGCCGAAGCAGTGGTGTTCCAGCTCCCTGTTGAGGTTCTTGAGGGTGCGCTCGCCCTCCCGCACTGATTGGTGGATCTCGTGGCAGAGATCGCTGACGAAGGTGGTGTTGAAGGTGTCACGCAATCTGCCAAGTTCTTCCTGCTTGCCCAGCAGCACGTTGTTGCGCAGGCGGTTGTGCAGGTTGTCCAGTTGTTGCCGCAATGCGCGCACGTGGCCGAAGAAAGGAGCGCTGTGCAGTTCCTCGGCGGTGTCGGCGAGGACATGGTCCGCGGGCTGGGCCTGCTGGTTGTACTGGTTGATGGACTGCTGCAACGCCACTGCCTGCTTCATCAAGCGGTCGTCGAGGGTTTTTTTCTCGGCGACAAAGTCGATGGCCTCATGGGCAGCCTCGAGGCGCTGGTCCATCCACTCGATGCGCGGCTGGACGTCCAGCCCCGGCCAGAGGCGTTCGCTGGCCAGCAGCGCGGCTTCGGCATCGTCCCGGGCCTGCTCCAGTGCCTCGCTGCTGTCGGCGAAGTCGCGCAGTTTTTTGCCGCAGGCAGTGAGCTGCTCCTCCAGTTGCCCCTCGCGTTTGTCCTGCTCGCGCTGT